>Ga0209200_1001042_pt1 | contig 29378 bp, 28 predicted proteins | sample AD_UKC033_MetaG_FD_184406 | JGI IMG/M metagenome (GOLD analysis project Ga0209200, IMG submission 184406) | Active sludge microbial communities of municipal wastewater-treating anaerobic digesters from USA - AD_UKC033_MetaG (SPAdes) (version 2) | ecosystem: Engineered > Bioreactor > Anaerobic >... | reverse complement strand
GCTCGAATCCTTTGGGGATAAAGATGGGATCGTATCCGAATCCGTTGGCGCCGGCGATCTGATCGGCGATGATACCTTCCACGACGCCTTCGGCGTAAAACCATTGCCCGGTCAGAGGATCGTAATAGGTGGCGACAGTTCGGAACTTGGCAATCCGCTGTTCCGGTTTGGAAAATGGAGACATTCGCTCGAGAACAGCCTTCATCTTGTCTTCGAAAGAGTGTCCTTCCAAAAAACGGGCGGACTGTACCCCCGGAAAGTTGTCTAAAATCGGGATCTCCAATCCGGAATCGTCGGCGATTGAGACGATACCGAAATGATGGGCCGCCGTCTTCGCTTTCAAGAATGAGTTTTCTTCGAAAGTCGCGCCGGTTTCTTCGACATCCCAATGATCGGTGAAATCGCTGATGCTGCAGAAATCGACATCTGGAATGATCTCCTTGATCTCCTGCACTTTATATCGGTTGGTCGTCGCTAACAATATTTTCATTTTAGATCCTTTTGTTCCACGGCGCTTTCACCTGTTTGACCTTTCATTTTTTCCGAAAGCTTTTCCACGATCTTACGACCTTCCGCGCTGGCTTTCAAATCTTCTATCCACGCCGGGCTATGGGAGAGAAGGTTTGTAACGCTCAAAAGGATCAGTTCTTGTTGCTCTTCGTCGGTAACGTTGAGGGTATGCGCTCTTACAAGCAAATCCAGCGCCTGCCGGTCTTGGATTTGCGAGAGGATCATGATGATGTGATCGCGCATGAGGTCTCTTTCTTCATCTTCAAACAGGAGCAATTCCAGAAGGCTGAGCAATTCTTTACCGCCTCCCAGCTTGGCGATCGCTTCGTAGACGTAAAGCTGATCCGCCTCATGTTCGAATAATTTAAGGTGAGCGTACAGCGCGGGTATATCCCCTTTGGTGCCGATATCGCCGATCGTTTCGATAAGGGTCAGCAGTCCGGGCAAAGAAGCGCTCTGGCACGTTTCCTTCTCCAAAAACGCCAATAAGCGCGGTTTAGCGGCAGAACCCAAGCGAACCAGAGCTTCGTGCGCGATCGATAAAACTTCCGGGTCTTCGGAGGTTGCGATGAGATCCATCAACCCGTCTAACGCGCTCAATCCTTTTTCGTTAACTAAACGGTCTACAACATCCTGATGTGTTTTTTCCATCGTTCTTTCACCTTCATATCACATAGTCGGAGTCTCGGCTGAAACGACCAAGCCGATTGAACGATAGATTATAGCATATAAAAAAAGGGAAGATTCCCTTCTTAATGAAATGGGAATCTTCCCTTTTATTGTAGACTGGCTCACGGGTTGATCGAATAGAAAATGGGAGGGCTGTTGGCGTTCACCAGTTGAATGACCAGCATCATAGGTGAGCCATAACGTTGTATCCATAGGATGATCGAAGAGTTCCAAGGGGCGCTCAAAATCATCGACTGCAATTGCGAGGAAGAATAAACCCAGGTTCCGCTCGGAGTCTGTGGATATCCGTAGAAATTGTAAGCTTGCACATAGTTGTTGTAAACCATGACTTGACCTTGAATAATCTGAACCGATCTTATGATATCTCCGGGGAAAAGCTGACCATAGGCGGGGTATCCTTGCAGCACTTGCGTGACCAAAACCCCGTTGCCGTTATTATCGACGCTGGAAATGCCCAATCTAATGCCGCCCGCGGGCGTCGGGGTGGGAGTGGGATAAGGATACGGATAGGGGTAGGGGTATCCCGGATAAACGGGTTGCGTGTTCGGTGTAACGACGATCGGGCCGAAACCGAATTCGATAGACCACCCGGCAAATAGGGCTGTCGCCAATATAAGAAGCGACAGATAGACAATGGTTTTCTTTGACACACAAATCCCTCCTTTTTTTGGATTTGGCGCTATTGATTATCCGATAGAGCAGAGCTATTCTTAACGATTAAGACGTATTTATTTATCGGTTTAATTTTTCAAATAAATGAACGGCCGCCGCGGAAGGCGGTCGCGTATTCCTTCTCAGAACGCTCCAAACAACTCTTTCGCGGTTACCCCGTATAGGTCTACGCGGGAGGTTTTTTTTAGAATAGGAAATGGGATTGACAGATTAAAAATTGGGCGAGAATATACGAACCCATGATCAACCATTCGCTGGCAAGGAAGTCCCTCTTAAAGACCTTTACCGCCAAAAAGCTATCCGAGACCAGGAAGCAGATGGACCCGGCAAAAAAGGTCCAAGCTGCAACGCTTTGAGGGTCCGAGACGACTCTGAGAGAGGCGATAAAGCTCATCGCCTCGATGATCGTCATATACAAGATCACTGGGATTTTCATGTTGCCTAAACCGCTCTTGAGGAGTCGATAGAGAAAGATGAATATCGCTCCGAATGCCAGAAGAGAAACCCAAAGCCAAAGGGTCCAAACACGGGAGGATAGGAAAGAGAGCAGGTAGATCGAATAAGACAGATGACCGATCAGAAACGCGAATAATCCGAGCGCGAAGAAGGATTGCCTCTTGAACACCAGGAAAAAATCCCCGAAAAATCCGCAGATCAAACCTGCAAGGATCCAACCGTTTGCCGGGACAGATTGTTCAATCGAAACTGCCAGAAAATAACAGATGAGAACGGGCATCAATAAGCATTTTGTGAGTTTTCTTCGAAAGGTTGGAAAGGATGCTTGACGCAATAAAAAGAGATGGAGCGCAACGATCGTGATAAAAGCAGCGAGAATGGCAGTAGACACGGGAGTCCCTCCTTAGCCCTTTCGAGCCAGGGACCGAGCGCTGCGGCCGCCAGACCCGCGGAGCGTAAAGTTATTTTCCAGCAAATGCGCGATACGATAGGGGTCGATTTCGAAGAGCAAGACTTCCAACGTCTCTCGGTTTGAAAATCCTCGGTGAGCTTGCCATTCGAACCGATCGAGGGATTGCCTGTCGGTGAACGAGAAGCGGACGTTGCGGGAGCGTTTGAGTGCCTCGATGCTTTTGACGCCCAACGCGTCCGCGAGGATCCGTATGCGCGAATATAGAAGTAGCTCAAGGGCGTTAGGCTCCAACGGGCCGAAGCGATCGGCCAGTTCCCGTTCCACCGAGCCAATGTCGTCGAGTGTTCTGGAAATGGCGATCTTGCGGTAAATCTTCATCCGCTCGATCTGATTCGCGATGTAGAGATCGGTTAAAACGCAATTGAGTTGGAATCCCTTGATCTCCACCCGGATCGCTTCTTCACTTTCTTCTTTCTGTTTCTTATCTTCTTTTAAACCGCGTTTGATCAGCACATCATCCAGTATTTGCTGATACAAATGGAGCCCGACGGTATTAATGTTGCCGTGTTGTTCAAATCCCAAGAGATTTCCGATTCCTCTGATCTCCATATCCCGAAGGGCAAGTTGCAAACCGCTTCCCGCACCGGAAAAGGTTTGAATGGCTTCTAGCCGCGAACGGCTTTCGGGGAGCAGACGGGTGTGTTTTGGGTAGAGGAAGTAGGCGTAAGCCCGGCGGTCGCTTCTTCCAACACGACCTCTCAATTGATACAATTGTGACAATCCGTATCGCTGAGCGTCATCGATGATGAGGGTGTTGGCATTCGGAATATCGACGCCGCTTTCGATGATCGTTGTACAGACCAGGATATCGATCTGACCTTCGTAAAAATCCCGGATTGTCTTTTCGAAAACAGTCTTTTTCATCTGTCCGTGGGCCAAACCTACCTTCGCTTCCGGCACGATCGTCTTTACCCGATCTAATGATTCGGAGATATCTTCGACACGGTTGTGGACGTAGATCGCCTGACCGCCCCGTGTCAGCTCTCTTAAAATTGCCGTTTTTACGATGCGCTCTTCCCAAGCAGCCACCAATACTTCGACCGGAATGCGTCCTGGAGGAAGCGCATCGACGATGGACATCTCTTTAACTCCTGAAAAACCCATATAGAGCGTTCGCGGTATCGGGGTCGCGCTGAGCGTCAACACATCGACCTGGGTTTTCATCTTCTTTATTTTTTCTTTCTGCGTGACGCCGAACTTTTGCTCCTCGTCGATAATCAACAGACCCAAATCTTTATACTTGATGCGTCCGGATAGAAGGCTGTGCGTGCCTATAACCACGTCAGCCGTTCCGTCGGCGATCATCCCGGCCGCTGATTTTCGTTCTTTGTCAGTGACAAAGCGATTGAGCAGGATAACCTTTGCACCGAAAGCCGAGAACCGTTCGAAAAACGTCTCATAGTGTTGTTTTGAGAGAATTGTCGTCGGAACGAGCATCGCCGTTTGTTTTCCGTTAAGTACCATTCGGAAAGCGGCTCTCATCGCCACTTCGGTTTTCCCTGATCCAGCGTCTCCGAAGATCAGGCGATCCATCGGGTACTCTCTCCCCATATCTTGATAGACTTCTTCGATTGAACGCGCTTGGGGTTTCGTTTCGATATACGGGAAAGAAGCGGCAAATCGCGATTCCAATTCGGAATCCCCGGTTACGGGGGGCTTGGCGATTGATTTGCGGATCGCATAGAGCTGGATGAGTTCTTCCACCTTTTCTTCGATATCCTCGCGCACTTTGTTTCGAGTCCTGATCCACCCGTTTCCTTTTAGGCGCGTCAAACCGACCAGGTTTTCATCGCCGATATACTTATGGACACGGTCCAAGTTTTCTACGGGCACGAAAATGTTCACCTGGTCCGCGTATTCGATCTTCAGATACTCCCGGATTCCGGCGTAATTGCCGATCACCTCGTTCCCTTGATAGCGTCCGACTCCGAAGTCTTCGTGAACGATCAAGTCTCCCTTTTCCAAGTCTTCGGAAGAGGCGATGACTTGGTTTGGGTAATCCAAAAAGGCGGTCGTTTGGCTTTTTCGCTTAACGGCTGTTAAACCGTCAGAAGAAACCGCGTAATCCGCGAAAGGGGTGGCCGATTCGGACACGCCCATCTGCGGGACTCCGGGCTCCGTCAGGACGGTGACGTTGATTCGCGATAGCAGCGCGCTTTCCGATACCCGAAAGTATTTAAAGTATATTTCTTTGTATTCCGCTTGCGGATAGATGTCGAAGAGTTCTTTCTCGTACCCGCGGAATTTTTCCAAGGCTTGAGTCAAACGAACGTATAAGAAGATCGTATCCTCTGGCAAGATATTGACCAGCGCCCGCTGCGACGGAAGCAGCATGCCCCCCAGCGACGGGAACCGATCCGGTTTTTGTTCCAGCGTTCCCAAGAAGAGACTGCTCGGGTACTTCTTTTTTAAATCCGTGATCCGGTTTCGGAAATGTTCCCAATTCTCTTCTTTGAAGAAGGTTTCTCGAAACGGGACGATCACGCTCTGGCCTTCTGGCAGTTTTGACCCTTCTCTTGCATCCGTTTCTTTTGAAAGACTCAGTTGGGTTTGCGGATCAAAGAACCGCACGTCGTTGATTTCATCGTCGAAGAACTCGATGCGTTTGGGGAAGTCATCGAACAAACTGAAATAGTCGAGGATAAAACCGCGAACGGAAAACTCGCCCGGGTTTTCGACCGTGTAAGCGCGTCGGTACCCGGTTTCGCTGAGGTATTGGATCAAGGATTCCCTGTCATACTTGTCGCCCCGGTTATCCCGTATGAAGCCGCCTTTTTTGTAAGTGAGGCAGCCTTCGGTCAAAGCGCCGGGATCTACAATTTTTTGTAGGAGAGCCGGAATCGTCGTCAGGATCCCTCCGGTGAATCGGTCAGGTCCTCCAAGGCGGTATAGCGTTTTCATCCGCTTCTTAAGCGTCGGTATCGAACCTTCTACCTGTTCGAAGGGCAGAAGGTCGAAAGGAGGGAAGACGCAGAGGTCGTTCGAAACTTCGAATCCTCCGAACTCTTGAAGCGATTTGACATCTTCAAAAGCGATGACCCATGGCTTCGAGAGAGCGCTTAACCGCGAGACCATCCGTTTGAGAAAGTCATCATGAAGATCGATTTTTAAGTAAGCCGTATGCTTTCCCGATAAAGGGATCTTTTCTATGGCGCAATCCATCTTGTTTTTCCTCGTTATCCGCGTATGATCGGCGCGATATGGTACTTTTCCATCACTTCGTCAAAGACGGCCAACACATCCAAAACGTAGATAGAACGCCGATCCAAGCTGTTCAACGTAAAGGATAGGGTCGATTCGCTGAAAGTGAGCTGCTTGATCCGATTGATCGGAACGTCACGGAAAATCCCGATCCACCGCAATCGCGGCTTATGGTTCATTCGATCAAGGATAAAAGTCAACGCATTTTTGATATTGCCTGTGGAATAACTCTCGCGCGAAACGGATAGGCGGCTCATAGGAAACTGCGCGATAACCCGATCGGAAGCGTTAATTTTGATCGTAGCGAAGAGCGGTTCGTTTTTCGCCCGGACTCCTTCCATCAGTTCTTCCGTGTAAACCAGGATTCCTTTGACAAAATAGAGCGGAAAGGAAATAATCTGATCCATCAAAAAGGAAGTTTCTTCCGGACTTTCGTCAAAAATCGCCGTTCCGGTTCCGGGAGGCGTGAAATCTGATATACAGACACCCAATCCCGGCGTTTCAAAGGAAAAAACCCCCGCTTCCGCTTCAAGACCGGCGGTCTTGATTATTTGGTCAAAGCGTCCGGCGGTTTCGCTGTCGAATCCTTTAACCGAACAAAGGGCGCTCGATGTTTCCTCAAGATCAGTGATCTTCAGCTCGGTTTCCTGAATGTAAAAGCCTTCTTTGGTCACGGCTTCCGCGATCGGAGAATAGATATCGCCTATTCCCGCCTCGAACCAAAAGTCGGTTTCGATAACGGATATCGTGCCGGTTTCTTTTTTCACCGAATCAGCCAGGTCTCTAAAAAAGCCTTTTATTTTATTGAACAAACGTAATCCAAAGCCTCCTTCAGACGCGAAAACGGTTCAAGGATATCTATTTCTTTAGAGATAGAGGTCAGCCACTGGTATTCGTCTGAAGTTAAGTTATTGACGTAAACGATCTTGTACTCTTTCCCGATCATATCGGTTCGATATCGTTCGTCAGAGGTATCCGCGTCCGTCGTTTCTTTTTTTATCGAGTCTAAAAAGATGATTGGGTACTTTGACTGGGTTTGCAGCAAAGTCAGGTCCCGAACGAGTATGAAACGTGGTTTTTCCTGTATGCTGATAATCAGCTTTTTGGACAGCACATCCACGGTCAAATACTTTTCGATCGATTTACCATACAGGATTTTCTGAAGGTTTGTCGGCTTTATGGGTTCTGTGTACTTGAATTCGACAGGAATGCCGTAACTGTCGGATATGATGATCCCGCCGACATATGTCTCGTCACTTTTTTTTTCGATTCCCAAATACCCGAATACCGAAGCGACATCTGGCATGATTCGACTCCTTTTTCTTTGAATAGCACCGTTTACATTTAACCGCGCACGTCCAAAAAATGGCCACGATAATCGTCATCGGGCTTCTTGGGGGTCTCTTTTTCTTCCTCTTTTTTTCTTCCCGACAGCTCTCCTTGCATTTGGCCTTGCTCTTTATCGGTAGAGTTCTTGACACCTTCCTGGCTGGTTTTTTCGGCAGCAGGTGTCGTGTGCGTAGATTCTTTGGTTTTTTTCAACATCTCGGAAGCCAACACTTGTTGAGCGGCCTCTTGGGTAATCAGCTGACGGCTAACGCTTTGAGCCGCTTCGGAAGGCTTAACCAAAGAAGTTTGCATCTCAAGCGGACCCGTCATCTTGACCCCTCCTTTCTTTCCTTTCTAAAAGGTTAGCTTGCCCTCTTCCGTTTCCGATTCCTCAATCCAATGTTTTAAAGTCCTCAACGCTTTGCTTAATATCTGCGAAACTCTCGATTCGGTAACCCCTAGAACGAGAGCGATTTCTTTCAAGTTTAATTCCTCTATATAGTATAACGAAATCACAAGCTGCTCTCTTTCAGAAAGCCTTGCAATATGGCTTTTCAAGCGTTCGCGCTTCTCGTCTTTTTCGAACTGCTGTTCCGGATTCAATTCCTCGCTGACGATCGTCTCCGTAAAATCCGTCTCATCGGGGTTGAGGTAGTTGTCCAGATCCAATAACTGTTTGCAGTTCATGTCCATTCGAGAGGTCCGGACCTCTTCCAAAGTAAGCTCCAGGTAATCCGCGATCTCCTCTTCGGAGGGTGTCGCCCCGTTCTTGGCCTCTAATTCGAAGTAAGCTTTTTCTATTTCTTTAATCTGATGGCGCGTTTTTCTCGGCAGCCAGTCGATGCTCCGCAAGTAATCGTACATTGCCCCTTTTATGCGGGTTAACGCAAATGTGGCGAAACTCGCGCCTTTGGATTCGTCATACCGATCGAAAGCATTGATGAGCGCAACAACGCCTTCCTGAACAAGATCGGAAACCTCAACGCTTTTCGGCAAGGTTGTCTTCACGTTAGTGGCCAGCGCTTTTATTTTGGGCAGAATCATCTGTATCAGTTGGTCTTTTGTGAGTCTATTTTGTTTGTAAGAAGAATCAAGACGCTTGTTTTTTATCACGCTGCTGCCCTTCCTTCTCTAACCGCATCGCTCTTAAGCCTTTTCTTTGCCTACAACTCGACGATTTCGGTTTTTTCTCCCCCTCCTACTTTTCGAATCTGCAGGATTCCCGTGCGGATGTTATATTCGATGCTTCTGGCACGGGTTCCGCCGGTGTCTTCACTTATTAGACGGATTTTTTTGCGGGCGAGCATCGTTTTCACGGCTTCGACATTTCGTTTGCCGACTTCCATCGTTGATGCAGTGGATTTAAACATCGAAGCGCCACCGGCGATTTTCGCTTCGAGTTTGCTCATATTGGCGCCTGAATCCGCGATTTCTTTTAGAAGCATCTCGATGCCGGAGTCAGCATATTTTCCGGGTTTCGTCACCTCTTTGCCCCCGCTTTCAGGCAACATGACATGAATCAGTCCTCCAATACCTTTGGCAGGGTCCCGAATGCAAACCCCTACGCAAGAACCGAGCCCTAAGGTGACGAGAATGAGGGGGTTCTTCCCGGATTTATACTCTCCGATGCCGATAATCGCTTTTTCATCCATAAGTTTCACATTCCAAGGGATTCGAGCAGTTTTTTCACGGATTCGGGTTTCAAAATCAGAAACAAATAGGCTTCCACATTCTTTTGCCCCTCGATTTCGAAGTTGGTTTCGATGAGGATCGTGCGATCTTCCTCTTCAGCATACTCCAAACACGATTCCGCGACGATGCCGGAGACCATATCGACGGTTATTTGCGGCACGTTAGAATTCACGAAAAGATTCGTAAACTGCGTGAGCGAAACAAGATAAGACCCGCAAACGATATTGCCGATCTCGCTGAAAACTGAACGTTGCATTTCGTCCATCGCCGTGAGGTCTTCATTTCCGAATCCGATCAGCAGCTCCAGCAGTCTGTGACCAGGTTCCGAATCGAAGAGCAATAGAAGTTTTCCGTTTAAATCTTCGTAGAAGCCCAGTTGGATACCGATCGTCACTTTTTCCGGGTCTTTGAAAAACAACGGTATCTGAGAAAACTCTATCACAGAGACATTCGGAACTTTAATCTCCACTTTTTTTCCAGTCATCAGTGAAAGCGCGGTCGCTCCGTTTCCCGTTCCGATATTGCCGATCTCTTTCAATACATCCAAATGTTTGGGTGTCAGTTCATCATAATACGACATCAAGGATTCGCCCCTTCTTCCTTTATTTTTCTTCTGGATTCCTGTTCTAAAACGAAGACGTACCGAACAATCCGGTCTTCGATCGAACGAGGAAGATCTTTGAATTCTACCCCGTAGATCCAGTGTTTCGTTTGGATATTGCGATCGCTTCGGACGATTTGCGAGGTGATACTGTCCAAAGAGATAGATTCGCAGATCGCCATATTCACGACGACCTTTTCCGACAGCTCGATTTCGCAAGGAGAAACCATCAGCAATCCCCCGGCGCTCAAGTCTTTGGATATGAACTTATAGGATTCGTTCGTTTTCAATCGGATGAAATCACCCTCCTTAAAGAAGGGGACCCTAACAAACTGGCGCCTCTGGATCTTCCGTAAAGAATCCGGGAAAAGGATATACATCACTAAAAATCCTTCTTCGTCCTTTTCGTAGGATACGACCATACTTTGGAAAACATACAACGAACTTTTATCCACCATCTTCACATAAAGACGCGTACCGGCGGGTAATGGGACAAATTGACCTTGCGAGCTGGGCATCCCGATCTTCATTACTTTCTTAGTAAAGTCGATATCGTAGATGCTGCTTTTATATACGCCTTCCAGCAAAGGGTCGGATACGTCTATGATCAGCGGTTTTCCTATTTTCAGGCCTTCATTTGCCTTGATCTGCGTATTGAAGTATGCCATCCTGCCCTACCTAATGAGAAACACCAATATTGGTGAGTTTTTGATGATAGACAAGGAGTCTCCTCTTCAGCTCATTTTTTTGCTCTTCATCAGCGACTTGGAATAAAAATCCGTATTCGAAAAAATTATAATTGGTGAATTCATAGACTTTCTTGATACGAATCGGGCGCTGCAAGCCCAAGAAACGGATCGTCCCCTCTTCAGATAACAATCGACCGCCGGAAGAGACGCCGATGCCGGCCATCGAGACATCCTTCACGATTACCTGTGCGGATTGCCCGCGATGTTCGATGATTCCGTTTTCCAACAAAAAGTAACGTTTGAAGTTTCTCTTTTGAGAAACCATCGTTTGTCCTGGTGACACCAATAACCTTTTTACTTTACCATATACGGGGTCATCTTTAACCATTTGTTCCTTTAATCGTCCGACTCCTCTGATGATCCCGAGGGGAAGGAAGATCTGATAGGCGATTTCGCTGTTGTTTCGCAGATCGGCGCTGATCTGAAATACCCGGCTCTCGAAAAGAAGAAGGTCCTTGTAGGTGCCCAGGAAAACGCTGAATAAAGAACGGCCCGGCAATTCCAGCATCGATTTCCAACAACTGAGTTTCAACAATTTGCTTAAATTCTGGATCAGGATCATTTTGACCCTACTTTATCCCGAATAGTTTTTTAAACTTGACGAAAAAGCCATCCGGTTCCATGTCTTCGTAAGACTGGCTCTTGAGAACCATCTTCGATAATCGTTGGATTGCTTGAGCCGGTTGCGAATGCTTTTGGGTTTCGATAAACGGGATCTGTTTCAACACGCTGGCGCTTACGCCCGCATCCTCCCTGACGATCAATTTTTCTGCGATTGTCCAACCTGCGAATTTTTCAAGGACATAAGAGAATCGCTCGAGCACCTGCGTGTCTTTGCTCGTGTTACGCGATTGATTCATGATGAGATACAACTCCGGGAAAATCCCTTTCGTTGCCAGCATCTTCGCCAGAGTATAAACGTTGATGAGCGCCGTGGGTTCAGGGGTAGTGATCATAAACAGTTTATCGGCAGCCTCGTAAAAAGATAGGAGCTCTTCCGTAAATCCGGCGCCTGTGTCGACGACCGCATAGTCCATGTCCACGACGATCTTCATAAAATCGTCCATCAGTCTCAGTTTTGACTCGCTTCGAAAAGCGATCAGATCGCCCACGTCCGTTCCACTGCTCAACAGCCAGATGCCGTAGCTTGTCGGGTATAACACGTCCTTCAGTTCCATCTTCCCGACGAGATAGTCGCGTAGGGTGTTTTTCGTCGTCAATCCTAAGAGAATATCCGCATTCGCAAAGCCCACGTCCGCGTCGAATAACAGCACGCTCTTCTGATTCTTCGCCAGAGCGACGGCAAAGTTTGCCGCGATCACGCTTTTTCCGACGCCGCCTTTTCCGCTGGCGACGATGATGATTTCGAAATTTTTGGCTGAAACGACCTGTTTAAGCGTTTCCAACTGGTCTGGCATTAGTCAGCACCTCTTTCACGATGAACGAAGCCAAACGTTTCGAGTCCGCAATCATGATATCTTCGGGGATTCTCTGGCCGTTGGTGATGAAGCATACCGGTATGTCATATCTGCTGCTTAGTTCAAGAAATGAACCGTAGACAGAGGTTTCGTCCATCTTCGTCAGAATCAAATGTGTGGGGTCTACGACTGAAAAATGCTCGATGATGCTGTACGTGTCTTTTGCGCGGGTGTTCATGCTCATCGTCAGCAGCTTGTATTTCGGATTGACGATCTCCAGATACCGGCTCAGTTCATTCATCTGAAGCTCGTTCTTCTGATTCCTTCCCGCCGTGTCGACGAGCACGAGGTCGAAATCTTTAAACCGCTCCAACAGAGTGGAAAGCTCTTTCGGATTATAGGCGACTCCGACGCCGATGCCCATGATGTCCGCGCTGGTTTTCAACTGGTCAACGGCCGCGATCCGATAAGTGTCGATCGTTAAGATACCTACTCGCTTTCGCATTTCGAGGGACAGCATCGCGGCGATTTTGGTCAATGTGGTGGTTTTTCCAACGCCGGTCGGGCCGATGAAGAATAGGATATCGCCTTTTTCGTGATTCTTTAAAAGATTATCGGTTTTTATCGCGGGAGATAAAACTTCCGAAAACTTCTTTTCGACTTCGATCGTATTGTCCATCCCGTCGTTGGTAACGATACGCAAAGATTCGACCATTCTTCTCGACAAATCCTGATTCACTTCTTGATCGATGAGCGCTTCGTATATCCTTCGAAATCTTTCCGGGAGCCCGGGCAGATAGTTTTCTTTCCCGATTTTTACGCTTAAATCCTGGATCATTCGTTTCATCGTCAGCATTTCTTTCCTAAGACCGGACACATCGTGGGCGCTCGTTTCCTCACCGCTTCCCCACTCCATCGCGGAAGCTCCAACCGGTTTCGTGTAGGGGTTATTCACGTCCGGTTTATCGGTTTTTGGAAGATCGGTCGAATACCCGGCAGACGGAATCGTGGGCGTTCTCGGCCGATCCTTCAAGGAAGGATAGGCTTCCGTTTGCGATTGGCTGTTTTTCGATAGAATGCGTTTCAGTTCATAGAGTTTTTTACTGTCGATCCATTCCTCTTCTTTTTGCTGCGTCTTCGATTTGACCTCTTCTTTCTTCTCCTCGGCGACGGCGGTGACCTCGTATTTGGTTTTACTGCCGAATCCTAAGAAACCGCCGGTCTTGAACTTTCGGGTGCCCAAAATCACCGCGTCTTCTCCAAGATCTCGTTTGATTTGTTTGAGGGCTTCCTTGACGTCTTCGACGACGTACTTTTTGATCTTCACAGGTTAATCACCGCTTCCACAGAAAAAGGAATATCTTCAACGAGTTCTTCGTACGCAAGAACGATAACGCCAGGTAAAGCTCTTTCAATGCTGCGTTTTAGGTAATATCGAATCGAGCCTGAACAGATGACGATCGGCATAAATCCTTTTTTCATCGCTTTCTCCAAGGCATTCGACAAAGTTTCCTCCATTTTTTTCAACAATTCCGGGTCTAAGGCCAGGTACCGTTCTTCCGGGGTTTCACGGATCGCGTTCAGTAACTGCCGTTCCAAAGCCGGATCCAATCCTACCGCGTGCAAAGAGCCATCATCTGACCGGGCATCCAAAACGATCTGACGCTTTAAACCCCGTCTGACATATTCTGTGAGGTAATCGATATCTTTCGTTTTATCGATGTGTTCGGTCAACGTTTCAAAAACCAATGGCAGATTACGGATCGAAACCCGTTCTCGTAAAAGATTTTGCAGGATCCGTTGCACTTCGAACAGTTTTAGCCCGTCGGGAATGACCTCGTTGACTAAAGAAGAAAACTTTTCTTTTAGTCCGTCTATCAGCAGGCTCATCTCTCTGCGGCCTAAGATTTCATGGGCGTACTTCTTGATGATCTCGGACAGATGGGTGGCAAAAACACTCGGCGGGTCGACAACGGTGTACCCGCTATTAATCGCGAACTCTCTTTGGGACTCGTCTATCCAATAGGCTTCCAAACTAAAGGCCGGTTCACGGCTGGATATGCCCGGCAGGATGCCTTTCGCCGTCCCCGGGTTTATCGCCAGCAAACGATTCGGCCACAGTTCATATCGGGCAATTTCAGTGCCCTTTAATTTTATCACATATTCATTGGCTTTTAATAGGACACTGTCCCGAACGCGAATAGGAGTTAAAATCAAGCCCATTTCATAAGCGAGCTGCTTTCGTACGAGCGTGATACGGTCAAGCAAGTCTCCACCTTGCGTTGGGTCTGCCAGCGGTAGCAAGCCGTACCCCAGTTCCACATCGATCGTGTCGGTTTGGATGATCTCGGATACCTCTGCCGAAGTGGTCATAAAGGGAGCCGGCTGCTCTCCCTTCGGGCGCGGTTCCCCCCCGGGGGGCGTTGGTCCTTTCAAACCCGCGAATCCTTCAGGCTCCGGTCCGGTTCCCCCTCCAGAATCGGTGGCCAATTTTTTCGTTTCTCGCGAAGCCATAAATCCCATTCCAATGAGCAGCGCGCCGATTAGTAGGGTCGAAAAGGTCGGCAACGGCGTGAATAGCGAGAGAAACACGAGGACCCCGCCGGTTAAGAACATGACACGATTATCAGAAGTCAGCTGCTTCATCATATCCATGCTCAGATTGTCCTCGGAAGCGGCCCTGGAAACCAGGATACCGCTGGAGGTCGAAACCAATAGAGAAGGGATCTGCGCGGCCAACCCGTCTCCGACGGTTAAAAGGGTGAAGACCTCCGCAGCCTCTCCAATGCTCAAGCCTTGTTGAACGGCTCCGATGATCAATCCCCCGAGGATGTTGACAAATACGATGATAATGCCGGCGATGGAGTCCCCGCGAACGAATTTGCTTGCCCCATCCATGGCGCCATAGAAATCCGCCTCGCGCCGGACGTCGTTTCTTCGTTTTTTTGCCTCTTCTTCCGTAATCAAGCCCGCGTTGTAGTCAGCATCCACGCTCATCTGTTTTCCCGGCATCGCATCGAGCGTAAACCGCGCCGCCACTTCCGAAATCCGTTCCGACCCCTTCGTGATGACGATGAACTGGATGATAACGAGGATTAAAAAGATAATGATCCCGACGATATAGTTGCCCTGAACGACGAAATTCCCGAAGGCTTTCACCACTTGCCCATCGAAATTTTTACCCTGCAGGAGGATGAGACGGGTGGAATTGACGTTGAGAGATAGTCGAAACAAGGTGATCACCAGCAGTATCGAGGGGAAGGAGGAAAGTTCCAAAGCGCTGCCCACATACATCGTCGATAAGAGGATCACGAGAGACAAGGTGATATTGAGGATTTGGAAGATGTCCAGCATAAAAGTCGGTATCGGTAGGATCATCAATAGAACGATACCGACGATCAGCAATGATATGATGATGTCGAAGTACTTCATATTCACACCTTTCCAACCGTTTTCAGGACATAGGCCAAGACTTGGGCGACAGCTTGGAAGAGTTCGGCCGGTATTTCGTCGCCGATCTCCGTCGTTTCATAGAGTCTTCTTGCGAGCGGCGGGTTTTCATGGATCGGAACATCGTATTCCTTCGCGATCTCGATGATTCTCAACGCGATATGGTCGACTCCCTTGGCCGCCACCACCGGGGTTGACATCGTATCCAAGTCGAACTTGATCGCGACGGCGAAGTGGGTCGGGTTCGTCACGACCACGGTGGCCGAAGGCACCTCTTCCATCATCCGCCGTTTCGCCAACTCAGCCATCATCTGCCGCTGCTTCGACTTGATCTGCGGGTTCCCTTCGATGTTCTTGTATTCGTCCTTGATCTCTTGTTTGGACATGCGGATGCTTCGCTCGAATTCCCACCGCTGGTAGAAATAATCGACGAACCCTAAAACGACGAGCGCGAAACCGATCCGTATACCGAGCTGATAGAGCGCGTCACCGATCATAATCATTGAATCCATCACCGAATAGTCCGGCAATAGAAACAACGTGTTCCAAAGGCCGGTGATGAATGTCCAGCCTATTATACCGAGAATTGCCAATTTTCCAATGTTTTTTATCAGCTCGACGACAGAACGCAGCGAAAACATCCGCTTGAATCCGTTGATCGGATTGAGTTTGTTCAAATCGAATTTGATCCCCTTCAAGGTAAACAGCAGCCGGGTTTGAAGCATCCCGGTCAAAAGCGCGATGGCGAAGGCAGATAACAAGAGCATCGCCAAGAAGAGAAAAAAATCCTTGCCTTCGATATACATATCCAAGAACGGGTCCTTGAAATCCGAAACTTCACCGAGGTTTGGCAACGACAGAAAAAAAACGACCATCCGCGTCAGGTTTTCATAGAGTTGGGGAATGATGAAGCGTAAAAATACGATAATCCCTATGAAAACCGCGGCTGTGGCTAAGTCTTTGGAATAGGTGATCTGGCCTTCCTCGCGCGCTTTCCGGCGACGTCTGGGCGTCGCTTTTTCCGTCTTGTCCGGATCCGCGAAGAGCTGAAGGTCAATAAGCAATCGCAGTTCTTTTAAAACCATTTTAGGATCTGATTCATCCATATAGTTAACTCCCTCGTATAACGGACGACAACATCAGCCCAAACCGGAAGCAGCCCGACCAGAATGATCATTCCGACGAGCACTTTCAAAGGCAACCCCACGATGAACACGTTTAGTTGGGGCAGCAATTTGGACATGATACCGAGGACGAAGGTGACTAAGATCATGAAAAAAATCATCGGAATGCCGATTTGCAGACCAAAAACGAGCACGTTCCCCATGAGCGTTGAAAACTCCAGCGAAAAGTTCTGTTCCATCCGCATAATCGTTAATGGAACCGACCGAAAACTTTCCACAAGGACCTGAAACAAGATCAAAGGCCCCTTCATCAGGACAAACATAAATAGGAAACCCATCGAGGCCAACTGAGATAGAATAACGCTCTCGGTCTCTGTTTGAGGATCATACACCGTCGCCGCCGAAAAGCCGAGCTGATACCCATAGATGTCTCCGGCGAAGTCGACGGCCCAGAAGAGTATATTCGCGACTAATCCGGCGGCAAATCCGAACGTGAAGTTGAGGACTTCGATCAGAATGATATCTCCAACAGGCGTCGTCAACGGGATCGGGGTTCCGACTACGGGAATGAGGATATAGGAGGTGAAAACCACAAACAACACTTTGATCAACGGCGGGAAATAGTGCCCCCCGAAGAAGGGGGAGTATAGAATTAAGCCTGTGAGACGGCTGACGATCGCGGACCAGGAGAGGAAATAACGGAAAATAAACAGCTGTAGTTCGGAATCCACCGACGGACCCTCTAAATGAGGCTCATATAGTAGGTAATCACATCGGCCATATAATCGATGAGCTTTTGGTAGATCCAACCCCCGAAAATGACTAAAGATAAGAATACGACCAATACCTTCGGGACAAAAGAAATCGTTTGGTCGTTGATTTGGGTGACCGCTTGGAAGATACCGATCAAAAGACCGACTGCCAAACTGAGAAGCATGGTCGGAGCGATCGTATACAGTATCACATAGATACCTTCCATAAAAACATCCAAAAACGTTTCTATTGTCATCGAACCCCTCCTGCTGCCTGTCGCGTTTATTATATCATGAAGCCTTTGGTTGATTTTTTGGATATTTCGTGTAAGATAGATAACCGTATGAACGGAGGGAGTGATTGTTATGAGGCCAATAACGGCGGTATTAGCGGGAGCGGGAAATCGTGGAACGCTTGCCTACGGGGATTATGCGCTGCTTAAGCCAGACGCTTTGAAGATCGTCGCGGTAGCGGACCCGGATGCGACTCGGTTACAGCGGTTTCAGCGAAGCCATCAACTTACCGATCAAGACTGTTTTACCGACTGGAAACCGCTTTTAGCTGAAAAACGAGCTGATCTGGCGATCATCTCTACGATGGACCGCCTACATGTCGAACCCGCCGTTTTCGCTATGAAGAACGGGTACGACCTCATCCTCGAAAAACCGATGGCGACATCACTGAAAGGGTGTCGGGAGATCATCGCGGTGGCGAAAGAAACCGGCCGGATGGTGAGCGTTGCGCACGTGCTCCGGTATACCACCTTTTTTTCCACGATTAAGAAGATTCTAAGCGAAAACGCGCTTGGGCGGATCATACAGGTGCATCTCTCGGAACGGATCGGATACTACCATATGGCGCACAGTTACGTCCGCGGGAACTGGGCGAACAGCCATAAGACGGCGCCGATCATCCTCACGAAAAGCTGCCACGATTTGGACTTACTCTGTTGGCTGATCGGAAAACCCTGTCGGAGTGTCTATTCCGAGGGTGGACTCGTTTATTTCCGGAGAGAAAACCATCCAACGGGCGCCGGAGAGCGCTGTCTCTCGTGCCGTATTGAGCGGGATTGTCCGTATTCCGCGAAAAAGATCTATTTAGATTTGGTTGAAGACTGGGCGATCGCGCGGAATATCTTGCCTGGCGCTACATACCAAGAGAAAGAGAAATTTTTGGCGACCGGTCCGTATGGAAGATGCGTCTTCCTCTGCGACAACGATGTGGCGGACCACCAGACAGCCATTCTTGATTTTGACGGGGTTCAAGCGGTGTTCAATCTCACCGCGTTTTCGGCGGAAAAAACCCGGGAGATCGATATTTTAGGGACAGGAGGGGACCTTAAAGGCAACTTCGAACGTGGTTGGATCGAAATCAGGGTATATGGCGGAGAAAAGAGAACGATAACGATACCCGAAGAAAAGGGGCTCCATGCCGGCGGCGATTTCCGGCTTTTAGACGATGTTATCGAACGGATTCGCAATAAAACGACACGAAGCCTGTCTTCCCCCGAAGAATCGTTCCGTAGCCACGAGATCGCCTTCGCCTGCGAAACCTCGCGAAGAGAACAGCGACAGGTGTTGTTGGGATCTAACGCCGCTAAGCAGTATGGATGATATATCGGAATGGGTTGATCCGATCTAGTCGCTTTCATACGCTCTCCCAAGAGAACCCGAATTTTTTGGATTCCTTAATAAATAGCGGTGCATTCTATAGCTTTTATTGAAAAACTGCGGTAGCACGCAGGGATTACGTGTTTTTTTTCGCTATAAGCGTGTAATGCGAAAAGAAAGGTTTCAGTATTTTCGGCATCTTTTTTTCGATAAATAAAAGCTTATTGAAGAACGATTTATTCGGAAACATTCGGAAATAATAGATTTTCGTGACATCGAAACCTGATGACTGTAATTTATTTTTTAATATAAAAGGAAATATGATACGTTCGTTTCCAATCAAAACTTCTTCATTATTTATTTTGGCTTTAATCACCATCTTAAAGCCTCTCATCTTGAACAATCCCGCTTGGATCAAAGGATTCCACGCATTCGATTCACTAAACACTAAATATCCACCTGGTTTTAAGAAACGTGGTATTTCCTTGAAGAATTCTTCTCTAGGTTCAATGTGATGGAAAGCTTGTTCCATCCAAATCAAGTCGTATTGTTCTTTCTTCATTTCGAAAAAAGAAAGGTTTTCAAAAGCGCAAGCAAGGTTTTTGTTAAGACATTGCTCTAAAATCGATTTTCTTGCCAAAGATGTCTGAACCTTTTGCGGGGCAATGTCCACACCGTGTACTGAAGCGCCATTCATTGCTAGCCAAAGGCTCTCTGTTCCACATCCTGAACCGATCTCCAAGATCTGTCTATTTTTGGCAAGTTGTGTGATGTGGCTTAATTGATCATCGTAAAGATAAGCCATTCTTTGATCGAAATTTCTTAAAAAACTATGATAATAACAATCAAAGGTTTTTTTATTCTCTCCTTCAAGTAACGGAAAATCTAGCCAAACCCGCATGAAATCCGAAGGCTTTCTCGCTTTTTTAAAAGCATCCTCTACGGTTTTTAAAGTATCTTGGTTCATAAACCGGTCTCCAATAAAAATCTCATTTGACAAGTACCTCCAAATTTGGAATAATATGGGTTATTACATTATGAACCATCCGACTTCGAATTATAATTTTCACGAACAGCGTCAGGCGGATTTCGAGATGATCTCCGCGATTCGGCTCCCTGCATCACCGTTTCCGAACAACCCGGGAGTTATCTCTCCGACAGGCTTTTCTGACAATGCGCCGGCGATGATCCTTTCTTTATCCGCATCCACTAAGGTATTGAATCCCATTTCCACCAACTCCCGCCAACCGGTGTCCTCCATCATAACGAGCGCGGGAGATCCGGCGAAATAGGCTTCTTTCTGGACCCCGCCGCTATCGGTGATCACACATTTGGCGCCAGATAACAGCGCGACGGTGTCCGCGTACGGAATCGGATCGATGACGTTCAAATTATGCAAGTAATCTTCGAAACCATTCGATTGTATTGCTTTTCGCGTTCTCGGGTGAATCGGAAGAATGACAGGGTAATGCATCGCGATTTCGGTGAAAGCTTCCAGTATATTTCTTAATCTCTCGGGATGGTCCGTATTGAAATCCCGGTGGAGCGTCGCGAAGAAGAATTCTGTTTCCCGTACGGAGTAACGTAAACACGTTTCTTCTATACTGACCTCTTTTCGAACCGACAGGAAGAGATCGTACATCACGTCTCCGGTAAAAAACACACCTGTGGTGAGTCCTTCCCCCTTCAGGTTCTTGACCGCTAATTCTGTGGGACAAAACAAATACCGGGACACATGGTCGGTGACGACACGATTGATTTCTTCCGGCATATCTTTCGGAGTTTGACGCAAGCCCGCTTCGACATGAGCGACCGGGACTTTGAGCTTCGCTCCGACCAGCGCTCCCGCGATCGTGGCGTTTGTATCGCCGTGCACCAGCAACACATCGGGTTTTTCTTTCAAGACAATCTCTTCTATTTTCATCATGCCCGTTCCCGTTTGATAGGCATGGGAACCGGAACCGATCCCCAAGTTGTAATCCGGTTTTTTGATCTGCAAATCGGAGAAAAACAGGTCGGACATGTTCGCGTCGTAATGCTGACCCGTATGAATTAATACTTCTTGGATTCCCTTTTCCTGAAACGCTTTTGTTATCACCGCTTCCTTGATAAACTGCGGCCGCGCGCCTACTATCGATATGACTTTTATCATTTCGACGACCTTCTTTCTGCGAGAATTTGTTCAAAAAACGCGACGGTTTTCTTCATCTTCACGGACCAATCGAGATTTTTATACGCGTATTCTCTCATTAATGCTGGGTGGTTCGGATCCGAAGTCGTTTTTTTCGCGAACTCGATAATTTCCTCAATACCTATCGGAGCATCTGTCGGGGGTACCTTTAATGTGAAGCGGAACGAATCGAAATCGGGATCATTGTAACCATAAATAAACGGTATACCTCTCGCGCAATATTCCCGGGCTTTTAATACGGAAGCTTCTTTGATTCCGTTTCGGTGAATTCCGAGGCTCGCTATTGCTATATGTGCATTTTCAAAAGCCTCGTCTAGTAGCTTGCCGGATTTATAGCCATGAAAAGTCACTTGCTGTTCAAGCCCTAAATTCTTTGTCAGGGTTTTAAGGTATCCTTCCTGATCCCCCGTTCCTACGATATGCAAATGAAGGCTTTTGGCTTCCCCGAACAATGACATGCCTTGAATAACCCGGTCTAAGGCATGCCACCTATTAACCGAACCGACGAACAATAAAGAAATTTCGTTATGATTAGGTTTATATTTTCTCAAAGGAACACTATTCACCCCGATACCATTCGGAACGGTTAATGTAAAAGCACTTGGATTCTTTCGTTTTTCGTATTTGGCAATCTCGTCCGTAACCCCTATAATTCCGGTTACGTAAGGTGACAAAGCACGGTGGAACAATTTTTCAAACAAATAGTAATGATACTTTTTTTGTTGCAGGAGTTCCTTCGGTACGATGGCCTGGCTTTCAAAAATAACAGGTATCTTTCGCGGGATTTTTTTTAAAAACATAATCGATAACGGGTCACTCATAAAGTATCTCGAGTAGATTAAATCAGGATTACTACTTCTAATATCCGTAATTGCTCTTTCAAAAGAGCGTCTCCGTATTTCGAGCAGTTGTTTAGTGTAGGTACCGGCTTTTGGTTCTAAAGAGACGTATTCGAGTTCGGCAAATTGCGGGAGTGAAGAATTATGAAATCCATATATCAAGGTTTTTATTTCGACTCCGATTTTTTTGATCGCTTCTGTCTGATTCGATACTTTTTTGAGTACGCCTTGCATCGATGGCTTCGCCCATTGGAATACCGGGTAGAATACTTTCATTTTTTCTCCTAAGCAGTTTTGGTCTCTTGACCGTTCTCACATTTTTTACAGCCATATAGACGGAAGTGTTGATCCTGAATCAGAGACGGTCTGTTACTCTTCAAAACTTTGCAGGAAATTTCTGTAACTATAGGATCGCTCTTTTCTTATTCTTTTTGACCGTCAAATTCCTATAGAAAGAATAGAAATAGCGATAAGGAAACGTATTTTCATAATTTGGATAACTACTCGTGGATTTATTCGGCAAAGACATTAAACTATCGAATTCTTTGTCGGTTAATCCTAACTTAGCTTTAAACAGATTTATATCCTCTTTAAGGATTTTTTCATCAAGGTAGGGGGCTTTCGATATTTCTTCCAACGCTTTCTCCCGTGTCATTTCTTCAGAACAGATTAAACTGGAAAGATGTGCCCTCCTTTTATCGATCCCGAATTTTTTAGGGAGAATATAACCTTGAAAAAACCTTGTATAGACTGACTCGTAATGTTTACTACCGTAGTATTTCCAATCATATCTTTCGGACATTTCTTTTATCGCTTCTGATTTATTATAATTAATGTTATCAAGCAAAGATACCTTAACGAAACCCGAAAAGCCTTCGAATAAAAAATCCCATAAACTCGAGTGGGGATAGTGACTAAGCTTCAATCCAGTCCCGAATTTTTTATATATGCTTTTTATCAGTAACCAATCCGATTGGCTTCTAGACCAAGCCCTGGGGAGAATCGACTCGGTATTGAAATTTGTTCCCCTAAAAATATATTTCAATCCGTTTTTTTTGGCTGTATCAGATATTACGGCTCTTAATGAATGATCCGTCGGTATTTCCAAATCTGGTACTGAAGCCTTTAAAAACGAAAGCTGTAAGTCTCGGAATAAATCCCACTTTAGAACAACTGTTATTAAATCTATATTAAGCTTTTTTATAACTTTCTGGAGATTACTATTGGAAACCTCTGTATTCCATCCGTTATCTACGTGGACCGCAAGCGGATTTATCCCTTTTTCGACAAGATAATGAATAACGTAGGTACTATCAAGCCCGCCACTAACGCCCACGATACAATCGTACTTTCCGGTTCGTTGCTTTTTTATAGTTTCCAGAAGTAATCGTAGTTTCTCTTCTCTCGATTCTATTGAAGGAAGTGTACGATAAAAGCTGTCTACCGTTTTACAATGATTACAAATTCCGTTTTCATCAAATATAATTTCCGGATCTGTCGTATCCATAATGCATCTTTTACAAATTTGATATGCTCTCATAAATACCTCTCTTCCTTTGGTTTACGAATGTCCATTATTACCGCGGAAAATGGTTAAAGTATAAAACCGAAACCCTACACCGATTAAAAGAAAATCGTCTCTGAGACTCAAACCGGCGGAATCGTCCTACAAAGGATTAATTACTATCGATTTGTATATAGAAATTTCATTAAATATTGTTTCTCGCCAAGTATAGCCTGCGGCACTTCTTAGTGCTCTGTCCGTACCTGGTTTTAAGCGTAATTCTTCAACTACGCCTTTGGCAAATCTCTTCTCGAAATCAAGTCCTTCGTCAACGACACGCCCCCCAACCCCTACAGCTTCCGGAATTCCTCCCGCGTTGCTTCCGATAACCGTCGTCCCACAAGCTTGTGCTTCTTTGATCACGCAACCCCAACCTTCGCTCCGGCTCGGTAATACCATTACATCCATCGCTTGCATGTATTTCGCAACATCCGCTTGTCGCAATCTACCTGTAAAGATAATGTTTTTAGAATCAGTTTTCTTTTTGATATTTTCTCTCTCTAAACCTTCGCCAACGATAATAAATACCACGCTTTTGATTGAATCAGCGATATAGTCGAAAATTACCGGTAGTCTATCTGCCCCTTTAACAGTCGTGAGACTACCGACGAACCCGACGTAGTTTTGACCTTCTTTATAGATATTCAACTGCTTCCTTATGGTTCGTTTATCTTCGTACTTAAAAATACCCGGGTCAAATCCGTTTGGTATAGTTCGCGAGTTTTTTCCGGAATAACCTAATTTTTTCGCGCTTTCTAATAAGGCATCGCTTACAAAAACACTCGCAGCAGATTCTTCCAGGCTTTTTATAATTGACTCCTTGGTTTTTCTGTTTTTATAAGGCAAAATATTGATATCATACCCATGACAAGTCATTACATAGGGAATATTATATTCTTTTAGAATCCTGTTTCCTATCTCTCCTTCCGGGAAAGACCAATGTGCGTGAACCAGATCAAAACGACTCAAGTCTACATGTTCTTTTAATAGTTTATACGCGATTCGGGCGTTCGGATAAAGCTTGTAGAAGTTTAAAAGAGAAACATCATATGGTAATACTTCATAGGTTATTCCGTTTTGGGTAATTTCGGGGTTCCAATCCTTTTGTGCAATCCTTTTATAATCCTTGTACTTCATTCTAATAAACGAAGCGAGCATCCTGGAGTAAACCCCGACGATTGTTATGTTCTGAGTATTGTATCCGAAAGAGTACAGCGCTTCCACTCTTTTCGTGATAAACGGTAAATCGTCTAAATTATCTGGCGATGATATCCCGCCTGTCAGGTAAAGGATTTTCATAAGCGTTTTCCTGTATATGAAAGTTCTCTAAAACCTTTGAACACGAAATATCAACCCGCCCTTTGTTTATTTATCCCGTAGTATCTGTCGCGAACGATTATCTTCGTTTGACATGTTTAAAAGCGTTACCCGTATTAGTTCCGTGAGTTTCGTCAATGGATACCATAAGTTAGATGTCTTGGTAATTCCTGAATCGGAAACCAGAAAATCTTTGATTTCATCGTATAAAGGATTATTCACGTAACGCATTTTTACATACTCACGACTATCTGAATACCATATCTTTTCTCCGAAGGCGGTTAAATTCCCTTTTTTGTAGACTTCGATACTTTGATCCATGTAGTCTTGTACTGCGAATAATTCATTCGAATAAATGTATGTTTTCCTTATCTTAATTATGTTTTTACGATCTACGATAAATCTAATAAATTTGTTATCTTTGAATCTTAAAAAAACACAAGCGGTGTCAAAAAAACCGCTCTTAGCGTTGAAACCGGATAGATTACCTGATATTTCGCTAATCTTTGAAAAATCGATGAATTTCGAGATAACGGCTAAATCGTGAATCAGCAAATCTTGTATAACGTCGATATCTTTTTTGTCGTTTCTTTCCTCATTGATCCCAACTCGGAAAACGTCCATATAATTGAACGAATTCTCTTCTATCAATTTTTCGAGAGCATCTGATACGCTATTGTAATATTCGGTATAACCAGTAGATAGTTGAATGTTTTTTTGTGATACCAGCCTTTTTAGCTCTTCAACTTGTTCGTCGCTAACAACTACAGGTTTTTCTATAAGCACCCGCTTGTTCTGCTCGATTATCATTTTCGAGGTAAGGAAATGCTCGGACGAATTGGTAGCATTTATTACGTACTCGAATTCGTTGTAAGCTAATAATTCGTTTAAGCTAATAAATTTTTGCGCAGTATTCGGGATGTTCTTATTATTGAGTTTTTCTTCCTCTTTGTCGCAAACTGCTACGAGCTGAGCCACCCCGTCTTCCTGTAATTTTTTCAAATTCTGTAAATGTAAATTTCCCATCCTACCGATACCTAATAAAGCAACTTTTCTCACTACAACTCACCTCGAAACAAATTATACAGCTTGGAACATTCTTCGGGTAAATCATTCGCGCACTTTCCCCGCTCATTTAGTAAACTTCTAAACAGATCAAAAAAAGAAGAAAAAGGTAGCTGCCCATACAAATAACCTAATGTTGTATTAATGATGGAAGAAGGGTCTTTTTCGAATATTAATAACCGCGAAGCTGATTTTACTACGTATTTTTTAAGATCCTCATCTCCAAAGAGTGCGTATTTTTTACAGTAATAGATGTTTACTAGTTCCGCTAAAAAACAAAGAAAGAGTTTGTATTGATCAATAGTCTTAGATAAAGAAGTATCGCTCATTCTTCGAATATATGAAAAATTACTGGAGACTTTTATTTTCTTACGAGGATACTTATCGAAAAACCTTAGGAGAAATACGTGATCTTCTGCAACGGTAAATAGGGGATCTACCAAATTTCCTGAAAGATTACCGGATAAGAAGACGCTCCCCGCAAAAAGCCCGGAAATTCCCTTATTCGAAAAAAAAGTCCTGATCGCATCTTCGCCAGAGGAAGAATCGTAACTCTTTCTGTCGTACCCCATTTTTAGGCGGTTTCCTTTATATAGGAAAAACATATGTCTCGGAACTAAGACAGAGTAATCATTTCCTATCCTACTCATCTCTTCAATAAGGTTTTCGTAGTCATTAATTATTACTATATCGTCATCGCCGCAGAAAGATACATATTTTGAATACACCAAATCTTTCGCGATAGTAAGGGAATGTCCTACTCCCATATTCTCACTTTTAAAATAATAGACATTCTCGCGGTCATTGCTACTATATTCTCTTAGCATTTCCCGGTTTTCCTTGTTCGAATAATCATCGATAACTGCTTTTTTACTACCTGAAAAAATTGAATTATATTCAATCCCTTTGATTAAAAGAATAGAGCGGTTATATGTCGGTACAACGACTGTCAAGTCAGGTACACATTTTTTAGGCTGTTTTTTTTGTAAGTTTTTTCCTGATCGGTGAATACGAAAATAAATGTTATTAATTTTTCTCCTCGTTATCTCTAATACATTTACCATAAGTATCCCCCTTACCGAAAATCGATCAGCTTTGCTTTCGTAAATCTAGATTGTTTATTACAAGCTTAAGTAAGTTCGTAACTCTAAACATAATGGGTAAAATAACCAACAATTTATGATCGAAAAAAACCTCTCCCTCACTTAAAATAAAGTGCTTTTGCTAAGATAAACTCACTTTCCCTAAAACGAAAAGCTTGTCCTTCGTACGGCTCCTAAGCCCTTCGATAACGTTACTCGCGATTAATACCACGTTTATGTCTTTCACACTATTCATCGGGTTGAATCATTCATTGTGACAGAGAAGCTACTTTACTGTATATCCTCCGACCACGTGGGCCTATGCTATCTCTGCTGATCATTAACTTGAAATCTCGAGTACTAGCTATTAACCTCTTTCGACCTTCGAATACGTGACAATACTCCCGTTTTCTGTATCCGACATATTTTTACCACCGCTTAATGACGGGCACGAAAAAAGACTTATTTTACTTCCGCATTTCAAAGAACCCGTCGTTGAATCTTTCGCGTGATTATTTTCGCGAACGTGTTGTTTTTGTTCGTACCGGTTCAGTTTCACTCCTAGCTTTACGCTTTTCACGACGAAATAGCGAAATTCTACCGTTCATAACTCTCGCCGGTTCTTATTTCGGTTCCTGAAGCTTTCTCCTTGCGCTATATCGTTCTAAACCTCTTGATAGTCTTTTTAACGCCCCGGATCTCCGATCTCCTATTTTACGCCTCTTGTTCATATCAGAGGATGTTTCGACTAGTCTGAAGTTACATATACAATTCAAAGAGTGCGGTTTATGCGCATGATAAATAGAAGAATGAAACCGTTTCCCGATAGATTTTACTAAAAACAATCCCAAAAGCATTCTAACCACGTCTGAATTCGATATTTTTCAACGCTTTTCCGAGAATATCGTGTCCTTTTTGATTCTATTTCGGATATTTCTGCGACGATTACGCTTGGCTATCTAATCTTTTTGATAAACTTTATAAATTTTTCGTGCTCGATCGCAAAATTCCCTGAAACTTGGTAACCTGGAGGCACATCTTTTGTTACGACGGCTCCTAGAGTAATCGAAGCGTTATCCCCAATTTTTAATACGCTTGAAATCGCTGCTGAAGGGCCTATCCAAACGTTTTTTCCGATAGTTACCTCTCCGGCTATCATAGCGTTAGCAGCAATACGCGTTTTTTCCCCGATCACCGCTCCGTGTGCTATGTGAACGAGATTATCCGTAGTGACTTCGTTTTCAATTACAGTATTCCTGGTCGTCGTTAACCCTCTTGATATGCAGTTATTGGCTTGTATTTCCACGAAATCCTTAATTATCGTAAATCCTGTATGATATGCCACCTTGTTCCTGCCATTGACTTCATATACTTCGTAACCTTCAGTACCGATGATACTTCCCGCTCTTATGATCGTATTTGACCCGATGATCGTATTCGGACGAATGACTACGAACTCTTCGATTACCGTATTATTACCTATGAAAACGTTATTTTCGGATACTACCGCCCTATTAGAAATTATCGCGGTTGATTCGATTTTTCTCTCGAGCTGATTGTAAAAAAAACCCCGCTTACCCAAATATTCATTCATCGTTAAAAATAAGGCTCGGGGATTTTTCGTTAACAAAATACCTTTAAGAGATTTGGGGAAAACGTCTACGATTTCTTTCGTCGTGATGATACAACTAATATTTGCGGATTCTTCCGCAATTTCGAAATATTTCTCACTTGCAGCGAACACTAAATTTTCCGGGGAGGTGATTACTCCGATTTTTCCGATTGACCGAAAACATCCGTCGTTGTATAAAACTCCACCAATGTTATGCGATGCTTCTCGTAAAGATATCGTCTCTGATTTTAGAATATCCTCTAATTGCATTTTCCCTCCTTTTTCTCTTGTTTGATCCGCTAATCGGAAATGTGCTCCTTTTCCTGCTTATTGTCTTATCGATTATTTGAAGGTATCAATTGGAGACTTGATCCTTATCTTTTCTTCTTATACGTAATACTTAACCGGTTTAAACCGTTAACAAGGTGATTCCCATTTATTAGCTCCGGTGTTTCTTCTACGCTTCTATCATTTTTCAAAGATCCTTACAAAACTTGAGAAATTGACGTTACCCCTTCCTAATTTAAAATTGCGCTAACGACACTATTCTTATATCTTCTTCGTTTTAAAGCGATAGTGAATCTTCTCTATCATTTCTCTATTCAGAAATGCGAACAAAACCAAAAACGCGAGACTGCCTCCTATAAGGAAAATACCATCCTCTAAATACCTTTTCAAGAGTAGTAAAAGGAAACTAAATATCATGCTAATCCCACATAATTCGGAAAATGGTTTGATGCAAAAGAAAGATATGCTGTAACGTCTTTTGAGCCACCTATAATAAAAAAGGACTGACAATACGCTGATTGCCGCAGTACTGAAGGCGATACCAGCGTGGCCAAAGGGTTTCATCAGTACCCAATCAAAGATAGCGTTAAGCCCAATAAAAAAAACCGCAAGCCAATTTATGAACTTAATATCTTTTAACGAAATCAAGGTATTAGAAATGAGTCCCCAGATAGGTGAAAGAATGATGATCAC
>Ga0209200_1001040_pt1 | contig 29466 bp, 22 predicted proteins | sample AD_UKC033_MetaG_FD_184406 | JGI IMG/M metagenome (GOLD analysis project Ga0209200, IMG submission 184406) | Active sludge microbial communities of municipal wastewater-treating anaerobic digesters from USA - AD_UKC033_MetaG (SPAdes) (version 2) | ecosystem: Engineered > Bioreactor > Anaerobic >... | reverse complement strand
TTTTTCTCGAGCAGCAATAAGGGCATTTTTTTTACCATTATTCACCTCTCCCGAATAATATAACTCTAATCCCATGATATTGAACAAGAATATGCCATTTTTAGCCACAAATATTTGCAATTATGCCCAATTTTCAATTTTCAATTTAAAATTCGCCGAAGGCGGCGCCTACCTTTCCGGATCAGCCAGCGCGGCATCCGGCAGGAGGATCGGAATGCCGTCGTCGATGGGGAAGAGTTTCCCGCACTTCGCGCATTTCAGGTATTCCTTTTCTTTGGATCTGAAATTGGAGAGGTCCCCGCGGCAAAGGGGGCAGGCGAGTATCTCGAGGAATTCTTTTTCTACCGGCATCTAATCCTCCCGGCTCAGTCGAAGGCGAACTGCAGCACTTTTTTCTGGGCCTGTATCAGTTCGTCGATCCCCTTGGCCGCCAGGCCGAGAAGCTCGTCGAGGTCTTTCTTGGAAAAAGGCTCGTGCTCCGCGGTGCCCTGTATCTCTATGTATCTGCCGTCCCCGGTCATCACGACGTTCATGTCCACTTCGGCGATGGAGTCCTCCTCGTACTTCAGGTCGAGGACCTTCTCTCCGTTGATTATCCCCACGGAAACGGCGGCAAGCCTTCCCTTCACGGGATTCTCCTTCAGGATCCTCCTGCCGGCGAGGTTGGCGAATGCGAGCCCCATCGCGACGAAAGCGCCCGTTATCGAGGCGCATCTCGTCCCTCCGTCAGCCTGTATCACGTCGCAGTCGATCCATACCGTCTTGTCGGGGAAGAGCTTGGTATCCACGACCGAGCGTAGCGACCTTCCTATCAGCCGCTGGATCTCCTGGCTCCTGCCCGAGGGGCGGCCCCTGCTCGCTTCCCTCGCGCTCCTCTGCTGGGTGGAGGCGGGGAGCATGCCGTATTCCGCGGTTATCCATCCCTGGCCAGTCCCCTTCAGGAAAGGCGGGACCTTGTCCTCGACGCTGGCGCAGCAGACCACCTTCGTCAGCCCCACTTCGACCAGGCATGAACCCTCCGGGTGGATAATGTAGTTGGGCTCGATCTTTATCGCCCGCATCTCGTCGCTTTTTCTTCCGTCGGTCCTCATCCTGTCACCAGCCTTTCAAGCGAGACCTCTTCCAGTTCTATCTTTTTCCCGAGAAGCGCCTCGGCGACTTCTTTGAAATGCGTTCCACCGTCGGTCACGAATATCTCCAGGAAGCCTTTTTCATCAGGGCCTTTCCCGCGGGGGAAGCCGTGTTCCTCCATCAGGTATTCGGTCGTAGCCTCACCGGAGGAAACAAGGCTGACGCCGGGGGCTGCTTTCCGCAGCACAGGGATAAGCATCGGGTAGTGCGTACAGCCGAGGATAAGCGTGTCGGGGCCGTTCTCCAGGACCGGTGCGAGGTACCTGGCCGCGACCATCTCGGCAACCGGGTCTTCCGCGAAGCCCTCTTCAACAAGCGGGACGAACAGCGGGCAGGCTTTTGAAAAAACGGTTGCCGAAGGGTTCAAGGCCCTGATCTCCTTTTCATATGCCCCGCTGGCGACGGTCGCCCTCGTGCCGATCAGCCCTATCCTTCCGCTCTCCGACCTTTCGGCGGCGCTTTTCGCTCCGGGTTTTATCATCCCCACCACGGGCACCGGGAGCTCTCTTTCGAGCTCGCCCAGGGCGATGGAGCTGGACGTGTTGCACGCGACGACGAGCATCTCGACATTTTTACCGAGAAGGAAGCTGGCGATCTCCTTGGAGTACGCGGTTATGGTCCGCGGCGACTTGTTACCGTAGGGAAGCCTCGCCGTGTCTCCGAAATAGAAGATGTTGAGCCACGGGAATGCCCGCATCAATTCTTTCGCGACGGTAAGCCCCCCGACCCCCGAGTCGAAAAGCCCGATGTTCTTTATCACGGAAGTTTTCCGTTCAGAGAAGGTTCGGGAGGGATGTAGTTCAGGAGGTCGATGTGCCCGAGAAGCGTTTCCCGCTCCTGGCCGTCGACCAGGACTTTCACCGACCTGATCTCGGGATAGTTGTAGCATATGGTGTTTATCATTCCGTAGATCCTGTACGTTTCGGTGTCGGTGCCTCCTCCTTCGAACGCCCACTGGTCGAGGTCCACCACTGCGCGCCCGTTTTCTTCAAGATAGAACGCCCTTAGAGCGGTCCTTTCGGGGAACGGGTTGACCAAGTTACCTCCGGGGACGGTTGAAAGATAAGCCCTCAAGAGTCCGGTCATTTCCTGCTGGGGAGTTTCGCTGATCTCGACGGCCGATGCGAACGGAGCGAGAATGCCGTCTTTCTCGCTTGGGTACAGCAGGACCACCTGTTTCCTGTTCGCGGAGTTGTCCGCGAGCGAAGGCGCCGGCGCGGCGGGAGCTGTCCCGTCGCCGCCGCCGCAGCCGGCCAGTAACGCGAGCAGAGCGAAAAAGCTAAGGAGCGGGAGGCGGTGCATTCCTGTCCCTGAACCTCGCGAGAGGAGCGACGATCGCGTTGATTACCTTGTCGGAGAATTCCCTGTTCTGAATGTCTTTCGCTTCCTGCTGGTTCGATATGTAGGCAACCTCCAGAAGCACGGCCGGCATCCTGGCCCCCTCAAGCACGGCGAACGGCGCCTGCCTGACGCCCCGGTCCTTCGTTCCGAAAAGCTCGTTGAGGCTCTGCTGAAGCTCGCCCGCAATCGACGTGCTTTCGACTATGTACTGGTTCTGCGCAAGGTTCCAGAGTATAAGCGAGAGGCCGTCGCCGGATTCTTCGCTGCCCGGCGAAAGGTTCTCCTTTTCCGCCAGCTCCTTGCTCCAGATGTCTGTCGCCTCGCGGCTCATTATGTAGCTCTCCGAACCTCTCACACTTTTCAGGGGCGAGGAGTTGAAATGAACGGAGATGAAGAGGTCCGCCTTGTTGAAATTGGCGAAAGCGGCCCTTTCCCTCAGGGGGACGAGAACATCGCTGTTCCTCGTGAGCAGAACGTCTATGTTCTCCTTTTCGAGGGACTCCTTTATCCTGAGGCACAGGTCGAGGACGAGCTCCTTCTCGACGGTCCCCTCCTTGCCCAGGGCCCCGGTGTCCTGCGCTCCGTGGCCGGGGTCGAGGACGATGAGGGTCTTTCCCGGTTTCTTGGCGGGATACGCCTGCCTGATGGGAGGAAGCTCCCGGTCGGCTGAGGGCGGCGCGGCGCCCTCCTTCGGGGGCTTCTGCCCTTCGCCCTTGATCATCAGGACAAGCCGCTCGGGGTTCTTCAGGCTTACCGTTTCGAAGCTCCTGAATCCCTTGTCGAGGGAGATCACCACCTCCCTGCCGCCATCCTGAACTGAAATGGAGGTCGCGATTCCTTCGCCGAGGTTCTCCGCGGACATCTCAGCCTTGCCTCTCGGCAGCCTGACCCTGATCTTCCCTTCTTCCTTTTTCGCCTCGGCCAGCGACGCCATCGAGCCGTTGAAGGTGATCCTTATGAGGTCGTAGGCGACGGTTTTCTCGACTGTCACCTTGCCGTCGGGAGCGGGCTGACGGGTTTGCGCGTTCTTATGATCGCCGTTTCCCGGGCTGATTTCCTCGTCGAGCCGGAACCCGATCTTGGGAAGGACCGCGCCTATGAAGTCCGTCCCGAGAAGTATGTCGCCTCCGATCTCCACCGGTGTAGATTTCAGGGAGATTATCTTTCCGTCAACCGACGCCATGGGCGTGTTTGTCGAGAGCACCACCCTGTGGCCGTTCGTCTCCCAGACCGGGTACTGGGAAACGGGATCCTTTCCCGCGCTTCCGCCCATGGCTCTGACCAGGTCGGCGAGGGAGAACACTTCCTGCCCCTTGTGTTCCCTGGTTTCCAGAAAACCCTTTCCCGACGGGAGTTTCACCGAGGCGTGAAGATGGGCTGCCATGAAAAGGAACAGCGCGCAGGCGACAAAGGCCATTTTGACGAAAGCTCTCATCAGACCACCTTCTCCATGAGCATTCCCAGGCTGCTGACCACGTCAGGATGGTATTTCAGGTTCGAAAGGGAGCGGATCTCGGACATGGTCTCCCGTATGCCTTTCGCCACTTTGTACCTCCTGTTGAGCGTGGTCGAAGCGTCGAAGACATCGCTTATGCCGACTATGGCGGCGGGAAGCGAAGGTCTTTTGCCCCTCGGGTAGCCCTTCGAATCCATGGTCTCGTGGTGTTCGTAAACGATGTCGGCGGGGCCCGTGAGCCCGATCTCATCAAGGAGCTCCTTGCCGAACTGGGCGTGCTTCTTCAGTATTTCGCGCTCCTTGGGGGTTATCGGGGCGACCTTGTTGAGCAGGGACCACGGGATCCTGAGCTTGCCTATGTCGTGGACCAGCCCGGCCATCTCCAGCTCGAGGATGTCGAGGTCGCCGGCCCCGTACTTTTTCATTATGTGCCCTATCTTCAGGGAGAGCTCCGCGACCTGCCTGCTGTGAGACCCTCCCGTGTACCAGTCCTTGTCTTCGAGCAGGAACACAAGGTCCTTGACGAGGTCGGAATCCCTGAGCCCCTTCCTGTCGTCGTGAAGCTTCCTTACGATCTTTATCGCGTCCTCGAGGACGAAAACGTCCTCCGCCGGGTACGTCTTGGTAGATACCTGCCTGAGGGCTTTCCTGATCCACTGGTAGGACTTGTTCCAGTCGCCGGTAAGTCCGAACAGCCTTGCCCTGAGGCGTGCGTGGGTGGTCATCAGCGAATAGAAATAGGGGCCGGTCCCGGTCCTTCCTATCTCCTCGATCCTGTCCAGGATGACCCCTGCCTCCTTGAAGTTGTTCGCGAGCATCTGGAACTCTGTTTTCGTAACTAGCAGGAACGTGGCTAGATTGGTCGAAATGGGCATCATGTCTAGGCTGCTGATCAGCTTCTCGGCTTCGAGCGCCCGGTCCGCCCTGATCTCGCCCTCCGACAGAAAGCCCCTTTCGAGTATCGTCTCGATCCTGTTGATCATCTCCTGGCCCTTGAAGTCCACATTCGAGACGCCGATCCACTTCATGGTCTCCTGGTCTGTGAGGCGTTCGGCCGTTTCGTGGGCCCTGAGGTAGCACTCCTCGGCCTTTTCATAGTCCTTCTTGCAGTAGTAGACCGAACCGACCGAATTCAGGAGGTTGGCCAGCGCGCCGCAGTTCTCGGTCCCGTATCGGTCAAGCATGGACGTGCCGACCTCAAGTGCCTCGCCGAAAAGCGAGAAGTTCCTCGCAGACGCCACGAAGGCCGCGGCCGTCCGGAGGATCCTCTTCTCCTCCTTAGACTCCATGAGAATCCTCAGCCAGATGTCGCTGAGGGTGTAACGGTCTATGTCGTCGCCTTTCGAGAAGAGCTTCCTCCAGAGGGTCGAAACGGTATCGTCCCACTCGCAGATATCAGGCCTTTTGGACGGCGGAAGCGAGCCTATCAGGGAGAGAAGGTCCTGGAGCCGGATAATGTCACGCGCGAAAGCGTTGAGGTCGTCTTCCGAAAGGGTCGGGATGGGGGCAGTTTCGTCCAGTTTCCTGGAAAAATCCCGGATCCTCTGTAATTCGCCGGCCCAGTTATCCATGAACTCAACTCCCGCCAAGCATACTAATTTACAACAATATAGAAAAAGTTAAAAGAGGGAGACGGCGTTCCCGGGCTTCGCGGGATATCGGGCTTCATGGGCGCGAGCCTTGTATTTCAGGAAGCCTTTGAGTAGAATTCCCACTTATGAGCAGGCTCCTCCTTTCCTTGCTTTCAATCTGCCTCTTCTGCCTATCTGCCTCGGGGTACGACATCGAGAAACTGCGCGCGGAAACGGAGGAGATCCGCGGGCTGAAATTCCGGAGCCCGGTCGAGGTCACGCGGCTCGGCGGAAAGCAAATGAGGGAGGTCGTCCTGAGGGAGCTGGATTCCGACCTTCCCCCCCGCGAGCTCGCGGTGCGCGAGAAAGCGCTGAAGGCGTTCGGGCTGCTGCCCCCCGGGGCGGACCTGAGGAAAGCCATGGAGAGCCTCCTGGGAGACCAGGCGGCCGGGATCTACGACCCGAGGAAAAAGAAGCTGTATGTCAGGGAAGATGCGGAGAAGGCTGAAGGCGACCCACTCTTCGACATGGCCTCGCTTCTGGACATGGGGGAGTTCTTCGTGATCCACGAGATGGCTCACGCCCTCGCGGACCAGCATTTCGACCTCTTGAAAAGCCTGGCGCTCGACGAAAAAGGGAACGACGACAGGCTGGCCGCTGCCATGGCGGCCGCGGAAGGCGACGCCACCCTCACGATGTTCAGCGCGATGGCGAAAAGGTTCGGGCTTAGCGAGGGGGATATTTCCGCGCTTCACGAATTCACGGACGCAAGATCCGTTCTGGGCGAGTTCATCGGGGCGGATGTCCCGAGGTTCCTGGCAGAGACCCTTCTATTCTCCTATCTGAAAGGGATGAGTTTCGTCAGGGAGGTTTCGGGAGGAAGGACGGGGGCGCTGGACAGGATCTACAGGGAACCTCCCGCCTCGACGGAGCAGGTCCTGCACCCGGCAAAGTACATCAGGAAGGATGACCCTCCGAAACGGGTATCGGTCGGCGGGGAGAATATCCCTGGCGCGGACCCGGTCTCGGAGGGCACCTGGGGCGAGTTCGCCACCGGCCTGATCCTTGAGGAGTGGGGAGCGGGCGAAGCGTCCTCCCTGAAGGCGTCGGAGGGCTGGGGGGGAGACAGGTACATCGTGTTCGAGAAAAAAGGCGGGGGCATGCTGTTCGTATGGAAGACCATCTGGGACACCGAGAAGGACGCGCGGGAGTTCGAGGCTTCGCTGGCGGGCGTCGGGAGCGTCGCTGTGTCAAGGAGGGGAGCCGAAGTGACGGTAAGGAGCAGACCAGGGAAGCGCGGGAATGAAAAGGCCGCGAAGGGAGACAAACGATGAGAAAAGTGCTGACGAGAACGGATTACGAGGAATTCCCGCGGGTGAGCAGGGGGAAGGTGAGAGACATTTACGACCTGGGAGAAAACCTTCTGGTGGTGGTGTCCGACAGGATATCGGCGTTCGACCATATCCTGCCGAACGGCATTCCAGACAAGGGCAGAGTGCTCAACCTGATTTCCGCGTTCTGGTTCGACAGGACGAAGGACATCATAGACAACCATCTCGTATCCTTCTCGACGGATGACCTTCCGGGCCCGCTGAAGAAGTACTCGTGGGAACTGGACGGGCGCTTCATGATAGTGAAGAAGGCGAAGATGCTCCCGGTCGAGTGCATCGTGAGGGGGTACATCTCCGGGTCCGCATGGTCGGAGTATAAAAAAAGCGGCTCCGTGTGCGGGATGAAATTGAGGGAAGGCATGAAGGAGAGCGGAAAGTTCGACGAACCCCTCTTCACTCCTTCCACGAAGGCCGAGAGCGGCCACGACTTGAACATCTCCTTCGAGGAAATGGTCGGGCTGGTCGGCGCGGATACGGCGGAAAAAGTGAGGGAAGCTTCCCTGGCGGTTTACGGGCACTGCGCCAGGTACGCCCTTTCGAAAGGGATAATAATCGCCGACACCAAGTTCGAGTTCGGCTTCCACGACGGGAAACTGATCCTCTGCGACGAGGTCCTGACGCCCGACTCGAGCAGGTTCTGGCCGCTCGACAGCTACAGGGAGGGATCGGCCCAGCCGTCGTTCGACAAGCAGTACGTGAGGGATTACCTTCTGCAGATCGGTTGGGACAAGGAGCCGCCGATCCCAGAGCTGCCTGAAGAAGTGATAGCAGGTACCAGCGGGAAATACCGCGAAGCGTACTTCAAACTCACGGGCACGCGCCTCCCGGATGATTGAGGCCGGGAGATCTCCGTCTCTCGCGGACGAAGCTTTTTTCCGCGAGATGGAGAAAAAAGACATCCCGGAAGTGGACGCCATAGAGCGCGGTTCCTTCAGGAACCCGTGGCCCACCGAAGCCCTGCTGTTCGAACTGGAGGAAAACGCCTTCTGCAACTCCTTTGTGGTAGAGGTCGGGGGAAGGGTCGCCGCCTACGCGTTCCTCTGGGTGGTGGACGAGGATTCGCACCTCGTCAACATAGCCGTGGACGGGAAAATGCGCCGGGCCGGATTGGGGGGTTTTTTCCTGAGGCGCCTCATCATGTTCGCCGGGGAATGCGCGGCAAAAAGGATGAGGCTCGAGGTGAGGGCTGGCAACGAGGAGGCGGTCAGCCTCTATCTGAAGTTCGGCTTCAGGGTCACGGGCAGGGAGAAGAGCTATTATTCCGACGGCGAGGACGCCCTCGTGATGCTCCTGACCTTCGGAGAACAGAAATGACCCGCAAAGAGAAACCTCTCGTTTCCGACGCTTTCTACCTGAAGATGCTCAAGAACATCAAGAGGTCCATCAGGGAGGTGCAGGGGCCGGAGGACAGCGAGGTGCGTTCCTATTACCGCTCCTACGCAGGCTTCCTGGAAAGGTCCAAGGCTTTCACCTCCGCCCTCGGAGAGGTGACCGGCAAGGCTGCGGAGACGGGTGTCCTACTCGTCGGGGATTTCCACACGCTGTGGCAGGCGCAGAGGCAGTTCATAAAGGTCCTGGAATCCTTCGAGGACAGGGGCCTCAGGCCGGTGGTACTCCTCGAGATGGTCGAGGCCAGGAAGAACAGGGCGCTCAGGGCTTTCATCGAAGGGGAGGCGGGGGAAAAGGAATACCTCGACCAGTCGGACTATTTCGAGAGCTGGGGCTTCGATTTCTCACACTACCTGCCTATCCTCAAATACCTGAAGAACAAGAAGCTCGAAGCTTACGGGATAAACAGGAACGGCTCCCTGAAGGAGAGGGACCGGTTCATGGCGAAGGAGATATCCGAAGCCATGGGCAGGACCGAAGCCTGCCCGGCAGTAGTCCTTGTCGGGGACCTTCACATAGCGCCCGCTCATCTTCCGAGGGAGCTTGCCGGGCTCGGGCTCAGGACGACGCGCCTTTTCCAGAACAGCGAGACGATAATCCTCAGGAGGATGAGGGACGGAAAAGACCCCTACGACTTCTTCAGGCTCGGGCAGGACGATTTCCTGGTCAACAACACTCCCCCCTGGATAAAGATGCAGAGCTACCTTACCTGGCTCGAGCACGGCGCAGAAGCCCTCTACACGATGTACGGGTACTCGTCGCGCGGAGAAGAGGAAGAGGAGGAGGAGGGAGTCGACTTTTCGGGCACCGTGCAGAACTACATCAGGGCGCTCAAGGACATATTCAACCTGCACAACAAGAAGGACGACGACTTCGAGGTCTACCTTATGGACGACCTCAGCTTCCTCGACGACGGCTATTTCCGGAAGGATCCGGGGAAGAGCTTCGCGAGGGTGATCAGGAACGCCCGCTCCCTCTTCATGACCAGGAACAACACCATCTACACCGTCTTTCCGGACGTGAACCACACTGTCGAGGAATCGATGCACTACCTGATGGGAAAGGACCTCGCGCCCGGGAACGACGAACAGTCCTTCTGGGAAAGGATCCATTACTTCTCGTCGGGGTACCTCGCGTCGAAGATGATCAACCCTGTCAGGGAAACGCTTAAACAGGCGAGCATGAGGGAGATCCTCGAGAGGATAGGGCAGGTAAAGAGGGAAAAGGAGAGAAGGTATCTCCTGAGGCAGGCGATAGTCTGCAACGCCATGAGGGAGTTCTACGACCTTGCCTTGAAGGACAGGCTGACCTCCCTGGAGATCGCGGGTCTCCTGAAGATAGACGCGGACAACCTGTTCGAGCTCAGCCGGGCCATCGGCTACCAGGCGGGGGACGCCCTTTTCGAGGATTACAACGGAGGAGAGCTGTCGGGAAGGGACCTGAAGCACATGATCTTCACGCCGCATCCGCCCTACGAATCCTGCTGCGACCTTATCCGAAGGCTCAAGAAGAACAAGTTCTCGTGCGACGGCTGAAGCCTTCCCCGATACATCGCAAGGGCGCGGCTGGCGCGTTTTTAAGAGAGTTATGGTATTTTATTATCTGGAGGTAGGATGCCTGAACCCCGCGACGCCGCGAAACAGCCTCATCCCCTTGCGGGACTTCTCGACCGCCGGAAGCTGCCGAGGCATGTCGCGATAATCATGGACGGCAACGGGCGGTGGGCGAAGGCCCGCGGCCTGGCCAGGATAGAAGGCCACAAGAGCGGGATAAACGCGGTGAAGGCGGCCGTGGAAGCGGCGGAAGAGATCGGCATCCCCTACCTGACCCTGTACGCCTTTTCCGTCGAGAACTGGAAAAGGCCCGAGACCGAGGTGAGGGCGCTGTTCAAGCTTCTCGAGCATTACCTCGACAGGGAGAAAAAGAAGCTCGAAGGCGGAAAGATCCGCTTCAGGACGATAGGCAGGACCGCGGATCTTCCTCCGAGGGTCCGGTCGAGGCTGAAAGACCTTTCTTTGAAGACCGGCAAGGTTGAAGGGCTCACGCTCACTCTAGCACTTTCTTACGGAGGCAGGAGCGAGATAGCGGACGCTGTGAAAACGATGGTAGAGGACGCCAGGCACGGAAAACTGGACAGGGAGATAAACGAAGAGACCGTCCAGAAATACCTCTACGCCCCGGACCTTCCCGACGCCGACCTTCTGATAAGGACGAGCGGAGAGTACAGGATAAGCAACTTCCTGCTGTGGCAGGTCGCCTACGCGGAGCTGATGATACTCGACACCCTGTGGCCCGATTTCACCAAGGACCATTTCTACGAAGCGATCCTCGATTACCAGAGGAGGGAGAGGCGCTACGGAGGGATCGTTGACCAGGATTGATCTTCTTTCCCGCCGGGAGGGACAGGCTTGAAAAGGATACTGACGGCGATCTGCCTTCTCCCCATCTTCATCTTCATAGTCGTCTGGCCGAGCGTCTGGCTGTTCGCCGCCCTGGCCGCCGTCGCGGCCGTCCTCGCGGAGCTCGAGTATTTCAACATCGCGAAAGGTGGCGGCTTCACGCCGTGGAAGGTCCTCGGCGTTTCCTGGACTCTCGCTTTCCTGGCCGTCGCCCTCTGGCCCAAGTCCCTTCAGCTCGAAGTGGTCATCTCCGCGGGGTTCCTATGCCTTATCGTGATGACCATTTTTTCAAGGCTCGACCTGAAGCAGGCGTTCAAAACGATAGCCTCGACCATATTCGGAGCGTTCTACGTCGGCTTTTTCCTCGCCTACTTCATAGCGCTCAAGAGCCAGGGCGACGAGAGAGGGAAGGACCTTCTACTCCTGCTCGCCTTCACGGTTTGGGCCGGCGACACCGCGGCCTACTTCGTCGGGTCGGCGATAGGGAAGCACAAGCTGGCGCCTTCGATCTCCCCCAAGAAATCGTGGGAGGGGGCGATAGCGAATGTCGCGGCCAGCCTCATCACCGCTTACATAGCCAGATTGACCTTCATCCAGAGCATAGACGGAACGGACGTGATCTTCCTCGGGGCGGCGATTTCGATAATCGGCCAGCTCGGGGACCTCTTCGAATCGGTCCTGAAGAGAGGGGCGGACATCAAGGACAGCGGCAGCCTTCTTCCCGGCCACGGAGGCATCCTGGACAGAATAGACAGCCTCATCTTCACGGCGCCGGTCATCTACTACTACCACCAGGCGTTCATCAAATGACGATAAAGTTATCCATCCTCGGATCGACGGGCAACATAGGCGAAAGCACGATAAGGGTCGTGAGGGCCCTCAAAGGCAAGGCCAGGATCGTGGGCCTCGCCGCGGGCAAGAACATCGAAAGGGTGATCGAGCAGATAAAGGAATTCTCTCCCGAAGCCGTCTCGGTGAAGGACGAGGAGGACGCAAGGACCATCAGAAAAGCGTTCCCCCGGCTGGATGTGCTTTACGGTCCGCAGGGCGCGTGCGAGATAGCGGCGCTTCCCGAAGCGCAGACAGTGGTCGCGGGGATAGTCGGGATCGCCGGGCTTCCCTCGACATACAGGGCGATAAAGCTCGGAAAGAGGGTCGCCCTCGCGAACAAGGAGGCGCTCGTCACCGCGGGCACGCTCATGACGAAGGCGGCGAGGCGCTCGGGCGCGGAGCTGATTCCCGTGGACAGCGAGCACTGCGCGATCTTCCAGTGCCTGAGGGGCGAGAATATCAGGCAGGTCAGCAGGATACTTCTCACCGGCTCCGGCGGGGCGCTCAGGGATTACCCGATAGACGAGATAAAGAACGCCACGCTCGAAGAAGTGATGAAGCATCCGACATGGAGGATGGGCAGGAAGATCACGGTCGATTCGGCGACGCTCATGAACAAGGGGCTCGAGCTTATCGAGGCGTCCTATCTCTTCGGCCTTCCCGCGGAGAAGATCGAGGTCGTCATACACAGGGAGAGCATCGTCCATTCGCTGGTCGAGTTCCTCGACGGATCGGTGATGGCCCAGCTCGCGGCTCCCGACATGGCCCTTCCGATCCAGTACGCGATCACATTCCCGATAAGGGCGACCGGCGACGTTCCCAAGCTAGATTTCTCGACCATGAAGTCGCTCAGCTTCGAGAGCCCCTCGCTGAAAAGATACCCCTGCTTCAAGCTGGCTCAGGAAGCTTTCGCGACCAGCGAAGCCCATACCATCGCGCTGAACTCCGCCAACGAGGTCGCCGTGAAGGCGTTCATCGCGGGCCGGATAAAATTCGGCGCCATCCACTCGACGATAAAGAAGGTCCTCGGAAAGACCTTGCCCTACCAGCCTCAGACAATCGAGGAAGTGCTCCACGCCGACGAAAAAGCGAGAGCGGCGGCCGAGCGGGTGATCCTGAAAGGAGAGTAGCTTCTTGGCCGCGGCCCTCAACTTCGTCTTCTCTGCAGTCGTGTTCCTTTTCGTCCTTGGCGTGCTCATCGTCGTCCACGAGCTCGGCCACTACTTCGCGGGCAGGGTCCTCGGATTCTCGATAGAAGCCTTCTCGATAGGCTTCGGCCCCAAGATCTACGAGAGGAAGGGAAAGCACAACCTCTGGCAGCTCCGCTGGATCCTCTTCGGCGGCTTCGTCAAGTTCAAGGGCGAGCTGGGAGAGGGCGAAGGCGCGGACGACCCGGGATTCTTCCCCAACAAGAAACGGTGGGAGCGTTTCCTCGTGATGGTCATGGGGGTCGTTTTCAACGTCATATTCGCCTTCGTTGTCTTCTCGGTCGTCTCGTTCATCGGCATAGAAGAATCCATCTTGAAGGACCGCCCGGCTGTCATCGGCGCCGTGGTGAAGGATTCCCCCGCCGAGAAGGCCGGGATCGCGAGGGGCGACAGGATCGTCTCCCTCAACGGAAGGAAAGTGAGGAACTGGGAGGAGGCGAGGGAAGAGATAACATCCCTCATGCAGAACGATTACAAGGTCGAGCTCGACAGGAACGGCTCGCCGCTTGTCGTGACCGTTTCTCCCAAGATGCTCGAATTCCTGAAACAGCCGCTGGGCGACATCGGGGTGATACCCGCCTTCCCGCCGATAATCGGCGCCGTGGGCGATCCCTCTCCCGCCAAGTCCGCCGGGCTGATGGCCGATGACGAGATCATCGAGATCGACGGCGCGAAGATGAACTTCTGGGACGAGCTATCCCTGAAGATCAGGGATTCTAACGGCTCTCCGGTCACGCTCAAGATAAGTAGGGACGGCAGGGAGCAGTCCTTAGTCGTCACTCCGCAGTACATAGAGAGCGAGAACAGGTACATGATGGGCGTGGTCGTCAAGGATTCTGAGACGGTTCGCTACGCTTTCCCGCGCAATCTCTGGAAGGCCGGCGCGATGATCGTCCAGCAGGCGTCCCTGGCAGAGAGGACGATAAGGAAGCTCTTCCAGAGAAGGATACCGCTGAAAGCGCTGTCGGCTCCGCCGTCGATCGCCTACATCGCGGGAAAGGTGGCCCGCACGGGATTCTATAACCTCTTCTTCCTTATGGGGGTCATCTCGTTCCAGCTCGGTTTCTTCAACCTCTTCCCGATACCGGGGCTCGACGGCGGGCAGATATTGATCCTTGCGATAGAAGGGGCTATCAGGAGAGACCTGCCGGATGCCGTCAAGGAGTGGATCCTCTACATCGGTTTCGGAGCGCTGATCCTCTTCTTCGTCGTCATTCTCTTCCTCGACATCTTCAAGTATGTATGAGGAACTTGAAATAATCATCTCGCTTTTTCAGATAGATATTTCTTAAGCGTCGCAGGCGCAGGGCGATGCTCCGCATCTTGTCAGGCTTCGCTGCCTGTGAACCATCGGAGTCTATGCGTCGCGCGTTCCTAGCCGGGCTGGAATTTGACACGTTCTGAGATGAGAAAAGATTTTGAGATATAATATGACGGGAGGGACGATGAAAAGAAAAAGAGAGCATGAAGAAAATCTTGTTTCAGAAATAGTATTCTTCTTAATTGTTTTCATTTTTTTCTCAATATCTCTTCCTAATAGCTCAGCAGAAACGTCATCATGGACCGAAAAGTTGAGAAAAGCTCTTGATGGGACGACGAAGATCGTAATAAGTCCAATACAAATAAGTCTTGAAATTGATGATGCGAAAACGAAAACAAAAGAAAAAGCCGTTGAAATCAAGGATAAACAAACAATTATGATGGTGATAGATAATATTGTTATAGACGATGAACAAAGCGGTTTTTATTGTGCATGCCTAGGGGATACAGCCATAAAATTCTTTCGAAAGGACAAATTAATAGCCAATTTATCCTTTCATCACGGTAGAAGCCTTAGATGGAATTGCTCTCATTTGGACGCAGATCGAAATTGTCTTGATGACATTTGGCCTGGCGACGGCCTTCTCATAAATGAAAACGCTGAACTTCTGGCCACCTGGATGGCTCAAAAAGGCATTCGAACACCACTTGAGGATCGGCTTCGCTCCGAACGGCTCAAGCAAACAAATAAAACAAAATATGAGCGTGCTGCGTCTTGTATACCCGAATCATTAAAAGAATACTTTTCTTCTCAGGGCAGGTTCGCGGAGTATTTCAACGCTACGATAGGGACAAAGGAAGAGCGGATGAGGATTCTTTTTTGCATGTTGGGAAGTAGCAATGAGAGCTGGTCAATGCTTGATTGGATAGATCAGGAAGCTTATAAGCTCTTGGAAGATTATGGAAAGGAATATCTCCAAAACTCTGTATTATCGGCTTTAAAAAGCAATCACCGCCAAACTAGGAGAGGTGCCTCACGTTTTTGGATAGGTTGGAAGTCGCCTTTGCAGGAATGGGAGCCAGAAGATAATTCTTTATATGGCACGCTATTGACAGTTCTTCAGGAATCATCATTGGCCAATAATAGACAGATGGCTTTGAATAATCTGAAAGGAGCTTCACCGTATCTATCAGTCGAGGAAACGGACAAATTCTTTTTTTCCGCCCTGCATGATCCAGATGCCAATGTTCGCCGAAAAGCTATGATAACTGCCGGAGAGATGGGTTACGTTAAGGCAATCCCTTACTTAATAGGAGTTCTGAAGGGAACAACCGTAAAAATTGTCCCTCTTCCCGATATACCTGATGAGGAAAGGATATTTCCAGAAGATGATTTCAGTGGCCAAGTAGGTAGAAAATTGAGTGACAAAGAAATTGCCGCTATCTCACTTGGGTACCTTAATCATGCAGATGCCGTTCCATTCATAAAGAAACTTGAGCCTTCGCCGGCACACGATGTTGCGTTGGCACTGTTGGGAGAAATCGATCTATTAAAGGAAGAATACTTCAAGTCGCAAGATTCCAACCAGGAACTTCAACTGGCAGCTGTCGAAGCTGTCCTTCGAGCAAAGGGAATGAAAGGATTATCATGGGCTATCGACTATAAGCTGTGTACCCACTGGTGGGAACCGGAACGGGTAATGGATAAAATCAAGAAAATGCTTCTCTCAAATAATGCGCCCGGAAGGGAGATAATTGAAAGAACCGCCAAGCTGAAAGATTTGAGAGCCTGGTATGATACCTATGGTGAAAAGTATATTGAGCAGATGAAAAATTAGGAAATCACCGATACTTTATCAATAATCTTGGAATTATAATAGGATTCCGTGGACACGATGCTGATCAAAACGCTTGCCAATTCTGCATCTATCAAATATAAATGATATGTAAGAATGTGGAACTAGAGTGACCAGCGGGCGAGGTTAATCTTAATTCTTTCTCGTACCTTGTAATTTCTGACTTGGAGCGAAAAGGAAATAATTCCATAATTTTTCACTTTTCAATTTTCAATCTTCATTTTTCAATTCAGGCGCAGTTTGTCGTTTCCGCTCTCCGTGCTTCAGCACCGATCAGATTTCAGCCATCAGCCTTCAGCCTGTGCCCTGCCTTCTGCCTTCTCACTCATGGCTTTCCTTGACCGATGGAGGCGGCACGGGCTAGAATCAATGCGGGAGGAACAGATGGACGCTAGTCTCAAAGAACTTCAGGTGAAAGTGGAGAACGAGGCGCTGGTGGCGAGAAAGCTCCTTTCGGAGGTGCAGAACGTCATCGTCGGCCAGGAGGCCCTTCTCAAGAAGCTCCTCATCGCCCTGTTCGCGAAGGGCCACATACTGGTCGAGGGCGTGCCGGGTCTCGCCAAGACGCTCGCGGTCAAAAGCCTCGCGGGGGCCGTGAACTGCCATTTCCAGAGGATCCAGTTCACTCCGGACCTTCTTCCATCCGACCTCGTCGGAACGCTGATCTTCAACCCCAAGGAGGTGAAGTTCGAGCCGAAGAAGGGGCCCATCTTCACCGAGATCCTTCTCGCGGACGAGATCAACAGGGCTCCCGCGAAAGTGCAGTCGGCCCTCCTGGAGGCCATGCAGGAAAGGCAGGTCACGATAGGGGAGACCACCTTCCCGCTGCCGGAGATCTTCTTCGTCATGGCGACCGAGAACCCTATCGAGCAGGAGGGGACATACCCGCTTCCCGAGGCCCAGGTCGACAGGTTCCTGTTGAAGGTCGTCGTCTCGTACCCGACCTTCGAGGAAGAAAAGAAGATGATCGAGAGGATGGGGCAGTCCGTGATCCCCGCCATATCGAAGGTCGTCAAGCCCGAGGACATCATCCGGGCGCAGGGGATCGTTTCGCAGATCTACGCCGACCCCCGCATCGAGGATTACATCGTCAGGATCGTCTCCGCCACGAGGACTCCAGAGAAGTTCAAGGTGGACGCGAAGGGGTTCATCAGGTACGGGGCGTCCCCGAGAGCTTCGCTGTACCTCCTTTACGCCTCGAAGGCCCACGCTTTCCTTTCGGGCAGGCCGTACGTGACTCCCGAGGACATAAAAGCGATAGGGCTCGACGTCCTCAGGCACAGGATACTTCTCACCTACGAGGCCGAGGCGGAGGGCATAACCTCGGAGATCATCGTCAAGAGGGTGTTCGAAGCGGTGGAAGTGCCCTGAGCGGATAATGCTCCAGATCGAAGAGATCCTCAGGAAAGTAAGGCGGCTCGAGATAAAGAGCCGGAAGGCGGTGACGGAGAAGCTCTCCGGGGCCTACCACTCCACCTTCAAGGGGCGGGGCATCGAATTCCTCGACGTCCGTCCGTACCAGCCGGGCGACGATTTCAGGAGCATAGACTGGAACGTGACTTCCAGGACCGGCTCGCTCCACATCAAGCAGTTCTTCGAGGAGAGGGAGCAGACGATAATCTTCGCGGTCGACGTCAGCGCGTCGATGCGCTTCGGCACGAAGGACAGGCTCAAGAGCGAAGCGGTGGCCGAGGCGGTCGCCCTGCTCGCCTTCGCGGCGGCGATGAACAACGACAGGGTCGGCCTCATTCTGTTTACCGAGGATGTGGAACTCTACCTCCCGCCGAAAAAGAAGAGGGAGCACATCCTGCGGCTGATAAGGGAACTGCTCTATTTCACGCCCCGGAAAAAGGAGACGGACTATGAAAAGACCCTTGCCGCCATAGCGAGGATCTTTCCCCGGAAAGCCTCTTTCTTCTTCTGCTCCGATTTCATGAAGACGCCGAGCTTCAACGGCTTCAGGATACTTTCGAAAAAGCACGACCTCACCCTGATATCGGTCGAGGACCCCGCGGAAACGAGGCTGCCCGACAGCGGCTGGATAGAATGCGAGGATTCCGAGACGGGGGAGTGGGGATTCGTGGACACTTCATCCAAGGCGGTGAGGCGGAAGTTCAAGGTCTTCACGGAAGCCGAGGGCAAGCACTTCGTCAACCAGACCAGGAAATCTAACATTCCGCTGATCGAGCTCACGACAGACACTGACGTCCTTCCTCTTCTCGAGAGATACTTCGCCGAAAGGTCGAAGAGGCGAAAATGAAGAAGGCGGCCCTGGCGCTCATCCTGCTTGTTTCCGTTTGCCTCGCCGCCGCTCCCGCGAGGGGAGTGTGGGAGAAGCGGCCGCGCCTCCTCGGCGACGAGGGCTCGATACTTTTCGAGCTTGGAAAGGCCGAAGGCGGGGACTTCTACGTTGAGGGCCTTCCCGTGAAAGGCGCGGACTTCGGCGAACTGAAGGTCGTCGGTACGGAAACTTTGAAGAACGCCCAGGGCGTCATAACCGCGAGGATGGATGTGATCGTTTTCGGAGTGGGGGAGATCAGGGCGGCGCCCCTTCAGCTCAAGGTGCTCACCGAAAAGGGCGAGACTGTTTTCGAGGGCTCGATCGATCCCGTCACCGTTGCAAGGCGCCTTGAGGGCTCGGAGCCTCCACCCTCGCTCGCCGGCCTTGTTGAGCTCCCGAAGCCTTTCCCCCTGCTTCAGTGGATCCTGGCCGCCGCGGGAGTCATCATCCTGGCGGGGGCAGTTCTGTTCTTCATCAGGCGCAAACCTTCCGCCGTGAAGGGGCGCAAGGAGGAGCTGACGGCTGAAAGCTCCCCCGACGAATGGATCATCAAAAGGCTAAAAGCGTATGTAGCAAAGAGCCTTCTCTCGCTTCAGGATTACGCGGACCTCGCCTACGACATCAGGTTGTACCTGGAAAAGAAGGCGGAGATCAGGGCGCTCGAATCCACAACCATGGAGCTCGAAGCGATGTTCTCCGCAGAGAAGCCTTTCAGGAAGATGGACACCTCCGACCTGATGTCCGTCTTCACTTTCTGCGATTCAGTGAAGTTCGCCAGGCACTTTCCCGACGCGGGAGAGCAGGCGAAGCTCAAGGTCATCCTCAGGGACATGGCCGGGGAGGTCGAAGCGTCCATGAGAGAGGAGAAGAAGGCCGCATGACGGGCGGTTTCTATTTCGCGCAAGCGTGGTGGCTCCTCGGGATCGTCCTGGCGGCGGCCTATCTCGTCAAGTGCGAACTGAGCTTCAGGAAAAAGAGGAGGTCGATAGCCTATCCGCTCGGCTCCGCGCTGATGAAGATGAACAAGCCGAGCCGCTGGTTCGGAAGGGTCTCGTTCATCCTGACCTCGGCGTGCATCCTGTTCCTTTCGCTGGCCCTCGCGCGGCCGACCTTCAAGACGGCGAAAGCCACGATCACGACCGAGGGCATAGCGATACTTCTAACGATGGATGTTTCGGGAAGCATGCTCGCGGAGGATTTCCAGCCCAGCAACAGGATGGATGTAGCGAGGATGGTCCTTTCGGACTTCGTCGAGAACAGGAAGCAGGACAGGATAGGCCTCGTGAGCTTCGCGGGAATGCCGTTCCTGAGATGCCCGCTGACGACCGACCACAAGACCCTTCTCCGCCTGCTCAACGACCTGAAGGCCGTCAGGAGGCAGGACCTCGACGGGACGGCGATCGGCGACGCGCTTGTCGCTTCCGGCCAGAGGCTGATATCGGCTCCCGAGAAGAGCAAGATCGTCGTGATAGTCACCGACGGAGAGAACAACAAGGGACAGTTCGACCCGCTGCTCGCCGCTAACATGCTCAAGGAAAGGAACATCAAGGTCTACACTGTCGGCATAGGCACGAAGGGGCTTGTCCCGTACCCGATGATCGACCAGGGCGGACACAAATCCTACCAGCTGGTGAAGATGGGGTTCAACGAGGAATCCCTGAAACAGATCGCCGAAAAGACGGGGGGAAGCTACTACAGCGCCTCCGACAAGAAAACGCTCGAAAAGGTCTTCGCGGAAATAGACCGTCTCGAGAAGAGCAAGGTCGAAAGCCCGCAGTACATAGTGAGGAAGGAGCTTTTCCTTTATCCTCTCGGACTGGCCCTGCTTCTGATATCACTCGCGTGGGCGTGGGAGATGTCGAAAGGGGCGAGGCTGCCGTGAACATCTTCGCGAACACCTGGGGAGTTTATATCCTGGCGCTTCTTCCTCTTCTTCTGCTGATGCTTCCTTTTCGCGCCGCCTCCAGGATCAAGAGAAGGGAAAAGTGGGGCGGGGACCTGATGGACAACTACAGTTTCGCCTCGCGCAGAAGGTTCCGGCTCTTGAAGCTTGCCTGCATGGCGGCCGCCCTTTCCTGCGTTTTCCTCGCTTTCGCCAGGCCCCAGTGGGGCGAAGTGGAAAGGAAAGCGGCCGTTTCCGACCTCGACATGATCATCCTTTTCGATGTCTCGAGGTCGATGAACGTCGAGGACATCTCGCCGAGCCGCCTCGAGAGAGGCAAGATGGAGGTCAAGTCGCTGATAGAGAGGACCGAGGGGTGCAGGATAGGCCTGGTCGCATTCTCCTCCCTTCCCCTGATCCTTTCTCCGCTCACCGACGACAAGGGCGCTCTGGAACTGCTTTTCGAGATAGCGGATCCCAAGCTGATACCTGCCCTGGGGACCGACCTCGGGAAGGGGCTCGAGGAGGCGCTGAGGCTTTTCCCCTATGACGAGGACAGGGCGAGGGTCCTGATCGTCTTCTCGGACGGCGAGGACATGGGAGCGACCGCGTTCAAGGCCGCGGGTGCGGCGCAGAACCTCCAGGTGAAGATATTCTGCGTGGGCCTCGGGACACCCGAGGGAGGTATCGTCAGGAACGAGAAGGGCGAAACGATCGTCGATCCGGCGACCATGCAGGACGGCGTTTCGAAGCTGGACACGGCGAAGCTCCTCCAGATATCGAAGGTGACCGACGGAAGGTATTTCGAGATCGGGAAGGAGGGGCAGACGCTCGGCGAACTGAGGGCCGAACTTTCCAGGATCAAGAAGAGGGAGTACGCCACGAAGCAGAGGGAGAAGAGAGAAGACAAGTTCGCTTTCTTCGCGGCTCCCGCGCTCATGCTTCTTTTCGCCCTGCCGTTCCTGCCCTTCGGGAGAAAGGAGGAGAAGCAGTGAGAAAAGCCGTGATGATCTTCCTGCTCGCCCTGCTGCCTCTCGCCGCCGCCGGAGAAGGCTTTTACAAGAGGTCCGAGAAGGCGCGTGCGCTTTACGAGAAAGGCGAGCCGCTCGAAGCGGCCAAGATATACAGGGAGCTTCTGAACTCAGGCAGAGAGGGCGAAACGAAAGCGATAATCCTGTTCGACCTGGGCACGTCGCTTCTGAAAGGGTCCGCCTACAGCGAATCGGTCGAAGTGTTCTATTCGGGGCTGGCCGTCTCGCCGCAATACCTCAAGCCGAGGCTGCTTTACAACCTTGCACACGCGCTATACAAGACGCAGAGGCGCGACGAGGCGCTGGCTTCCCTAAGGGACGCGATCATCCTGAACCCGGGGTTCGAGGACGCGAAGCGGTTCTACGAGTGGATACTCATGCAGAAGCCGCCCGAACAACCCCCGCCCGAGAACGATCAGGAGCCCCCGCCTCCGCCTCCGCCCATGCTGGAGGAGCTTCCGCCTCCGCCTCCCGACATGCTCAACGACGAGCTCCAGCAGAGCCCCGACCCTTTGATGAAACCGTGGTGACAATCTGGGTGAGAACGGCGTTCACATCAATCCGCTATTGACTTTATAAGGTTTTCATGATATAAGAATAATCTTCTGGGTCTTTTGTTCTCCACTGTGTAAAATTGGGAGGTGCTTGATGGTGCGAGCGAAAAAGAATGGGGATGTTGCATTAACGAAACCATTGATCCTGTTGTCTCTGGTGGCGATGTTGATATTCGTGTCAGCGCCGGCGACGGCCCAAAAAATGAAAGAGCCGGCTGACAGCCTGGATCACATCGCTTTTATCAACGACGGGACGTGGCTTACCATGAACGGCTCGGAATACTCCGCCCTGGGCGCTGAAGTGCCTTCCGCGATGGTGGGCGACATCGAAGCTCTCAGGTCCGCGACGGGAATCCCCTGGATAGCCGTGGTAGACCGCATAACGGGAAAACCGTCGATCCTGGAGGGCGGAATGCCGTGGATCCCGGGAACGGGTATGAACAACAACCTTAAACCGGAGGATTTCGGTATTACCGCCTTGCAGGCCGCCAAGAACGAAATGCCTCTCGAGAAAGTGGACGAGATAGCCAAGAACTTCCTGAGGCAGTATCCGAACCTTTTCAATGTCGATGAAAAGGACCTCGAGCTGGCCGAAGCTGCATCGGGACCGGTGCTGGATTACCTCTATAATGTCAACTACCGCTGGACCTACAACGGCCTGCCGGTCGAGAACGCGTGGCTGAACTTCCATCTGAACAGCGGCAACCTTGTCATGTTCGGAGCCACCTACATCAGCGATTCGATAAAGAAACTGGATCCCGTTCCTGCGCTTAGCTCCGAGACCGCGAACGAGATAATGTGGTCGTACATCGGCGAAAAGCCCGGCCCCAACGACGAGATCCTGGAACCGGGGTATCTGGTCGTCCAGCCCATGTCGACCGGCGCTGTCCTCAGCGAATCATACTTCGCTTTCGGCGAAGGGATGCAATACAGGCTGGTATATGTCATCGTTTTCAGGCGCGAGGGTGTGGTCGGCACCTGGGAGGCAAGAATAGACGCGCACACAGGAGAGCTGATCTCCTTCAAGGACATCAACGCCTACGGCAAGATACAGGGCGGCGTTTACAAGACCGATAAGAACCCCACTCAGACAGAGGTTATAGTTCCGTTCCCCTACGCGAACTACTCGGGAACAACGTCGTTCGCGAACGCTGTTGGCGAATTCACAGGGACTACCGGTACATCAACGATGACGGGAAGAACCGGGAGTGCTGGAAATGTCGGCGCGGTAAAGGTTTCGACCGACTATTGCGGGTCGATAAGCCTTGCCGCCGACGGCACTGGCCTCATCAACTTCGGGACCAGCACCGGGACCGACTGCACAACGCCGGGAGTCGGAGGGTCGGGTAACACCCATTCGGCAAGGACCCAGTACTGGAACCAGACGATGTTGAAGATAAAGGCCTACACCTACATGGGCACAAACACCTGGCTCCAGGCATGTCAGAGCACCGAGGTCAACTACAACAGCTCATGCAACGCCTACTGGACCGGAGGCGCGACGGGTTATTCGAGGTTTTTCAGGAGCAGTACCAATTGCGGAAACACGGGCGAACTTCCGGGCGTCTCCCTCCACGAGTTCAGCCACGGCCTCGATTACAACGACGGCAACGGATTCAGCCCCGAAGGCGGGACCGGAGAAGTTTACGGCGATACCGGCGCGATGCTTCAGACGCACCAATCGTGCATGGGCGGAGGTTTTTTTAAATCCTACAACACGGGCTGCGGCGCCCCCCCGTCCCAGGGCAGTTCGTATCACAACTGCACCGGTTACGGAAACTGCTGCACCGACTGTTCGGGAGTAAGGGAAGCGGAATACACGAAACATACTTCGGCGACCAGGGCGACTCCCAACAACTTCAACAAGGTCAACTGCTCCACCAACACTTGCGTCGGCCCCTGCAACAGGGAGTGCCACTGTGAGAACGCCCCCGGGATCCAGGCGAACTGGGATCTTGTTACGAGGTCTTTGCCCACGCTTTACGGAATGGATCTCAACACCGCCTGGCAGTATCTCGACGAGTGGTGGTACGCGAGCGCTTCAAACAGGCTCGGCGCGTTCGTCTGCGGCGCGAACACTTCCACGGCCACGGGAAACCTCTTCAACCAGTACAGGGTGGTTGACGACTGCGACGGCGTCCTGACCAACGGCACTCCCCACGCGGCGGGCATCTGGCAGGCGCTCGGTACCTGGCACGAGATCGGCAACAGCTCGGCCGTCAACACGGACAACAACTGCGGATGCGCTTCGCTCTCCACTCCCTCCCTCAGCGGAGCTGCCGGGAGCGGCCAGGTGACTCTGAACTGGTCGGCCATCACGGGGGCTTCTTCCTACGATGTTTACAGGAACGAGACAAGCTGTTCTTCGGGCTACACGAAGGTCGGCAACACGACATCCCTTTCATTCACCGATTCTCCGCTTTCAAACGGGGTCACTTACTATTACACGATCCAGGCCAACGGGACAGGCTCCTGCCCTCCCAGCTCGATGTCCAACTGCGTCACGCTGACGCCGGCCGTCTCCACCTGCTCGATGACGGTCAACGTCACTCCGGACGGCACTTCCACGGTTTGCGCCAACTCCAGCATAACTTTCACTGCCACCCCGTCTGGAGGCACGTCCCCGTATACTTATCAGTGGACGGAGGACGGCGTGAACATATCGGGTGCCACAAGCAGCACGAGGGCGGTGACGAAGACCACGGCACAGAGCCACACTTACAACTGCAAGGTGAGCGACAGCGGTTCCTGCGACGACATCACCGATGCGACTGCCAGCACCGGGACATGGGTGGCAGCACCGACTTCGGTGGACGTCACGCCCAATGGGACCACTTCGGTCACGGTATGCGGCAACATCGTCTTCACCGCGACAGTGACGGGAGGCGTCAGCCCGCAGTATCAGTGGACAGAAAATAGCTCCAACATCTCCGGAGCGACAAGCAGCACTTATACGGCCAGCAAATCTGCCGCCGGTACATACACATATAACTGCAAGGTGAACAACACGGGATGCTCGACCACCGTGCAGGACGCCACGGCATCGACTGGAACCTGGACCGCACTCGGAGCTCCATCCATAACCTCCGTTACGGATGTCACTGCCTGCGCCCAGAGCGGCGTTCAGGTCAACTTCACGTCGGGTTCAGGGGCGGCGAGCCACGACCTTTACCGCGACGGCGCTTCCGTCGTGACAGGTTACACCTCAGGCGCAACTTACAACCCCGGAGATTCTTCCTCTCACAGTTATGTGGTTAGGGCCATCAACGGTTCCTGCTATACCAATTCGAACTCCATGAACGGTACCGATGTGAACGACGGCACGACCCCGACGATCTCGGGCGCCAACGCCAACACCTGCCCGGCGACGACTGTGGCCCTATCGACCCAGAACGGAATGAGCTCCTACCAGTGGTATCTCGGCGGGAGCCCGATCGGCGGCGCCAACGCCTACCAGTACACCGTCACGGCTTCAGGCAGCTACACCGTTTCATACACGAACGGCAGCGGCTGCTCGGCAACTTCGGCGGCTCACGTGGTAACGATCTCGGCTTGCGCCCCGAACATTGTCTATTCGACCCACGGGACCTTGACCCAGGTCACCGGAAACGGTGACTCCTACTACGACCTCGGTGAGAAATGGTCCGTCCAGGTAACTCTTCAGAACGCGGGCAACGTTACGGCGACGAATGTCACGGCAACCCTCGCGGGCAACGGAATAGAGGTCTGCGAACCGGTCCAGTCCTTCGGGAACCTGGCCGTCATGGGAATAGCCAGCGCCACATACGAGTTCGTGATCTCGCCCACCTTCACACCCTGCGGAGGCAGCATCGGGTTCGACGTTACGACCAAGACCTCGACCGAGCTTACCCCTGCGGGAACCGACGAACTTGATGTCTTCAGCATCACAGTGGGCGCTGGGGGATCAGGGACATCGACAGTCTTCGGTCCTGACGACGACCCCTACAATTCGGGATACTGGACTTTCGGGGGAGCAAGCGCGCTATCTGCGGCGCACTGCTCGCCCAGCTCTGACAACTTTGTTAGGCTGACGCGCGACCAGTACATGACCAAGACGGCGGGCATCTCAACAGTCGGCTACACGAACATCCACGTGATCTTTGACAGGGCGTTCAACAGCTGCGAGTCCGGTGACCAGTGGACGCTTGGTTACTCCACGAACGGCAGCACATATACAACTGTATGGACCCAGAGCTTCGATGACAACAATTGGCACTGCGCGACAAATATTACCCTGCCCGTCGGCGCTGAAGGCGCATCAACCCTCTACATCAGGTTTTACATGAACGGCAACTCCGGCGATTACGGGTACATCGATAATGTAAGCATTATCGGCGATTCCGCAAGTTGGGACTGCTCATATGTCGGTTCGGGAACCTGCGAGGCGTGCGTCACCCCCGGGACTCCCGTCATCAACGGCATAACGGATGTGAACACCTGCGCCCAGAGCGGCGTCCAGGTCAACTACACCCCGAACACGCCTTACACCACGCACGACCTCTATGTCGACGGGTCGATCGCTGTGAGCGACTACGTCTCCGGCGCGACTTACAACCCCGGAAATACGTCGAGCCACAATTACGTGGTCAGGGCGATCAACGGCTTGGATACCTGCTACGCGGATTCGTCCTTAACTGCGGGCACCGACGCGAACGACACCCCCGGCGCCCCGACCGTAACGGCGGTCAACGATGTGAGCGCGTGCGCCCAGAGCGGCGTGCAGGTTGTTTACACAGCGGGCAGCGGGGCGACCAGCCACAACCTTTACGACAACGGCTCGCTCGCGGTGACCGGTTACGCCTCCGGCGCGACATACGACCCCGGAAACACCGCAAGCCACACCTACACGGTCTACGCGGTAAGCGGCACCTGCACCTCGTCGGTATCCAACTCGATGGCGGGGACGGACGCGAGCAACACTCCGGTACCGACGATAAGCGGCGCGAATTCGAACACGTGCCCGGCGACGACGGTGGCCCTCACTACCGAAAACGGCATGAGCTCTTACCAGTGGTATGTCGGCGGGAGCCCGATAGGCGGGGCGAACGCTTACCAGTACACGGTGACGGCGAGCGGGACGTACACCGTTTCCTACACGAACGGGAGCGGCTGCAGCGGGACCTCGGCGGGGCACGCGGTGACGATAAGTTCCTGCGCGGTCGTACCGGGTGAAGTTGCAGTCGGGTCGGATTTCACATGGACAGGGCAGACGATCGGCTGGACGGCTAACGCGGACGCGACCGGCTACAGGGTTTACCGCGGTCTTCTGTCGAACCTTTCGGCCCTGTGCGACGGGACGAACGATTTCTGCACGCGGAACGACGCGGCGTCTACGAGCCTCGACGTAACGGGAGACGATCCTTCGGGCCAGGCGGGCAGGTGTTTCTACTACCTGATCACGGGTTACAGCGGTGCCGGCGAAGGCCCTGCGGGAACGGCGACCTGCGGAACCAGGCAGGTGAACCAGTCGGGAGTCTGCCCGTAGCAGGCGCTATTCGCGAATTGCCCGAAGAAATAATTGCCAAAGACGGGGCCGGGGAACCGGCCCCGTCTTTTTCTCCAAAGCCTTGACTTAAAAGAAGAACAGGGCGCACAATAACCATTGGCGGTTCTATCCGGAGTAGTGATGTTCGAAAGAGACCAGGAACGCTTTCAGTGACCGGAAAAACCGATAAGAGGATCGATTCGCGGTTCTGCCACAAAGGATTTTTCAGCCGATGCGGCAGTCGCGTAATTCCAAGGAGAAGCGAATGAAAAAAGTATCATTCCTGGCGGTATTACTGTTGTTTTCGGTCACGATGTTCTGCTCGGAGTGGATACCGTTGAAAAGCGGAAAACCCGAGAAGGCTCGGCTGACGCTCGTTTCAGAAAGAGAAGGGGAAACCGTCCTGGAACTCACGATCCCTGGATATTTCGCGGAAGAGGTCGAAGTGGAAGGCAAGCCATATGCCTATTTCACTCTCGAGGGATGCGCGAACATGATGGAGAAAGGTTCTCCATCGCTGCCGTTCATTGCCGCCGATCTCGCGATCGGCGACAGCGGAGAAGTTTCAGTCAGCGTTAAAGAGGAGGAGAGCGGGATCGTCGAGGTGAAGGACTACCTTCCTTCGAAGGGGCACTTCACCAGGAACATGGATCCGGAAACCATCCCGTATTCTTTCTCCGAGGTTTACGCCGCCGGGGGTTTCTTTCCTCCGGATCCGGTTGACGCGGAGACGCCCTTCATATTGAGGAACATCAGGGGGGTCAACCTGAAGTTCACGCCGTTCCAGTATGATCCGGTGAGCGGCAAAATGAAGATAATATCGAGGCTGCTAGTTACCGTCAGGACCACGGGCGGCGATGGCGAAAATATCCTTTCGCGGAAAATGAAAGTGCGGGAGTCGAGAGAGTTCATCGACATCTACAGGGAGAGGTTCCTAAACTTCGGGCTTTTTTCTCAGAGATATACGGCCATCGGCGAGGCTGGAAGGCTCCTGATAATAACTTACGATTCTTTCTATGACGCTATGCTGCCTTTTTTGCGGTGGAAGCTTCAGAAGGGGATCCCTTCGGAAATGGTGAGGCTGTCCGACATCGGGACGACTGCGGCGCAGGTCCAGGCATACATCCAGAACTATTACAGCACCAAAGGCGTGACATACATCCTGCTCGTCGGCGATTCGGGACAGATGCCCTACCTTCAAGGGACGGTCGGAAACGTGACGGGCGAGGCTTCAGATCCGAGGTACGGCCTTCTTGCAGGGAGCGATAACTATCCCGAGGCTTTCGTCTCGAGATTTCCCGCGCAGACGGCCACCCAGGTCTCGACGATGGTCAACCGCGTCATCAATTACGAAAAGACGCCCGACGCGCCTGCCGACTGGTATCACAAAGCGTTCGGGATCGGCGGCGACGATGAAGGCGGCACGGGCCTCGCGGATTGGGAAAGGATCGAGCTTCTGAAAGACGAACTGCTGGCTCCGGCTTACAACTACACCGTATTCGATGAAATATATCACGACCCGGGAAGCGCCTCCCAGGTAACCTCGTCCATTAACGGCGGGAGGAGCCTCGGGGTTTACATAGGCCACGGCTCCGAAACGTCGTGGGGGACTACCGGGTTCAACACGGCGAACATAAACGCCCTGACCAACACCGGCATGACGCCCCTCGTTTACAGCGTCGCGTGCCTGAACGGCCGCTTCAACTATTCATCAGACTGTTTCGGGGAAACATGGCAAAAAGCCGGGACTCCAGAGGCGCCCACCGGAGCCATCGCATGCTACGCCTCTTCCACGAATCAGTCCTGGGTTCCTCCGTGTGATGCCCAGACTGCCAGCGTGGAAATGATCTGCGCTGATACTTTTCATTCGGTGGGGGCGATCTGCGTGAACGGCTGCATGGCAGGGATGGATCTCTGGGACGCCACGGAGGCGGGCCAGCTTTACCAGCAATGGCATATTTTCGGCGACGCTTCGACCATGATATTCACCGACACTCCTTCGGCGATGACCGTCGACCATGGCGGAACGATTGTAATCCCTCAGGACTCCTATTCGGTGACCGTGAACGGGGTGGAAGGCGCCCTTTGCGCGCTTTACGACGAAACAGGCAACATCCTCCGCGGACATGCATACACGAATTCTTCCGGTGTCGCCGTAATAACACTCGATCCTCCTCCGGCGTCCCCGGCGACCCTTCAGCTCACGGTGACGGCTTTCAACAGGATGCCCTTTTTTGGCACGGTGAGCGTAATGGCGGCAAACGGCCCGTATTTCGTGTACTCTTCACATGGTGCGTTGACGGAGGTGGAGGGAGACGGGGACTCCTATTTGGAAAGAGGGGAGAAGTGGTCGGTGAGCGTATCGATGGGGAACATAGG
>Ga0209200_1001032_pt1 | contig 29615 bp, 21 predicted proteins | sample AD_UKC033_MetaG_FD_184406 | JGI IMG/M metagenome (GOLD analysis project Ga0209200, IMG submission 184406) | Active sludge microbial communities of municipal wastewater-treating anaerobic digesters from USA - AD_UKC033_MetaG (SPAdes) (version 2) | ecosystem: Engineered > Bioreactor > Anaerobic >... | reverse complement strand
TCTAGTGATATGGCACGCGCCCTGACGGGGCGCGAGGATCATGCGGCGCGGCCGATTGCGCGCAACTGTCAAAACGGATTCGTCAGCGCGCGTTCATCGAACGCGCGGTACGACGGAAGTACGCCGCATTCGCCGAACGCGGCTTGATGTACCTCGCGGCCTCTGGCCAGCACCTCACGCTACTGCCGTGCGCGAGTTCGGTCACGGCACGATCGTGCAGTACTCGCGCCACTGCCCCATGCCACATTCGCCGAACGCGGCCCGATGCACCTCTCCGTACGCCGCGTTCGCCGAACGCGGCCCGCGGCACAATCCCGCCGCGCGAGCGGCGGCGGCGTGTAGCCCGGACCGACAGGTCCGGGTGCGCCGCGGGTCCGTGCGGCCGAGCTCCGCAGGAGCGACGGGGAAGGAGCTGACGTTTGGGGGCCCCATGTTCGGCCCCAATTCAGGGTTGTGCCGAACGGCAATGGGGGACAGCCATATTCTCCCTAGGGTCATTGGCTCTGTCGCGTGTCCTTGGCTCTGCCTCGTTTCCGCCGCCGCTGCGCGGCTCTGCCCAGCCCTTTATTTCCCGCCACCCGGGCCTCGCGGCCCGGGCTACACGCCGCGGCCGCCGCCGCGGCCGGACTACGGGATCGAACGATCCGATCCTCCGATCCCATGGATCGTGCGGTTTCAGTGGGCCGCGTCCGGCGGACGCGGCCTACGGCCGAATCCAAAGCGGCTTCGAGCCGCCGCACTCCAGGGCGCGGGCCGCGCAGGCAGGCTCGTCGGATTTCAACGCCCGCTCCGCGGGCAACCAGAGCGCAGACATCTCTGCGCACTCCTGTACATTGTAATCGTGTGAACGGCGCAGCGGTGGGGAACACCAGCGCACTCCTGGTTGGTGAACAACCCGTTTTGGATTAGTGTCCCTGTCGCTGTGTCCGGGATCGCCGCAGGAAACAGGCCAAACACCATCCGATTCGGTTAGGATGAGTCCGGTCGGCCCCTTGCCGGGAACGCCGATGCATTCAGTTCCGGCCAGGAACGGGTTTGGACCAGCGTCCCGGCAAGGACGACGTGAGGCCAGATCCAGTGGGAAGTTGCGCCGCGAGCGCCGGTACAGGAGCGATCCCGCCTCACGTACGGCCGATACCGCCATCGTAAAGGAGGTCTGGATCATGAGTCAACCGTCTTGGTGGCTGGGAATCGACCTGGGGTCGCAACAGCACGAGCTGTGCCTGCTCGATGCGACCGGGACGGTGGTGCGCCGAGGGCAGATCCGCCATGACCCGGCCGGGGTGGCCCGTCTGGTGGCCTTCGTGGACGAGGCCACGGGCCGGCGGCCGACCGCCGTGGCCGCGGCGCTGGAGACGCCGCGGTGCCTGGTGGGCGAAGTGCTGCAGGAGCGGGGCGTCCAGTTGTACGCCATCAACCCGAAGCAGCTGGATCGATTCCGCGACCGGCATACCGTGGCCGGAGCCAAGGACGACCGGCTGGACGCCTATGTGTTGGCCGACAGCCTGCGCACCGACACCCACTTGTTCCGCCGCGTGGCCCCGCTGCCGCCGGAGAACTACCGGCTGCGGGAGCTGACCCGGACCCTGGCCGAGCTGGAACAACTGAACCGCCAGCAGGCCAACCGGCTCTGGAGCGTATTGAACCGGTACTTCCCGATCCTGCTGCGGTGGTGCCCCGGGGCGGACGAGCCGTGGCTGTGGGCGTTGTTGCGGCAGGCGGCCACGCCGGCCCAAGCGGCGACCTTGTCGACGGCGGACCTGCAGCAGATTTTGCGGCGGCACCGAATCCGCCGCCTGACGGCGGTCGACCTGCAGGCCGCCCTGGCGGAACCGGGCGAATCCGGCGACCCCCTGACCGTGGAACTGGGTGCCCAGCGTGTGCTTTTCTATCTGGACCAGCTGGAGCTGATCCAACGGCAAGTCCGCCAGTGCAGCCGCGCCATTCAAGCGATCATGAACGCGCCGTCGGCCGACCCCGCCCCCACCGATCGCGAGATCGTCCGCTCCGTCGTCGGCATCGGCTGGAAGACCGGCGCCATCCTCCTGGGCGAGGCGGCGACGGCTCTCCAACAGGCGGATTACCGAACGTTGCGCGGGGAGTGCGGCGTGGCCCCCGTCACCAAGGGCAGCGGGCTCCATCGCGTTACCCTGATGCGCCGCGCCTGCGATCATCGCCTCCGCCTGGCCCTGCACCATGCCGCCGGGGTGGCCATCCAGCATGTCAGCCCGTGGTATCGGATCTACCACCGCATCCGGCTACGGGGCGGCTCCCATGCCCGCGCCCTGCGCCAAGTCGGCGATCGGTTGCTCAAGGTGCTGACCACGATGCTCCATAACCGGACATTATTTGATCTCGGCCGCCTCAATGGAGTCACCCCAACACTCGGGTGACAGCCGGGCACTCCCCGGCTCTTCCTGCTTGACATAAGGTGGGAAGTCCAAAGCGCTTCGCGCTATCCCGAATGCAGATGACGGCAGGCAAGATGCCTGCACCACACCGGCCGCGCCCGGCTGGCGCGGCCTGCAACGCGCAGGAGTGATCGATGGCGGAACCACACTATTCGTTTTGGCCGCGGATCCGTTGACGGTATCATAGAGGCCGGAACGGACGGCCATCCGACATTTGAAGGAGCACCCATGGACTGGTTGCGCAGTGTGGCCGTGGGCATCATCACCGCCGCGGCGGGCGGGGCGGGCGCGGGGTGGCTGGCGCACCTGTGCATCGGCTGGTACCGCATCAGCAGCCGCGAGGGGGCGTCCGGCTGCTTCCTCGTGGCCGTGGCCGGTTTCGGCTGCCTCGCCGGCTTTGCCGTCGGCTTGATCTGCGCCCGCGTCGTGGCCGCCGGGGCCTCGGCCGGATTTTTTCGGGAGCTGGGGCTGGCGCTCGGCGTCACCGCGGCCCTGCTGGGCCTGGCCGCCCTGTTCTGCCGGCAGGGCGCCGACCGGCCGCCCACACTGGACGGACGCGAGCTGGATGTGGAGATCGAAGTGCGCCTGCCGGCCGGGCAGGTCCCGCAGCCGCTGCGCGACGATGACATCCCGCCGTACGTGACCATCACCGCCGACTCGGGCGGCCGGCACCAGACCAGCGGGCCCCTCCGCCTGGACGATGCCTGGCTGGAGGAGGGCCGCTGGATCGTCCCCGGCGCGGTGGCGCTGGAAACCAGCGACCCCGGCAAAACACTGGGGGTGCGGCTCCCCGGGCAGGAGACGCAGTTCTTCCGCCTGCCGCTGCCCGCTCGGCCGGATCCGGCCGTCATGGGCTGGAGTCCGTGGCTGGACGAGCCGACTTTCGGCAACCTGACCCCCGTCGCCTCTGAGGCGGCGCTGGCGGTGCGCTGCCGCGTGCGCGTCACCGAGCCGGACCCGGACGCCCCCGCCCAGTGAAGCGTAACTCGTCATTACCCACGCTCCGACCGGCCGAAAACGCGCGCCAAGGCGCCAAGGCGCAACCGGATCGGATTTTTTGTTCTGAGTACCCACGAGCTTGCAGCATCAGTCTGCGTGAATCCTGACAATCAGCGCCAACCTGCGTATCTGTCCGGAACAAGGCGCAGATTGACGAGGATTCACGCGGATTGACGCAGACCCAGCTAACAGCCAGACCTCAGCCCATCTTCTTGGCGGACTTGGCGTCAGAGCGAGCCCATGTGGCCGCCGATAAAAAACCGGTCCCCCCGTGGGGACCGGCTGATCGAGGTTATTCGATACTCACCCGTCGGCCGTTCGGGCCGGCGGGGCGGATGGCGTTATGGCGCCGTGACGAAGTAGTAGGCGTCAAGGGTCAGGCCGGAGTAGGCGGCATAGCCCCGGATGCCGATGTACCAGGTGCCGGCGGTGGGGTTGTTCACCGTGACGGTCTCGTTGTTGCCGCTGAGGTACGGCCGATAGTCGTACGCGGTGGTGGTGGGCTGGGCGCCGCGGCGGACGTACAGGTCGGCGTCGCCGGTGCCGCCGGAGATGGCGATCTCCAGCACGGCCATGCCGGCCGGCACGTCGATGGTGTAGTACTTCCACGAAGATTTGGCGCCCGACAGGTTGTTGACGGTGAACCCGTCACCCTCCGGCGGTTCGCTGCCTTCGTCGTAGTTGACGGTGAGGGTTACTCCGGCGAACGTGCTGTAGGCCCGCAGCCCGATGTGCCAGGTGCCGGCCGCCGGGCTGGCCACGGTGACCGTCTCGGCGTTGCCGCTGAGGTACGGCCGGTAGTCGTAGGCCGTGGTGGTGGGCTGGGCGCCGAAGCGGACGTACAGGTCGGCGTCGCCGCTGCCGCCGGAGATGGCGATCTTCAGGTTGGTGGCGCCGGCGGGCACGTTGACGTAGTAGTACAGCCACTGGGAGCTGCTGGCGCCGAGGTTGCTCACAACGCTGCCGTCGGTGAGCTCATTGCCGGTCGGGGGCGCGGTCACGGTGACCGAGGCCGAGGCGCTGTCGGTGGCGCCGTCGTCATCGGTGACCGTCAGGGTCACGGTGTAGGTGCCGGCGGCGGCATAGGTGTGGCTGGGATTGGCGGTGGTGGCGGTGCCGCCGTCGCCGAAATTCCAGGCGCGGCTGGCGATGGTGCCGTCGCTGTCGGTGCTGGTGTCGGTGAACGTCGCGGTCAGGTTGCTCACCGCGGAGGTGAACGCGGCGTTCGGGGCGACGTTGGGTGAACCTTGCGTCCAGCTCACCGTCAGGCTCACGCCGGAGAAGGCGCTGTAGCCGTACAGCCCGATGTAGTAGTAGCCGGCGCTGGGGGAGGCCACGGTGCAGCTTTCCACGTTGCCGCTCTTGTAGGGCCGGCAGTCGTAGAGGCTGGTGGTGGGTTCGGCGTTGAAGCGGGTGTACAGGTCGGCGTCACCCGTGCCGCCGGTGGTGGAGATGACCAGGTTGGTGGCGCCGGCGGGCAGATTGACGCGGTAGCGCACCCACGCGCTCTTGGCGGCGGCCAGGTTGGAGACGGTCTGACCGTTGGCCAGATCGTACGGCGTGACGCTCACGGTGACCTGCTTGGAGACGGAGTTGGTGGCGCCATCGTCGTCGGTGACGGTCAGGGCCACGGTGTAGGTGCCGGCGGCGGTGTAGGTGTGGCTGGGATTGGCGGTGGTGGCGGTGCCGCCGTCGCCGAAGTTCCAGGCGCGGCTGGCGATGGTGCCGTCGCTGTCGGTGCTGGCGTCGGTGAAGGTCGCGACCAGTTCGTTGACGGCGAAGGTGAAGTTGGCCACGGGCGGATTGTTGGTGGTGCCGCCGCCCACGGTCACGGCGTGGAATTCCGTTTCCAGGTTCAATCCGGTGACCACCACGTTGACCGTGCCGGAGGTGAAGCCGTGGCTGATGGTGACGGCGCCGGAGGAGCCGGTGGTACCGGTGTAGACCGTGGCGCCCTGGCTCAGGGCCACCAGCGCGCCGGCGACGCCCGCGCCGCTCGCGGTGACCGTGGTGGAGAAGGCGGTGCCGCTGGAAACGGCGGTGTTGCTCAGGGTGATGGCCTTGGGGGTGGTGGTGCGCACCTGCAGACTGGCATCACCGAAGATGGTCCAGGTCTTCAGGGTATCCAGATCGTCGCTGGCGGCGCTCTCGGCGTACATCAGCACCATGGCGTTGGTGGTGATGCTGCCGAAGAAGGTCTTGCCGTAGGTGGTGCTGGTGCCGTCGCCGGGGCCGGCGGCGTAGTCATAGCCGCCCGTCAGCAGGTCGTTCATGTAGTCCTGCCCCCGCATGGGCGGCTGCCACGGCTGGTTGATGGTGGACATGATGGTGGCCACCGCGCCGCCGCCGCTCTTGCGCAGCCAGCGCTCGGCGAAGCACTCGGTGGTTTTATGGAACGTGCCGTTGACGCACGCCACCGAGAAGATCACCGGCAGCATGTCGCCGTTGGTCAGGGAGCTGATGTTCGTGGTGCTGAAGCCGGAGGTCACCCAGCTCGTGTCGGAGCCGTGGCCGCAGTAGTTGATCACGCTGAGGCCGGCGTTGATGGCGTTGGCCACGGTGGTGGCGGTGGGGCTGCCGTAGGCCTCGGTCACGCTGGTGTAGGTGTAGGGGATCAGCTTGTTTTCCTTGATGATGTCGATGTGGGCGTAGTCGATTTCGCCGTCATCGCCGATCCCGGAGCCCTCGCTGGAACCGATGCCCAGCCCCTTGGGGTACCAGGTGCCGCTGGTGGCCTTCTCGTAGGTGATGGCCTTGTTGATCATGGTGGTCACTTCGGTGGTGCTGGCGGCGGGGAAGCGGCCGATGACCAGGTCGGGGAAGTTGTCGGAGCCGGCCACGCAGCCCAGCATGGGATCGGTGGGGGCGCTGGAGCTGGTGCCGAGGTCGGACTTGATGTCCGCCCAGTCGCCCACGAGCTGCACATAGAGCAGGTTCGGATTGGCGGCGTAGGCGGTCTGGATCGTGGTCTTGACGTTGGTGCCCGTGGCCACCTGCTGGGTGCTCACCTTGAAGCCCTTCTGCCGCTTCCAGGTGATGTACGGTTCAATGACGGAGGCGTCGCGGCTGGTGTAGATGACCAGCATCTCGCCGATATCATTCAGTTCGTTGGCGAACTTGAGGCCGTCAGCCTGGGGGTTGTAGTTGATGAACAGCGAGCGGTACATGCTGTCCATCTCCCGGACCAGCCGTTTCGGCTGAACGGGCAGGGGATTGGTGCTGTCATCGGACTCCTCGGGAACCAGGACCACGCGGATCGTCTGGTGCACCTTCAGCAGGCCGGTCCGGGGCAGGTATTGGAACGGGTGGACGAAGACGGTCAACCCGCGGACGTCACGGAAGATGAACGGATCGCTGAGCCGGGTGATCTCCTCGGGATAGACCTTGAGCGTCTGGGCGTGCGGGTCGGTCCAGTAGGGGATCGAGGCGGGATTCTGGTTGCGGTAGATCACACCCTTGGAGGGGAGCATGGGGTGCTCCAGGGGGACGAGATCGAAATCGGCGTCCAGAATCTCGACGCTGTAATTGCCCTCGGCGGGCAGCTGGACCGTGGCGCTGAGGATGGGCAGCTCGGCGTAACCGCGCTGGTGGGTCCAGACACCGCCCTCGAAGACGAGTTTGGAGTAGGTCTGATTGTTGGCTTGAATCTGCTCGACACGGTAGTCGCCCAGCTCGAAGGTCAGCACGAGCCAGCCTTCGTCGCTCCACGACACGTTGTAGCCCCGGTAGCCGAAGCCGAGACCGGCGGCCAGCGCAAGCAGCATCAGGACGATCGCGAAACGTCTTACACGCATTCCAACCTCCCGTGAAAAGTAAAGGTCGCAGGATTTGACGCCAGCGGCCCATCGCCCGCAGGGGCGGGGCGGGACGCCGGTCGGTGAATCGGAGCCGTCCGGCGCGGCCCCGACACGAGATCCGGATAGCGGCAGCCGCCCGGGCTGGGCGGCCGGTTGCCTGCAGCGAAATCACTCATTGGTTCGAATAAAGCCACACCCGCTACCAATCAGGGAAATATCAATGGACAGTTGTATACAAAGTAGAGAGGGGGGCGATTTGTATGAAAAGATTTTCAAATTATGTTGAAAATATTTCTACATCTCGGCTTTCAGATTTTGGAGCCGGATTTGAAAGGTCCGTCTGGAGCCGGTTGTGGCGGGATGGATCAAACGCGCGGTGATGTCAGAACGCGAGATGAGTCGTGAATGCGAGCAGGCGGGAGCACGCTCGGGCGCGTCAGGATCGGGTCGCTGCGCGCCGGGACGATCGGCGGCTACCGGTTGCACGAGCACACCGGTAGCCGCCGGCGGATGAACGCGCCGGCGCCCTACCGGGTCGGGCGGCCGCGGCCGAGGGTCAGGTAGAAGCGTCCGCCCACCTGGGCCGGATCCCCGGGGTAGCCCAGCGCCTTGAAGTCGAGCCGCTGCTTGACCTCGGGGTAGATCTTGCGCCGGTGCTCCGGCAGGTCCATCCCCTGGGCACCCTGGTGGCAGCGGACACAGCTGACGGCCTCGGTGGAGTGGCAGTCGGTGCAGCCCAGCGCCTTCGGGGCGGCGACCACGCCGTGGTGGATCGCCGAGTACATCCGCGTTTCGACGAAGCCGTACTTGCCCGAGTAGGGCAGGCCCACCGCCTTCATCCCCTCGGCGATGGCGCCGGACCAGTCGAAGCGGACCCAGTAGTCGGAGAGGAACCGCGGCATGGCCAGGGTTTTGTTCTCGGTGTCGTACGGCTGCACGGCGGTGTGCAGCTTGAACGGGAAGATCCGTGCGGCCGGGTTGCGCTTCTCGCCCACGGGCGCGTTGAGCACCACGCTGGCGGACGGGTCGATGGTGTCGCCCAGCAGGGCGGCGTGGCGGGTGCCGTCGAACCAGAGGTACACCGGAGTAAGGTTCCGGCCCCAGGTGAGCGCGCCGAACCGTTTGTCGTAGGCGGGCATGCCCAGGTTGTCCTTGGTCTCGGGCCGGTCCTGGCCGGCCTGGGAGTAATCCCGCCGCAGCAGGGTGGGCGTCTCGCGGGCGAAGGCGGGGATGTGGCACGTCTCGCAGGCGATGGCGCGGACGTGGTCGTCGAGGTGCCGGGAGAGCGGTCCCGACACGCCGTGCGGTGTGGGGCCGTGGCATTTGCCGCACTCCACGCGGCCCTCAACCGCCGGCGCACTCAGGGACATCCCGGCGATCCGGTGCCGGGTGGTGGTGTGGCATTTCTGACAGCGCATGTTCAGGGCGCCCATGTGGACGTCAAACTCGGGCTTCGGATTGGCCATGACGGGCTCCAGGTCCCCGTGCTTGGCGTTGGTGGCGCCGCCGCTGTGGAAGTGACAGGAGCCGCAAGCCTGCCGCGACGGACGCCCCACCTTCCGCGCCACGGCCGGCAGGTCCACGCCTGCCGCCGGCAGGCCGGCATTGAGAGGGTCTTTCCGGTAGGTGCCGGTGGTATCGTGGCAGACGAGGCAGTCGATGTTGGCCGGGTTGCTGAAATCGAAGTCCTTGCCCTGCTTGCCGTAGCCGATGTGGCAGGCGGCGCACTGCTGCATGTTGGGCGCGATGGCGATGCAGTAGTTGTTCACCATCAGGGTGAGGCTGATGTCCTTGCGGTGCTCGTAGCCGGCCAGCGTGGGCGAGAAGCCCTGCCAGCGCCAGTGGGCGGTGCCCAGCAGATCCTGGCCCACCTGCGGATGGCAGCTCAGGCAGGAGCGGGTCACGTCCTGCGGGGTGGGCGCGGCGCCGAGGCTGACCAGCCGCCCGTGGTCCGGCGTCCACGGATGGTGGCAGTCGTTGCAGCCGGTGGGCGCGGAGGCCGGCTTGAGCTGGCCCTCGTGGCAGCCGATGCACTGGCGGTGGTACGCCCCCTTGAGCCCGATGCGCGACGGGTCGTCCGCCTCGCCGGGCTGGGCGTGGCAGCGGGCGCAGCTCTGGGGCGGCCGGTCGGCCATGTCGTCGTGGCAGTCGGCGCACGGACCGCCCAAGCGGACTTCCATCATGGCGTGGAGGGCCTTGAGGTCCTCGCCCACGCGATCATCTTCACTCATGGCGTACCGGTGGTGGCACACCCCGCAATCGCCGCCGGTGATCTCGTCGTGGATCCGGTGGGCGAATCCCACCGGCTCGTAGTCGTCAACTCCCGAGTTCAGGGCGGAGCTGTTCAGCAGGTAGAAATTTTTGTAGGCCGTCGGGCGATGCGGATAAGCCGTCGCTGCGGTCACCGGGGCCGGCTCCGGCCGGGCCGCCTGGACCCGCTGGATCTCGGTCACCGTCCGGATAGTGGAGCTGATGGCCTCCTCGTGCACCACGCTGTATAGCAGCACGAAGACCAGCAGGAACATGATGCCGGCGCCGCGGATCATCCAGGTCCAGAACGGCGTGACGGTCTTGGCGCGCTCCTCGTGCATCCGGGCCAGCTGCTCCGGGCTCACCGGCATGTAGCCGGGCAGGATGGGGAAGTAGGTGACAAAGAACCGATAGCAGAACAGGATGCTGGAGACGATGGCCGCCGTCATGGCGATCTCGCCCACCGACGGAAAATAGGCCCGCAGGGAGTAGGGGGGATTGTAGCCCACCAGGAAGACGTTGATCCGGTTCAGGACCACGCCGAAGATGATCAGCGAGGCGGTGAAGAACAGCCAACCCATGGACCGGCGCACCGCCGGGTTGAGGAGCAGCGCCAGCGGGGCGAGGATGCCCAGCATGATCTCGATGATGAGCGAGACCGTGGCCGCGGGCTGGGCGAGCAGGTCCAGCGTGTTCCAGCGGACGGCGAGGTCGACGAGCTTCACCAGCCCGTAGGCGCCGAGGAACCAGGGGACGAAGCGGGTCAGGGGTGTCAGCAGTTCCATCTCCGGGTTACGTCCGAAGCTGATGTTGGCGTAGATCGACTCGAGGATCACCATGGGGAACCCCACCGCGATGGCCGACAGGAGGAACAGGACGGGCAGGACGTTGGTGTCCCACAGCGGGCTCAGCTTGGTGGGCGAGATGAGCATGAGCGTGCCGAGTGACGACTGGTGCATGAAGGACAGGACCACGCCGGTGACGATGAAGAACGGGAGCGCGATCCGGACCCAGCGGTACAGGGTCAGGATGGGCTTCTCTACCCGCCGCAGCACGGCGGCGCCCCACTCGTTCCCGTCGATGCGGGCCTTGAGCCCCTCGAGGATCGACGGGCTCATCTCGACGCACAGGACCATCAGGTAGAAGGTGACGCACATGCCCACTTCGAACAGGACCGAATTACCCTGCCAGTTGAAGATGGGCCGCCAGATGTTCCAGTAGCGCCCGAGGTCGAAGCTCAGGGCGATGGCCACCCAGAGGTAGCCCAGGAACGCGGTCAGGATGGCCGGCCGGAGCAGCGGCAGGTATTTCTTCCGGCCGAAGATGTCCACCAGGGCGGCGGTGGTGAAGCCGCCGGCGGCCAGCGCCACGCCGCAAGCGACGTCGAAGGCGATCCAGATGCCCCAGGGGTTGTGGTTGTCCAGGTTGGTCACGGAGCCGAGCCCGAGGATCAGGCGGGTGATGCCGAAGGCGTAGCCGACCCCCATGATGATCAGCAGGGTGATGGTACCGAACGTGAAGAACGGCTTGGTGACCCGATGGGGATGGTCGTTGAGCGTCATCGCTCACCCCCTTCGGCGCCGGGCGCCGAGCCATCCGGCGGCTGCTCCTTGCGGTGGTTGAACCACATGATGCCGGAGAGCAGGCCGTAGAACGCGACGGGCAGCAGGCCGTACTTGAAGATGCCGTGCTGGATGGCCTCGGTCCGCTCCGGCGGCGGCTTCTCGGGCAGGTCCAGCATTCCGATTTCCGTCACCGGCCGGCCCACCAGGTACAGCCAGGCGGTGCCGCCCACCTCGTGTTCGCCGTAGATGTGGACGACGTAGCGGTCGGGCCGCCGCTTGATCCGCTCCCGGGCCAGGGCCACCAGCTCCGCCCGGTGACCGAACACGAGAGCCTCGGTGGGGCAGGCGCTGGCGCAGGCGGGATCGGCTCCGGTGCCGCGGGCCTGGTCGGTGCAGAACTCGCACTTGCGGACCCGCGGCTGGAGCGGCTCGTTGAACTCGAACGCCGGCACCTCGAACGGGCAGGCGACCTGGCAGTAGCGGCAGCCCAGGCAGATCGTGGGATTGTAGACCACCGCGCCGTCGTCCGACTTGGTGAGGGCCCCCACGATGCAGGCGGACACGCAGGAGGGGTACAGGCAGTGCATGCACTGGGCCTTCACGTAGGTCTGGGGCAGCCCCGCCTGGTCCGGGGAGGGGCTGCCGTGGAACTGGTTCACCACGGTGAAGGCGTTCTCCGACGGCCGCCGGAAGGTCCGGAGCACATCGCGGTCGGCGAAGTTCAGCGCGGTGCGCGGGAGATGGTTCCGCCGGTTGCACGCCTCCTCGCACTTGCGGCAGCCGATGCAGAGGGTGGTGTCCACGAGCACGCCGGCGTAATCCGGCGCCGCCTCGTCTGTTTTGGCCGGCGGCTCGGTGGATTCCGCTGCAGCCAGAGGGGTGGCGGCCAGGCCGGCGGCGGCGCCGACGCTCCACTTCATCAGAGATCGACGGCTGAACTCCATCAGGACCTCCTTCCGATGCGAAAATGGAAACTTCATTATATAGATTCCAGATGTGGTTGTCCTTCAATTTTTAATCCGTGGGCACATGCCGTGATCCGGCATGGCGGTCTCATCCAACCCGCTTTCACACCGATGCGGGTGGCGGGCCGCGTGTTTGGATGGGTCGCTTCTTCGTCATTTCGAGTACAATGGGAAGCGACGACACACCCGCTTGAATGGATGGAGGCAGCCGTGACGGCACCGCAGGGAACCGCAGCCGGATGGCGGGCCGAGGCCGAGCGCTGGGAGCGGGAAGGCGTGAGCGACGCGGCGCAGGAGTGCTGGGAACGGGCGCTGGAACTGGAGCCGGAAGACCTGCTGAGCATCTCCCGGCTGGGGCGGATCCACCTCAGGAAGAAGCGGCTGGCGCAGGCCCGGCGGTGCTTCGCGCGGGTGCTGGCCCAGGATCCCCATTGGGGCGGTGGGGAGGCGGCGCGAGCACTGGAGCAGCTCCGGATTGACGAGGCGGGGGTCGAACAGGGTTTTACCGCCTGCCGACAGATGCTGCGGATGGACAATTTCTGCGCCGAGGCCTTCGCCGCCATGGGTACGAACCACCTGTGGAAGGGCGAGCTGGAACTCGCGATCGGCAACTTCGAGGACGCGCTGAACCTGGGCTGGGAGGACCGTTTCCGCACCCTGATGGAAAAGGGCCGCGCCCACGCCGAACTCGGCGACGATGCGGCGGCGGCGGCGTGCTTCGCCCAGGCGGCCGAAGCGGAAGGGGCGTGCCAGTCCTGGGCCCTGTACGAACAGGCCGCCGCGCTGCGGCGCCTGGGCCGGAGCACCGAGGCGCTGCACATTGTCCGGCGTGCTCAGGCGCTGGACTCCGCCGACGCTTCGATCCGATGGCTGGAGGCGACGCTCCGCACAGAGCTTGCGGAATCGGCCGGTTGCTCCGAATCCCGTTGAGGATCCGCCGGCGCTCCTAAAGGACCGACGTGCTATGTGCCGATGCTTCATCCATGATTGCCGGCGGACCGTCGGCCGGGTTCTGCTGGCGGCCCTTGTCCTGATTCATCTGGCGGGCCACTCCGCCGGGGCGAGTTCGCCCCGGCTCCCGGTGCCCCAATTCCGGACCATCCACGTCTTTGTGGCCCTGTGCGACAACCGGAGCCAGGGCATCGTCCCCGTCCCGGCGGCGCTGGGCGACGGCGACGATCCGGTCCGCAACCTGTACTGGGGCGCCCGCTATGGGGTCCGCACGTTCCTCGAGCGGAGCCCGGACTGGCGCCGCGTCGCCGCGCCGGCCCCGCCCGGCGGGCCGGTGCTGGAGCGGCAGGTGTTCCGCCACGCACGCGAACCCGTCTGGCTGGTGGCCGACGCCTACCGCGGCGCGGCCATCCGGCAGGCGGTGGAGGACTTCCTGGCCGCGGCGGCCGGAGCTCCCGTCGCGGCCGTCACCGTCGCCGACAGAGGGGCGCCGGTGGCGCTGTTGCCGGGCGGCGGCGCCGGGCTGGTCGTGTACGTGGGCCACAACGGACTCATGGATTTCCGCGTCGATCCGCCGCAGCGGCGGGATGCGCGTCAGCGCGAGGCGATGGTGCTGGCCTGCGCCAGCCGCGGCTATTTCCGCGAACCGCTGCGACGGGCCGGCGCGACAGCGCGCCTTTGGACCACCGGCCTGCTGGCGCCCGAGGCGTACGTCCTGGAAGCGGCGGTGGCGGGCTGGATCGCGGGGGAGAGCGCAGCGGCGATCCGCGAACGCGCGGCCCGGGCCTACCATCGCTACCAGCGCTGCGGCCTCGCGGCCGCAAGGCGGCTGTTTGTCGCAGAGGAAGCGATTGGGGGAGGCGGTGAATAGGGGAACGGGTTGAATGGGTGAATGGGTAGAAGGGAAACGGTTAATTGGTGAATAGGTGAATGGGTGAGTCGTGACGAGGATCTGAGTTATGTGAACAAGGGCCCAGAACCCAGGTCCCAGGTCCGAATTCCGATGTCCGAAGTCCGATGTCCGCGTTACGAGAACGAGCCTCGAGCCTCGATTACGATCACGATTACGAGTACGATTACGAATTACGATTACGAATTACGAGCACGAATCCACCACCATTCACCGTTTACTGTTTACCGTTCGCTGTTCACTCCTATCTCCTCCCCTCTAACTGCTATCAATGTAAAATTCTCAACAACCGTGGCCGATATCCTTGACAAGTTTGGGGTGCAGTCCGTAAGATACTTGGGATTTCGAAGAATGGTGGTGGCATGACCGGACCGCGCAAATCCCGACAGGTGGTATCCCCGGCGAAAGCCGCGGGTGATTGCGCGCAGTTGCTCCGCCGCGGCCGCCTGGCCGATTGCTACGAGCTGCTCCCGCAGCTCGGCGTGGCCAAGGACTGCCGGGCCCTGCCCGTGCTCCGTAAGCTGCTGACATGCGGCGAGCGGACCCGCGAGGAAATGGCTGTCTGCGGACTGGCCGCCCTGGGCGACCCGGCGGCGATCCCGTGGCTCCTGCGCAAGATCAGTCACCCGGCCATCCGGCGGGGCGCCGGCTCCCAGCGACTCCAGACCGCGGTGCTCGACGCCATCGGTGAGATCGGCAACGACGACGCCACGCCGGGCCTGATGCGGCTGTTCCGTCGTGAGATCCCCGCTGACACCTTCCGACGCAAACGGCGGCTGATCATCATCGACGTGCTGGGCCTCATCGCCCAGCAGGGCGGACGCCGGGCGCTGGATGAGCTGGCGACGCTGATGGAGCACCCGGATTTCTGCTTCCGGGCGCAGGCCATCTCCGCGATCGCCGGCGCATTCTTCAACCGGCCCAATGAAATTCCGGGGGAAATATTTGAAAGGTTGCTGGCCCGTTTCCGGGACAGCAACCTTTATGTTCAGGACGCCCTCATCGGGGCGCTGGAAAGTCTGGCCGATGTGGGCTGCCGGCGCGCGGCCGCCCTATTTAACTAGCTTCTTCAACTCCGGGAGCATCTGCTTGGCCATCGCGGCGTAGCTGCCGCTGGGGTCCAGCTTCAGGTAGGTCTCCAGCGACTGGACCGCGCCCGCGTAGTCGCCCTTGTTGATGAGGCACATGCCGAGTTGATAGTGGGCGGCGGAGTAGTTGGCGTTGGCTGCGAGGCATTTGCTGAAGGCGTCGATGGCCTCATCGTTTTTGCCGGCGTTGACCATCACCACGCCCACGTTGTAATAGTTGACGTCGGAGTGGGCCGGGTCGGCCTGGATCGCCTTCTCGAACGAGGCTTTGGCTTCGGGGATCATCCCTTTCTTGACGTAGGCGTTGCCCAGGTTGGTGAGCATGTTGGCGTCGGAGGGGCTAAGCGCCAGCGCCTTGTTGTAGGTTTCGATGGCCTGGTCGTGGCTGCCCTTGGCATAATAGCAGTCGGCCAGGTGGCCCAGGATGTTGGGCTGGTTGGGATCCTTGACCAGGGCGTCCTGCAGCTTGGCGATGGCCGCGTCGTACTGGCCGGCGTCCTTGAGCTGGATGCCCTCGTCGAACAGCTTCTTCACCTCGCCGGTGACCTTCTTGATCTCCTCGATCTTATCCTTGTTGGCCTCGAATTCCGCCCGCTGCTTCTCGATCTCGGCCCGCTGTTCGGCGGTCAATTCAGAAGCCAGGATGCCCTCACCCGGCTGCAGCTCGAAATTTTCCACCCGCTCGTCACCGACGGGGGGGTGGGCGATATCGGGAAATTCCTGCGGGATGTACCCCTTCACCTTGACCTTCATGTGGTAGTGCCCGAGGGGCAGGCGGTACAGATACTCGCCTTCCTTGTTGGTCTTCATCGAGTACAGCCGGTTCATCGCCTTGTCGCGCAAGGAGATCTCGACGCCCTCGATGGGCTGCTTGGTGGTGGCGTCGATGATCTTCCCCTTGATCAGCCAGGTCGGGATGGCCTGGAGGTTGACGCTCCCGACGGCCAGACAGAAGACCGCAACAAGCGCCACGGCCAGCAAGGTTTTCACCGCTTTCATTGAATCCTCCTTATCCTCAGTCCTCAAGTTGGGCATTATACAACCTCTCTATAATAGTGCACCATCGTTTTTGTACGGGATCGGGTCGGCGGCCCCCGCCTCGCGGAAGCCCCGAAGGCGCAGGGCGCAACTGTCGCAGCGCCCGCAGGCGGCATCGCTGTCGCTGTAACACGACCAGGTGAACTGGAAGGGCGTCCCAAGCTCCAGCCCCCGCCGGACGATCGCAGACTTGCGCAGGTGGATCACCGGCGTGACCACCTCGACACGGGTCTCGGGGCGGGTGCCGGTCCGGACGAGTTCCTGGAACGCGCGGTAGAACTCGGGCCGGCAATCGGGGTAGCCGGAACCGTCTTCGGCCACGGCGCCGAAGTAGACGGCTTCCGCCCCGAGCGCCTCGGCCCAGCTCACCGCGGCGGCCAGGATCTGGGCGTTGCGGAACGGCACGTACGAGGACGGGATGCGCCGGCGGGACAGGTCGGCGGGCTCCACCGGGATGCGTGCGTCCACGAGCGACGAGCCGCCGATGCGGGCCAGGTGGGGCAGCTCGGCGACGAGCCGCTCCCGGACGCCGTAGTGGTCGCAGAGGCGCTGGAAGCAGTCCAATTCCCTGGCCTCGGTGCGCTGGCCGTAGTTGACGTGAAGGAAATACAGGGCGTCGGAATCCCGGGCCGCCTCGGAGGCGGTGACAGCGCTGTCCATGCCGCCGCTCACGCAGGTGACGCTGGCGCGGTACCTAGCCATCGCTCGCCTCCAGGTAGGCGGCGGAGCAACCGCGGCTCTCGAACACGGTCACCCGCCAGACCCGGCAGTGGTCCGTGTTGACGAGGCGCCCCAGTTCGCGGTGGATGTGGCGGGCGACATTTTCGGCCGAGGGGTTGTCCGTGGCGAATGCGGGCAGCTCGTTGAGCAGGGTGTGGTCCAGCTGCTCCAGCACCCGGTCGGCCGCCGCACGCAGCTCGGTGAAGTCCATGCCGATCCCGGCCGCGTCCAGCTCCCGGCACCGCACCGTGATCTCCACTTCCCAGTTGTGGCCGTGCAGGCGCTCGCACTTGCCCCGGTATTGGCGCAACTGGTGCGCGGCTGAAAAATCGGTTCGGATTGTCAGTTCCCACAGGGCCATGCCATGCTCCTTTCACACGGATAAGATGGATCGCGGACGCGGAGGTTTCAAGCCGCGGTCCCGGTGGTGCCGACTCTTACCGCTGCGACGGGCCTATACGGGCAGGGGCAGGGCGCGGTCGGCGATGAGCCGCGCGGCGGCGGCGATGTCGATGCTCAGGTTGCGGTCGCGGTCCATGAAGGAAACCGTCTCGCGCAGCGTGCCCAGCACGGCTTCCAGCGCCTCGGACGACCGCAGCGGGCGGCGGAACTCCAGCGCCTGGGCGGCGGCGAGCAGCTCGATGGCCAGCACGGTGCGCACGTTCTCCGTCACCTGCCGCAGCTTGAGCGCCGCGGTCATGCCCAGCGAGACATGATCCTCCTTGTTGGCGCTGGTGGGCAGCGAGTCCACCGAGGCGGGATGGGCGAGGATCTTGTTCTCGGCCACCAGCGACACAGCGGTGAGCTGGGCGATCATGAAACCGGAGTTCAGGCCCGGCTCGCGGGCGAGGAACGCCGGCAGGCCGCTCAGGTCCGGGTTGATCAGCCGCTCGAGGCGGCGCTCGGAGATGCCGGCCAGTTCGGCGGCGGCGATGGCGAGGAAGTCCAGGGCGAAGGCCACCGGTTCACCATGGAAATTGCCGCCGGACAGGACCGCGGTGTCGGCGGCGAAGACGAGCGGGTTGTCGGTCGCCGCGTTGATCTCGCGCGCCAGCACGGCCCGGGCGTGATCGAGGGTGTCCTGCACCGCGCCGTGCACCTGGGGGATGCAGCGCAGCGAATAGGCGTCCTGCACCTTGTCGCAGTCCAGGTGGGAGAGGCGGATTTCGCTGCCGGCCATGAGGGCGGCGATCTCCGCGGCGGTCCGCACCTGGCCCGGGTGCGGCCGGACGGCCTGGATGCGCGGGTCGAACGCCGTGTCGGTGCCGACGAGGGCGTCGGTGGTCATGGCGGCGACCACGGCGGCGATCCGGAGCAGGTAATCGATCTCATCGGCCAGGAGGCAGCCGATGGCGGACATGAAGTGGGTGCCGTTGAGCACCGCCAGACCCTCCTTGGCCTGGAACGTCACGGGGGCGATACCGGCCTCGCGGAGCGCCTCGCCGCCGGGCAGCACCCGGCCCTTGTACCGCGCTTCGCCTTCACCCATGAGCACCAGCGCCAGATGGGCCGACGGGGCCAGATCGCCGCTGGCGCCGACGGACCCTTTCTCCGGGATCACCGGCAGGATGTCGCGGGCCAGCATGCTGAGCAGGGTGTCCACCACCACGGGCCGGACGCCTGAGAATCCCTTGGCCATCACGTTGGCGCGGATCAGCATCGCCGCACGCGTTTCCTCGGGGCTCAGCGACCGACCGGTGCCGGCGGCGTGGGACCGGATCAGGTTGGCTTGCAGCGCCTCGAGCTGGTCCACGCTGATCCGGACCTGGCTGAGCTTGCCGAAGCCGGTGGTGATACCGTAGACGACCCGTTCTTCGGCGACGCAGGCGTCCACCACGGCGCGCGCCCGCTCCACTTTGCCGCGGACCGCCGCGGGCCAGTTCACGGAGCGGCGGCGGCGGGCCGCGTCACACACGTCCGCCAGGGTGAGGTGTTCGCCGTCGATGAGAATGGGATGGGGGGTCACGATTTTTCTCCTTCGGGTTTGGGCGGGGGCGGTTTCTCGCCGTCGGCCTTCGGCGGCGGGGGGGCTTCACCCGCGGGCGGCGGCGGCGCCAGATACTCGGTGTCATCGTCGAACTTGACGAGCTTGACGTCACCCGCGTCGGTCTGCACCATGATGACGGCCCCGCCGTCGCGCAGCCGCTGGTTGATGAAGCCGCCTTCGTCCTTGAGCTGGGGCACCACCTCGACCTCCTTGTCGTCGATGGTGAACGGGGGGTAATCGACGGTGGGTTTGCCCAGCAGGGTGATGAGGCTGAGGTCGGCGTGGTAGAACGACGGCAGGTAGAGGCTCACGTTGCCCTTCTTGGTTTTGGCCTGGAACGAATGGCCTTCGAACCGTTGGCCGACGAACTGGACCATGATGTCGCCGTTGCCCGTTTCGGCCGAGACGTAGCCGCTGAGGTTCACCAGCGCCAGGTAGCCCGTCAGGGTGTCGGCCTCCAGCCAGCCGTTCACGCCGCGGACGCTGATGAAGCCCCGGTTGGACTTGATCGTGATGTCGGTGCGGTGCTTCGGGACGGTGATCCGGTAGTCGATCTTGCCCAGGCGGAACTCCTTTGGGTGGTCGGTGGCGATGACCATCTCGGCCTCGTTGCGCGAGAAGGCCGGCTTGATCTTCTCGATGTTCGCCATCATGTCGTCGTTGCGATAGCCATAGGCGGTGACGACGCCTTCCACCAGAACCTGCGGCTTCTCCCAGCCCTGGATTTCAATGTTGCCCATGAAGCCGGTGCTGATGTCGATTCGGCCGCCGGGGTAGAAGCGGAACCCGCGCTGGAACTGTTTCTCCACCCGCATCAGGTGGGCGTAGTCCGGCAGCGGCGGCTCTTTCTTCTTGCCGCCCAGCGCGAGAAAGGTGAAACCCGCCAGCAGCACGACGGTCCAGAATGCGAATCGTTTCATGCGGTGTGTCCTCCCAGGATGGCCGCGAGAATCTCGCGGCCGCCTTCGTCGAGCAGGTGTCCGGCCGCCGCCTGCCCCAGCCGGGCCGCGGCCGCCGGATCGGCGGACGACTCGGCCTCGTGCCGCAGAACGCGACGGCCGTCCAGCGTCGCGATCAGCCCGATCAGGCGGATCCGCCCGCCGTCCAGCGTCGCATGGGCGGCCATGGGGACCTGGCAGCCGCCTTCCAGCACGGCCAGAAACGCCCGCTCCGCCGTCACCGCCACATCGGTGGGCGGGTGGTGGACGGCGGCCAGCAGGTCGCGGATGGCCGTGTCATCGGCGCGGCACTCCAGCGCCAGCGCGCCCTGGCCCACGGCGGGGACCATCTCCGCCACCGGGATCCGCGTGGTGATCTCGCCGGCCAGCCCCAGCCGGATGAGCCCGGCGGCGGCGAGGACGATCGCGTCGTACCGGCCGTCGCGCAGCTTGCGCAGGCGCGTGTCCACGTTGCCGCGGAGGTCCTCCACAACCAGGTCGGGCCGGCGGTGCAGCAGCTGCGCCCGGCGTCGCAGGGAGCTCGTGCCCACACACGCCCCGGCGGGCAGCGCGGCGATGTTGGCGGCGGCGGGGGAGATCAGGGCGTCGCCGGCCTCCACCCGGGCCGGCACCGCGCCGAGGACCAGGCCGTCCGGTAGCCGGGCCGGCATGTCCTTGAGCGAGTGCACCGCCAGGTCCGCCTCACCGCCGAGGAGCGCCTGCTCGATTTCCTTCGTGAACAGCCCTTTGTCGCCGATCTTCGCCAGCGGGGTGTCCAGGATCACATCGCCTTTGGTCTGGATGACCACGATCTCGAACGCCGTTTCCGGGTGGCGTTCCGCCAGGGCCCCGACCACCTGCCGGGTCTGGGCCAGGGCCAGCAGGCTCCCGCGGGAGCCCACGCGGATGATGCGCCGCGCGTCAGCTTTCATGGGCCTCCGGGTCCGCCGGCGGGTGCTCCAGTTCGAACAGCCGGTTGAGCGCCTCGCTGCAGCGGAGCTTGTCGGATTCGCTGGGCAGTTCCTTGAGCCGGGTGACGGGCGCGTGCAGCAGCTTGTTCATGAACGCCCGGGTGACGCGCTCGGCCAGCTCGCGCTCCTGAGGCGGGGCGTTCCGGTAGCCGTCCAGCTCCCGGCGACGGATGGTTTCAAACTTGCCGCGCAGGGCGACGATGGTGGGGGTGACATCCAGCGACCCCAGCCAGCGGGCGAACGCGTCCAGCTCATCCAGGAGGATGAGGCGGACCTTGTCCACCTCGGCTTCCCGCTTCCGCCGGTTGGCGTCGACGATCCCCTCGAGGTCGTCGATGTCATAGAGGAACACCCCGGCCAGGTCGCCCACCGCCGGCTCGATGTCGCGGGGGATGGCGATGTCCACGAGCAGGATCTCCCGGCGCCGGGCGGCCACGGATTCGCGGAAGGGGCCGGCCTGGATCACGAAGCCGGGCGCGGCGGTGGCCGAAATCACGATGTCGGACTGGGCCAGGGTGGCGTACAGCTCCTCGATGGGCACCGGGATGCCGGTCAGCTCCCGGGCCAGCTCCACGGACCGCTCGAAGGTCCGGTTCAGCAGGTAGAGCCGGTGCACGCCGTGGGCCTGCAGATGCCGCGCGCAGAGCGCACCCATTTCGCCCACGCCGATGAGGGCGGCCGTCTTGTGCTCGAAGCCGCCGAAGATCTTTCGCGCCAGCTCCACCGCGGCGAAGCTCACCGAAACGGCGCCTTGGCCGATCTCGGTCTCATCCCGGGCGCGCTTGCCCGCGTGGATCGCGGTCTGGAGCAACCGCTCCGTCACCGTGCCCAGCAGCTGGTGTCGGCGGGCCTTGTCCTGGAATTCCTTGACCTGGCCGAGGATCTGCGGCTCGCCCATGACCATGGAGTCGAGGCCGGCGGCCACCTCCAGCAGGCGGCGCGCCGCCTCGAGCCCGGTGGCGCGCTCCAGATAGCGGTCCGCGCGGACGTCCGCGCCGGCCAGCCCGGCGAAGAGCGCCCGGACGGGCCCGTCGGCGTCGCCGTCGCCCAGCTGCACGATGTACAGCTCCGTGCGGTTGCAGGTGGACAGCGGGAACACCTCGGTGATGCCGGCCTGGCCGAGGAGCGGCGCGACGCGCGCCGCCAGCGTGTCGTCCGTGAGCACCACCCGCTCGCGCAGCTCGACCGGGGTCTGCCGGTAGGTGAAGCCGTAGTAGCTGAGACGGATCATGCCGCTAACCCGTCCTCAGTGCGAGATGCCTTCGAAGGCGAACGCCAGGATCACCAGGATGAACCCGGCGATGCTCAGCAGGCTCAGCGTCCGCCCCGAGGCACGGGTGATCCGGCGCACCAGCAGCCCGGTCAGGTACACCGCCAGGGTGAACCAGGTGGCGATGATGCGTGCGTCCAGGCGCAGGTCGGCGGACGCGCGGATCTCGCGCATCCAGTTGAAGCCGGTGAAGATCGCCACGGCCAGCAGGATCACGCCCAGCAGACTGCCGTAGAAGTTCACCCGGTCCAGCTGCTCCAGCGACGTGAGCCGGCTGTAAAAGCGGCCGGGTCGCTTGCGGTGCAGCTCGCGGTAGAGCACGAGGTACAGTACGGCGCCGATGGTGGCGATGGCGAAGGAGGCGAAGGCGAACATGGAGCCGGAGACGTGGATCTCGAACCAGGGGCTGCGATAGCGCACCGGCAGGTCCCCCGACGGGTCGAACCAGAGGAGGCTGATCAGCTGGGCGATGCAAATGATCGGTGCGACGAACGCTCCCATGGACAGGTCGCGCGAGAATTTTTCGATGCAGACGTACGCCAGCGCGATAATGAATCCGGCGAACGACAGGGCGTCGCACACCGTGGCGATCGGCAGGTAGCCCAGGTGGACGATCCGCGCCGCCAGCGTCACCAGATGCATCACCAGGCCGGCCATGAGCACGCGCGCGGCCAGCTGCCCGCAGCGCCGGTCCACGGAGAAGAAATACTTGAGATAGAGGTATGCCGCGGCGAGGTACAGCGCGGTGAAGACGGCCTGGGCGGTGAAGGTGAATGTGGTCATCATGGCGTATCCACGGTCCGAGCGCCCTAGTCTGCCTTATTTCCGGGCGGAGTGCAATCGCTATTGAGGTAGCGGCGTAAATACGCGCCCGTGGCGGAGCGGGGCGCGCCGGCCAGGCCTTCCAGCGGTCCGTCGTAGACGATCTCGCCGCCCGCGGCGCCGCTGCCGGGGCCGAGGTCGATGACGTAGTCGGCCTGGGCGATGAAGTCCAGGTTGTGCTCGATGGCGATCACCGTGTTGCCCGCGTCCACCAGGTGGTGGATGAGGACGCAGAGGGTGTCGATATCGGCGAAGTGGAGGCCCGTGGTGGGCTCATCCAGCAGGAAGACGGCGCGGCGCAGCTGGCGGTCGAGCAGGTGCGCGCCCAGCTTGAGCCGCTGCTGTTCGCCGCCGGAGAGCGTGGGCGTGGGCTGGCCCAGGCGGATGTAGCCCATCCCCGTGTCGGCCAGCACCTGGAGCCGCCGCCGCAGGGCGGGGAAGTTGCGGAACAGGTCCAGCGCCTCGGTGATGCTGAGGTCCAGCACGTCGGCGATGGAGAGTCCCTGGTAGCGGACCCGGAGCACGTCCCACGCGTAGCGCCGGCCCTGGCACTGGCCGCAGGAGACGAACGAGTCGGGGAGGAATTTCATCTCCATCCGAATCTGGCCCATCCCGCCGCAGGCGGCGCAGCGGCCGTCGCCGGTGTTGTAGCTGAAGTGGCTGGCGGTGAGCCCGCGCGCCTGGGCTTCGGGCAGCCGGGCGAAGAAGCGGCGGATCTCGTCGAACAGGCCGGTGTACGTGGCGGGGGTGGAGCGCGGTGTCCGGCCGACGGGGCTCTGATCCACGAAGTAGACGTGATCCGCCGGGCCGCCGCGGAGCCGGAATGTGTCCACGTCGGGGTGCCGCGCCGGGCAGCTCTGCGCCTGGGCGCGCAGCAGCGGATAGAGCGTGTCGGCCACGAGGCTGGACTTGCCGGAGCCGGACACGCCCGTCACGACAGTCAGGGCGGCGAACGGGAAAAACGCCCGGATGTCCTTCAGATTGTGCGTCCGGACGCCCGCGAGCACGATGCCGTTTCGGCCGATCGCCCGGCGTCGGGCCGGCAGGCGCACGCGGATCCGGCCGGACAGGTAGGCGGCGGTCGCCGACCCCGCGCAGTCCGTGAGGCCGGCCGCCGGACCGCTGTAAAGCAACCGGCCGCCGCCGGCGCCGCCGCCGGGTCCCAGGTCGATGACGTGGTCGGCGCTGCGGATGGTGAAGGCGTCGTGCTCCACGACGATGAGGGTGTTGCCCTGGTCGCGGATCTCGCGCAGCAGATCCATCAGCGGCCCGAAATCGGCCGGGTGCAGGCCGATGGACGGCTCGTCCAGCACGTAGAGCACGCCGCCCATGGCGTTCTGCAGCCGCGCCGCCAGGCGCAGCCGCTGCAGCTCGCCGCCGGAGAGGGAGTCGGTGGACCGGTTCAGGGTGAGATAGCCCAGGCCGATTCGCATCATGGTCCGGAGCCGGCGGTCCATCTCCCGCACGAGCACGCCGGCCTGGGGGAACCGGCGGCGGAATCCGCCCGCCTGTCCGTCCAGCCAGTCGGCCAGCCGGTCCAGGGGCAGTTCCACCAGATCCGCCACGCCCGCCCCACCCAGCCGATACGCGCGTCCTACCGCCGCCAGGCGGCAGCCGCCGCACGCGGGGCACGGTTTCTCGCGCAGGTACTGCAGGGTGAAGTCGCGCTGTTCGGAGGCGGGCAGCCCGCGCCAGTGGGCGAGGAGCAGGTTGACCGGATGGTCGTCGTCCGGCACGCCGTGAGCCTCGGTGAGCAGGGCGTCCCGGGACCCGGGGGGAAGATCCGCCCAGCGAACCAGCGGGGACAGGTCCAGCGCCGCCAGGGTGCGGTGCCAGGCCCGGCGGAGGCGGCGTTGCAGCGCGGCGTCGTCCAGGGCCGGTTCCAGGCCGCCCAGGGGCCGGCCCGGATCGGGGAAGATCAGCTCGGGCGGGACGTGCATGACGGCGCCGGTGCCGTCGCACGCGCTGCAACGGTGCTGGAGGGAGTGGAACGAGAATGTGGCCGGTTGCGGATCGGGGTATGCCTGGCCGCACGGGTGGCAGAAGTTCCGCATGGAGTAGAAGCGGGCGTCGCCCGCTGTCCCCACCACCGTGAACTCGCCCCGGCCCACGTGGAGCGCCTCGGCCAGGACTTCGGCCGGGACGCGGCGCCCGCCGCGGCCGATCCGGGCCGTTCCGGCCAGCACCTCGATGGTGTGACGCTGGTGCCGCGCCAGCGCGGCGCCGGCCGGCGGGCGGACCTTGCCGTCCACCCGGACCCGTTCGACGCCGCGGCGCGCCAGTTCAGCCAGCAGCGTGCGGTAATGCCCCTTTCGGCCGCGAATGACCGGCGCATACACCGCCGCTTCCTGTCCGGCGAAATCCCGGCCGATCATGCCGGCCAGGCCCTCGGGCGGCAGCGACACCAGGCGTTCGGCGCAGACGGGGCAGTGGGGCGCGGCGCAGCTGTAGAAGAGGAGCCGCAGGTAATCATAGACTTCGGACGCGGTGCCCAGGGTGGACAGCGCGGCCGGCGCGCCGGCGTTCTGCTGGAGGGACAGCGCCGGTGCCAACCCGCCGATCCAGTCCACCCGGGGCTTTTGGAACAGGTGCAGGAACTGGCGGGCGTACGGCGCCAGCGACTCCAGGTACCGCCGCTGCCCCTCGGCGTAGACGACGTTGTAGGCGAGGGTGGACTTGCCGGAACCGCTCACGCCCGTGATGACGGTCAGGCGCTGCCGGGGGATCAACACGGAGATTCCCTGCAGGTTGTTTTCAGCGGCGTTTTCGATCCGGATCGCACCCATGGCCGGCACCCCCGCCGGGCATTATACCAGTCCGGCGGCGGGGCGGGGGAGCGACGGTCGTGCGGACGTCAGAGCTTCTCCAGATGCATGTCCAGGAGCGGTTTGGTGAATTCCCGGCTGAACCAGACGGCCAGAATGATGTTGATGACCAGGACGATGATCACGGTGACGATGGCCCATCCTTTCAGCCCGGAGATGGGTTGCTGGACTTCCTGCAGATCCTGTTCCACCAGAAGGTACCAGTGTGTGTTGGGGAACGCATCCCGCAGGTTGGTCCGGGAAACCCCGATGAAGCGGGCCTGGGCCGTCCGGCGCTCCACCTGGAACGCCCGTTTCTGGCCTTCTCCGAGCAGCGGTTTGGCCGGCTCGAAGAAATCGTACGTGACCTGGTTGCTGAGATCCACGTCGCGCGAGGAGATGATGGTCCCGTCGGAGGCGATCAGGAGCGCCTGACCGGTTTCACCGAAGCGGAACGGACGGATGATGGCGTTGATGTAGTCCGTTTTCAGGATCCCCCGGATCATGCCCAGCAGCGACTGGTTCGAGTCGAAGACGGGCACGATGACCTCCAGGATGTAGGCCTTGTAGAATTCGCTCCGCTTGACGTCGCTGACGTAGGCCCCGCGCTGCATGTAGTTGTTGACGACGAGGTCCCGCCATTTGCTGTCGCCGTACAGGTAGTGGTCGGGGATGTGGGCCGAAGCCACGGCCGCGCCCAGGCGGTTCAAGACGGTGATCTCCCGGAAGGTCGGATGGATGGCGATGAACTTGGTGAGGTAGGCCGAGAGCGGAGTGCCCACTATCCGGCGGACCATCGGATCCTCCGGCGCGAGGCCGGCCCAAGTCTTATCCTGCTCGACACTCTGTGCCAGCGCCGCCTCCTCCTTCCCCTGCAGCTCACGATTGCCGGCCGCGAGGGTTTCGAGCACGCTGGGGTTGCAGGCCAGGCCGTCCATCTGGCGGCTGGCGGCCTGCAGCTGGTTGCGCAGCTGGAGCGTCGCGATCTCGGCCAGGTCAGCCAACTCCTTGCCTTTCATCTCCATGTACAGCGCTTCATTGTGCGAGAAGATGATCCAGAAACAGAGGATCATCGGCACGATGCCGAGAAAAAGCAGCATGATCAATATCCGGGGCTGGATGCCGAAAAGGGTTTTGGTAGCCATAAGAGCCTCCTCGCAATCCATTGGCGGACATCAGTTGTTTGCTTTCATTGTATTGAAAACGGACCTGATTATCAATCCGAAAAACCCGATCGGCGGCCGGGACGTGTGGTATAATGCCGCCGGTAAAGGATTTAGAGCGATGCGGTTGGAAAAGATCGGCAAGTACGACGTGGTCCGGGTGCTGGGCAAGGGATCCACCGGCAAGGTGTACAAGGCGTTCGATCCCATCATCGACCGGTTTGTCGCCCTCAAGGTCATTCCCGGTGAGATCGTCAGCCAGCCGGAGCACCTCCAGCGCTTCAAGAAGGAAGTGAAGGCGCAGGGGCGGGTGTTGCATCCAAACGTGGCCACCATCTTTGACGTGGATTTTTCCGACGGCAACTACGTGATTGTCATGGAGTACGTGGAAGGCCGCTCCCTGCGCGACCTGATGCAGGCGGAGCGCATCCTCACCCTTAAACTCTTCTACCGGATCATCTCCCAGGCGTGTGCCGGACTGTCCTGCGCCCACAAGCAGGGGGTGATCCACCGTGACATCAAGCCGGAGAACATCTGCCTGACTTCCGAGGGACGGGTCAAGATTCTCGACTTTTCCATCGCGAAGCTGCAGTCCTCGACGACGTCCACCGGTATCGGCTTCCTGCTGGGCAGCGCCTATTACATGGCGCCGGAGCAGATCCAGGGCCTGCTGATCACGCCGGCGGCGGACCAGTTCGCCCTCGGGGTGATCGCGTACGAGATGCTCGCCGGCAAGCGGCCGTTCCAGGGGCGCAACGTGGCGGATACCATCCTGAGCGCCACCCAGCAGGAGCCGCCACTCATCGGTGAAGTCAATCCCATGGTGGATGAGGAACTCGAGCTCATCATCCGGGTGGCGCTGGCCAAGGAGCCGCACCGGCGGTACCCGTCGGTGGCCCGCTTCGGCCGGGCGCTGCGTGATTATTTCGGGAAGGTCAGCCCCGCCGTTCTGCAGGAAGAGAGCCCCGACGATTGATCCGAAGCTGGCGCCCTCGCCATATTTGTGTTGATTTCGCCTGCTGCACCGCTATAATACATCCCAAAATTTCGATTGGATGCCTGTGCCTGTACGGTTTGCGCTGACCGGTGCCGAGTTCGATTCTGACATCACATAAGGAGCAGTCTATGAAGAGACTCGTCGTGGCAGTGATCGCAATGGGTCTGCTGGCCGGCGGGCACCTGCTGGCCGCCGGTTTCGCCATCAACGAGCAGGGCGCCCGCTCCATGGCCCAGGCCATGGCGTTTGTCGCCCGGGCCGACGACCCGTCCGCCGTGTTCTACAATCCCGCCGGCATCACCCAGCTCGAGGGAACTCAGTTTTACTTCGGCGCCACCCTGATCGCCCAATCGTCAACCTGGAACAGCGATCTCGGAGCTTTGTCCATCGATTCCGACGACCGCATGGAAATCCCGCCGCACATGTACATGTCCTATCAGCTCAATGACGACTGGTACTTCGGCTTCGGCTTTTTCGTGCCGTACGGCCTGAGCAAGAAGTGGCCGGACGAATTCCCCGGCAAGTACTCGTCGCGCAACGTCCGCCTGCAGGCGTTCTACATCAACCCCAATATCGCATACAAGATCAACGACGTCCTGAGCGTCGCGGTGGGCCTGGACATCGTGTACAGCACGGCGAAACTGGAACGGGACCTGTACCTGGCCCAGATCATTCCGGGCGTCCCCGACGGCTACTTCAGCGCCGACGTCTCGGGCACCGGGTTCGGCGCCAACGCCGCTCTGCTGGCCCGGATCAACGAGCAGGTATCCTTCGGCTTCAACTACCGGAGCCAGGTCAAGGTGGACTTCGACGGCGATTTGACCAACACCATCCCCACCACGGGCAATCCCACCTACGACGCGATACTGACCGGCCTCTTCCCAAACCAGGAAGTGGAAACCGCCATCACCATGCCCGACGTCATCCAGACGGGTTTCGCTTTCAAACCGGTCGACAATTACACCACCGAAATCGACTTCCAGTGGACCAACTGGAGTGTGTACGACCAGTTGCCGTTCATCTTCTCGCAGCCCACCCAAGCCCTGGTGTCCCGGGAAATTCCCAAGCTCTGGACAGACGGGTATGCCCTTCGCTGGGGGAACGAGTACAAGTACTCTGAGAATCTCGATTTCCGCGCCGGCGCCTACTACGACTGGAACCCGGTCCCCGATGCCACCCTCGACCCGATGCTCCCCGACTCCGACCGGTTCAGCTTCCAACTGGGCTTCGGCTGGCACAACGAGAAGATCACCCTCGATGTGGCCTACATGTACATCTATTTCATGAAACGGGACATCAACAACGATCCCATTTACGGGATCATCCCGAGCTCCGGAAGTTACGAGAGCAGTGCGCACCTGTTCGGCTTGTCGCTCGGCTACCGCTTCTAGCGTTCAGGCGCAATCAACGGTAATGTGTTTAAGGCCGGCCCCACCCGGGGCCGGCCGTTTTTTCTGGCCGAGAAATCGGACGCGCGCCGGCGCCGGCGTGTGGTATAATCAAATCGCGTCGATGATCTTTGATGGGGGCGAAAAGGGTTCGACGGGAGTGGTTGAGGCTCCGGAGGCATGCCGGGTTTCCTGACCCGTAAAAATCGGGAAGCTAACAATAGCTGCTGAAGCTAACTACGCACTGGCTGCTTAACTAGCAGCCCGGTACCGGTCGCTCCCGCCTGTGGGCGGCCGGCTGCCGTCACACAGCAGGCTGGATCCGCCGTGCGACTCCGAGCGGCGGATCGAGAAACAGGGGTTGGCCGACGGCGAGTTTTTCTGTTTGGATCGCCCGAAGCGAGACACGAAAACAGAATAAGCATGTAGTCTCCGGCTGCTGAAAACTCTCGGACGGGGGTTCAATTCCCCCCGCCTCCACCATTTAGAAAAGACAAACCCGTCTCTCTGGGGTCATTCTCCGGGGTGACGGGTTTTCTTTTTCCCCTTGTTTCTAAAGGGTTTGCGCCCGTTTCACATCT
>Ga0209200_1001022_pt1 | contig 29901 bp, 20 predicted proteins | sample AD_UKC033_MetaG_FD_184406 | JGI IMG/M metagenome (GOLD analysis project Ga0209200, IMG submission 184406) | Active sludge microbial communities of municipal wastewater-treating anaerobic digesters from USA - AD_UKC033_MetaG (SPAdes) (version 2) | ecosystem: Engineered > Bioreactor > Anaerobic >... | reverse complement strand
GGATTGGCCCGCCATCTGGCCCAGTCTGTTTTCCTGTCCACCCAGTGCCTGCCAGGCACCGCCCAGTTGCAGGGCCGCCAGTTGAATCGCCTCCTCCGGTTCGTCCAGCAGGCGATGAATCTCCGTCAACGAGCCGGCGGGTTTCTGCTCGCGCAACCGGAAGGCTTCGCCGAGGGCGTGCAAGGCCCGCAGGGTGGCGGGAGTGCCGAAGCCATGACTCAGGACCTGATCAAAAAGCTGTCGCAATTCGTTGGGCGTGCCGGCAGCGCCAATGATTTCGATCCACGGTCCGCGGCCGTCCCGGGTCAGGGGGCGCGAGGCCAGCAGTTGCCCGAGCACGCGGCTGGTTTGGGCGGCCGGCAGCGCTTGCAAACCGAACTCGAGCTGCTTCTCGCGGCCGTCCGGTGACCAGGCACCGCTGGCCAGCGCGGCAATCCACGGCTCGGCCAGATCGTTGATGGTCAGCCACAGGGCGTAATCCAGCGTGGGGTCCATGGGCTGGTTTAACACGCCGAGCGCCAGTTCGGCTGAGCGCGCGGTGGGAATCCGCGCCAGGGCGCGCAAGGCTTCACGGCGGACGCGTGGAGAGGGGTCATGGACAAGCGCAACCAGCAGATTGGAGGCGTTCCCGGTGGTGGGATGATTGGCGAGATGGCGCGCAGCGGCCGCGCGGAAATCTGCGTTGTCCGCCGTGGCGAGGACTTGAACGAGTTGCGGGTCCGTCAGGGCGGCAGCTTCCGTCAGCCACAGCGCTTCCAACGGGGCCCGCGCGGCGTTTTGCCCGCGCCACCATTGGGAGAGTTTTTGGGTTGCCGTGGCGGGTCTCAGGGTCTTGAGAGTGAGGGCGGCCCGGCGCCGTGCCTGTTCCTGCTCCCAGCCGTTGTCCGAGAGGGTCCGGTCCAGGAGCGGTTCGAGGCGCAGTTTGGAGAGGTCCGCCGGCGGCGCGGGCCGGTGGTTTTTGGCCGTTACCCGCCAGATCCGGCCGTGCTCGTGGTCGCGGCGCGGATCGCGAAAATCGACTTCCCCATGTTGAATGATGGGATTGGCCCAATCCGCCACGTACAACGCGCCGTCCGGTCCCATGCGCAGATCAATTGGCCGGAAAGTGACATTGGTGGAGCGCAACAAATCCGGCATTTCCTTGCCGTGGAAGGTGGCGCCGTTTTCGTTGAGTTTGAAACGGACCACGCGATGCGCACGGAAATCGCAGGTGATGGCGTCACCCTGCCAGTCGGCTGGAAATCCACCGCCGCGAATCAATTCGAGGCTGCAAAATTTTGGCCAGGCCCCGGGCGTGATGCTCTCCGCTTCGCGGCGCATGTCGGTGTAGGTGAAATACGTCGCGCCTTCCAGGGCGTGATAGATGCCCTTGAAGCCGGCGCCATCGGTGAAAAAATCATTGCCCGCTTGATCCCAGTGATGGCCCCACGGATTGCACGGGCCCTTGAGGAACACCTCCAGGTGCCAGGTATCCGGGTTGAACCGCCAGATGCCGCCGCTGTTGAGGCGGCGCACTCCGTAGGGCGTTTCGAGATGGGAATGGGTGTAGAGCGATTGTTGCAGGTACAGGTGTCCGTCGTAACCCCACCGAAGGGTGTGCAAGTTGTGATGTGTGTCCTCGGTGCCAAAACTGGAGAGGACGATGGTTTTTTCATCCGCCCGGCCGTCTTGATTTCGATCCGCAAAGTGCAGCAATTGATGACTGGCGGCCACGTAACAACCGCCGGCGTTATCCGGCACCACCCCGGTGGGGATCAGCAGGCCCTCGGCGAAGACGGTGGACTGGTCCGCTTTGCCGTCGTCGTCAGTGTCTTCCAGCACGATGATGGCGTCCCCGGGATCCTGGCCGGGACTGATTTGCGGATACACGCGCGAACTGGCGACCCACAGCCGGCCCCGGTCGTCCCAGTTCATCTGGATGGGTTTGTAGAGCATCGGATCCTCCGCCCAGAGCGTCACTTCGAATCCGTCCGCGATTTCGAAAGTGGGCAGCGTTTGTTGGCGGTAATTGGGATCGCGATGCTCGCGTGGCGGCTTCAAAAGTTGCCGTTGCGCTTCCGCCACTATGGCCGCGTCTTGGTGTTTCAAATTTCGCAATCCTCCAATGCGGGTTTCCCACTCGGCAATGAGCGGATCGAACTCCGGGATTTCGCGCGCGTTCTGACCCTGTTCGTGTTTGCGAAAGCCGAAGAGGTAGGTCCAGTTGGCCGGGCGCCAGCGATGAAAGAACAGTTCGTTCTTTTTGCGAATCGCGGCGCGCAGGAGTTCGTAAGCCTTTCCGGAAGGCACCCGCCGGGCTGGAAAGAGCTGGCGCTGCAAGTAGTCCGCAAGCTGGGCATAACCGGATTCGGTCAACGTGACACCATCCACCGTCATCCCCCTCCGACGCGTGGCGAAAGCGCGCGGCGACCAATCCAGCAGCGATAAAAAATCCGCCTGCCGGGCGGTGGCAACCGCGGCGATGGCGTGGTTGCACGCGGTCAGGGCGGTCCGGGCTTGCTCGCGGCAGGCGGACGAGCAACCGCCGTGATCGCCATGAGGAGTCGGGCCCAACAGGATGAAATGCACCGGTTGCGGAGCGACGGCGGCAATGGCGTCCATCAGGAGCATCAGATCCGCCTTGAATTTTTCCAATTGGTGCGCCTGCGCCTCCGCCGGGGTTTCGCGCAGGTCCAAGGCCGCGGTCGAGCCATAGCTGAGAAAGGCCACGGTGGGCTTTACCAGGGCCACCTGTTCCTTCACCCGCTGCAACCAGACGGATGCAGGTTGGTTCCAATCGAAGCTGGCTCTGCTGCGTCCCAGCGGCGTGTCCGCAGCCCAGGCCAGGTTCCGAAAGGAGAGGGTTCGATCGGGAAAAGCCGCAGTGAAATGGGCCTCCAGATGGCCGTAGTCCCCTTCGCGCTCGAAACTGGTGTCGCCCATGAAGAGGACGCGATCGCCGTCCTGTGGTTCCGGTACCCCTGCGGCGTAGGTCAGAGAGCTCAACCCCGTGACAACGATCAAAATTCCGGTCTGATAAAGTAATTTCATGTGCGGTTATCCTGGGCGCTGCAACGATCCAATTAAGCGATGGCGAGGACTTTAGGCAAGCCGCGAAACTCGAAGCTGCGTGGCGGTATTGCGGCGGCCAGCATCAATTCGGGGTGACGTAAAGATGTTAAATGGCACTGACGCATTACGTGTCGAGAGTGTTGCTTCACCAGAGAATTTGCTCGCCGGGCATTTTCTACTTTAGGCGAGGCGCTGGTTTGATATAAATATCCCAAGTAACAGATAAGCTGTGGTGATGCTGTCAAATCCAGACAGATGAAATAATTCCACTGCGCCGGGTATGATGTCCGGCAATACGAACTCAGTCTGAAATTGCGGGATTTCCGCCTGCGTCACCGTAGAGTGAACACGAATTATTCCAGGTTAATGAACTGACAAGCCTGGGTAGTTTCCGAATGGAAGAACCTGGGCCGGTCATTTTGTGAAGTTCAGTCAGCAGATTGACGGAAACCGAAAGCGCGCGTTTGTGACGTGTGAAGTCCTACTAACAATGAAATTGAACAACCGAAAGAAACCAAATGAGTAAAATGATTGATCAAATAAGTGTTCAGGTGGCTGAATTCGGCCCGAATTTACTGGCGGGACTGGCCATTTTGATACTGGGCTGGCTGGTGGCGTTGTTCGCGGCGTTCCTGGTGCGCAAACTTCTCGATAGGACCGTCCTGGACAACCGGATTGCCCAATGGTTGGTCGGACCAAATTCCAAGACGCCGATACCGGTGGAACACTGGGTGAGCCGGGCGGTTTTCTACTTCATCATGCTTTTCGTACTGATTGCATTTTTCTCGGCGGTGCGGTTGCAAGCAGTTATCGAACCGTTGAACGCGTTACTGCAGCCGCTGCTGGATTACCTGCCGCACCTGGTGGGGGGGCGATTCTGGTGCTGATCGGTTGGGTGACGGCCACGATCTTGAAGAAGATTTTAAGCGGGGCGTTAAAGCTGGCCAAACTGGATGAGAAGGTTGGCGGCGCGATCGGTCGGGACGGGAAAGGGCTGATTCTGAGCGATGCATTGGCGGAAACCGCTTATTGGTTGGTGTGGCTCTTTTTTCTGCCCTCTATTCTCCAAGCGCTGCGAATGCAAGCTTTGCTGGAACCCGTTACGGCACTGCTGAACAAGGTCTTTGAATTTTTACCCAACCTGGTTTCAGCCGGAGCCATCGGTTTGGTCGGCTGGTTTATCGCGCGGGTGGTGCAGCGGCTCGTGCAGAGCATGCTGGTCGCCGCCGGGGCAGATCAGTTGGGCGAGAAATGGGGACTCACCACTTCTTTGGGCAAACAAAAGTTGTCGGGCGTGCTCGGACTGGTGGTCTATTTCATTATTCTCGTGCCCGTCTTGATCAGTGCCCTGGCCGCTTTAAAGTTGGACGTGGTCACCCGGCCTGCCAGCGACATGCTCGGGAAAATTTTAGGCGCGCTGCCGAACATTATCGGGGCGTTGGTGATTTTGTTGATTGCCGCTTTGATCGGCAAAGTGGTCTCCGGATTGGTCACCAATTTGTTGGCCGGTTTGGGCTTCAATAATGTTTTGGTCCGGTTGGGGCTGACCAAAACTCCCACCCAAGGCAAGCAAGCCCCGGCGGCGATCATAGGGATGCTGGCATTTGCCGTCATTTTGCTCTTTGCATCCATTGCCGCTGCCGAATTGTTGGAGTTTCAGGCGGTGGGAGCCTTGATCAAGGATTTTATCGGATTCGCCGGTCACATCAGCATGGGCGTGGTCATTTTAGGATTGGTCTTGTGGCTCGCCGAATTTGTCAGCAAAGCGATCGCCACGGCTTCTTCCCGTCATGCCGCCGGGCTGGCGACTTTTACGCGAATCGTGATCCTGGCCTTGGCCGGAGCCATGGCGTTACGTCAAACCGGACTTGCCAATGACATCGTGAATCTGGCTTTTGGGCTGACTCTGGGCGCAGTGGCGGTCGCGACGGCCTTGGCCTTCGGGTTAGGGGGACGGGAAACAGCATCTCGAATGTTGGAAGATTGGTCGAAGCGCTCCAAAGAAATTCCAACAAATGAAGGTGGATGGCGCGGCGGCTAGGCGGGATTTTGTCGAGTTGCGGCGGTAGAGCGATCGCTGGTGACCAAGAGAGCCGTCACGCCGACTCCGAGCAGCAGCCAGAGCAACGTGAAGAGTCCGGCGCTGCCTTGGAAAGCATTCCGGCGGAGCGCGCCGATGTCCGTCGTTTGAATCAGTGCGTTGAGGTATGTCTCGCGATCGGGGCGCCCCAATGCGAACTCTCGCAAGGCAGGCAGTTCAGTGGCTTGAAATGTCTGGATGCGCGCGTCGGAAATATCCGCGACGGCGACGCCGGCTTCGGCGGCAAGTAATTGGCGGATTTCCTCAATCGTTCCCGCCCGGCTTGCCGCCTGGGCAAAGTGCAACTGGTGCCGGTAATTTTGCTCGGCAGATTGGCGCAGACGCAAGTGCGTCGCATGGTGCGAAGTCCGCTGCATTCCAATCAGAATGGCGACAGCGGTACCACCGCAGGCGAGCACGGTTGTCAGCCGTCTGTTTTCCCGCACGAGCAGGCGCACCCCGCCGCCCGTCAGCGCTCCCACCCCGCAGGCCAGCCAGTTTAATTCCTGGCCAGTCCACCGCCCCAGATACAGCCAGGCCCAGACTCCGGCAATGGCGCCGAGAAGGACGCCGAGGAGGGCGCGCCACCCCGCAGGCAAGGCGGCACGGGCGGAAGGCGGCGCGGGGGACGCACCAGCCGGCGCGGTCGAGGCGGAAATCCCGGTCCCCGCGGTTTTCGATTTCGGCGCCGGTGGCCGCGGCGTCGTTGGCGTGGTGGCACCGGGATCTGCAATCAGGATCTGTGCGCCGTCCGCCGGCAGATTGACGGCGTCAGGCAGCACCGGCAGTCCTTGTGATTCAAAAGCCAATTCCACCGCGCCCACTTGAATGCGGTGGCCGGTTTGCAGTTTGAATTGCGTCACCGGCACCCGGGCAATGAACGTTCCACTGGCGGATTGGAGATCGCGCAGGACCACGCCATCGTCGGCAACGATCAATTCACAATGCTGCGCGCTGACGGAAGCGTGGGGGATCACGACTTCATTGTCCGCGGCGCTGCCGATGCCGTTGCGTCCGGACTGGAGTTTGATCGTCCAGGCCTCTGCCGTGCCGGGATTGACAATCAGACGATGACTCATAAATACACCGGTGAGCTCGTCTGCGGTCAGCCAAGCCCCTGGTCCACGCCGTCATCCAGCAGATTTGACGCCAGCACGACCGGGGCCGGCCGCGTCGGGCCGGGTTGCCGGAGGGGCGGTGCTTTTTGCTTTCTTCCTTGTCTCAAATTTCGCCATTCTGGTGCAGTTGCGTTGATGAAACTTTCGTTGCTCTCGATTTTGCTCGGGCTGGGTTTTGCGGTTCCCCAAGTTTATGCGCTGGTGAAGCCGTCGGAGTTTGTGCGCGTGGCGCGGAAATTTCCCCGCCATCTGCCCACCGGACTGGTGCTGATGCTGCTGGCGACGGCGTGGTTCGTTTGGAACGTGCATGTCGAACCCATCGCGGATTTTGCGACGATCAAGCCGTACATGATGGCCGGCTTTGCGGTGGTGGGAATCGGTGCCTGCATCTTCGTGCAGGATTATCTGGCGGTGCGCGGTCTGGCGGTGGTGCTGCTGTTGCTGGCCAAGCTGGTCTTGGACACCGGCCGGCCGCATTTGCGGGAGACTCATTGGGTGTGGATCATGCAGGGGTGGGCGTACCTGTGGATCATCGCCGGCATTTGGTTCACGATTTCCCCCTGGCGGATGCGTGATTTCCTGAACTGGATCACGGCTACCGAGCGGCGTGTGAAAATCGGGAGTCTCCTGCGTTTGAGTTTCGCGCTGGCCGTGGTGGCGCTGGGCCTGACGGTGTTCCGCACCCGGTGACGCGTCACGCCCGCCGGTGGGAGCGGCAGAAAAGTCGGGGTGGACCATGACTTCCGGGAAAATTCTTGTCATTCGCGGCGGCGCGATCGGTGATTTCATCCTGACGCTGCCCGCGCTCGCGGCGTTGCGCCGCCAATTCGCCGAGGCACACCTGGAGGTGCTGGGCTACCCGCACATTGTGCAACTGGCCCGGGCGGGCGGGGTGGTCAATCGGGCAGAGGGCATTGAAGCCCGCGGACTGGCCAGTTTTTTTGCGCGGGATGGCGAGCTGCCCGGCCGCTGGCGGGATTATTTTTCCGAGTTCGACCTCGTAATTTCCTATCTCTACGATCCGGACCGGATTTTTCAGGACAACGTCATGCGCTGCATGCCCGGCCAGTTCATCAGCGGTCCCCATCGTCCCAGTGAAACCGAACACCGGCACGCCACCCGGGTTTTTATGCAGCCGCTGGAACGTCTGGCCATTTTTGATGCGGACGCCGTTCCGCGGTTGACCCTGCCGCCGGCAGCCGGCGCTGCCGCCGGATTTCTGGCGCTACATCCCGGCAGTGGCAGCGAACGCAAAAACTGGCCGGAGCGGCAGTGGCATCAACTGCTGGAATCATTGTTGGAGGATCGCCGCCTGAAATTGCTGCTGGTGGGAGGGGAGGTGGAGGCAGAGAAGCTGACGCGGCTGGCGTCGGCGTTGCCTCCCGAACGCCGGGTCATCGCCCGGAATCTCCCCCTGGTGGAGCTGGCGCAGCAGTTGCGCGACTGCTGTGGTTTCGTCGGACATGATTCCGGGATCACGCACCTGGCGGCGGCGCTTGGTTTGCCGTGCGTGGCGCTGTGGGCGGATACGGACGAGACCATCTGGCGGCCGCAAGGGAACGACGTGCGGATTTTGCGCGCGCCCGCTGGCCTGGCGCGGCTCAGTGTGGCGGAAGTGATGGCGGCGTTGCGGCCGCTGGTGGCGTCCGGTGCCGTGCCGGCCGGGCAGTGAAGCGGGAAAGTGGCGGTGAAAATAAATTCCGGCTGCCGTTCAGTCTTGCTTGAACAAACCACGGGGTTGTCCTCACACTGCCCTGCCAACGATACGGTATGAATCCCGGCACCATTGAAATTCTGGCCACGGTATTTTTCGGGCTGGCCGTTTTGCACACGTTTTGCGTGAAACGCTTTGTGCATTGGGCGCATCATTACCCGGCAGATTCGGCCGCCCGCCAGTTCCTCCACTTCTTGTCGGAGACCGAGGTGGTGTTTGGGCTGTGGGCGGCCGCGTTGTTTCTGGGGATTGCCTGCATTGAACGATCGCTGGGCGCGGCGGTGGCGTATATTGATTCGCTGAATTTCAACGAGCCCAAGTTTGTCTTTGTCATCATGGTGATGGCGGCAACGCGCCCGGTCGTGAAGCTGGCCGAATCACTCATCAGCGGAGTGGCCCGGCTGCTGCCTTGGTCGGAGGGGATTTCCTTCTATCTGGGGGCGCTGATCCTCGGGCCGCTGCTGGGCTCGTTCATTACCGAACCGGCGGCCATGACCTTGCTGGCGCTGATCTTGAAGGAGCGCTATTTCGATCAGGGTATCAGCCGGCGCTGCGCCTATGCCACGCTGGGTTTGCTGTTTGTGAACATTTCCATTGGCGGCACGCTGACGCATTTTGCGGCGCCTCCGGTCCTGATGGTGGCCGCGAAGTGGGATTGGAATCTCAGTTTCATGTTTCTGCATTTCGGCTGGCGTGCCGCGTCGGCATGTCTGGTGTCGGGCGGAGTCATCGCGTGGATCTTTCGCGCCGAGCTCAAGCATATCGGCGCCGGCCCGAAATCCGGCGACCGGGTGCCGATCATTTTGACCCTGTGGCATCTGGCGGCCCTGGCGCTGGTGGTGGTTTTTGCGCATCATCCCGATGTGTTTTTCGGCGTTTTTGTCCTGTTCCTGGGGGTGGTGGGCGCGACTGCCAGACACCAGAGCAAACTGCAATTGCGGGAGGGATTGTTGGTCGGCTTCTTCCTCGCGGGACTGGTCACCCTGGGGTCGTTGCAAACCTACTGGCTCAAACCGCTCCTGCACAGCCTGGATGGCAGCGGATTATATTTTGGCGCGACCGGATTGACGGCGGTGACGGATAATGCGGCGCTGACCTACCTCGGGACGCTGGTGACCGATCTTTCTGATGAACTGAAATATGCGCTGGTCGCGGGGGCGGTCACCGGAGGCGGCCTGACGGTGATCGCGAACGCGCCGAATCCGGCAGGCGTGGGGATCTTGCGTGGTGCGCGGGTGTTTGCCGGGGAGGGGATCAGCCCGCTGGGGCTGTTTCTGGGCGCGCTGTTTCCAACGTTCGTGGCCATCTTTTTCTTCTGGGTGATTCACTGGTTGATCTGACCTCCGGATGGGGCGGCGGCCGGGACCAAAGTTTCGTCGCCGCGGCCGGGCCGTTCAACGTCGTCCGTCATACCAGGCAAAGCACGCCTGCTTGTTGCGCATGGCCTGGTGTGGTCGGAACAGGGCGTATAACAAGAACCCCAACAGTTCACGCCCGGAATAGAGATGCATTTTGCGATCCGAAGTGAGGAGGGGATGCCGGTGCAGAATGAGGATGCGGCGTTGGGTTTCCCGTGCCCGCGGCCGCAGCCGGCGGCTTAAATCCAGTTCTTCGCCGGTGAACAGTTCCTCGCTGAATCCGCCGATTTGCATGAAGGTTGATTTTTCAATGAAGATGAATGAACCCGCCAGCAGGCGCCGGGCGCGGCTCAACCAGTTCCAACCGCGGGTCAGCCAGTGCGCGGCGCGGTGCCGGCCCTGCAGTTGCAGGGTGCAACCACCGGCCAGGCAGCGGCCGGAGCGGATCGCAGCAGCGACCTCGGCGAAGAGTGCCGCGCTTGGCAGCGAGTCGGCATCAATGAACAGCAGCCAGGCGCCGGTGGCGGCGGCGGCCCCGCGGTTGCGCGCGCGCGCGATTTGATTGATGGGCTCAAAGACCACCCTGGCCCCCTGCGCGGCGGCAATGGCCGCCGTGGCGTCAGTGGAGTTGTTGTCGCAGACGATCAATTCTGTCGTGAATCCCGCAGCCGCCAACGCGGAACAATTCTGCTGGATGGTTTGCAGCGTGCGCTCCAGCAATCGCGCTTCGTTGTAGGCCGGAATGACGATGGATATTCGCAACGCTCCAGCTTGCGTCACACCGCGCCAAACGTCCATCCGAAACCGGCAGCGCTGATGACCTGGGCGCGTCCGGTTTCCCGGCGCGGGAGGAGTGGCGGGGAGGGATGGGGCATTGGCGCGGCCGGTCGCGGTTGCGAGATTGCGTTGCGCGGGTCAATCCGGTTTCATGGCGCATGGTGACGTTGCTGATCGCCACGCACAATCTGCACAAAGTCGAGGAAATTCAGAGTCGGTTGGGGCCGGCATACCGCTGCCGGCATCTGGCGGAGTTTTCCGGAGTACCGACGGTGATTGAAGATGCCGCCACTTTTGCGGGCAACGCGGTGAAGAAGGCCGCGACCCTGGCAGCCTGGTGGTTCAATACGCAAGCCGCTTCGCGTCTGGACTTCCTTCTGGCCGATGATTCTGGACTGGAGGTGGATGCGCTGGCCGGCGCGCCGGGAGTCCGTTCCGCCCGTTTTGCGGCCCAGACTCTGGACATTGCGGAGAAGGCGACGGATGCGGACAACAATGCGCGTCTGCTGACGTTGATGCAGGCGGTGCCAGCAGGGCGGCGGACGGCGCGGTTCAAATGCGTGCTGGCTTTGATGCGCGCCGGCACGGGAGGCTCACCACCCGCGGGATCGCCGGAATTGTTCACCGGCACTTGTGAAGGCTGGATTGCCTTTGCCTGTCGCGGGCAGGCCGGCTTTGGTTACGATCCCTTGTTCGTGCCCCAAGGATACGACCAGTCGTTTGCGGAACTGGGGCTGCCGGTGAAAAACCAGCTCAGCCACCGCGCCCGGGCCTTGGAAAGCCTGCACGCCTGGTTGCAAACGCACGGTCAGCGGCGCAACCGGTAGAAGGTTGCCGGTTGTGCCGTCCCGTTGGTCAGCCACATTTCGTAACCGTTCAGCGTCGGGAATTCCGGCAAATTGGCCCAGACACCCGCCTCTAAATTGGTGCAGATTTGGAGCCGGTAATCGGTGGCCCATGCGGGCCAGCACAACACCGGGGCCGTGTCCGGCCAGGCGAGCCTCAGTCTTGGGGGCACGTGGGCCCGGCTTAGTACTTCCGTGGTTGCGCCCTGGACGCTTTGGATGCGGATGCGGATGGGGTAATGCCCGGAGCGCAGGTATGTGTGCGAGCCACGCACCTCCTTGAGCCCGCCGCCGCCGGCCACAACCGCATTGGTGGTCAGGGTGTTGTCGCCCCAGTTGATGACGGCGGAAAAGCTGCCGGGCAGGCTGTCCGGAATGCCGTTGGTAAACGTGGCCAGCAATTGGTCGCTGAACTCCTGTTGGGGCTGGGCGACGAACGTGGCCGGCGTGGCGTGAATCGCGGTGTCCCCCACGACGAAGCGGAAATGCTGCCAGTCATACGGCGGCCAGAGGTGCGCAGGAAAAAACTGATAGTAGGTGAGCCAGTCGGGGCTGCGGCTCACCACCAGCTGGTAGTCCACCACGCCGCTGAAGTTTTGGTTGGGCGCCAGAATCATCTGCAACTGGTCGCCCACAATGGCAAAAGTCGTGTTGGTGGCCGAGCCGTCGTACGGCAGTGGAAACCAGCTGTAAGGCTGCCCTTCAAGGTCGGTGACCGAAAAAAAGTTGGTGAGCTTTCCGTTCACCGGACACAGGAGATTGAGATTTGGAGGAGGATTGAGAAAAGGTGGCGTGACGTTCGCCGCATCGCTGACGGTGGTCGCGGTGAAGTGATTGGTGACCCGCCCCCCGGGAGTGTCGTCGTCCGCGACGACCTGGATCGTGCTGCTGACGCCCGCCGCGTTGGGGCCGGTCAGGGTGATGACCGTGTCCGTGTAATTCGTAACAAAGGACGCGCGCGTGATGATCACGTCGGCCAGCGGCCGATCACTGGCATTGCGCGGAGTGTTGACCACGTTGGTGAGGACCGGGAATCCGCGCAACAGCTGTCCGAACAGCGTGTGTTTGAAGTCGAGGAAGCGTTGCGCGCCCTCGGTGATGAAGAATTGGGAGCCGCAGGTGTCCTTGCCGGAATTGGCCAGCGCCAGCTGACCGTTGCCGCTGAAAATTGCGCGCGCATGGAATTCGTCGTCGTAACGAAAAACCGGGCCGCCCATGCCGTTGGTGGCCGGATCGCCACCCTGCATCATGAAACCGGGAATGACCCGGTGGAAAATGGTGGTGGCGTCAAAGAAGCCGCTCAGGGTCAGGCCTTGAAACACCTCCACCGCGCGCGGGGCGCGATCCCGCAACAGCTGAAAGGTCAGGTCGCCCACATTGGTCACGGTGACGGTACCGCCGCGAAACGGGGTGGCGTAGGCGCCCGGGGCGCCGGCCGGTGCGGCCTGGGCGACGGACAGTTTCCAAAACGGGTTGTTGGTGTGCACCTCGACGCTGATTTGCGGGTGGCTGCTGGTGACCGTGTAGCGCAACGGCCGACCGGAGAGTGAGGTGGCGGTCACCGGCAAGGTCCGGGACTTGCCCGCGGGGACGGTGACGTCGGGGACGGGATCCAGGACTGGTGCGGCCGGCGCGGGCGCGAGCAGGGTTGTGAGGGTCAGAATTCCGAGGCCGATTTTACGACATGGCATACGCGGACGAATATACGCGGGTCTGAAAAAAAATCATCTGCTACCTGGGCCGCGGCAACTGGGCATGGACCAGGCCGTTGCTGGCCACCATGCGGATTTGCCGGCGGCCCGGAATGGTTTGCGTCCAAAATTTTCCGCCGGCGCGTTCGACGATCAGGCCGCCGGCGGCCACATCCCAAAGGCTCACCCCGCGTTCGAGATACGCATCGAAACGGCCGCTGGCCACGTAGGCCAGACCGAGCGCCGCCGCACCCATCATCCGCATTTTCCGGACGCGTCGCGCCATCCGGATGAAATCGGGCAGGGCACGTTGCAGGCTGTGGCGGCTCTTGGCAAAGCCCACGCAAACAATGCACTCCCGCAACTGCCGGCGGGGACTCACCTGAATCCGGCGGCCGTTCAGGCGGGCCGGACCGTTTTGCGTGGCCGTCCAGATTTCATCCGTGAACGGGTCGTAAATCACGCCGAGGCGGGTGGCATAAGCGCCCGCCGGCTCACGCTGCTGCAGGGCGATGGACACGCAGGCATGGGGAATGCCGTAGGCGAAATTGACCGTGCCATCAATCGGATCCACCACCCAGCGCCAGGCGGCGTCGGCAGCCCCGGAAGCGCCTTCTTCTCCCAGCAGGGAAATTCCGGGAAACGCGCGGCGCAGTTGCTTTTCAATCCGCTGCTGGCAGCGGACATCCAGATCAAGTTTGATGTCGTGCGCAGTCATGGCGTTCACCTTTTTGGGACGCCGCCAGTTTTGTCGCATCAATTGCCCCGCCGCGCGCGCGGCCCGTTCGGCCACGGCCAGGGCCCGGCTCAAATCCACATTCATGAACCGCCAGTTTACCGGACCGCGGGCGGGAAGCGAGATCAAGTTTCCGGCCCCCCCCGGGGCGTGGTGGCGGTCGGCGGGCGAAGGGCGCGGGCAGGTGGACGCTGCCCTCACACCGCGGCGGCCGGTGGATCCGCTGCCGGCAGTTCCGGACGCAAGCGCCAGTGCTTCCACTGAAATTTTTGTGCCAGGTCGTCCAGCAGCGAATAGGCCACGGGAGTGACAATCAACGTGAGCAGCAGGCAAAGCGCCTGCCCGCCGATCACCACCACCGCGACCGCGCGGCGTTCTTCGGCGCCGGGACCGGTGCCCAGCGCCAGCGGCAACATGCCCGCAATGAGTGTCAACGTGGTCATCAAGATCGGGCGCAGGCGCTCGCGATTGCCCTGCAAAATGGCGGCGGCGCGTTCCAGACCGGCTTCGCGCAGCTTGTTCATGTGATCAATCTGCAGGATTGCATTTTTCTTCACGACGCCAAACAGCACGAGCAGCCCCAGCGCGGAGTACAGGTTGATGGTTTGATTCGCCAGCAACAGCGAGACAAAGGCAAAGGGCACGGACAACGGCAGCGAGAGCAAAATTGTGAACGGGTGAATCAGACTTTCAAACTGGGAGGCCAGAATGATGTACATCAGGATGACCGAGAGCAGGAATGCCCAGAGAAATTCGTTGAAGGTGCGTTCCAGTTCACGGGCGCGGCCGGAAACGCGGGTCGAGTAGCCGGTTGGCAAGCCCATGCGGGCCACCTCGGCGCGCAGCGCCGCGATCCGGTCCGCTTGCGCGTAGCCCGGCGCCACCGCCGCGCGCAAGCTGACCTGGCGTTGCCGGTCCAGCCGGTCAATGCGCGAGGCGGCCTGGGTGGGGGCCAGGGTCACCACGTTGTCCAGGCGCACCAGGCCGCTCTGACTGCGGCGCGAGGGCACGTAGAGCCGGGCAATGGCCCGGGCATCCCCGCGATCGCTTTCCCGCAGCCGCACCTGCACGTCGTAATCCTCGTTCATCGTCTCGTCGCGAAAGCGGGTGACCCGATCTTCGCCGCCCACCATGATGCGCAGCGCCGTGGCGATGTCCTCGGTGTCCACGCCGAGGTTGGCGGCCCGTTCACGGTCAATGGCCACGTGCAGTTCCGGCTTGTCGAGCTTCAACGTGATGTCCGCATCCTGCAACCCCAGCTCCGGCGCTTTTTTGCGCAGGCGCTCCGCGTAGTCGTACAGGACATCCAGGTCCGGCCCCAACAGCGCGAAGTCAATGTCGAAGTTCGGTCCGCCGCCCACGAACGTCTGCGGGTTCCGCACCATGAACCGGATGTCCGGGATCCGGCGCAACCGCCGGCGAATCTCCTGCTGCACGTCCCGTTGACTGTAGTTGCCGCGCCACGCCGCCCACGGCGGCCAGTGCAGCAGGCGTTTCCAGCCAAAGGTGCGCTCCTCGTGCGGCACCAGCCGGACGAAAAAGTTGGCGCTGTTCAGTCCGCCCAGAAAGCTGTTCCCCACCGAACTTAAAACCGATTGCACCCCCGGCACCTGACGAATTTCATTCTCCGCGCGCAGTGCCACCTCCTTGATCGCCCCCAGCCCCGTGCCCTCCGCAGTGGTGATTTGCACGTCGAACTCGCCCTCGTCCACGTTGCTGGGCAGGTATTCCTGCCGGACCATCTGGTAGAGCGGGACGGAGGAAGCCATGACGAGTCCCGCCAGACCGGCCACCAGCCAGCGATGTTGCAGGGCGGCGCGGAGCAGGAACGTGTACCGCCGGTCAATCCAACGATAAAAACCGCCACGCGACTTGGGGGCGGCGCTGGTGGAGGTGCCGGGGTCGGGCGCATCGCCGGCCGCCGGCCCTGGGGAGGGGGATTTTACACGGAGCAGCCGCGCGCTCATCATGGGCGTCAGGGTGAAGGACACCAGCAAACTCACCAGGATGGACACTGCGGAAGTCAGTCCGAACTGGTAGAGGAAGCGCCCGGAAATGCTCGACATGAAGGAGACCGGCACGAAGATCACCACCAAACTGAAAGTGGTGGCCATCACCGCCAGGCCGATTTCCGCCGTGGCGGCCTTGGCAGCCTGGAAGGGCGGCATGCGCTTTTCCTCGATGAACCGGAAGATGTTCTCCAGGACCACAATGGCGTCATCAATCACGATGCCGACCATCAGCACCAGGGCGAGCATGGTGACGCTGTTCAAGGTGAATCCCAGCGCCTTCATCATCCCGAACGCCGCGATCACGGAGGCGGGAATGGCCACGGCGGCGATGATGGTGGCGCGCCAGTTCCGCATGAACAGGAGCACGACCAGACACGCCAAAATGCTGCCGAGCACAAGGTGGACTTTGATTTCGTGCAACGCCTCGTAAATGTAGTTGGACTGGTCGCGAATGACCTCCAGCCGGAGGTCGGTGGGAAGCTGGGGACGCAGGTGTTCCAGCCGCTGTTTCACTCCCTCGATGACCGCGACCGTGTTGGCGCCGGACTGGCGGATCACTTCCAGCGTGACATTGAATTTGCCGTCGAGGCGGGACACGCTGCGTTCCTCCTTGGTGCCATCCTCGGCCCAGCCGATGTCGCGCACCCGGATTGGGGAACCGTTGCGGGTGGCAACCACCAGGTCGTTGAACGCCCCGGCGTTTTCCAGGCGGCCCATGGTGCGCAGGGACATTTCGCGCTCCGCGGTGGTGACGTTGCCGCCTGGAGTGTTGGCGTTCTGCCGGTCCACGGCGGTGCGCACGGCGGTGACGGGCAGTTGGTAGGCGGCAAGCCGGTGGGCATCCACCCAGATGTTGATGGCGCGCTCCAGGCCGCCAATGATCCGCACTTCGCCAACGCCGGGGGAACGCTCGATCTGGGTCTTGATGATCTTGTCGGCGATTTCGTTCAGCTCGCGCCGGGAGCGGTCGCCGGACAAGGAAATGGAGAGCACCGGTTGTTGATCGGGATCGGACTTGGAGATGGTGGGCGGATCCATGTCGCGCGGCAGGGTGCGCACCACGGTCGCGACGCGATCCCGCACGTCCTGCGCCGCGATGTCAATATTCCGATTGAGGTTGAAGGTGGTGATGATGAATGCGCTGCCCGATCCGCAAATGGAACGCAGTTCATCAATGCCTTCAATCGTATTGACCACTTCTTCGATGGGCTGCGCCACGTTCGATTCCATTTCCCCGGGCGAGGAGCCCGGCAGGCGCGCGTTGATGCGCACCACGGGAACGTCCACCGAGGGGAAGCGATCCACGCCCAGATTCAGGTATCCCGCTGCGCCGACGACCACCAGCGAGAGCACGATCATCATCGCAAAAACCGGCCGCCGGATGCAGATTTCAGCTAATTTTTGCATCAGACCAGGCTAACGGGTGGTATCCACCGGTTGAGCGGACGACAGCGGAGAGTCCGGAAGAACAATCAAGCGCTGACCGGTCCGCAATCCCGCTGGATTCCGCACCACGGAGTCTCCGAGGGCCAGACCGGACAGCACTTCCACGTACCCCTGGGCCCGGCGGCCCGTGGTCACGTCCTGCTCCACCGCCTTGTCGTCGCGGACCAGGACGACTTTTTCCAAACCGGCAAAAGTGCTGAGCGCATCGGCTGGAATGCTGAGGACGTCCTCCCGGTCGTTGATCAGGATTTCCGCCTCCACAAAGGTGCCGGCGCGCCACCCGTTGGGGTTGGGCACATCGGCCTCGACGATGAGCATGCTGTTGTCCGTGCGCAGGGCCGGTGCGATCCGGGCCAGTTTGCCTTCGTAACGTTGATTTTCGCCCGCCAGGGCCAGACGCACGGTCTGGCCCAGTCGCACTTGTGCCGCATCACGCTCCGGCACCCCCAGCCGCAACCGCAGCGGGTCCGTTTGCACGAGCCGCACGATCGCGGCGCCAACCCCGAGGAAATCGCCCGCCGACGCAATGCGCTCCGCCACGATCCCGGTGAACGGCGCCTTCACGCGTGAATGGTTCAAATTCACGCGCGCCAGCGCCTCGCTCGCTTCGGCCGCTTTCACTTCAGCCTGGGTGCTGGCTGCGGCAGCAACCGCGGCATCGAGATCACTGGCGGAGGCGATTTGCTCCCGCTGCAAATCCTGCGTGCGTTTGAGGTTCTGCGCGGCGTTCGCGGCATTGGCTTGGGCCCGGGTGAGATTGGCCGCCGCCACCTGGGCCAGCGCTTCATAAGTGGTCGTATCAATCAGGGCGATTTCCTGCCCGGCCTGAACCGCATCGCCCAGATCCACCAGAAGTTTGTCCAGTTGTCCGGCAACTTGTGCGGCAATCGTGGCCGCTTCCCGGGCGGCCAGGGTGCCGATGGCCGAGAGGGTGCGCTCCATGGGACGCCGCTCGGCGCGCACCACGTGGACCTGATGCGCGGGCGGGTCCGGTTGCGCTCCGGGTGCGGCGGTATTTGGCCGGTGGCAACCCGTGAGAACAAGTGTTCCCAGGAAGATCAGGCCGGCCGGTGTTTTCAGCGAGGATTTCATTTGCAATCGGGCGTCACTTCGACGCACGAAGTGCGATATTTAATCAGAAAATGATGTCCGGACGCAACCCAGAGCGCATTCCGTCGAACAATGTCCGCAAAAGACCGGCTTGGACTTGACCTCGTTTCCCGGCATGCGATGCTGGGCGCCGGGATCCGCCGGATCGCGCACGCTTGTCACGCGACGTGCTGTCCGGCCACCCCAACAGGATAATCGAATTATGAAAATCACCAGACGAAACGACCGAAAAGCCTTGATGCCCTTGTGTGAGAGCCTCAACCAGGTGCTGGCGGATTCCTACGCGCTGATGGCCTTGACACATCTGGCGCATTGGAACGTGGAAGGCCCGGGGTTCTTCGCGCTGCACACCGCCTTCCAAACCCAATATGAGGAATTGTTCACCGCGGCGGATGAAATCGCAGAACGGGTCCGCGCTCTGGAGTGCTACGCCATCGGGGGGTTAAGGACGCTGGCGGATGCGGCGAAAATGAAGGAATTCGCCGCGCCCATGACGCAGGAAAATTATGTGCGACAATTGATCGTGGCCAACGAGAAACTCCTCCAGGACGCGGCCCGGGCGCGAGATCTGGCGGGTGATGCCCAGGACGCGGAAACCCAGGATTTGATGATCGCCCGCATCACCCTACATCAAAAAACGGTCTGGATGTTGAAAAGCTTCCTCAAAAATTAGCCGTACGGTCGCCAGGGCGCGGGGGGATGGGTGATCCGGGGGCAACGTGGTCGCGACGAGGAGACTGCCGCTGCACAATCCGCAGATTCTTGCGGCGAAGTTCCATGTTAAGCTGGTGCGGCCCAGTGGATTGGATGATCCGCCGACTTCCTTGGTGAACAGCGTTTTTTTGACAATGATCCGAAGTTTGCTAATATCCAGCACGTAACTATGAAGGTGGAATACATTCAAGTGAACATGGATGCGCAGCCGACGCGCGCAGCCATGCGGCTGTGTGGTTCCGGCCGGAGTGACGGAGCGGGTTGAAACACTTTTGCAGGCAGTAAAGATTTCATCAACCCGCGATGGCCCGAAATCGCGGGTTTTTTGTTTGAATGACGGAACGAGCCTGTTTTCGAAGTAATACGGAAGAGATGAGATTGAATACCGAAAGAGATGCCATCGAGTTTGCGTTGACCCGGAGCAGTTTGCCGACGGGCGGTTCCATTTATCGTGGGGCCATTGAGACGGAGTTGGAACGGCTGAAAGAACGGCTGCTGGCGGAAGAACTGGCCCGAACCGTGACTTTGGATGTCAACGTGCTCTTGCGCCGCGCCGCCAATGAAGCGGTGGCGCTCGCCTGGCTGACCCCGGTGCCCTTGTTGCTGTTGCCGGTGCTGTTCGAGGAAAAGGCGCTGGCCGCACGGCAAATGGCCCGTCGCCAGGCCTTGATTCGCGAAAGAAGCCAGGAACTGATGGTGCTTACGGAATAAGCCGGCTCCCGCTCCGGCGCGGAGGGATCACCGGTGCGTCGTGGCCTTTTTCAACGGTGTGCGTTTCGAGTGAACGCGCGACGAACGCATGGTTGCCGTGCGCGACCTGTTTCGCGCTCCCGCGGGCCGGGGTGGTTCGCTGGCGACACGCCGCGGCGCGGGCGGACGAATCCCGATTTGCCGCAGGTACCGGCCGGTGTGACTGGCCGGATTTTGCACAATCATCTCCGGCGTACCCGTCGCCACCACCCGTCCTCCATCGGCGCCCGCCTCGGGGCCGAGGTCAATGATCCAGTCGGCGCATTTGATTACCTCCAAGTTATGTTCGATGACGACGACGGAATGTCCGGCATCGACCAGACGTTGGAAGACTTGCAACAAGCCCCGGACATCGTCGAAGTGCAGACCGGTGGTGGGCTCATCGAACAGGAAGAGTGTGCTTCCCGCGGGCGGCCGGTCTTCCGTGGCGACGGCCGTTTGGTGGCGCGCCGGCAATCCGACCGCGGCCGGGGGCTGGGTGGCTTCGGCGAGATGGCGCACAAGTTTCAACCGCTGGCTTTCGCCTCCGGAAAGGGTGTTGATGGGCTGGCCAAGCCGCAGGTAACCGAGTCCGACTTCCTGTAACAGCTTCAGGCTCGCCACCGCCCGGGTGGCGGATCTGGCATTGGTAAAACCGGCAAGAAAATCAATCACCTCGTCCACCGAGGCGTCCAGAAGATCGGCAATGCTCCACGCCTGCGCCGCTGGCGACTTCTGCTGCGGCGACCGGATTTTGATGTCCAAAATGTGTTGACGATAACGGCGGCCGGCGCAGCCCGGGCAGCGGATGAAAATGTCGCTGAGAAACTGCATTTCGATTTTTTTGAAACCGGCCCCGCGGCATTCCGCGCATTGCCCGGCGCTGGAATTGAAGCTGAAGGCGCTGGCGTTCAGCCCGCGGCGACGGGCGCTGTCTGATTGCGCAAACACTTCGCGGATGTCATCGAAGGCTCCGATGTACACGGCCGGATTGGACCGCGGCGTTTTGCCCAAACCCGATTGATCCACAAGGGCCACCTGGCGCAGGGATTCGTACCCGGACAACGTTCCGGAAACGGGGGGAAGTTTCCCAAAACCATCGGCCCCGCTGCCGTGGTCGTTCTCCGCCTGGTCCAGACGATCGGAGGCCTTCGCGATGGAATCGCTTCCCGGATGCAGCCGGGCTTGCAGTGCGGGCAGCAGCACATTGCGGATCAGGGTGGATTTGCCCGAGCCACTGACTCCCGTGACCACAACGAAACGGCGCAGCGGGATTTCCACCGACAGGTTGTGGAGGTTGTGGCAGGTGGCCCGCTCGATCTTCAGCATGGCGGGACCGTCGTGTTGTCCGGCTGGATCTGCCGCCGCGGGATGGGCGCTTCCGTTCTCCACGGCATGCGGGATCGGTCGTCGCGGGGGGATTGCGATCCGCTGGCGTCCGCTCAAGTACTGGCCGGTGAGGGAAGTCCCGGCTTGCAGCAAATCGGGCAGTGCGCCTTGAAACACGATCTCGCCGCCGGTGGCTCCGTGACCGGGGCCGATGTCCACGATTTGGTCCGCAGCGCGCATGATGCCGGCTTCGTGTTCGACCACCACGACGGTGTTGCCCGTGTCGCGCAGCCTTTCGAGAATGCGCACGAGGCGGTCGGTGTCGCGCGGATGCAGGCCGACACTGGGTTCATCCAGGACGAAGAGCGTGTTCACCAGGCGCGTGCCCAGGCAGGTGGTGAGGTTGACCCGCTCGGTTTCCCCGCCGCTCAACGTGCGCATGGGACGATCCAGTGTAAGATAGCCAAGGCCGGCTGCCTCAAGATAGGCAAGCCGCGCGCCCACCTCGTGCAACGCCAGTTGCACCGGGTCGGACGCCGCGGCCTGGGGACGCCGCGCGCGTTGGGCGATCACCCGCCGGATCAGTTCCAGTGCGGCGCGGATGGGCAGGGCGTAAAAATCGGGCAGAGTCAGTCGCGTTGCGCCCGCCGACGGGGGCGGGCAGGAGGCCGGATTGCTTTCCAGGGATGCCGTGTCGAGCCAGTAGCGGAGCGCGTCGGGTTTCAAACGCGCACCCTGACAATCCGGACAGCGGGTGTAGGCGCGGTAGCGCGACAGCAGCACGCGCACGTGCATTTTGTAAGCCTTGGTCTCCAGCCAGCGAAAGTAGCCCTTCACCCCGTACCACGCGCGCGGCCATTCGTGTTCCTCGTCACTGCCGTAATCCGGATCCCCTTCGAGGACCCAGCGCTGATGTTCGGCTGAAAGCGCCTCGAACGGCACCTCCAGCGGCACGTGCCGGGCATGGCAGAACTTTGTCAAATCGCGCTGACATTCCGCGCTGAAGCCATTGCGCCACGGCTTGACCGCCCCCGCGGCCAGCGTCAGCGTGCGATCAGGGATCGCCAGGTCGTAATCAATCGTGATTGTCCGGCCGAATCCCTTGCAGGTCGGACAGGCCCCGAGCGGGTGATTGAAGCTGAACTGTGCCGCGGTGGCCTCGGGGTACTCAATGTCGCACTGGGCGCAATGCCGCCGGTTGGAAAAGCGGCGCGGGTGACGCACGTCTGCCGGAGCGCGCATTTCCCACACGGTGAGCCGGCCTTTCCCGAAGTGGTAAGCCTGTTCGCAGGCTTCGATGAACCGGGCGCGGGCGGCAGGCGCAATCTTGAGGCGATCTTGCACCACGGTCAAAGTGCCGGAGGCCGGTGGCGCCGTCGCGCGTGCGGACACCTCCTCCAGCCGCAACACGCCGCCATTCACGAGTACGCGCTGATATCCCTGCCTGGCAATCAGCGCCAGCGAATCCGCCAGGGAGAATTTCTCCGAGAGCGGCACGTCAAAGGTGATGAGCGCCTCTCCGGTTTCGTGCGGTTCCCGCCCTGCACTCTGCGGTTCCCGGGGCGGGGAGGGGGCGGCGGCCGGCCGGGCCAGTGCTTGCCACACGCTTTGCGGCGAATCCTTGGTCACCGGCCGGCCGCAACCGCGACAGTGCAGCTGCGCGAGGTGCGGCCAGAGGATTTTCATGTGGTCGCAGATTTCCGTCATCGTGCCGACCGTGCTGCGGGTGCTGCGGATGGCATTGCGTTGCTCGATGGCGATGGCGGGGGGGATGCCTTCAATGCTGTCCACCTGCGGTTTGTCCATCCGGTCAAAGAACTGCCGCGCGTACGGGGAAAATGTTTCGATGTAGCGCCGCTGCCCCTCGGCGTACAGGGTGTCGAAGGCCAGCGAGCTTTTGCCTGAACCGCTCAAACCCGTGATGACGATGAGCCGGTGCAGCGGCAGATCGAGATCGAAATTTTTGAGGTTGTTCTGCCGTACGCCTCGCAGACGAATGGCGGCACCCGATGCCGATTTAGACACGCAACGAGATTAGGACAGGGCGCGGAGATGTCAAATCCAGCGCCCTTTCCGGCGGCATCCAGTTGACCAGGGAACCCGGGTTTGTCATGCTCACGGCATGAATCGTCGTCAATTTATTCAAACTACAAGCCTGTGCGCCGCCGGAATTTCTGCGATCGCACTGCCGGGTTGTTCCAGCACACCGGCGACGCACGCCAAGCCGTGGTTTCAAATTTCCCTCGCGGAATGGTCGTTCCACCGCGCGTTGTTCGGGAACCAGATGACCCACCTGGAATTTCCGAAGATTGCGCGGCGGGAGTTCGACCTTCACGGTGTGGAGTACGTGAACCAGTTTTTCAAGGACCGGGCCGACGACGAGGGGTATTTGAAGGAGTTGCGCTCGATCTGTGAGGGTGAGGGAGTCCGCAGCCTGCTCATCATGTGTGATGGCGAGGGGAATCTGGGCGACGCGGACGCGCAAAAGCGCGACCAGGCGGTGCGGAATCATCATCGCTGGGCGCGCGCGGCCAAATACCTGGGCTGCCACAGCATTCGCGTGAATGCGGCCACTGGCGGGGTCGGCAGTTTTGTCGAGCAGCAGCAGCGCGCGGCCGAGGGGCTGGCCAAGCTGGGGGAATACTGCGCCACGTTGGGCCTGAATGCCATTGTGGAAAATCACGGCGGCCTGTCTTCCAACGGCAACTGGCTGTCCGGCGTCATGCGCCGGGTCAATCAGTCCAACGTCGGCACGCTGCCGGATTTCGGCAATTTCTGGATTGATCATGCCCGGAACGAGCAATACGACCGTTACCTCGGCGTGGAGCAGCTGATGCCGTTTGCCAAGGGGGTGAGCGCCAAGTCAAATGACTTCGATGCCAACGGCAACGAGACCACCACCGACTACCGGCTCATGTTGAAGATTGTCAAAGATGCGGGCTACCGCGGCTTTATTGGCATCGAATATGAGGGCTCCCGGCTCGGCGAATACGACGGAGTCCGCGCCACCAAGGTCTTGCTGGAAAAAGTGCGGGCAGAACTCGGCTAGGCGGCGGCGGCCCGGCCCGGCTTTTGGAACAGAACAATGCGGTTGGTGTTCGTGCCCTTGCTCATGTTGTTCACGCCCCAGCAGTTCGCCGTCTTGGTGAAGGCTTGATCGTTGATCAGGACGAGCACCGGGTCGAGACCCGCCGCCACCCCGCAGGGCAGCACGGTTTCCTCCAGTCTTGTTTTGCCTCCGTGTACTTCACCCACCTCGCAGGCCAGGAAACCGCCGGGCTGAAGCACGCGATGAAGTTCGCGCAGCACTTCCGTCATCGCCGCCGCCCAATCCGCCAGTTTCCGGGGGGTGGTCAGCTTGATGGAATGGGGGTCAATACCGAGAAACCAGCAGCGCAGCCAGTTGTCCGTCGCATATTGGACCACGTTCAAAAATGGTGGTGAAGTCACAATCAACGCCACGGAAGCATCGGGCAGCGCCGGGGTGGCGGCGGCCGGACCGGTGGTGAAACGGGCTTGCGCGGCCATTGCGCGGAGGGTGGATCGCACCGTCTCCGTTACATCGCCCAACAGCTGACGCGATTTTTTCAGAAGGAGCGGCGCCACCTCCCGGCGCGGAGGTGTTTGCCTTCGCCGGGCGTTGATGCGGCGTTGGGCGGCGACGCTGACGGCCTGGTTCGGCGGCAGCGTGTACACGGAGAAAAATCCGGCCGAGTGCCCGGTGAGCCGGTTCAGCGCCACCAGGCGCAACCAGGCGTCCACCGGATTTTCGAGGTGGGCGACAGGAGTGCTCAGCGTCTGTTGAAAGTGTCGTTTCAAGGCGCTGAGCTCCCGCAGGGTTTCAGGGTGATAAAACACCAGCAGTTCTTCCGGAACGGGAGCGTGCCATCCCCAATCCATCTCGCTCAAGCGCTGTTCAACCTGGTCTTGATGGGGGGGCTGCAACCGGGGTTGCGTGAAGGCAAGGCTCAGTGGATTGAGGTCGTTCCCCCACGGGATGCGACCGAGCAGAGCCGCCTCGATCGGGGTTGTCCCGCGTCCCATAAACGGGTCGTAAACCACGTCGCCCGGGCGGGTCAGGTGTTCGATGAAAAAGCGGGGCAACTGGGGTTTGAAGCAGGCACGGTAGGAAATTTCGTGTAGTGAACTGGCCTGCCGTTGACGGGCCGTCCAAAATTCATTGACAAAAGTGGGGGTCTGCAACACCCCGCCGTTCCACGGGAAGGTCGTGGTGAGGCACTTTGTCGCTTGCCCGAATCCGGTAAAATCGTGCAGCCGCGCGGCGAAATTCCAAACCGTCCGGCGGTTCAAATTGAGGTTGTGCGCGGCGCCCGGCATGAACGCTGCACCAGGCTAGCAGACGGGCAACCGGAGCGGAACAAGATTTGTGCCGCGCGCCACAATTCCTGGTGAAAGCTGAAAAAAATTAGGTTGAAGAAAATAGCTGCTGCAGCATTTTTCAACTCACGGTTTAACACTGGAATCATGAAAATTGCCATTGTGGGTCTGGGTTATGTGGGGTTGCCGCTGTCACTGCAGTTCGCGCGCAACGGCGTGGAAGTCATCGGCTTGGATGTGGATGCCAGAAAAGTCAAATCCATCAACGCCGGACGCAGTTACATCGCGCATATCGAGGCGGCAGGCATCCGGCAAATGGTGCAGTCAGGCCGGCTGATTGCGTCCGCGGATTTTGCCCGGGTGAAGGAGGTTGAGGCGGTGATTATCTGTGTGCCGACGCCGTTGAACAAGAATCGGGAGCCGGATCTTTCGTATATCTTGAACACGGGGCGGAGCATTGCGCCGCACCTGCGGCGTGGGGTGTTGGTGGTGTTGGAATCGACGACGTATCCTGGGACGACGGACACGGAATTGCGGGAGGTGCTGGAGATTGGTTCGGGGCTGGAGGCGGGGAAGGATTTTCATTTGGCGTTTTCGCCGGAGCGGGAGGATCCGAGCAATCCGGCGAGCCGGGTGGCGGAGATTCCGAAGGTGGTTGGGGGTTTGACGTCTGGGTGTCGGGAGCGGGCGGCGGCGTTGTATGGGCGGGCGATTCGGACGCTGGTGCCGGTGTCGTCGTGCCGTGCGGCGGAGGCGACGAAGCTGTTGGAGAACATTTTTCGGAGTGTGAACATCGCGTTGGTGAACGAGTTGAAGGTGGTGTATGGGGTGATGGGGATAGACGTGTGGGAGGTGATTGAGGCGGCGAAGACGAAGCCGTTTGGGTTTATGGCGTTTTATCCTGGGCCGGGGCTTGGGGGGCATTGCATTCCGATTGATCCGTTTTATCTGACGTGGAAGGCGCGGGAGTATGGGCAGGCGACGCGGTTCATCGAACTGGCGGGGGAGGTGAACACGGCGATGCCCGAGCATGTGGTGCACCGGGTGATGGAGGTGTTGAACGAGGCGCGCAAGCCGATGAACGGGAGTCGGGTGCTGGTGTTGGGGCTGGCGTATAAGCCGAACGTGGACGACGACCGGGAGTCGCCCAGCTACCGGCTGCTGGATTTGTTGAAGCGGCGGGGGGCGCATGTGGGGTATTACGATCCGCACGTGCCGGTGATCCGGCCGACGCGGGAGCACGCGCATTGGGCGGGGACGAAGTCGGTGGAGTGGACGCGGGAGACGGTGGCGGGGTTTGATGTGGTGTTGATTGCGACGGCGCACGAGGCGGTGAACTACGCCGAGCTGGGCGAGTGGGCGCAGGTGATTGTGGACACCCGCAACGTCATGGCCGGCTACCCCAACGCCAAAGCCAGGCTGCACAAGGCCTGAGCTGGCCGGAATTCCATCACGGGGTCAGGTTCGCCTGACTCCGTTTTTTTGTCCCTCCGGCAGGGGGCGCACGCAGGACTACGGCGGGAAAGGTTTGGGCCAGGGAGCAGGTCAGTGGCATGGCCGGTGGAGTGCTGACATCGACGGAACATGATCCGGCGCAAGGGGGCTATCGCAAAATCCAGCCCCGACTACGGCGCGCACCAGAGGCTTGATGACATCGCGGTTGATGATTACAGTCCGGCAACGCAGCAACAATGCGAAGAGGTCATCAGGCGCAATTGAATCAATTGCCTTCTGGCGCATTTGCCGCTCCTGCGGCCCGGTCTCCGCTGAATTTTCCAGACCGGAATCGAGTTGCCGACTTTTCAGAAGTGGCCATGCAAAATATGAAAGTTTTACGGGCATGCCCCGCCGTCATCCTGATGGTCGGTCTCCTCCTGCCGGCTCTGGCAACAGCGCTCGAGCTTCACATCGCCCCGGATGGCAATGATGCGTGGTCGGGTCGGCTGGCGCGAACCAACGTCGCCGGAACCGACGGTCCGCTCGCCTCGCTCGTTGGCGCGCGCAACCGGCTCCGCGAGTTGAAGGCCCAAGGCGCCCTCCGCGAGCCGGCGCGCGTGATCGTGGCGGACGGACACTACACGCTCACCGCCGCGCTCGAACTCACACCCGAGGATGGCGGCACGGCTCAATGGCCCGTCACTTACGAAGCGGCGCCCGGCGCGCGGCCCCGCTTCAGCGGCGGCCGCGTCATCACCGGGTGGCAACCCGGCTCGAATGGACTCTGGCACGCCGTGCTGCCCGACGTCCGCGCCGGCACCTGGTATTTCGAGCAGCTCTGGATCAATGGCCGCCGCGCGCAGCGCGCCCGCACCCCCAATCAATTCTGGTATTACCTCGCGGACGTGGCCGAGCAGAAACTCGCCGCGACCGCCGGCGCTCCCCGCAAGGCAGCCCGCCAGACTGTCCAGTTGAGGCGCGAAGATTTCCAGGCCATTGCCCACCTCGACCGCAGCGAACTCCGGGATGTCAACCTGGTCGTCTATCACAACTGGGACAACACGCGCCGGTTCCTGGATGGACTGGATGTCACCAACGAAACCTTCAGCACGAGCGGCGAGGCCATGAAATCATGGAATCCCTGGCGCGCGCACGATTCACGTTGTCTTTTTGAGAATGCGCGACGGTTTCTGGATGCGCCCGGCGAATGGTTTCTTGACCGTGATGGCACGCTCTCGTATCTGCCGCTTCCCGGTGAGGACCTGACGCGGGCGACTGTCGTCGCTCCGGTCGTGGAAAAGTTCATCGTGCTCAAGGGGGACGCCGCCGCCGGACGGGTGGTTGAACACCTCCGGTTTCAAGGTTTGACCTTTCAGCACAGTCAATGGCTGACGCCGCCCGGTGGTTTTGAACCCGCCCAGGCGGCGGGCACCATTGACGCGGTCGTGCAGGCCGATGGCGCCCGCCATATCACGATTGAGGATTGCGTGATCGGCCACATCGGCACCTATGCGATCTGGGCGCGCCAGGGCTGCCGCGAAATCACCATCCGGCATTGTGAATTGCATGATCTCGGCGCGGGGGGAGTGCGCATCGGGGAAGTCCAACCGCCCGCCAGCCCGGCCACCGAAACCAGCCATGTGACCGTGGATAACAACATTGTCTGGCACGGCGGCCGCATCTTTCCCTGCGCCGTTGGCATCTGGATCGGTTTCAGTCCGGACAACCGCATCACGCACAACGAAATCGCGGACCTGTTCTACACCGGCATCAGCGTCGGCTGGCGCTGGGGCTACAACGAGAGCAACTGCAAGCGCAATGACATCGCGTTCAATCATGTGCATCATCTCGGCTGGGGACTGTTGAGCGACATGGGCGGCATCTACACGCTCGGCCCCTCGCAAGGCACCACCATCCGCAACAATGTCTTTCACGACATTTACGCCTACTCCTACGGCGGCTGGGGGCTTTACACCGACGAGGGCAGCAGCGGCATTCTTTTGGAGAACAATCTGGTGTATGACACCAAAAAGATGGTCTTCCACCAGCATTACGGATACGAAAACATCGTGCGCAACAACATCCTGGTGAACAGCGCCGACCAGCAGTTGCAGGCCACCCGCGTGGAAGACCATCTCTCCTTCACCTTTGAGAACAACATCATCTATTGGACGAATCGCAGCCCCGCCCTGGCGGGACCCTGGGAGGAACAACGCCAGCTCACGCGCAGCAACCTCTATTACAACGTCGGCAACCCCGACGTGTTGTTCCTCGACCGCACCCTGGCCGCCTGGCAGCGAACCACCATTCCCGTCCCGTCCGGGAAAACGAATCCGCCGCCGGCTTGGGCGGGGCAGAAGCGCGAGCAGGGCAGCCGCATTGCCGACCCGTTGTTCGTGAACGCCGCCGCCCGCGATTTCCATCTCCGCCCCGGATCACCCGCGCTGGAGCTGGGATTCCGGCCTTTCGATTATACCCAGGCTGGCGTCTATGGTGACGCAGCCTGGGTTGCCAGACCCCGACAGGTCCGGTATCCCGCGCTCGCCATCGCCCCGCCGCTTCCGCCCTGGCCCATTCACCGCAACTTTGAATTGGATCAACCCGGTCAACCCCCGCGAGGTCCGGAACTCCATGTGGACCAGAAAGGCGACTCGATCCTGGTCACGGATGAAACTGCCGCAAGCGGCCGGCACAGTCTGAAAATCACGGATGCGCCCGGCCTCTCCCACATCTGGCGACCGCATCTCTGTGAACGTGTCCGGTTCCAACATGGCCGGGTGCGCAACCAGTTCGCGCTGCGCCTCCAGCCCGGTGACGACATCACGTTTGAATGGCGCGACTGGAGCGCCGCCAAGTATCACACCGGTCCTCAGTTGTTCATCCGGGGAGGCAAACTCCTGGTCGAGGGTCGCGCCCTGCTCGATCTTCCACCTGACAAATGGCTGCATTTTGAACTTACCGCCACACTCGCACAGCCGCCACCTCAGCAGTGGTCACTCCGGGTCCGAGTTCCCGGACAACCGCCGCGTGAATTCAAAAACCTTCCGTTCGCAAGCCCGCAGTTCAAGCAACTCACCTGGCTGGGGTTCACCAGCAACGCCGATGCAACCACGGTTTTTTACCTCGATGACTTTGAGGCGACGATCGAGTAGTTGTCCGGGGAAGGGCTGCCGGAGCGCTGCCGACTGCTGGTCGCGCGGCGGCAACGACCGCTGCGACCGCGTGGCCGAAGCGTTGCGGCTGACGGCCCAAACCCTGTGGCAGGCCAAGAACTACTTTGGCGAACTCTACCGGAGAGGGAAGGTCCGCCTGGGCGCACCCAAGGCCATCACCGCCATGGCGCATACTTGAGCGGCTTGGGAAGCCGCGAAAGGAATTCGGCCGAGCCGAAGGCCCGCAGGGCCGAGCGAGCGGGA
>Ga0209200_1000999_pt1 | contig 30292 bp, 17 predicted proteins | sample AD_UKC033_MetaG_FD_184406 | JGI IMG/M metagenome (GOLD analysis project Ga0209200, IMG submission 184406) | Active sludge microbial communities of municipal wastewater-treating anaerobic digesters from USA - AD_UKC033_MetaG (SPAdes) (version 2) | ecosystem: Engineered > Bioreactor > Anaerobic >... | reverse complement strand
ATCGGTGGCAACGACACGATCACGACGGGCGACGGGTCCGACCTGGTGATTGGGGGTGCGGGTGCGGACACGATCACGGTGAACGGTGGGAACAACCTGGTGGTGGGCGACAGCGGTCAAATCACGGCGGCCTCGACGGATGGGCCACAGCTTGCGGGTCTGGCGCTAACGATTGGCGAGGTATTAACGACGGCGGACGGGATTGGCGGGAGTGACACGATCACGGCGGGTAGTGGCAACGACATCCTGGTCGGTGGGACGAACGACGAAGGCATGGTGGAAACGATCGCTGCCGGTGAGGGCAACAACATTGTCCTGGGTGACAGTGGGCGGATGGACTTCACGCGGGGCGATCGCGTCACGAGTCCGACGGCCGGTGCGGACACCACTCCTGCTGACCTGGATCTGGTGGAGAGCACGTCGACGACAGAATTCGGCGGGGTGGACAAGATCACGACGGGCAGCGGCTCCGACCTTATCATTGGCGGCCGGTACGGCGATACGACTGAGGCGGGTGATGGGAACAACCTGGTGCTTGGGGACAGCGGCCGGATCACGGCGGCCAATGCCAGTGGGCCTCAGTTTGCGGGATTGCCGATGACTTTGGGCTTGATTGAGACGATCAGTGATGGGAATGGAGGCAGTGACAACATTACGACCGGGTCAGGCAACGATATTATCCTGGGCGGTACCAATGACGCCAATGTGGCTGAGGTGATCCAGGCGGGGGCAGGGAACAACATCGTGCTGGGCGATGATGGTTACATTGACTGGACGGCCAAGGACGCGAATCGGGCCTATGCCGGCACGTCAACTCCCACCGGCGGCTCGCTGCCCGGTGACGATCAGGTTGCGTCGGATATCGACCGGATCTGGAGCACGAGCGAGGGAACTGGTGGGATCGACCAGATCAGCGCAGGTGACGGGAATGACGTGGTGATTGGCGGGGCGGCGGACGACACGATCAGCGTGGCCAACGGGTCGAACCTGGTTTTGGGGGACAGCGGTCAAATTACGGCGGCCAGTGTCGATACCTTGGCTGGTCAAACGACGAGATACCAGCAGTTTTCAGGGGTGCCGATGACCTTTGGGTTAATCGTGACGAGCGCGGATGATATTGGCGGTGCTGATACGATCACCAGCGGGACGGGCTGTGACATTGTGTTGGGCGGCACTGGGAACGATCGTATCACCGCCAGTGATCCTCAGTATCCCACGACGGTAGCGCTGGGGGACAACAACATTGTGTTGGGCGATAGCGGCAGGATCGACTACACGCGGGCCGACCGGGACAGCGTGCCAGGGGCGGATACTAATCCAGGGGACATCGACCTGATCGAGAGCACATCGACTACGAACGCGGGCGGCGTTGACACGACCATTACGGGCGAGGGTGATGACATTGTGATCGGCGGGCGGGAATGGGACACGATTGAGGCTGGCGCTGGGGACAACCTGGTGATTGGGGACAGCGGGCGGGTGACGGCGGCGATTGAAGACAAGGACGCTCCGCAGTTTGGTGTGCCGATGACGTTGGGGTTGGTGGAGACGATGAGCTCGGCCGATGGCGGTCCGGACACTATCACAACGCTGGGCGGGAACGACGTGATCCTGGGCGGGCAGGCCGGGGATGTGATGGGTGCGGGCGATGGCAACAACATCGTGCTGGGGGACAACGGACTGTTGGATTACACGCGGGCGGATCGGTTCACTGATCCGCCAGTGGGAGCGGACCATAATCCGGAGGATGTGGACTTGATTCTGAGTGTCGACGAGGGGATTGGCGGCAGCGACACGATCACGACGGGTACAGGGAACGACATTGTCCTGGGCGGGGCCTTCGGGGATGCGATCAACGCCGGGGCGGGCTGCAACGTGGCGTTGGGAGACAGCGGAGAGATCCAGGCCGCGGGCGGGGATGAGCCGCGGTTTGGTGATCAGCCGATCACAATCATAACGCTCGGTCTCATCACGAGCACCGCGACGGCCGTGGGCGGCGATGACACGATCACAATGTTGGAGGGCGAGGACATCATTCTGGGTGGCGCGGGAGCGGATTCCATCAGGGCTGGAGGCGGAGCGGACATCGTCCTGGGCGACAATGGGATCGTGACCGTGGACGCGGTCGTCACCAAGATCGAGTGCATCGAAGACGCCACCGGCGGCCCGGACACGATTTACGGTGAGGGCGGTCAGGATGTACTGATTGGCGGCGCCGGGGCCGATCGCATCGACGGCGGTGGCGACAAAGACCTCCTGTTCGCGGACTGTGTCACCTTGGATCGGAGCGGCAGCCTAAACGACTACACGAATCTGCGGTTCCGGACGCTCATCGGGACGGAGATATACGGGCGAGGCACCAGCGTCAACGGCTTCCCGTCCGGTGAAGTGTTGATCGGCGACGATGCGCAACTCGATCCGGATGGCAGGTCTGCCTGGGGCAACTTCAAGATCGCGATCCATGATTCGGGCGCAAGTTTCTATCCGAGCGAGTACATGGCGGGCGGTGCGGGCGACGACACGATCTTCGGTGGGCTGGGGCACGATATCCTCCAAGGTGACGGCTCCATCGATCTCGTGGTCGCCGCGAGCCGCAACGATGCTAAGGAGCTAGTTCTGCTTGCCTCAGTCGATGGGGAGAACGACGGCGATGACTACATCGAGGGTGGCGGCGGCAACGACGTGATCTTCGGTAACCAGGGTCAGGACGACCTCATCGGCGGCAGTTCCATGCTGTTCAGCCTCGACACGTCAGACCGGCGACCCGACGGCTCCGACTTGATCTTCGGCGGCTCGGGAACGGCCATCGACCGTAACGCCCTGGGCGATACCGCCAGCGCCGGACATGCCAACGACGCCGACATGATCCTCGGCGATAATGGGAACATCTATCGGATTGTAGAGGTGGTCAACGGGGTGACGCAGTTTGTGACTTTCGGTTACGACTACTACGGTGCGACCGCGAAGATCGTCGTGCGCGCGGCGGAGCTCGTGGATTACACGCCCGGCGGACCCGACTACACGATGGCAGTGGAAGTCGGACCGGCAGATGTCGCTATCAATCCGCATACCGGTCAGCGTGACATTGGCGCTGCCGACGAGATCCATGGCGAGAGCGGTGATGACTTCATCTTCGGCCAGGCGGGGGCTGATGCGATCTTCGGAGAGGGTCAGAACGACTCGATCGTGGGCGGCTATGGCAACGACTGGATCTCCGGCGGAAGCGGTGATGACGGCGTGATTGGCGACGATGGCCTCGTGTTTGCCAGCCGCAACGGCACCGCTGAGCCGCTCTATGGCATCGGCGCCATTCCTGAGGGAGGCTTGGATGCCTTCATCTCGACGCCCGGCAAGGTCCAACAGGCGACCATCAACGTGACCGGCGCCCTCAAGTACACGGTGGATCTGACGCCGTTCAATGTCCAGGGCACCACTGAGGCCCAGGATCCGCTCTTCCGGCCGAGTTACGCGGACGACATGATCTTTGGCGGCCTGGGGAACGACACACTCCACGGCGGTGCAGGTGACGATGCCATCTCGGGCGCCGAGGCGCTTTCTGAATCGTATGTGCAGCATTACACCGGGGCGGACCTGGATCGAGTGAGCCGGAGTGATTACTATCATCCATACAACCCAGGGGATGTCCTCCGCTACAACACGACGGCGAACGCGGACCATTACGATGCAAGCCGGCGAATCGACGAGTTCGCCCTCTACGACGAGTATCGCCCGCTGCAGAAGATCCTGCTCGACGACAATGGAACCGCGTCCACCACCGGCGGCGGATACGAGTTCTTCCTCAACTTCCTCGCGAACGAAGGTCCGCTGGTGACGAGCGCCTCGTATGGCGAGAAGAACACGGACGGCAACGACGCGATCTTCGGTGACCTGGGCAACGACTGGCTCGTGGGCGGAACCGGTCGGGATGACCTCTACGGCGGCTGGGGCAACGATCTGCTGAATATCGACGATGATCTGTCAACCAGCGGCGGTGCGAACGACGTTCCGGACACCCACCCGTCGTACGAGGATCGCGCCTTTGGCGGCGCGGGCCGCGATGTCCTGATCGCCAACACCGGCGGTGATCGCCTGATCGATTGGGCCGGCGAGTTCAACACCTACCTCGTGCCGTTTGCTCCGTTCGGACTCGGCACCGTCAGCCGCGCGCTCCAACCGCAGATCGCCGAGTTCCTTTATGCTCTGTCCGCCAGCGACGGCGCCGATCCGACGCGCGCGGCCGATACCGGGGCGGACCCCGTGCGCAACGGTGAACCGGAAGGTGAACTGGGCGTTGTTCGCCAGCAGGACTTCGCCTGGCAGGACCAGACGGGCGGCCCCATCGATCCTCAGGCCGGCAACATCCCGGGCGGCAGCCGCGATGTGCTCCGATCCTCCGACTTCAACAATGGCAACCTGCAGGCGTTCGCGGCCGACAGCGGCCTCTGGACCGTGCAGAGCGGTGCTCTCCAGGTGTCCGCCTCCTCGCTGCACGGCGATGCGGTGGCGGTTTATGATCTCGGCGACACGAACGGCCTGCCGAGCTACTTCGAGGTGCGGGCCTCGATCAGCGTGATCAAGCCGCTGGCTGGCTGGAAGGCCAACTCTTACATCATCTTCGATTACGAAGGCCCGACCGCGTTCAAGTTCACCGGCATCGATGTCGCCATTGACAAGCTGGTGATGGGACATCGGGATGAAACCGGCTGGGTCGTGGACAAACAAGTGCCGTTCAAGGCGAAGCCGGACATCTTCTACAACATGCTGCTGTCCGTGAACGGCTTGACCGCCTCCCTGATCGTCGACAACACCACGGTCTTCACCCAGACCTATGCCGCCCGGATCGTCGATGGCTACAGCTACGGCTTGAACTGGGGGCTCGTCGGGTTCGGGTCCGACAACTCCCAGGGCGCCATGGACAATGTCGCCGTCCAGGTGCTGCCGCCGCAGATCACCTACGAGCACCTAGACGACTTCGATGATGCACGGGCCGACCTCTTCACGAGCACGAGCGCCGGCATCTGGGAGGCCATGAACGGTCGGTGGATGGGTGTTCCGGCTCTCACTCAGAGCTTCGCTTACAGCACCGTGGCCTTGCCCGGGGTCGCAAACCTCCAGACCGGCTCGCACCTCGAACTCGCCGTGGTCCTCAATGCTGCGACGCAAGCCGGCTTTGTCTACGATCAATACTCTGACGTCGACTTCAAGTTTGCGGCTCTCGACGCGGCTGCGGACCGGGTGCTGATTGGCCACCACACGGCCCGTTCGGGCTGGGTCATGGACCGGGTGGCCTCGTGGACCATCGACGCCGGAATGGACTATGCCGTGGGGCTCACGCTCCACGGGACAACGGTGAACGTGACCGTCAACGGCCAGACGATCGTGAGTCATGCGTTCAATGCGGTGACGGTGGACGGCGGCTTTGGTCTGTTCACCCGTGATGCCGCGACGGCTTTCGACGACTTCAACCTGAGGACCGACGAGCCCGCCTTCGAGCAACCCAATCACGCGCCCGTGGCACAGGACGACGCCGCGTCCACGTCGGCCGGGACGCCGGTCACGATCGCCGTCCTCGACAATGACCAGGATGCCAATGGCGATGCTCTGACCGTGTCCTCCCTTACGCAACCGTCCAACGGCAGCGTCGTGGTGAACGCCGATGGCACGGTCACGTATACCCCCGTGTCAGGCTTTGTCGGCACGGACAGCTTCAGCTACAAGGCGAGCGACGGCCTGAGCCTCTCCGCCGTCGCGACCGTGACCGTGCAGGTCGTGGCGATCGGGAACACGGCTCCCGTGGCCGCGTCTGACAGCGCCGCCACCACGGCAGGTATGCCGGTCACCATCGCCGTGCTCGCCAACGACAGCGATGCGGACGGCGACGCGCTGGCGGTGAGCGCCCTGGGGGCTCCAGCCAACGGCACGGTGGCGCTGAACGCGGACGGCACCGTCACGTATACCCCTGTGACGGGGTTTGTCGGCACGGACACCTTCACGTACCAGGCGAGCGATGGCCTGAGTCTATCCCCCGTCGCGACTGTGACCGTGGAGGTGACTGCCTCGCAGTCCGTGACCACGACGTACTCCCATTCCACGCCTCAAGCCATCCCGGATCGGGGGACAGTGTTGTCCACCATCGTGATCTCGGATGCCTACGCGATCCGCGACATCAACGTCCAATTGAACATCACGCACACGCGCGATTCCGACCTTCAGGTCTTCCTGAGAGCCCCGGATGGGACGGTGATCGAGCTGTTCCGGAATGTTGGAGGCAGCGGCCAGAACTTCACTGGCACGGTGCTGGATGACGAAGCCGGCACGCTGATCTCCGCCGGCACGGCCCCGTTTGCCGGCACCTACAGGCCCACGGGCGATCTCAGCCAGCTCGAAGGCAAGAGCGTCACGGGCACGTGGACGCTCGAGATCCGCGACACGGCGAAGAAACAGACCGGAACCCTGAACGGTTGGTCGATCACGATCGAGCATTGAAGGGTGTGCTGGCGTGACGACTTTGATTGTGCCGCTCTCGATCTGCGCCATGTCTCCCGCAGTCTTGCCCTGCATCGGGTTTGTGGCACCTTGGGGCCGTGAATAGGACCGACGATCTGGACGAGCTGATGATCTGTCGGCTCGATACCGCGCGCAGGAGGATCGAGCCCTGCACGCTGGTCATCCTCGGCGCAAGCGGCGATTTGACGGCACGCAAGCTGATCCCCGCCCTCTACCATCTGTTCCGGGACCGGCAGATGCCGGCCGGGTTCCGGGTCGTGGGGTTGGCACGGCGGGAGAAGACGGACGAGTCCTGGCGCGCGGAGCTGCGCGAGGCGCTGGGTCGTTTCTCGCGCAGCCAGCCGGTCGATGAGGATGTCTGGCGCGCTTTTGCGGCGAACGTGTTCTATTGTCCAGGGAACCTGACCGAGCCGTCGAGTTATGTCCGGCTCGAGTCGAGACTCGAAGCCGTCAGCCCGCCCGAGCTGCGACAGAACCGGTTGTTCTACTTCGCCATTCCGCCCAGCCAGTTCCGGGCCGCCGCGGAACAACTGCATCGCGCTGGTCTGTTGGTTCGGGAGGGCGATCCCGGTTGGCAGCGGATCGTGGTCGAGAAACCGTTCGGGCACGACCTGGCCTCCGCCCAGGCGCTGAACGGCGATCTGACGCAGTTCGCCCATGAGCAGCAGATCTTTCGAATCGACCATTACCTCGGCAAGGAAACCGTGCAGAACATCCTGATGTTCCGGTTTTCGAACTCGGTTTTCGAGCAGGTCTGGAAGCGGGAGATGGTGGATCACGTCCAGATCACGGTGAGCGAGAAGCTGGGCATGGGTGGCCGCGGCGCCTACTACGAGGAGGCGGGCGCCTTGCGGGACATGGTGCAGAACCACCTGCTGCAGGTTCTGGCGCTCGTCGCCATGGAGCCCCCCGTGTCGCTCGAAGCCGAGGCCGTCCGGGACGAGAAGGTCAAGCTGCTCAAGTCGATCCGGCTGCCGCAGGCGGGGGACGGGGCACGGCAGGTGGTTCGCGGCCAATACCTCCGCGGGATCGTCGAGGGGCAGCCTCAGCCCGGGTATCGCGAGGAGGAACGCGTTCATCCGGATTCGAACGTCGAGACGTACGTGGCGCTCAAGCTTTTCATCGACAACTGGCGCTGGTCAGGGGTGCCGTTCTACGTGCGAACGGGCAAGTGTCTGCCACTGAGCGCCAGCGAGGTCCGCGTTCAGCTCCGTCCCACGCCGAATGTTCTGTTCGCCGCCGCCTGCGGCCCGAGGCTGGATCCGAACGCCTTGACGCTCCGGTTGCAGCCGGATGAGGGGATCACACTCCGGTTCAACGGCAAGATCCCCGGCGCTTCGGTGGGGGTGCGTCCCGTCCGGATGCACTTCAGCTACGACGCCGAATTCGGCGCCTACACGCCGGAGGCCTACGAGCGGCTCCTGCTCGATGCCATCGCGGGCGACGCGACGCTGTTCATCCGGCGCGACGAAGTCGAGACCGCGTGGCAAATCGCCGATGCGGTCCGCGCCGGGTGGGAGGGGAAACCGCTGCAGGACGAGGAGTTCTACGCGGCCGGCACTTGGGGCCCTGACGCAGCCGACAAGCTGCTGGCGCAGGGCGGTCATCGGTGGCGCCATCCGGAGCCGGTGAAATGACGCCGTCCGTCGGCAACTTCATGACGACTCCAGAATGGCTGTCATTCGGGGATGCCAGGGAACTGGTTCGGGCGGCTGCTGCGGATTGGCTCGGAGCGGTCGCGCGTCTCCTGGAAGCCGGCCGGAACCCTTGCGTGGCACTGTCCGGGGGACGGATCGCCGGGACGCTCTTCTCGGAACTCCGGGTCCGGGTCGAAGCCGCGAAGTTGGATCTCAGCCGGGTCGAGTTTTTTTGGGCCGACGAGCGTTGCGTGTCTCCGGACGACATCGAGAGCAACTACCGCACGGCTCACCAGCAGCTGTTCGGTCCGCTGGCGCTGCGGGGGCATCGCCTGCATCGCATCCGGGGGGAGTGGGAGCCGGAGTCGGCTGCGGAGGCCGCGGCGGCGGAGTTGCGCCGGATCGCGCCTGGGGATGCAGGGGGATACCCGGTGCTGGATCTGGTCCTGCTGGGCATGGGGGAGGACGGGCATGTGGCGTCGTTGTTCCCGGACGAATCCGAAGCCAGCGTGTTGGCTCCGGCGGTTTATCGGGCGGTGACGGCGCCGAAGCCGCCTCCCCGGCGTGTGACGCTCGGCTACGGCGTCCTGGCGGCGGCGCGGGAGGTCTGGGTGCTGATCTCGGGCGGCTCGAAAGCATCCGCCTTGACGGCTTCGCTGCAGCCGGGGTGCCGATTGCCTCTCGCCCGCGTTTTGCGCAGCCGGGCCCGGACGCGGATCCTCACGGATCTTTCGGGAAACCCCGCGGCTCTGGTGTAGGTCCGATCCAGCGCCGGATGCCCGTCCACGCCAGGATCGCCAGGCCCACGGGTGTGCCCGTGAGGGAGGTCGGCACGGCGGCCACCAAGCCCAGGACCAGCGCATGGCGGAGAGCTCGCGCCGCCGTATCCCGCCGGAGCTTCTTCTGGATGACGAACACCGGCAGGGCCACCGTGAAGAAGCTGAGCGGGATGGTGACGATCCAGTTGACCACAACGAATTCGGGCAAGGTCCAGAGGTTGTCCACGATCAGCAGGAAAACCGCGGAGAGCGGGTGAACGGCGGGCGCGGCTGAGTGGCGACGGGACTCCGCGGTGGTGCCGGGCACAACCTCGGCGTTGATGGGGCCATGCGGGTCAGGGCTCATGGGTCTGCGGCCGCCGTTGCGGTCGCGGCGGGTGTCAGGTTGCGGACGGCGTAGAGGTGGGTGTTGCTCGCGACGTAGAGGGTGCCGTTCGCCACGACCGGCGAGGCGTAAGCGGGCGCATTGAGGTTGGTCTCGGAGAGCAACCGCTTCTCCTTCGAGGCGTCGAGAATCGCCACATCGCCGTCCTCGTCCCCGAGGTAGACCTTGCCGTCCGCGACGAGGGTCGAACCCCAGATATGGGCTTTCATGTCATGGATCCAGTGGAGGGCTCCGGTCTCGGCGTCGAGGCAGTGGACATACCCGGAGAAATCCGCGATGAACAGCAGGCCGGTTGCGGGATCGATCGAGACCGTCGAAAGGCTGCGGTGGATGCCCTTGTAGGACCAGACGGTGGCGGTCGCCGTGACGTCACCCCGGCCGGTGGCATCGACGCAGACCAGGTGCCCTACCCCCTCGCCGTGTTCGGGGTCTTGTCCCGTGGCCACATAGACGCGGTTCTTGTAGAAAACCGGCGTCGCGTTGATTTCGCTCGGGCCTTCTGCCGACGGGTACTTGATCGGTTTCCCGTCCTTGACGCGGTACTCGGGCGGATTGCAGTCATAGGACCAGACGGTCTCGAGCACCATGGTCTCCCCTTTCCGCGTTGGCGTGGCGTCCAGGGCGTAGAGAAAGCCGTCCCCGCCGCCGCAGAAGATCAAGGGCCGACCGCTGACCACGCCGGAAGCCACCGAGCTCCACTGGCCGTGGAACAGGCGTCGGCCGATCCTGGTGGCGTCCTCGCCTTCGAGCGCGCCGGTCTGCTTGTTGAGCGCGATGAAGCTGGGCGAGAAAGGGGAGGGGGTGTTGGCGTGGGTCCAGTCCTGGCCGTTCGAGGTGCAGACGTAGACCCGTTGGCCCACGGCGAGGGGGGAGCTGTTCGCGGCGTTATGCGGGAACACGCCGAGCTCGTCCATCATGTCATAGACCCAGACAATGTCGGCGTCCCGGGGTCCGGGCTCGAGCGGTGGCTTCTCCGTGTCCCGGACCGCGTACGCGGCTTCGTCGGTGAACGGACCGTCATTGCCATCCGCGAGCCCGTCCCGATCCAGGCAGGCCACTTCGCCCCGGCTGGTTACCAGGAAGACCCGCTTGCCCTCGACGAGCGGGGATGAGAGGAGGCCGAGGCTCTCCCAGTCGTTGACCCGGCCGGCCTTCAGTTTGGGGACGACAAACTGCCAGAGGAGATTGCCCGTAGCCTCCTCGAGACAGAGCAGGATGCTCCGGTCGCCCTCGTGTCGGAGATCGCGGGGGTTGTCGTTATTGGTGCCGATGAAGACCCGGCCCTGGGCGACGACCGTGTTGCCGTAGCTTTGGGAACCCAACTTCGCCACCCACACGACATTCCGCGTGGTGGCGAGGTCCACGTCTTCGGTTCCTGGTTTGTACTTGCCGGCATCGAACGCCTTGGGAAGCCCGGTGGCCGCCGCGACCATGTTGCGGCCGGGCGTCCGGCCCCACATCGGCCAATCCTCGGCGTTCGCGCCCGGGATGAGGAGCGTCAGGGCTACGAGGGGGGCGCTCACGCGCCAGCGTTGCCAGGGTTGCATCAGGCTCATCATGAGGGACCAGAGTCGAGGCAGCGTTGGCGATTGTCGAGCAAAACGCGGTTTGAATTGGGGGCTTGTTGTGACCATGGCGGTGCGGTAGCATTCCCTCCCGAGCAGCCGGTTGGCCGGCTGCGGACGGCCCGTTCCGGCCCCATCCAGCCGGCAATCAGGGCCGCGCCGATGACGACCAACGCACTGAACATTATGAAGCACGCCATGAGGAATTGGGATCGCGACCCTGGCCAATCGGGTCGACATGAGGGTTTCACGCTGATCGAGTTGCTGGTGGTGATTGCGATCATCGCGATCCTGGCGGGCATGTTGTTGCCGGCGCTGGCCCGGGCGAAGTCGAAGGGGCAGGGGATCGCCTGCATGAGCAACAACAAGCAGCTGATGCTGGCGTGGCGGCTCTACGCCGAGGACAACGACGACAAGGTGGTCGAGGGGTACGGTTCCCAGCACGGGTACGTGGGGACCAGCTCGCTGGATTTCAGCGGCGCGAACCGGTCGAACTGGGATGTGAACCAGGACATTGCCAAGGGGCCGCTGTGGGATCCGTGCGGGAAGTCTCCGGGGATTTGGAAGTGTCCGGCGGACCAGAGCGTGGTGCGGCCGACGACGGGGCCGCGCGTGGGCCAATTGGTGCCGCGGGTGCGGAGCATCTCGATGAACAACTATGTGGGGGGGAACGGGGAGTTGCCGTGGATTCCGGGCTGGACGCAGTCGGGGTGGCCCGGTGGGGTATGGCGGGTGTACCGGAAGACCGGGGAGATGGTGGACCCGGGGCCGACGATGACGTGGGTGTTTCTGGACGAGCGTGAGGACAGCATGAACGACGGGTTCTGGTGCACGGAAATGACGGGGTACCCGAATCCGGCGTCGACGATGATCGTGGACTACCCGGCGAGCTATCACAATGGGGCGGCGGGTTTTTCGTTTGGGGACGGGCATGCGGAGATCAAGAAGTGGCAGGATTCGCGGACGATACCCAAGCTGAAGAAGGGGCAGGCGATACCGCTGAACGTGTCGTCGCCGAACAACCGGGATGTGCTGTGGCTGCAGGAGCGCGCGACGCGCAAGCTGAGCGGGAATTGACCTCTGTGACGTTGGATTTGTTCAGGCCCGAGATCGAGGAGGCGCTCGAGGTCTTCGACCGCTACGTGGTGTGCCTCGATAAAACGCGGGACGACTGCCTGGCCACGATCGAATCGCTCGTTCGCAAGGCGATCGAGACCTTCGAGAATCGGCCCCCGGGGATGCGCCACGGCATTGCCTTGGATCGGCACCTCACCGTCATTCTCAGCCAGTCGGAGGGGGACCGGCCGCTCTGCGCGATCTACTTCAACCTCCACACCCCCTACTTCACGAAGCCCCTGGCGAGGCGCGCTTCAGACCCGACCTGATCTGCAGACTCACGAGCACACCGCCCCTCCGGTTCCCCAGCTTCCACCGTCGTCAATCCTCGCCCACTTCGTCCCGGACGAGGGCTTCCCCTTCCAGAATGTCCGCGGCGTAGAGCGTCCCCCGGGGGGTACCGGTCACGCGGACGGTGCCCACACGGTCGAGTCCCCGATAGACCCCCAGCCGCTGTTCCTGCTGCGGCGCCGGGCCGTAGCCGAAATCGATCACCACAAAGCGCGCCTGGGCATTCAGCATGACCACCCGGCCGCGGACTTCGATCACCGGCCGGAGGCCGGACGCGGGCGCGGGAGGCGCTTGGGTTGCGGTTGGTGAGCCGGGCTTGGGATCCGCGGGAGCCGCCATGGGCGATCGCAAAGGAGGCGGGGGCGGCCGGTTGGCGGATTGTCCCGCTGACGGAGATGGGGCCGTGCGCGTCCACCGGTCGAGTCCGACCTCCTGGGTGCTGCAGCCAGCGAGGCCGATCGCCAGCAGCAGGGGGAGGACCGCAGCCGGACGCTGGTCGTGGGTTGGGCGATGGGGCATCACGCGCCTGAGTCGGGTGTCATGGCTGGTTCCCAAGGGACCGCTTGACGGGAGCGGGCCTGACCAACAACTTGGCCCGGACCGTCTCGAAGCGGCGGTCCCAGTCGGCCCAACTGGCAGCCCAGGTCTCGCCGGCAAACTGCCGCCGGGCCTCGGGAAGCAAGGCTTCGAAGGCCGCGTGCTCGCGGCGAATGGCCGGGTCATCCTTCCATTCGAGCACGGCTTCGAGCAGGTTCAGGCGGTTCTCGGGATAGGACGGGCTGAGCCGGACGGCCTGTTCGAGGTGTTGTCGTGCGAGGGGCCGGCTGCCGACGCTCACCGGCCAGCCGGGAGCCTCCCGATGAAGCAGACCAAGGCAACGATCCGGACCCGCGTAGTCGAACGTCGGATCCAGCACGCGCGCCCGGCGGAAGACATCGCGCATTTCGGAGACGATGCTCAGCGCTCCCAGCTTCTTGGTTCGGGCCAGTTGGCCCAGGTTCATTGCGAGGTAATAGGTTGCCGGGCCGGACTCGGGGGCAGCGGCAAGGGCAGCGCGGGCGGTATCGATGCCTTCCCGGGCGATGGCGGCGCGCTGGAGGTTGTTGGTGGCGAACTCGGCCCAATCGTAGCATGCGCGGGCGAATTCCCAGGCGCGGACCACGTTGGTGGGTGCGGAGGCGTGGGTCTGCCGGGCGGTTTCGAAGACCTGGCGGGCGCGGTCCCGGGCGGCGTCCTCCGTTGGCGAGGTCGAGTTCGCAACAACCGGCATCGCCACAAGAACCGCCAGAAGCGGCAGCAGCCTGGAAGTGGCTTTTCGTTTCATTCGCAGAATCCGAAGTTGCCAGGACTCGCTGGGCGCATATAGTGCGCAAGTGAAGTCTAAGTGGAATTGGGTGATTCTGGCAACTGCGTTGGCAGCCTGCGCCTGCCTCTGCGGGTGCGGCGGGCTTAATGCGTCGCAGTCGATATCGCCCCTGATGTTTCTCATGCCCGGGCTGGGCGACGTCCGGCCGGAGCCGGCGCCGTCGGGTCCGGCAAAGGGAATGCCCGCATCCGCGGTAACGGTGGCCCTCGCCCGTTAACCCGCGCCATGCGTTTTCCGTTGGCGCTATCGGCGAAGATCGCCGCGCACATCATCGGGCACAAGCTGCGCCGAATACCGCGGTTTGCCATGGTGCTGCAATTGGAGCCGTTGCACGCCTGCAACCTCACGTGCACGGGATGCGGCCGGATTCGCGAGTACTCGACCAGCCTCAAGGAGACGGTGCCGATCGAGCGGTGCCTGGCCGCAGCCGCGGAGTGCGATGCCCCCATGGTGTCGGTGTGCGGCGGGGAACCGCTTCTCTATCCGCAGCTCGGTGACCTGGTCGCGGGGCTGCGGCGCCAGGGGCGGATCGTCTACCTCTGCACCAACGGCGTGTTCATGCGGCGGTCCCTGCGCGAGTACTGCGCCGCCGTCTACACCCCTGCATGGGAAACCCAGCTCACCCGGTTGGTCCAGGAGCAACTCGTGACTCCCGAGGAGGCCGCTGCCATCCGCCAGGGGGGCGACGCCGCCCGCTCCCGCCCCGTGATCGCCCCCTCCCGCTGGATCTACTGGAATGTCCACGTCGATGGCCTCGAGTCCACCCACGATCGCATTGTCGAGCGCAAGGGTGTGTTCCAGGAGTGCGTCAAGGCCATCCGAATGGCCAAGGCCCTCGGGTTCCAGGTCGCGACCAACACGACCGTCTATCGCGAGACCGACGTCGGCGAGATCGAGGCCTTCTTTGCTTTCTTTGCCGGACTGGGCGTGGACGGCCACACCATCTCGCCGGGCTACGATTACGATGCCGCCAAACAAGACATGGTCCGCCGTCTCGGAAAGGACCCCCGGGAGTTCTTTCTGACCCGGGCGATGACCCGGGAGAAGTTCGCCCGGATTCTCGACTGGGGCCGGCGCTACCCGATCTTCGGCACGCCGGTCTATCAGGAGTTCCTGGCGGGCCGCCGCGAGCTCACGTGCAGCGCCTGGGCCATTCCCACCTACAACATCAAGGGCTGGAAAGCCCCCTGCTACCTGATGACCGACGCCCATTACCCCACCTACGCGGACATGCTCGCCCGCGTCGATTGGGACCAATACGGCGTCGTCGACGGCGTGGCTCGCGACCCGCGCTGCGAGAACTGCATGGTGCACTGCGGCTACGACCCGAGCGGCGCCCTGGGCACGAATTACCAGTCGGGGGACCACTGGAAGAACTTCGTCTACAATTTCGGTCCCCAACCCCGCTCGCGCACGCGCGGTCGCAGGCCCCGGCCCAAAGGGTCCGAGGGCGACCCGAGAGTGTCACCCGCGAGCAGTTCCGCAGAGGTGGAAAAGCCCGCTCTACGGCGGGGTTCTTCTCCCGATTCCCCATGAGCAGAACGTTGTTTCTCTCTCCGCCAAGCTTCGATGGGTTCGACGGCGGCGCCGGTTCGCGATACCAGGCGCGCCGGGAGGTTACCAGCTACTGGTACCCGACGTGGCTCGCCCAACCCGCAGCGCTGGTTCCCGGAAGCCGGCTCCTCGATTGTCCCCCCCACAACATCGGGGTGGCCGGGTGCCTGAAGATCGCCCGCGACTACGAGCATGTGGTGATTCACACGTCGACGCCCTCGCTGCGCAATGACTGTCGTGTCGCGGAAGCGATCAAGCAGCAGCGGCCGGAGACACGGATCGGGTTCGTGGGGGCGCACGCCGCCGTGCTGCCGGCCGAGACGCTCCAGGCCTCGCCGGCGATCGACTGGGTGGGCCGCAAGGAGTTCGATCATACCTGCCGCGAGGTCGCCGAAGACCGGCCGCTGGATCAAATCGCCGGTCTGTCGTATCGGCGGGACGGCCAGGTCGTTCACAACCGTGAGCGCGAGCTCATGACCAACCTGGATGAGCTCCCCAGCGTCATCGACGTCTACCGCCGCGACCTCGAGATCGAACGGTACTTCATCGGCTACCTCCTGCATCCCTACTTGAGCCTCTACACCGGGAGGGGCTGTCCCGCCCAGTGCACGTTCTGCCTCTGGCCCCAGACCATCGCCGGCCGCAAGTATCGTGTCCGCTCCGCGCAAGTGGTCGCCGACGAGATGGCCTGCGCCAGGCAGACGTTTCCCCAGGTCCGGGAGTTTTTCTTCGACGACGACACCTTCACGGCGAACCTGACGCGGGCGCGCGAGGTGGCGAAGCGACTCGGGCCGTTGGGCTTGACTTGGTCCTGCAACAGCCGCGCCAACCTGGACGAGGAGACCATCCGCTTCTTCAAGGACTGCGGGTTGCGCTTGTTCCTGGTCGGGTACGAGAGCGGCAACGAGCAGATTCTGAAAAACATCAAGAAGGGCGTCACCCTCGACGCGATGCGCCGGTTCACTGCCGCCTGCCACCGCGCCGGCGTCGTCATCCATGGCACGTTCGTCCTCGGGCTCCCCATCGAGACGCGCGAGACGATCGAAGAGACCATCCGGTTCGCCCAAGACCTCGATTTGTTCAGTCTCCAGGTTTCCCTCGCCGCACCGTACCCGGGCACCGAGCTCTACGAACAGGCCCGCGCCAACGGCTGGTTCGCCAAGCGTGACAGCGCGCAGATCGTCCACGACGACGGTTTTCAGGATGCCGCTCTCGAGTACCCGGGGCTGAGCAAGGACGAGATCTTCGCCGCGGTCGAAGTGTTTTACCGGCGATACTACCTCCGGCCCAAGCCGATCCTCCGGATCATCGGGACGATGCTCGAAGACAAGACAGTCTTTGTCCGGCGCATCCGGGAAGGGTTCGAGTTCTTCCGGGCGATGGCGCAACGGCGGGAGGACCTTGCGGCTGCGCACACGAGGGAGACTGCAGACACTTCCTGCAGCCGGCCGGACTGAGGGCGAGGCCCGTCTCCCCCTCCGTTGTCCGTCCTCAATCCGCGAGGAAGAGCCTCACCGATTCGGGGCGGAGCACAGATGGGAAGGGAGAGGGACTCGGTCACCGGTCGTCGGTCGTCTGGCTTGCCGGCTTGCGGGCGCTCCCACCAAGGCAATCACAATCAGCGCGGAAAGTCATGGGGGGCCAGGCTCACCGTGATCCGCTCGACCTCGCCGGTCCGCAGGAACACCGAGCGGCTCGTCGCCGCGTCCAGCGTTGTGTCCTCGAATTGCTGTTCGGTTCCGTCCACCCGGCGCACCGCCAGCCCCGGCCTCCGGGTCAACCGGTAGACCACGGGCACTTGGCCGTAGGTGAATCCCAGCGAGCCCTCAGGAAGGCGGAGCTTGCAGGGTCTGCCCGTCAGATCGTGGAACGCGAACACGGCGGCTTGGGACAGGAACTCCGTACGCCGCAACAGCCGGGGTCGGAACCCGAGCCGGCCGTCGCGGACGACAATCCCCAGCTCGCCCCACCGGCACAGGATGTCCTCCTTGACCTGGCCGGTGAGCCCCGGCTGCCGCGCCCCGGCATGGGCCGGGGTGTGCGAGTACGGGTCTGCCGGGAAGGCGCCGTACTCGAGCGGCGTTTTGCGGTCGCCGAGTCCGTCCCGGACCTCGTGGTACGCCCGGGCCAGGCGTCCCAGCACCGCCGGGTCGGCGCCGCTCTCGAGGGCCCTCGAGTGCGTCTCGATGATGGCGAGGAGGAGCTTGGATACCATGTGCCAGTAGATCGACCCGAGGCCTTCGTAGGCGAAGAACGTCCCCGAACGGCCCGTGAAAGACTCGTGGTCAAAGAGCCGCTCGAACAGGTCCAGAATCGCCCTGGCCTCGCGCTCGATAGGCCGCCGGTATCCCGATTCCGCCAACCGCGACAGCGCCTGCGCCACATCCCGCCCGTTGATCAGGGCGCCGCTGAAATGATAGTGACCCAGGAGATCCCGCTCGATGAGCGTCGAGTCGCCCGCCTCGATCAGCGCCCGCAGCAGCCGGGAACGCCGGACGTCCCGAGCGGGAATCCGGTTGCGTTCGAGGTACCGCGGCAGGTCGCGGTTCGGGTAGAGCAGGTAGCTGTGTTGATCCCCCCGGTACATCGCGCTCTGGCGCAGCGCTTCGAGAACGTCCGCGGACTGCGCCGGGGAAAGCCGGCCGGAACTCAGTGCTGCCACCTGGCCTTCGAGCATCTCCGGGAGCCGCCGGATCGGGAGCGCGCCGGGCGCGTCGAACCGGACGAGGTTATAGGCGTGATGCAACCGGTCCGGGCGTTGGTTTGCCGCGATGGCATGGTCCGCCCACGCCAGCGCCGTGTCGAAGAACCGCAACAGCCGAGCCCCCGGCACGGCTCCCCGCTGCCCCGAGAGACCGCGTCGGTACAGCCCCTGCCGATACCGGCTCCCGGCGCGCCCGAGGTCGTCGAGCACCCGCCGGCGCTCGACGTCGCCCAGTCGGCCGGCCAACAGTGGGCGATGACGCTCGAGGATGCCGGCGGTCTCACGCAGCCAGCGCCGGACCTCGACGGATACCTTCAGCGGCGTGGTCGCCAGCGGACCGAACAGGCGGCGGCAGAATGCCAGATGCCGGCGCAGGTAATGGAGCGTGACCATCGAGACGCCGTTGCCCACCAGGGCGTTGTTGGCGTCATTCCACTCCGGCCGCTGCGTGTTGAGCCAGATCCCCGCCTCGGGAATGAAGTTCGAAATCTTGGCCAGGATCGAGACGAGCAACTTCTCGGTCAGGTTCACGAGCAGCACACGGTTGCGGTTGTCCCACACCAGTTTTCCGTCGGCTCCCTGCGCCTGCACCCGTCGCCACACCAGGGCCTCGACCTGGGGATCGAACACGACGGTCTCCTTCGGGTTCTCGAGGAGGCGTTCGTAGGGATGGATGCGATAGGGGACATTGGCGTACGCAAAGAGGTCGCGGAGGAGAAACCCTTCGAGCGCGGCTGGGTCATGGGACTCGAGGATCTCGAGCAGCTTGAGCAGATAGATGATCTGGTGATCGCCCCAGTAACCGATGTGCGCCCACGGATCGGCAGGATCCGGGACCTCCCAATCGATGCCCTCCTGCGTGAGCCGGTACGGATTGTAGCCGTCCGCCGTGGAGGCGCTCCCAAACCGGCAGATCATCCCCTCGACAAAGCCCGGGAAGGACCAAGCCAGCGCTTCCCAGTTCTGAAACAGGTCGCGCCAGTTCCCCTCGTAATGGAGAACGCGGGTGCCGTCCCGTTTCCGGGGGGCGATCGAGAACCGGTTCCAGGGGCGGCTGGGGTCGCCGTGGCGCCGGCTGAACGTGAGCGGCAGATACTCGCGGCAGAGACGCTCGAGCTGCAGGTCACCCGTGGCCGCCGCGCGGGCCGCAAGATCGGCGATGTGCAGGCGGGGCTTGAGCCGGCGGAAGAACGCGGCATGACGGCCGGCCACGGCCCGGTTGGCCCGCGCGACCGAGGCCAGGACGTCGGCCGCCGAGACGAGGTAGCCGTTCGCGAACACGCCGCCTCGCATGACGTTACACAGGACGTTGCTGCCGTGGCGCGCGTCGGTCATCGGGTTCGCAGTCTGCTGCAGGCCGTCGGCGGTGGCCACGATCTGCCGCAACTCCCGCGTGCCGCGCTCGACGTCCGCCCTGACCTCCGCTTGAAGCCGGCCCGGCCGGCGAAGCGCTTCCTTCAACGCCACCACGTCGGATGGTCCCCGGCCGACATCCGCCACCAGCATCCACTCGAGGCTCCCGCCGCGACCGATCGTCTGCTCCATTTCGATCCAATAAGCGCCCCGCTCGCCGCGCACATCGGTCTCGTCAGCGACCGGAAGGTCCTGCCGGAACCGGTCCACCTGCGCCGACGACAGCAGTCGCCGACGCGCCTTCAGGCCCGCGGACCAGACGGCGGTCGCCCGCAGCGCTTCCGCCGGCTCCGGCCGGTCCACGGGGATCGAGCTCAGCCGGAACAAGGCGAGGCCGGTAGGCGTGTCGAGTTCGCTTCGTTTGTACGCATCCAGAAGCGTGCTCTTCTCGAGCTGGAACTGGCTGCCCACACCGCACGGCATCAGGTTCTGCAGGCCGTCCAGGAGTCGGACGCGGACCGCGCCGGCGCCCGCCTCCGCGAGCCGCGCCATGCGGACAAAGCCGTACTGTTCGCTGCTGAACCACCCGTACCGAAACGTCAGCGCCAGGTCCTCGTTTCGTTCCTCGAAGATCAGTTGGTTGCCCCACCGGTTCTTGTACAGGGCGCGATGCACCCGATAGACCCGCGCATACCGGGCCGAGAACGGCTCCCACAAATGCCGCCGGCCGCGTCGGCGCACGATCAGCAGCGTTTTGGGCCCTGTCGTCTCCGCCGCGTCGTGGATCTTGTCGTCGGTCTGATACGGGAACAGCGCTTGGTCCGGATTCCCACGCCCCGCGGTCAGCGCCCCCGTGCTCGAGAGGAACAGCCAGTGATCCGCGCTGCTGACGAGCGTCATGAAAAAGGGCCGGAGCCGATCGTAGGCGTCGATGCGGTAGAACGGTTCGCCATCGACGAGGGTCCAACTCCCCTGCACGGAATCTGCCGGACGTTCAAGGGGTGTTCTGCCAGCCCAGAGAGTCGTTTTCATGGATCAATGGCGTGGTAACAGGACGTGGGTGGGTCAGACAGCTGTGGCGTCGGTAGGGCGCGCTGTCCCCAGCGCGCCGCAGCGAACCCAGCTCGCGATTTGTTGTTGGCGGCGGGCAAGGGACTGCCCGCCCTACCCGGACTGTCCGCAGTGCGTGTCACGCAGACCTTCACTCGTTCGGGGGCACGACCAGGAAGGGAATGTTGGCGTGCGCGGCGTGGCCTTTGCCGTCGAAGGCGTAGACGAACAACCGGTAGGCGCCGGGCTGGGCCGGCGCTTTCAGGTGGGTTTGCGCCTTCGCCGGATCCTCAATCAAGCCGGTGACCGTCCTGGGCTTCGATTCGGCGTCGCCGCCCGATTTGAGGTCGGTGCTTTCCTCGAGGATCTCCCACCGGTACGTGACCGGGTCGTTGTCCTCGTCGCGGACCTGCACTCGGGCAGTGCACCGCTGGCCCGGTGTCACGCGGATGTTCTGGCCGGCGGTCTTGCCCTCGAGCCAGACGCCTTCGAGCCGCGGACTGCAATTGGCAGGTCTTGTGCCATTCCAGATCCGGTGCATGACGTCCACCGCCGCGGTTTCCTCGCCCGACTCGAGAAAGAGGCCGTACCAGGTCGGCGTCCGCTCCTGCTTCTGGCCCCAGAGAAACACGTAGGATCCCAGGCACTGCTTCCGGTCCACAAGGATGACCGCGTCATGGCGTTTCTGATAGAACTCGGCTTTGGTGGTGCTGTCGTTCTCGATGGGGGCGCCCCAGGCGGTCTTTCCCACCTCCCAATGGCCGGTGGCCCCCCATTCGGTGACGATGTACGGCCCGGTCCAGCCCGTCTCGCGGAGGTACCGGGGCAGGTTCACGATGTCGGCGTACATCTGGATGCCGATCAGGTCGAGGTCGGTCGCCCGGGCCTTGATCTCGCGGATCAGGTCCGGCCCGATCCCGGCTAGCGTGGTCAGCGTCGGGTGGTTCGGGTCGATCCGGTGGATCATCTTTGAGATTTCGTTCACCGCGTCCCAGACCTTGGGGTTCTTGGCGTTCAGGTTGAGCTCGTTGCCGATCGCCCAAAACAGCAGCGCCGGGTGATCCTTGTGCCGGCGGACCTGTTGTTCGAGATCGGCAAGCTGCGCCGCCACCGACGCCGTGTTGTTGTAGTCGAACCCGTGCCGCTCGGCGGCGACCGCCAGACCCATCGTCACAAACAGGCCGTTCTTCATCGCCCGATCCAGCACCTGGCGGCCGGTTTCCCGGCCGTTCTCCGTGCACCAGGTCCGGAAGGAATTGCCGCCGTGCTCGGCCAGCTTCTCCTGGTTGCCAAACTCGAGTCCCGCGCCCTTGATGTAAAACGGTTCGCCCCGGACATACAGGCGGTAACTGTCGTCCGTCTTCCGGATCTCGACTTTCGTGGGGCCGCCCGGTGTCGGCCGGGGCGGCGCCGCGGTCTGGCAGGACGGCACGGTCGTGAGCAGCGGGAGGACCGCAAACACGGTGAGCAAGCGGATAGGCAGAGGTTGCATGGAATCAGATCTTCGGGCTTTTGGAGCGCGGCTGTTCCGAGCCGCAGGGCATTACGAAGCGCGGCTCTTCCGAGCCGCAGGGTATCAGCATGGCGGACGACCGTTTCATTTCCGCATCAACAGGCCTTCGAGTTCTTCGAGCGACTTGCCCTTCGTCTCCGGAATGAACAGCGCGATGAACATCACCGCCGCCGCCGCCATCAGGCCGTACCCCAGGAATGTTCCCGCCGACCCCAGGTGCGACAGTTCCCAGGGGAAAATGAAGGTCACGCTCGCGCTGATCGCCGAGTTCCAGAAGCCGACCAGCGACATCGCGGCCCCGCGGTACTGGTTCGGGAAGATCTCCGACAATAACACCCACATCACCGGCCCCAGCGAGATCGCAAACGACGCCACAAAACCCATGATCGCGATCAACACCAGCGTCGCCCGGATGTTGAGCCCCGCCGTGACCAGCGCCTCCTTGTGCGCCTTCACCCGGTCCGCGCCGAGCGTCGACTCGAGGTTCGCCAGGTACTCTTTCTCGGACCGGAACGCCTGCGGTTCCGCCGCCTTCAAGTCCGCGATCAGCGCGGCTGGCGCCTTGTTCTCCTCGAGGACGCGAAACGACTTGCCGGTCAGTTGATACGTCGCGCCGTGAAACGCCCAGCTGCAGGCGAGCAGCGACACCGCCATGCCCGTGGCGCCAATCAGCAGCAGCGGTTTCCGCCCGAGTCGATCCACGAACCGGATCGCCACGAACGTCATCCCCAGGTTCACCAGGCCCACCAGCACCGCCTGTCGGAACGCCGCGTCCGTCCCCCCGCCCGCCTGGACAAAAATCGTCGGCAGGTAATAGAAAATCGCGTTGATCCCGGTGATCTGCTGGAAGAAAGCAATCGCCAGGGCAATGAACAGGATGAACCGCATCCGCCGGCTGAACACGCCGCGCAAGCCGACGGTCGGCGCCTTCTCGGCGAAGCTCTGTCGGATCCGCTCGAGCTCAACCTCCGCCTGCTCGGGTCCGCCTGCCTTGATCAGGATCTCCCGCGCCTTGTCCGTCGCCCCCCGGCCGTAGAGCCAGCGCGGGCTCTCCGGCACCGCGAACAGCAGGAAGAAGTAGAGCACCGCCGGCACCGCGTCCATCCCCAGCATCCAGCGCCAGTTGTTCTCCCCAACCCCCAGGAGGGCGTAGTTCGAGAAGAACGACGCCGAAATGCCGAGCACGATCATCAACTGGTTCAGCGACACCAAGCTGCCGCGGTATCTCGGAGGCGAGATCTCAGCGATGTAGACCGGTGCGATCAGGATCGCGCCGCCCACGGCAATCCCACCCAGCACCCGCGCCGCCACAAACAGGCTGAAATGGGTCGTCAAGGCCGACGCCAGCGCCGATACCGTGAAGAACACCGCGGTCGTGATCAGCACCTTCTTCCGGCCGAACCGGTCGCTGAAGAAACCGGCCACCGCGGTGCCCCCGAGCACGCCCCAGCCCAGACAGCTCACCGCCAAGCCCAGAAGGAAGTCCCCGCGGTCGCCCGTTAACTGGAAGTACTTCTGAATGAACGGGACGGCGCCGGAAATCACCGTCGCGTCAAAGCCCCAGACAAAGCCGCCCAGCGCGACCGCCAGAGCGACCAGGATCATGTAGCGCTTGCTATGGGGTGCCGCCGAAGAAGCCGGGTCAACTGGGGTTTGCACGCCGCATCTTGGTCCGGACACCGGCCGGGGTCAATCCGTCAATCCCCCGCGGTTGAAAATGCCCTTGCGAAGCGGGGCCGGAGGCGGCAGAGTACGCCCCCGCACGGTTCTTGACCGCGTGCGCGGTTAGCTCAGGGGTAGAGCACTTCCTTGACACGGAAGGGGTCAGAGGTTCAAATCCTCTATCGCGCACCATCTTCTCCAAGAAACACTACCGCGAACTCGTGACCGCCGAACAAGCGGCTGCGTTCTGGAACTTGATGCCTCGCCGGTCTGGTCCCCCTCAGAAGAGAAACTGAACGCCAGACGTTCAGACGGATAATCCTACGCCCACCTTTTCGGAACCACCCGCCGCAACCGACCGGCGTTGATCATCAACCACTTAAGCCGCTGGCCTTCAGCAGGTTATCCCCGGTTTTGGCACGGTTCTTGAATCCTGGCCTCTCCGTGCAAAGGTTTGAAAAGCTCTGAAAAGCTCTGAAAAGGAACCAAACATTTGCCAAACATTTCGGTGCCGCAGAGGGCCGGAAGAGGGCGGGTTTAGGTCCGGCGGCGAAGACGACGCGAGAAGGCCGATGCCCGACAGGGAGGATGACCGCAGCCATCGGGGCCTTCCGGGGGCTTGTCGCTGTTCGTGAGATGCGAGGAACGGGCAGGAAAGGGACACGAACCGCGTGCGCCAGCCATCACCGTCACGATACCGCAAAGTCGACCGCAACAGATGTCAGGGCCAGCGCTCGCAGCATCATTTGAGTTGTCGAGCGGATGCTGCTACGCTTCACACGCAATGTTGGCTTTGGCTAAACCAGGGGCTCAACAGAACCGGAAGCTCCGCAGCACTCTCCACAGAACTACGCCTCTCCGTGTTCTTATGCGGTCCAGATTGGGTGGGGCGACCGCCCCGTTGGCCCCCCACCGTCTCCAGCGACGTCGCGGGTCTGTCGGGGCCTTATCGCGTCCGCTAAGTAACCCGAAGCAGTGATCAGACGAGCGACAATCACCACCGTCGTCGGCCTGCTTTCTGCGGTCGCCTTGGTCGCATACCGCTACTTCTACTGCAGCCCGTGCGGAGTCCTTGTGCACGGTCCGGGTTACGAAGGAGTGCTGATGGATGCCAGCTATCTATCTGCACGCCACGGTCCATGGGCTGCAACACGGCAGCAGGTGAATGAGTTGGAGCGCGCTTTGCCCGCTTATGTGATCTCCCGCAGCAATGTGTTTAGTCCCGCAGTCTTGAGCCAGCTGCAGGATTATAGGCGAAAGTACATCGGACTCCACCGAGATGGGCGCCCGTGGATCGCGGCTACTTTCTTCTCACCTCGGCTAGTATCGCGTCGTGATTGGCTCAAAGGAGTCATTATCGATGGTATGTCCAGAGAAGACAACTGGTCCGTGCTTTATGACCCTTCTGAAGGGACATTCACGGAGGTTCTTCAGGCGGAGTCGCCATATTGATATTTCGGGGTAAATGGGGTCTTCGGTCCACCCGTCCGGCTCATACACCCTTACCGGCCTCAGGAGCGGGAAGAAGGTGACGTCACTACGGGAGCCCAAGGTGCTGGTGAAGCCAGAAGCGTGGCCCTCGGCGGCCACTACGCTCCACCCTTGATCAGGCCCTTTTCCAGCGTAGCGGCGCGCAGTTCATCCAGCAGGGTGATCGCAGCGACCAGGCCGTCATTGAGTGCCTGGACTTCCGCCCGCGTCGGCGGATCGCTGATGGTCTGGGAAACGTAGGTGACGATTGCCTGAGCGGCCCCGGCCCGCTGGGCGGTTGGCGTCGCGCCGTGGAAGCCGACCTTGGCGGACGCGCCCGCGCCGACGGTGATCTCCCAGGAATAGGCCCCCGCGTGGCGCTTCACCGCGCCGTCGGTGACGTTCCAAACCAGGTAGCCTGTCGGGATGGTACCGCTCGACGGATCCGCCGTGACCGCGCCTGCCGGATCTGGATCCACGTCCCCGGCGTTCCCGCCTGCGTGCAGCGCCACTCCCCGCCCAGGGCATCGCGCCAGAACTAGGCCAGGGCGAACGTCCCGGCCGTCGGCGGGCCGATGATCGTGGTCGGGGTGCCGTTCTGGTAGGTGGCGAGGCGGAGGCAGATCGCTTCGGCGAAAGCGGATCGAGTAGCCCGCCGCCGCACAGGACCGATCCCCGCCTACGCTCCGCGGTTGCTCGCCACTCGCCGGCGGCTTGCCGGCTCCGCCTACCGGCTCCGCCGCCCCGCCGCCTGCTCACGCCTCTGCGCCGCTCCGCTACCACACTTCTCCGTGAGCTCAGGTCAAGGCTCCGCCTCAAGGAACTGCTACTAGGGCGGCCCGGACCCCGAGGTTGCCGATCCCGGACTCCGGCCAGCCGTCGTAGCGGTTCGCCGACCGGCAGCTCCGGCCGTTGTAGTACCAACTGCCCCCGCGGGCCACGCGGTCCGAGCCCGAACTAGGCCCAGTCGGGTCAGTCACACTCCCACCAGGAAGCGAGTCCTGCAGCCAGTCCGCGCACCACTCCCACACGTTCCCATGCATATCGTACAATCCCCACGGGTTCGGCAGCTTCTGACCCACCCGATGCGTCTGATCCCCCGAATTCCCACACCACCACATGTACTGATCGGCCACTGGACAGGCGCCACACTCATCATCGCACTCGAGCGCGTCCCCAAATGAATACCGTGTCGTCGTCCCAGCCCGACACGCATACTCCCACTGCGCCTCGGTCGGCAGCCTGTACTCATACCCCACAGGCAACCGACCAGCAGCGCGCTCCTGCGCCGTCAGCCGGTTGCAGTACTCCACCGCCTCGTACCACGTTACCTGCTCCACCGGCCGGTCCAAGTCACCTGTGAACCGGGACGGATTGTTGCCCATCACCCATGCGTACTCCCGCTGCGTCACCTCGTACTTCCCAAGCCAGAATCCCTTGCTGATCGTCACCACCGTTTGAGGACCTTCATCACTATACCGATTCCGCTCGCTCGGCGGGCTCCCCATCGTGAACGTTCCTGGCGGGATCCAGACCATCCCAGCGGGACCAGTCTGTTCAGGCTCGCCCAGCACCCGGTAGAACATCGGCACCTGCACCCGTATCGTCCCGTCGGTGCCGACGACCACCGCGTCCAGGCCCGCCCAACTGTTCGTCCACGGCCCGTTCACCGTCGGCGCCCACTCGACCGTGGCCGTGCTGCCAGGCTGGAGCCCCGCGCAGATCAGTTCCCCGTTCAAACTCAGGGACTCGATTACGGGAAGCTGTGCCTGGCTCTGACTGCTCATCAGGCTCATCATCGCGCCAATGACCGCCACCGCGCTCACGCGCTTTTCCGTCTTCACGACTCTCCTTTCTTAGCCTCAGCCTTGTGTGTTCATCGCCCCGAAGGCACGGTCCGGATCACCGAACCGGATTCCAGTCGGCAGAGGTTTTGACTGGTAGTGACTAAAAGGAGTACCAGCCGCCCCCACCCCTGGCAACCATGAACTCGGCTTTAGCGTGGCATTGCTCATCCCCGGCGTAGGGGAGCGCGAGCGCTCCCGCCGCGAGCCTTTGCATATGCCTGTGGCCAGTGGCAGGATTTCAACCGCGCTGGCTGGCGTGGAGTTGGCCAAGTGAGGTGGACGCCATCTTCAACCAAGCTCTCCTGGGCTGTGCCGTCGTTGAAAGCCTTGGTCTGCAGCGGCCGGGCGCTGCCGGAGCGTCGCGAGCGTCGCAGCGCCTACGCGTCCGGCACCTCCCACACGTACCCGCCGGCGTGGCGCTTGATGTGGCCGGTGGTCACATTCCAGATGAGGTATCCCGTGGGGATCGTGCCGCTGGACGGGTCCGCCGTCACCGCCGCCGGCCTGATCTGGATCCACGTGCCTGGGGTGCCGGCCCCGGTGCAGCGCCACTCCCCGCCCAGGGCGTCGCGCCAGAACTCGGCCAGGGCGAACGTCCCGGCGGTCGGCGGGCCGATGATCGTGGTGGGCGAGCCGTTCTGGCCCATTACTGACCTGGGGGGAGGACGGACCGGAACCCGCCGAAGTCGTCCCCGTCGCCCGGCCAGCGCCTGCTGCGGTGCGTGACCCGGCAGCCCCTGGCGCTGCCGCCCCAAGCGCCACCCCGGATCACTCGGTACGAGCCCGACGCAGCACCGCCCAAGTCAACGGAAGCCGAGGAGCCATAGTGCGCGCCCGAATACCAGTCCCAGCACCATTCCCACACGTTCCCCACCATGTCGTACAACCCATACCCGTTGGCCCCAAATGAACCCACAGGACTGGTGTAGGGCCAATCACCGACGTCGTAATCCGGATGAGGCCCTTCCGTCGTACTGACGTCGTAGCCGTAGCCCGGCCTGCCGCTTTCCCAGTAGCTCCAGTAGTTCGCTTGGCTATGGCTGATCGTGTCCCCCCGCGGAAACCGCATGCCGGAAAGCCCCCCACGCGCCGCATACTCCCACTCGGCTTCCGTCGGTAGCCGATACCCCGCATCCCACTTCACCCAGTCATTCTGAACGTCCACCTGTCCTGTGCGGTATACCGTGGTTTTGGCCGCACTCGTGTAGTAGGCAGGCGTGCGTCCTTCCTTCTGGCTCCGCGCATTGCACCACTTCACTCCATCATACCAACTGACCGTTTGGACCGGGTGGTCCGCCCCCTTGCCCCCTCCGGCGTTGTCGAAACTGTAACCGTTGGCCAACGCCCAAGTCCGCACCTCATCCCACAACACCTTCGTCACCTCCGTCCGGTCCATGCTGAACGCGCTCACCGTCACCGTGTGCACCGGACGCTCGTCGCTGTCCCCCTCGCCAAATGTGTCTCCCATCTGGAAGGAACCCGCCGGGATCCGGACCATGCCGGGCGGCGGAGGCACAACAACGACAACCCCGACACGGTAAAACCGCTTCGCCATTCCTTGGATCGGCTGAGGGTCAGCAACCGTCACCACGGTTTCATCGGTCTGGAATTCTTCGATTAGCGTATGCCATTCTTCAAGATCATCCGAATAGTCGATCTGGTATGCCCGGTCCGATTTAGTCGGTACCTTGAATGTGCAGTATCCCCCTTGGGGACGAGCATCGCGAATCCGTAGCACAGACTGAACGTCCATCGGATCGGTCCCCGCCACGTACTCTTCCCACATCGCGTGGCCATCGCGGTCTGGATCGGCTAGTTCGCTCTCCACCGGGTCTCCCGTGACCCCGAACGACCGAATCCAAGCTGCCGGCGTGCCGTGTGGCAGGCGGTTGACCGTCAGGAGAGCTGCATCGCTGGTCGCAGTTCCCAGCGAATTACGGACGACCACGTCATATGTTCCTGCATTCGGCAGCGCGACCTCGGCGATAACCACCTCGGGGCCAGTCGCGCCTGGCACCGGCTCACCGTTCTTTCGCCACTGGTACGTCAGTGGCGCCGTCCCGCGCGCCTGCACGGCGAATTGCGCCCTCTGCCCGTCGAACACGGTCACGTCCTCTGGCCCGACCAGGATTGTCGGCGGATTGCCTGTCCTGATCAGGAGCGTCGCTTCCGCACTGGTCTGTGTGCCGTAGGCGTTGCTGACTGCAACGCTGTACAGAGCCGCATCTGCCGCTGTGACCGATCCAATGGTGAACGTCGATCCGGTGGCGCCCGCAATCGCCACGCCGTCCTTGCGCCACTGATACGCAAGCGGACTCGTGCCCGTGGCTGATACGCGGAACGTCACGCTCGTGCCAAGGTCTGCGGTCAGGGCTGCCGGATGCTCCGTGATCGACGGCCCTACGCCCGCAGTGGCCATCGAGAATAGACCGGTCTGATAGCCCGTAGTTCCTGGCTTCCGCAGGAACACCGTGCCCGTTGTCGAGGTGTCGAAGCTCAGCTGGAGGCTCAGCCCCTGTCCGAAGCGAGAGTCATCAAAAGACAACGCAGCGGTGTAGTCGGAATCCTTGCTGTACGAATACGTACCCGAACTGCTCAGCACATCACCCGAAAGCGCACTAATAGCGTAGGTGTTTCCGGATGCGGCTGGTTCGAAGCGGTAGGAGCCGAAGGTGGCAAAAGGCGCTTCACCGCTCGTGATCGAGACCGTCACCGAAGTGCCCACTATCGTCGTCAGCGAGGCACCGGCGTACAGCTTGAAGGTTCCCGACTGGCCCGCTCCCGAGAACGCGGGACTTTCGAGCGCATATGATCCCGAAGTCGGCGTATTGAAATTGCAGGAGACCGTGGCGAGGCCGATGCCGCTGTCCACCAGCGCCAGGGTGGCCCCAGCCGTGCCGCTCTTCGTGTAGGTGTGCGTGCCGGTGCTCGCAACCACGTCTCCCGAGATCGGAACAATGGCGTAGCTGCTGTCATTCGCAGCCGGAAGAAAACGAAACGCTCCGCTCGCTGCAAATGGGAACGTGCCGCTGGAGATCATCAACTCGATCGTCCGCCCGCCGATGTCCTGCGGCGACTGGGCAGTCGCCCTAAGGGTCAGCGATACCAGGAATACCGCAAGGGCGACAATGGCGACAGGGTTTCGCGCAAGCTCGCGCTTCATAGTCCGTACACTATTGAGCCCCCCCCTTAACACAAGCCGGAAAGAGTACCAAGAACCGGGCTTGCTTGGGTCCTTCCGGAGGACGTGCACAAGTCTGGCGGACCGATTCACCTGGATTCCTACGCCTCCGGCACCTCCCACACGTACCCGCCGGCGTGGCGCTTGATGTGGCCGGTGGTGACGTTGAGAATGAGATAGCCGGTCGGGATGGTGCCAGTTGAAGGGTCCGCCACCACCGCCGCGGGCCGGATCTGCATCCACGACCCAGGTGTCCCCGCCGCCGTACAGCGCCACTCGCCGCCCAGGGCATCGCGCCAGAACTCGGCCAGG
>Ga0209200_1000983_pt1 | contig 30553 bp, 30 predicted proteins | sample AD_UKC033_MetaG_FD_184406 | JGI IMG/M metagenome (GOLD analysis project Ga0209200, IMG submission 184406) | Active sludge microbial communities of municipal wastewater-treating anaerobic digesters from USA - AD_UKC033_MetaG (SPAdes) (version 2) | ecosystem: Engineered > Bioreactor > Anaerobic >... | reverse complement strand
ATGATGAATTTCCTGAAGGATCTGTTTACACAAGAGCCGGCGTCCTCTTTGCGTCGGCCTTCGAAGTGGATTGCACTTTTGAGGGAAGGTCGGCACATGTTGCTTTCTATAAGCAGGGAAGAGACGCAATTGAGGGAGCTATGGATTTTCTTCAAAGGGTCTATTCGGTTGATAGAGGAGATTCCGTACTGAGATTTGGACTCATACAGGGGGGCAGGGTTAGAAATGTGGTGGCAGATTCCTGCACTCTTTCAGGGACCGTAAGAACTAAAGCTTTTGAGCTTTCAGAAGAGGCAATCATGGAACTCGAAGAACTTGGGATAGAAGTCGCTACTAAGAGAGGTCTGAAGTTCTCTCAGGAAATTGGTTCTAAGTATCCACAGGTTCTTGTAGACAGAAATCTCTACGATAAACTGTGCGCCCTGGTCGATGTGAATCCGGTAGAGATGAAATACGTGGGGGAGGATTTTGGGGTGATCGCTATGAAATACCCTTCGGTACTTTTCTGGTTGGGTACAGGAAGAGGAGAACAGCATGGACTACATAATTCAAGGTTTTTGCCTGCTGACTCCGTTATTGAGAAGGGCGTTGAGGTTTTCTGGAAGGTTGCCAACAGCTGAGCTAGAGCCTTCGAAATTTCCCCTCTCGAAGCTCAAGTGAGAACTTGTTATCACTGTAAAGGGGGTCCGGTTTGGAGTCTTCCACTACCATGAAGACCGCTCCTGTTCTTATCTCAGCTCTCAAAGTTACTTCACCGGTTTTTTCGAATAAGAAAACGGGCGTGTTCATGTAGCTTCTGTGTATCGGGACGATGGATCTCGCTCCGATCTTCATTTGACTGAACAGCTCTACGGTTATTCCCGGAAAGGCTACTGTAGAGATCATAGCATCGTACGGAGCTTCTTCTTTGAAACCACATCTGCCGTCACCGATCACTATCTGCACGTTGTTCACGCGGTAGCGTCGCAGATTTTCCGAGGCAATAGATGCAACCGTTCTGGAGGTCTCCACTGAGACTACGCTTCCCATTGTCAGCATTTTTCCAAGCAGACACGCGCAGAAGCCGGTTCCCGTCCCAAGATCAAGGACCTTGTTGTCTTCGTGCAGTTTCAATTCTTCTATCATGCTTATCAAGAGGGATGGCTGAGTAGAAGTGGAGCAAATTTCCCCTGAGCTTGCAAGACTTAGTAGAGCTCTGTCGGAGTAAGCCTCATCCGCTACTTCGGGTGAGACGAAATCCCTCCTGTCAAGTTCCATTAGGGCCGACTCCAGTCTGGGATCGGTCAGGCAACCTGTTCTCTTCAGAAGACTCAGAAGCTCTCTCATCGGAAAATCTGTCACACTCCTCTAGAAGAAGAGATACTTAATGGCGTTAGCGACCACAATTATCAGCAAAATCCATTTCACAAAACCGCTTCCCTTTCTTATCGATAACCTGGCAGCAAAATAAGCCCCGACAACATTTCCTGCTGCGAGAACCAGGCCGGGAATCCAGTATATCATCCCATTAAGGATGAAGATAACCAGGGCAAAAACCGTGTAGATGAAGACAATGAGAATCTTCGTGAAATTCGTCCTCACAAGATCAAAACCGTACGAAAAGGTAAGTGCTCCAATCAGGAAGAAGCCAACTCCCGCCTGCAAAAATCCGCCGTAGAAGCCCACTCCAAGAAAGATCAGAGTTGAGAGGACTCTAGAGGGTCTGGAAAAAGTGAGCGGCGTCGGTTTCAGTAACATAATCATAACAACTACAAGAAGCGCTACTGCGATCACTTTCTCCAGTGCATCCTTGGGTATTGTCGAGACAAACATAGAACCTATCACTGAACCTATCGTAGCAGCCACTATCGCCGGAAGTGTGGACTTTTCAAACCTCATTCCCTCGGATCGAAAGGTCTTTACTCCTATACCGCTTTCAAATATCACTCCCAGTCTATTAGTTGCATTGGCAACAGCAGGTGGCAATCCTATCCACATAAGTACCGGGAGAGTGACCATTGAGCCCCCTCCCGCCATAACATTCATAAAACCAGCCACGGCACCCGCGACATATATTATTACGAACTGTAATACTGTCATTTGTCCTGCGTCAACTATACGAAGGAGTTGTTCGAGCCGCCCATATCAATCTTCTTCATCAGCTTTTTCAGAGATGTCAAGAGAGAAATGAACTCGCTTTGAGAGATATTTACCTGATCGGCAACTTTCAGCGGAATAGCCAGTGCCTTGTCCTTAAGCTTTCTTCCTTCTTCGGTTAGATTTATCAGCACCTGCCTTTCATCACCCTGAGACCTTTCTCTCTTTAGGAGGCCCTGCTTCTCCATTCTCTTCAGCAAAGGAGTCAGGGTTCCGGAATCAAGAAACAGTCTTTCACCGAGTTCTTTTACAGTAAGGGGCTCCTTCTCCCAGAGAACAAGCATTGCCAAGTATTGGGGGTAGGTTATGCCGAATTCCGAAAGCAACGGTCTGTAAAGCCTTGTGACACCCCTTGAGCTGGAGTACAGAGCAAAACAAAGCTGATTGTCCAGTTTAAGGAGTTCTTCCCCTCTTGGGATTGCAGCCTCTTCTTTCTTGCTCACATAACCGCCTCCTCAATTGCCGAACGAAATGACTCGGGTTCCTCCTTTGGCTCAAATCTTCCAATTATCTCGCCCTCTCTGTTAATCAAGAACTTAGTAAAGTTCCACTTTACTTTTCCCGAATACTCCTTCTTCCCGGCACCTGAAGTAAGAAACTCATAAAGTGGATGGATGTTCTTTCCCTTCACGTGAATCTTCGAAAACAACGGAAATGTAATGTTGAAGTTCGTACTGCAAAAAGCCTTTATATCTTCATCACTGCCGGGTTCTTGAAAGAGAAAATCATTAGAAGGGAACCCTAGCACAACGAAATCTCTATCTTTGAACTCTTCAAATATTTGCTGCAGTCCGTCATACTGAGGAGTGAATCCGCATTTACTTGCAGTGTTCACCAACAACAATACCTTTCCTTTGAAGTCTTCCATTGATTTATTCCATCCGTCAATCGTAGTCAGTTGAAAATCATAAATACTCATTATTTCACCTCCAATATTATTGTACACTATTTAGTTGTACTATGGAAGCTTTTCGGCTTGTTTATTTCTTAAGAGCTGAGGAATCTGATTTGTGAATCCTTAAGAGCCTCTGCATCTAACTGGAAAAACCCAAGTCAGCGTTCCATCTAAGATTCTTCCACATTATCTCTTTTTTCGGTTCTGAGTTTTCGTCTCCGGCTGAGAAGCTAATGTTTTTCACGCTTCCGATAATGGAGAAATGGATTATTGGGGCAATCGGGTGTGCAAAGTGTTATAAATGAATATGACACGGCTAGTCATTAGCTTTTTTCAGATAATGAGGTGAATTCTTGATAAAAGCATCTTCAATAGCGGGAAAGGTCGAGACCGCATTAGTAGAGGCAAACACAATAATGGATGATAAGATCAAATCTTCTCTATACCTCTACGATGGTCCCTTCTCATCTGTTCTAAATGAAAACTCAATACTTGCAGAAAAGCTGAAGCTTCCTCTGTGCCAGGACACAGGGTTCATTGAATTTTTTGTCTTCATCGGTCAGGAGATATCTCTTGAGGAGCCCATATCAGATACCCTCAATATGGCTGTCAGGAGAGCGTATTCAACAAACCCCTATCGATATTCAGTTGTGAAGGACCCCCTAATGCACAGGGAAAACACTGGAGACAATACACCTTCGGTAGTGCATACTTTCATGGTTTCCGGAAGAGAATTAGAGATACGTTTCCTCGTGAAAGGCGGTGGCAGTGAGAATCTCTCAAGACTGTTCATGCTCAACCCGACAACATCGCAAGAAGAGTTCATTGAAATAATTGTCAATTCAATTTCTGAAGGGGGAGCCAGGGGTTGTCCTCCGCTCAGAGTAGGAATAGGCATCGGGGGAAGCTCAGAAAAGTCTATGCTCCTTGCCAAGTTTGCTCTGACTAGAGAGTTAGATTCGAGGAATCCTGACGTTGGCTACGCCTTTCTTGAGGAGAAGCTTTTGAATGAGATCAATTCTCTACATATCGGTTATCAAGGACTGGGAGAGGGAATAACCGCTTACTCGGTGAGCATTGAGACTGCGCCCTGTCATATTGCGATTCTTCCCGTTTCACTGGCTATTGATTGTTATCTCTGTAGAAAGGGGGTAGTCACCTTTGAAGATAGATGATTTGTACCCAGGTCAAGAACTCAGCTTCACAGGCAGACTCATAGTAATGAGAGACGCAGCTCAAATGCGCCTCAAGAAGTTGTACGAAGGAGGTAAAACTCTTCCTGTAGAGCTTAATGAAGCAATAGTGTTCTATGCCGGTCCGGCCAAGCTAGTTAAAGAAAGCTGTGGAGCGATCGGTCCAACCACTTCACTAAGGATGGATGGATTCTTGGAGATGCTTTTCGAAAAGGGCGTTCTAGCAACTATAGGCAAGGGCGAGAGATCGGTTCCGGCAGCGAATCTGTGTAAAAAGTATAGAAGAGTCTACTTGATCGCTCCAAGCGGAGCGGCCGCTTCGCTTGCGCAAAGAATAGAGTCTCTGAGGACCATCGCTTACGAAGATCTGGGCACAGAAGCAATTTTCGAGATCGATGTCAGAGACTTTCCGTTGATTGTTGCAACGGATGTTAACGGTTCGGATCTTTTTACTTTGAATAGAAGGTGATTGTGTGAACGAAAAGGCATTGAAACTTCACAAGGATCTCAGGGGGAAGCTAGAAGTAAGAAGTAAGGTTAGAGTGGATAGCATGGAGGCCCTTTCGCTTGCATACACTCCGGGAGTGGCCGATGTGTGCAGAGTAATTGAGAGCGATAAAGAACTTGCTTATGATTACACAAACAAATGGAATTACGTCGCGGTAGTTTCAGATGGAACGGCGGTTCTTGGTCTTGGCGATATTGGCCCAGAAGCAGGACTTCCTGTTATGGAGGGAAAAGCCGTTCTGTTCAAGGAATTCGCGAATGTTGATGCCTTCCCTCTCTGTATTGACATCCATAGTCCTGAGGAAATCATCTCATTCGTGAGAGCAATCGCTCCAACCTTTGGAGGTATTAACCTTGAAGATATCTCCTCACCAAAATGCTTCTTCATTGAAAGCGAACTTCAGAAGATGCTCAATATTCCCGTTTTTCATGACGATCAGCACGGGGCGGCGATAGTTGCCGTTGCCGCATTGAGAAACGCCCTGAAGATTGTTGGAAAGAAGATTGAGAATCTAAAGATAGCGACTGTCGGCGTTGGCGCAGCCGGAGGCGCAACAATCAAAATGCTACTGGCGGCAGGTGCAAGAAATATTGTTGCAGTCGATAGAAATGGAATACTAAACAGGAATCAGCCATCTACTCTCCTAAATGAGTTTCATTCTGAGATCGTAAAGGAAATTAATCCAGATAATCTCAGTGGAAATCTGGAGGAAGCCGTGAAGGGAGCCGATCTCTTCATTGGAACTTCTGTTGCCGGGCTTCTTTCACCTGAAATGGTGCGCAAAATGGCTCCCGAACCGATCATATTCGCTCTGGCCAATCCCGTACCGGAGATTATGCCAGATCTTGCCCGAAGCGCAGGTGCATCAATTGTCGCAACCGGCAGATCAGACTTCCCAAACCAGATAAACAATGTTCTAGCATTTCCGGGAATATTCAGAGGTGCTCTTGACACAAGATCAAGAGAGATAAACGAATCTATGAAGCTGGCAGCAACTGACGCCCTTGCTTCGGCTGTGCCTGAAGAAAAGCTTTCCAGGGACTACATTTTGCCGAGGCCGTTCGAGCCGGGAATCGCAAAGAAGGTTGCACTAGCCGTTGGAAGAGCTTCTATTGATTCGGGGTGTTCGAGGCTCTCAGGTGAAGTAAACCTTGAGCAATTGATAGAAAGAGGATTCAAGAAAATCTGAAAGTCTTGTTTCCGAAATAACATACCTGCGGATGGAAAGATCGACTTCATCGTGCACACTATTGCATGAATGCAGTTTTTTGCATGCAAAAGCGTTCACCGACGGGGATCCCAAAGCAGCAAAGCTTCTGTATTCGGCTTTCAATGAGTGATTTATACAATTATGATCTCCTGGCATGATATTGCTTATTAAGTTGATGTGATGAATACTATGATAAAAACCAGGGGGTGTAAATCGTGACAGAAAAGTTTTCGAAGATCGCACTCAGAATGAAGTCGAACATCATCAGGGAACTGCTTAAGGTGACTTCGAAGCCGGGAATGATTTCTTTCGGTGGAGGTGTTCCCGATCCAGATACATTTCCACGTTTTGAAATGGCCGAAATATCGAAAGAAGTCCTGGAGAAGGAGTACAGATTTACTCTTCAGTATGGCTCAACCGAAGGTGATCCGATACTGAGGGAAGAGTATATATCTCTTCTGAAACGGGAAAGTGGGATAGAAGGTCTCGATGTCGACAATCTGCTTGTCACAGTCGGTTCCCAGAGCGCACTGGATCTTGTAGGCAAGATCTTCCTCGACGACGATAGTCTATACTTAGTATCAAAACCTGTTTATCTTGGAGCCGCAAGCGCCTTCGCATTGCGATCAAACGGCTATGTCTACATGGACCTTCGAGAAGACGGGATTGACCTTGATGAGGTTGAAAACAGATTGGAAGAGATTGCTTTAAGAGGGGAGATCAATAAGGTAAAATTCATATACGTTATCTCTAACTTTCACAACCCGGGCGGCGTTACAATATCGCTGGAAAAGAGAAAGAGGCTAGTCGAAATCGCTGAGAAGTACGATGTTCTGATCGTTGAGGATGATCCCTATGGTGACCTTAGGTACGAAGGCGATCCAATAGATCCAATATTCAAAATCGGAGGTCAGAATCGGGTCTTACTTCTGAGGACATTCAGCAAGATCCTCTCCCCAGGGCTGAGGTTAGGAATCGTTATTGGGAACAAGACCATAATAAGGAAAATGGTAATGGCTAAACAAGCCTCGGATCTCTGCACTCCCAGTCTCACACAGAGAATCGCGGCTAGATATCTTCAGAGGCATGATTTGCTTGCACAGCTTAAACCAACGATAGCTCTCTACAGGGACAAGAGAGACCTTATGCTTGCCGAGCTCGAGAAGAATTTCGGAGACATGAAGGGATTCCATTGGACCAAACCTGACGGAGGCCTTTTCATTTGGTTCACTCTTCCCGAGAGCTTCAATACTGGAGAAATGCTGGAAATGGGCAAGGCCGAGAATGTGCTTTTTGTTCCAGGAGAGGCCTTCTCGCTGGACAACACATGCAAGAACTCGATGCGCCTATCCTTCTGTCTTCCTCCCAGAGAGGATATCATAGAAGGAGTAAGAAGGCTGAAGAAGGTCATTCTGGAGTACGGTAAAGAGAAGAATCTTCTCTAGAGGAGTGGAAAGATGAAGATTCTCGCTATAAACCCCGGCTCAACTTCAACAAAGATAGCTGTTTTCAACGACGAAGAGGAGATTGTTAGAGGTTCGATTCAGCACTTCTCGTCTCGAAATGATCGAAGTCAAGACATTCAAGTTAGGGCAGAGGAAATCCTATCCTTCCTAAAAGAAAGCAGCATTTCTTTCGATTTTGACGCCATTGCCTGCAGAGGAGGCATATTGCCACCTATGGAAAGCGGTACATATCTGGTAGACGATAAGATGGTAGATTTTCTCCTTCATCGCGCGGCAATTGATCACCCTTCGAATCTTGCCGCTCCCATAGGTTTAAGGCTATCTGAAGGGAAGATTCCCGTGTTCATAACAGATCCAATCTCCGTCGACGAGTTGTGCGAAGAGGCTCGTTTGTCAGGCCTTCCTCAACTTCCAAGAATCTCTAGACTTCATGCGCTTAACATGAAAGCTGCCGCGAGACAAATAGCCTTTGATCTTGGGAGAGATGTCCGAAATCTCAATCTGGTAATCGCCCATCTGGGCGGAGGTATCTCTGTTGGCCTGCAGTTGAGGGGAAAGATGGTGGATGTCAACAACGCAACCGATGAGGGACCTTTCAGCCCGAACAGAACTGGGGAGCTTCCAGTAGGTGATGTAGTGGAAAAATGCTTCTCGGGAGAATACTCGGAAAGAGAGCTTCTCAACAGATACTTAAAATACGGCGGACTTCTCGCCTATCTTGGAACCGACGATCTAAGAAAGGCGCTGGAATTTGCAAAAGAAGATGACGACGCAGCTCTAGTTGTAGACGCAATGGCTTATCAGATTGGAAAAGAGATCGGAGGAATGGTTGCTGTAGCTGGTGGTTCGATCGACGCAATTGTTTTGACCGGAGGGATGGCATACAACACTGAATTCGTCCAGAAGATCAAAGAATACATTGGGAAGTTCGCACTGGTAGTCATAGAACCTGGCGAAAACGAGCTTCTTTCTCTTGCTCTAGGAGCAAAGAGAGTACTGGAAGGAACTGAGAAGGCAAGAACTTTTGATCCGGAGGTGGCAATGTGATTCCACATCTCTCACAACTCATAGATCGAGCTAAAAATAACCCAAAGACAGTTGCCATTGCAGCAGCTGAGGACTCAATAGTTCTGGCCGCAGCTAAAGAGGCTGCAGAGCATGGCATTGCATCGTTCATTCTATTTGGCCAAAAAAAGAAAATCGAGCAAATAAACAATGAGCTTGGATTTTCTGAAGGATTTACAATAGTTGACTGTTCTACAAAACTCGAATCAATTGAAAAGGCAGTAAAGGCCGTTTCCTTAAAAGATGCAGAGATTCTTATGAAGGGAAATGTCAAGACCGGGGAGCTTCTAGGCATCTATTTGAAAGATGAGTTTGGTCTCAAAACCGGAAGAACAATGAATCTAGTAACTGTTTTCGAGATAAAGAGATACCACAAGCTGTTACTTGTAACAGATGCAGGTATGGTTATCGCTCCTGATCTCAATCAAAAAGCCGATTCAATAATCAACTCGGTTTCTGTTGCGCGGGCGCTGGAAAACAAAAGACCGAAGGTTGCAGTTCTCGCGGCAATAGAGACTGTCAACCCAAAAATGCCCGCAACTATTGAGGCCGCGATTCTTTCACAGATGGCAAGGAGGGGGCAGCTTGGATCTGTCGATGTTGATGGCCCTTTTGCTCTAGACAACGCTATCTCACGTGAAGCTGCAGAGCACAAGGGGATTTCCAGTTCAGTGGCGGGCGATGCAGATATCTTGATAATGCCCGACATCGAAGCAGGTAATATCTTCTACAAAGCCATGGCATTTCTTTCTGAATGTCAATTAGCAAGCACTATAGTTGGGGGGAAAGCTCCGATAATACTCACTTCGCGTGCAGATTCAGCGGAAACTAAGTTGTACTCGATAGCTCTAAACGTCCTTCTTGCGGGAGTGATATGATGTCGGTTGTCTTGGTTATCAACCCCGGCTCGACTTCAACAAAATTGGCTCTATTCAGAGATTCAGAGATGATCGGTGAGCATACGATCAGACACTCGCCTGACGAACTGAGTAAATTTCCTTCATTATATGAGCAGCGTGAATTCAGAAAGGCCTTAATTGTAAGGTTCTTGGAATCAGTGAAGCACCCGCTCTCGGAAATCGATGCAATCATCGGGAGAGGTGGGATGCTCCGCCCTCTCGAAGGTGGTACATACGTGGTAAACGAAGAAATGATAGAAGACCTTAGATTGGCAAAATACGGTGAACATGCGTCTAATCTTGGAGCAATACTGGCAAACGAGCTTTCACTCGAAAGCGGAAAGGGAATCCCGGCTTACATAGCCGATCCGGTTGTAGTAGATGAAATGGAACCAGTCGCAAAATTTTCGGGACATCCGGACTATACGAGGAGATCGATATTTCACGCTTTGAATCAGAAAGCAGTTGCAAGGGAAGTAGCATCAAGGTATGGAAAGAAGTATGAAGAGATGAATTTCATTGTAGTTCATATGGGCGGGGGGATTTCCATCGGTGCTCACAGAAGGGGAAGGGTGGTCGATGTAAACAACGCTCTAAATGGAGACGGACCCTTCAGCCCGGAAAGAGCGGGGACTCTCCCTCTCACTGGTTTGATAAAGCTATGTTTCTCTAATGAATATACCAAGGATGAAATCAGAAAATTAATAAAGGGAAAAGGCGGCCTCATGGCTTATACGGGGACCAGTGACTGTCAGAAAGTTCAGCAGGCAATACTAGACGGAGATCGGGAATCTGAACTAGCTTATAAGGCAATGGCATACCAGATTGTTAAGTGGGTAGGAAGAATGGCTGCAGCATTATCCGGCGAAGTGGATGCGATAATAATAACCGGCGGAATAGCTTATGATAGTAGATTTATGGTTCCGTGGTTGACAGAGAAACTGAGCTTTATCGCACCCATAAACGTTGTTCCAGGTGGAAACGAAGAATTATCTCTTGCAGTCGCCTGTTTGAGAGTACTTGAAGGAAGCGAGAAAGCAAAACAATACAGGGGGGAACCGTGAACTTCAATAAAAAGATCCTTATCTTCATGGGGATGTTTGGAAGCGGAAAGACGGAAATTGCGCTTAACGTATCCAGGTTACTCACAAAAAAGGGAGAACGGGTCGCGCTTGCAGACATTGATACTGTAAGCCCATACTATAGATCTCGCGATATGAGAGACTCGTTTGAACAGCTCGGAATAAAGATCATCGCTCCAAAAGGAAAATTGGCAAACGCGGATTTGCCGATAATTCCTCCGGAGATTTTCGGCTATGTGGAGAACCCAGAGTTCAGGGTTGTTCTTGACGTTGGAGGAAATGATGACGGTGCCGTCGTCCTATCCTCACTGAGCTCAAGGCTTCCGTCTGACAACTGTGAAACATTTTACGTGTTAAATCATTTTAGGCCATTCAATGACACCGTAGAGAACGCCGCTTCTCACTTTTTCAGACTTCAAGAAAAGTCGAGGATGAAAATCAACTACCTTGTGAACAACACAAACATTGGTCTTGAAACGACCTCAGAGACGATCGACAAGGGTGAGGAGTTCGTGAAACAACTGTCCGAAAGAGTTTCTGTTCCTGTAGCTTTCACGGTTATCATGAACGGCTTGAATAGGGAACCGCGCTTGTTTGAGCAGCTTGAAATTAAGAAATATATGTTGAATCCATGGGAGGTAGAACAATGAGCAAAAACTTCGTGAAGATCGACGAAGAGCGTTGCAAAGGCTGCGGCCTATGCATCAACTTCTGCCCGAAGAAAGTACTGAGCTTTTCGGACAAATTCAACAGCAAAGGATATCGTCCTGCTCAGCAGCATGATCTCGAAAACTGTATCGGATGCGGATTCTGTTATATGATGTGTCCAGATGCAGCAATAACCGTCTTCAAAGAAACGGTCGAGGTATAGGGGGGAGATTATGGCTGAAAGGATTATGGTAAAAGGGAATGAGGCAATGGCTGAAGCTGCAGTAAGAGCAGGTTGTAGATTGTATTTTGGCTATCCCATTACTCCACAGTCGGAATTTACAGAATACATGGCGAGAAGGATGCCAGAAGTCGATGGCGTCTTCCTTCAATCCGAGAGCGAAGTTGCTGCAGTAAATATGGTCTACGGCGCCGCATGTACAGGTCATAGGGTCATGACATCCACATCCAGTCCGGGTTTTAGTTTGATGCAGGAAGGTGTTTCTTATATTGCCGGGGCGAAGTTGCCGGCTGTGTTTGTGAATGTTGTCAGAGGTGGCCCTGGACTTGGTGATATCCAGCCTGCCCAAAGCGATTACTTCCAGTCCACCAAAGGCGGAGGTCACGGCGATTACCACTTGATTGTTCTAGCACCGGGGAGTATTCAGGAAGCTGTTGATCTTATGGAAACTGCTTTCAGACTAGCGGACAATTACAGAATCCCGGTTATGATGCTTGCCGACGGAATGCTTGGTCAGATGATGGAGCCAGTTGTCTTCCCAGAGTTTGTCAAGCTTGAGGGAATCAACGATCATTCAAGCTGGGCGTTAAGAGGCGCTGATGGAAGAGAACCTCATAAAGTTACTTCTTTCGATATCGATCCAGTTAAACTTGAAGAGATGAATACTGAAACACACAAGGTCTACGAAGAGATTAGATCAAAAGAAATCCGTTTCGAGACTCATGACCTTGAAGATGCAGATTACATTCTTGTTGGATATGGAACTATGGGAAGGATTCTTGGAAGCGTTGTTAAGACGGCAAGAAAACAAGGCATAAAAGTTGGGCTCTTCAGACCGATCACTCTTTGGCCCTTTCCATATGATGAGCTGAAAAGGGCCGCAAGGGGAAAGAAGTTCTGCACAGTTGTGGAGATGTCAACGGGTCAAATGGTAGAGGATGTTCGCCTTTCAGTTGAGGGAAGCTTACCAGTGCATTTCTACGGAAGAACCGGTGGAATGGTCCCGACACCTGACGAAGTCTTCAAGGAACTCGTCAGACTTATAGGATGAGGTGATTATATGGAAAAAGCGACATACAAGAAACCTAAATCGCTTGCTGAGAAGGAATTTTCCTATTGCCCTGGATGTCACCACGGGATTATTCACAGACTCGTAGCAGAAGTCATCGATGAACTGGATATTCAGGGAAAGACTCTTATGGTTGCTCCAGTTGGATGTTCAGTTTTCGCGTACGAGTTCTTCGATATTGACGGTACGGTTGCCCCCCACGGAAGAGCTCCGGCAGTTGCAACTGGAATGAAACGGGCAATGCCGGAGAAAATGGTCTTCACTTACCAGGGCGACGGAGATCTCGCCGCAATTGGAACGGCTGAGATCATTCACGCCGCAAACAGAGGTGAAAAGATCACAACGATCTTCGTTAACAATGCGATATATGGAATGACGGGAGGTCAGATGGCTCCAACTACTCTTCTAGGGATGAAGACGACAACTTCACCATACGGAAGAAAAGCTGAGACTGAAGGTTTCCCGATTCATGTCTCGGAGTTGCTAAAAGAGACCGCAGGAATAGTCTATCTCGAAAGAGTTTCCGTGAGCTCGCCTCAAGAAGTAATTAAGGCGAAGGCCGCAATAAAGAAGGCGTTCATTGCACAGATGAAGGGCCTGGGATTCTCGTTAATCGAAGTCCTATCAACTTGTCCCACAAATTGGGGACTTGACCCGATAGAGTCCATCAAATGGCTGAACGAAAACATGAAAAAAGAATACCCAAAGGGTGTATTTATCGACAAGGTCGGTGATATCAGATGAGTGATCATTTTCTGATAGCAGCGGGATTTGGCGGACAGGGAGTTATGTTGATCGGACAGATTCTGGCAACGGCTGGGATGTTCGACAACAAGCACACAACCTGGCTACCCTCGTACGGCCCCGAAATGCGTGGAGGGACGGCCAACTGTACCGTAGTTGTAAGTGATGAACCTATCGCCTCTCCGATAACAAATACGCCAAATGAATTGATTATAATGAATATTCCCTCTCTCATAAAATTTGAGAAAGAGATCCAGTCTGATGGACTGATGGTGATAAACACATCGGTTGTTGACAGAGATACGATTAGAGATGACATCTCCATAATAAAAGTAGATGCTAATGCTATCGCTGAGAAGTTGGGCAATCTCAAAGTAGCCAATATGGTTGTTCTTGGAGCATATCTCAAAAAGACGGGCGCAGTTACTCTTGAAGGTGTAAAAAAAGCGCTTGAAGAAAAACTTACCGGAAGCAAAGCTGCTCTTGTAAACCTGAACATTAGGGCAATTGAAGAAGGGATGAAATCAGTAAGCTGATCTCATTTAATGGGACGTACCTTAGGGTACGTCCTTATGCTGTTCATATGATTGCTTACGCGATTCAAACATGTTAGTGCGCTGGTTCGCAAAATGGATGTATAATCTTGCTAAGGTATTCTCTGGAGGACTAAAATGGAATCTGAAAACTTCTGGACAGCACTTTTCTTAACTTCTTTTGCGGGCCTCTCCACTGGAATCGGTAGCATTCTTGCAATTTTCACAAAGAAAACCAATACGGGATTTCTTTCAGTTTCACTGGGCTTCTCGGCCGGGATAATGATCTACGTATCCTTCGTGGAGATCTTTGTCAAGAGTGGTGAATCTCTCCAGAAGGCTATGGGAGATGGCATAAGCAACTGGGTCAATGTGATTGCTTTTTTCGGAGGCATAGGTGTTATTGCTCTGATCGACTTTCTCGTGCCTAAGGCAGAGAATCCTCACGAAATGAGAGACGTCGACGAAATGGAAGCAAGCAGTAAGACTCTATTGAGAATGGGCGTCTTCGTTGCCCTTGCAATTGCCATTCATAATTTTCCGGAGGGGCTCGCGACATTTCTAGCTGCCTTAGAAGAGCCTTCTCTTGGAATACCAATAGCGTTCGCCATAGCTATTCACAACATTCCAGAGGGAATAGCTGTAGCTGTTCCGATATACCATGCAACGGGTAGCAGAAAGAAAGCCTTCTTGTATTCGTTTCTCTCCGGTCTTGCAGAACCTGCAGGCGCTTTGATCGGCTTCTCTTTGATTAACATTCTGTTCAACGAGATCGCGTTTGGTGTCGTATTTGCCGGTGTCGCTGGAATCATGGTTTACATTTCCCTTGATGAGCTTTTGCCTTCGGCAGAGAAGTATGGTAAACACCATCTGTCGATTTCGGGATTGATAGCGGGGATGGGTCTTATGGCAATAAGCTTGCTACTACTGTAAATTGCCAATCATATAACTACATCTGGCTATTCTATGAGAAACTGCTTGACGCGGGTTTGTGATCGCTCTGTGATTTGCTCGGTTCAATAAGTGTTACAATAATATGCGAAATTCCCAAGCTTTGGAGGTGCTTCGTTTGAACTGGTTAAACAAAGTGGAAGTTCGGTCAAGTACGGCCTGCGACCTTCTTCACGGTATGTTCAGATTGAACAACAACGACAGATTCCTCGAGCTCTTCGCTTCTCCGCAGTTCAAGGGAAAGTTTGAACCTTACAGGAACATACAGACATGGGTAACAGAAACAAGGGAACTATTGACCTCCGATATTGTAGAAAAACTGAAGGAGTTTTTCGACTGGGAAACATTTCTTGGAATGTGTCTGCTTCCAGATATTACCCATTCAAATCTCGAGAGTGCCAGCCATTTGATCGAATTTGTTCAAGAGATGCCTGAAAGAGTTCTTTTAATTCACTTCATCTATTCGGGTTATGGACCTCGAATGGGCACTGTCGATATGGATACTTTCGACAAAATCATGAAGAATGATAGAGATATGCTTCTCTTCGTATCTAACGATATGTCATTTTCGACCGAAAGGAAGGCTATCCTATTTGAGATGTTGTCTCACCCTGAAAGAACAAAGGAGGATCTACTTTACTTACTGGAGTGGTTCTACGAAAACGTGTTCTCGACAATAGAACCTAGAATAGCAAAGATTCATTCAAAGGCGGTCAATGAAATCGAAAGGGAAATTAGTGCTACTGGTGAGAAATTTCTTAGGACAATCATAAAAAACATCGACTTCACTCGTAGTGAAGTACTTGAGAGGACCGTTATCTGTCCCAGTTATTTCTCGGAATTCCTTATTTCAAACGCCAGTATCCCTTTTGTAAAAGAAGATATGTACACCATCGGCTTTCGCTTCAAAGAAGTAATGGCAGTTCCTAAAGAGGCCCTGGAAATAACAGCGGAAACCTTCGATGCCCTTGCACACGAAAAGAGATTGGCGATAATAAGATACCTCTCGACGGGACGATCTTCAGGGAACGAGTTGGCGAGAGCGCTTAACCTTTCCAACTATGAGGTGGGGGAACATATAGGTATCCTTCGCGAAGCCGGCATGGTGTTAGCCAAAAAAGCGAACCAGGTAACGTATTTTACACTCGACAAAGCAATCGTGAGGCAAGAAATCTCTAGAGCACTTGAAGATCTTCTTGAATCGAGCTAAGACTAGTGATCTTCTTTCAGCTTACGATGCATTATCTCTATCTCGAGCAAGCGGAGCTTCCTGAATGACTTTTCATCTTTTTGGTTCTTGAGAAGCTGTAGAGCAACCTTGGCACCGATCGATGCAAGACTTCCCAGAGTCTTCCCCGTTGTATACCATTGTTTCAACGGAGTCTCTTTGAGAATTATTTCAACCGGTGTCACCGATTCCCCCTTCATTACAACACTATGTGGCCTAAAGCTCTTCTTCTGCCTATCGAGCTTTTTCTCGAGGTTATCGCACATCTTCTTTATGCTGCTCAGTGAAACCAGACTCTCAACCGAATAGTCAGACACAATCCTCGTTTTTAGAGAAAAATCATATAATTCGAGAGCATCTCTAATATCTGCTTTTTCTTCAGCTGCTTCTCTTCTTTCATTTTGAAAGCTGGAATGAAGTTGAATGCCCCGATTCTTAAGTTGAATACGTTTCTCATCGCTCATACTTCTAACGCATCCTTTTCCGTTTCTGTCATGATTCTTGTAACTTCGAACTTCAGATCTTCGTCTATGAGAGAAAAGATATAACCATAAACATAATTAAAATACTGCATGGTAGGGCCATCAAAATACGAAGTGTTGAGAGATCCAATTCTCTCTTTAAGAATCACGGGAAGAGAACTCCCACTTTTGGACAGCTCCTTTTCGTTTTCGGAGAATTCATCAATAAGCTTTTTCAATCTCTCTATAGCCTTCCTATTATACCTGGCGTATCTTGCGCTTCTAAGAGATTCGACTTTTTCTTCAGCCATCCTGTAGAACCCGTTCTTCACTTCTCGATACCTCTCGTTCTGACCTTCATCTAGAATAGATAAGTCGAGCCCGGTCTCCAGTCTTGCCGCATTGTTCATTTCATCCCTTATAGCCATTTCATCATTTGAAGCCCTAATTCCTTCCAAAACACTTTCAAGCTCTTTCAGAATCTCCTCATTACGCTCGTACCGCTTACGCTCGAGCTCCATATCCCTTTCCTTTCTCAGAGAGTAGAACTCCTGCTGAGCTTGAACAAGCCTCTTTGAATACTCAGTGACAACTCCTATGGAATTTGTGCTAGAAGCAGCCCCAAACTCCTTCAATAGTCTTTCCCCTCGAAGAAAGACTTCCTCCACTTCCTTCTCGCTCTTAGCATCTCTTAGATCGGAAAACACTTTGTCCATCGCAAGCTTGAAGAACTCCAGATTCTCCGGAAACTTGCTTGTCGCAGCACCGAGGACAAGCCTGCTTTCGAAGTCCTGATTGCGTTGCTGTAGTTCCTTCAAGCGACGCAGATAATCCTCAGGACCCGGCTCCTTTCGAAACTTGATTGCGTAGGGACCTAGAAAGATACCTCCCTCTCTCAATATCAACCTGTATGCAACATAGCCAAGCAAAATCGCCACGACTATCAGCAGAAAAAGCATAGGAATCCCTCCTGTAACATACCTTCAAATAGGATAATACCATTTTTCGATTGTAAGCGGGTCAAACAAGTACTGACAACCACCGACGCTTTTTATGAATACGAGCTGCAACAGTAGGGACACTCGCGAAAAGCCCTCCGATCATTTACCGTGTGTAAGCTTTTCGGGATTTCTTTGCCGTTTTGCGAGGAAACTGCCTGAAAGGGCCGTTATCACTGGCTCTGGAATATACCTTATCATGAGATAAAGAACACCCATGTTGATAATCCAGTAAATGAACCAGAATCTTTCCATGATCTCTATTGGGTCGCCAATCAGATCGAAGAGAGGATAAACGAGAAACCCCGCTGCGATGTGGTAGCCAAGAACAAAAAGCGTTCTCCTGCCAAATAGCGACAGAAAATTTCTCACAGCCTTGCTTCTCTGCAGAATCTGAGAGAGTCCGGAAACGGCGATTATTCCAATAAGGGCAGCAATAACGTAAAGGAATGGCAAAGTGCCGAAATAGTCCTCCATCAGGTAAACTTCATTACAAAAGGCAGAAGTAATTATATAAAGGCTACAGGCTAATGCGGTGAAAAGAAATGAAAGCCTTTTTGAAAAAAGATCGCGGGATCTCACAAACTTACCCAACGCAAAATAAGGAAGGACGGCAAGCGCTACATCGAGTTTGAATGGAAGCGATCCATAAAAAAAGTACATGGAAACAAAACCTATGGTGATCCCAACAATCAGTATTCTAAGCCTTCTCAGAAGCGAGTAGTATATTTCCATGACAAAGACGGTGGGGAGAAACCATAGAGGAATTATGTTCAAAGGAATAATGCCAACCGCCGTCCTAACAGTTAAGATGTTTGCTATCACAGACCCCAAAGTGAAATTCATCTCTTGCCTCGGCACTATTGCTCTTGCTATAAGCCAAATAGCGGTATTTGCTAAAGCCATGGTGTAGTACGGAATCATGATCTGTTTGAATCTCTTAGATATACTATCTTTCAGCGGTATATCCCTAGATATAAGCCCGGAAAGAAAAAAGAAGGTGCATGCTGCAGGGTTAATGAGATTAGCAGCGATCTGCGGAGGGAGCGTATGGTACATAACGACCAGCGCCATCAAAAAGCCTCTGGCAACATCTATCCAGACAACTCTTTCATCACTAGAAGTGAGGCCCTCAATCCGACGTCTCGACAAGAATAAACACCCCGCACAAAATCTCATAGTCAGTATAACACAGGCGATATGGATTCATTCAAGGTACTTCTCTTTAGATGCGTGACACGGTTATCGGAAGCCAATCAGTGGCTATCATTTTCCGAAATATCCCCTGTCTTCCTTAATATTGGAGAGAAACAAAAGAAGGGTTAACTGACCCGGTTACAACAATTCCAAAGTCACACAATGCTGAATTATAACGCCGCCATTGATATACTTATCTATATAAGGAATTCGCGGAGTTGAAACTTAGTAAAGCAATACGAATAGTTCTCGAAATAAGAATCCACGAGTTTAGCGGCCATCTGGCAGGAGGTGTGACATATGAAAAAGATCATTCTGATGACGGTACTGGTTATTTCATGTATAACATTCGCTCAACAATTCGACGAGTTGTTCAACAACCTTTTGTTGAAGAGCGAAGACTTCGTATCTTTTTCAGGAGCGGGTTTCGATGCTCGTTTCGTTCCAACTTATGCTGCTACCGATTCCGAAATTAGATTTTCGGATGGTCAAAATCTGTTGGGCATACTCGTTGTCAGGTCGACCAGAGTGATGGATATCGAAATCAACAACGTTGTAATAATCAACAGTGAAGACGACTCTAGAATGGCTTTCAAAATCTATAAAGTGGAAGATCTCACCTCTCCCGTGGAACTACCGTTTTCTTTGCCTTCTGGAGGAGTTCTTGTACTCACATCAGAGACACCTCTGCAAGACTACTTCATGGACATAAGAATCCAGCAGATTCTGCTTCCCTGGAGAGTTAAGACATCTGAGCCCGACAGAGTAGTGGAGATGGCTCCAGTAACTTTGGTGGAAACAGCCTCGGAAGTTGACGTGGAAGGAAACGACAACTACGATTCTCTAACCGTTAGCATTTCCGATTTGAACGATAGACTCGACTTCTTGCAGGACAATGTGGAGGGACTTAATCTTCAATTCAGGAGACTGAACACTCTCTTTCTTGACACACAGGTTGCACTTGCCGAATACAAAGCTGCGGTTGATGAAGGCGCTTTTGACACCGAAGAGTTCGCGATGACTATAGAAAACAGATTGACCGCTCTTGAAGAAAGCGTTGTTGATAATCCCATTACCAGGATCGAGTTTGAAGAACTAAGCGAATCTCTTGATCGCTTGTACTCATCATTAGCAGAATGGAGCGACGAGATTTCGAAAATCGAGACACTGGAAGCTTCTCAGACCGGCCTTCAGTTATCTATAGAGAATCTGGAGAACACGGTTAGGAGTCTGCGCGAGATCACACCTCAACAATCCGATTCCGAAGATATTGTTTCGATCAACGATAAGATCGGCGAGATTACTACGTCGTTATCAGCTGCTGAAAACGAACTGCAAGAAATGAAAAGTTTTATCGGGTTGCAGTCGGAAGAAATCAGCACAGTCAGGAATGAGCTTGGAGATGCACTTGACAGTCTGACAGCTCGTTTGAACTTTGTAGAGCTCTCTGCGAAGACTAGCAGCGAAAGCATCGGCACAAACAATGAGCTGCTCGCCGAAATAACTGCTGAAGTCGATGCACTGTCCGACTACGTGTCAGAACAGGCCCTCTCTCAGATGGAGAAGTTTAGCTCACTATCCGAGGCTTTCTCAGACATTGAGAAGAGGGTAATCGCCGCAGAAACTTCTCTGTCTGATTTTGAAGAGATCAAGGCCAGGCTTTCCGCTTCGGAATCTGCAACTCGCATTCTCTCTGACAGAATAAGTTCACTAGAAGCCTTTTATTCTTCAGCAGAAGATATTATCCCAATACTCGAGGAAAAGGTCGGAAATCTCGAAACCAGTGTCTTTGGAACAGGCAAGATAAATATGGATGAACTTGAAACTGAGATACTCCAGCTCAGGGAAATTGCCGACAGTTTGTCACGGGGCTTTGTAAAATTCAACTCCGAGCTGATAACCTTGAGAGAATCTATTCCTCCCGAAGGAGTATCGATCGAAACCTTCGAAAATTCCATAAATGAGTTATCCGACGCCATCATAAATATCAACGCAGACCTCTCCGAAATAAGGAGTTCAGTAGCTGAGCTGGAACTTTCACTAGGGGTTCTTGAAGACTCTCTTGTCGGAGTATCTGTGGGTCTTGACAGCATGAAGGGAAATTTCGACGGCTCCGTTGCAGCAATAGATAGCAACCTGAAGGCGATTCAAAAGATCGAAAATGACTTGCTGCTTACCCAAGAGGATCTTGCAAAGACCAGAGATCAGCTGTCAACTCTGACGAAAGAACTAGAAAAAACACTGGTCACCCGGGAGGAAATTATCACAATAACTGAAGAAGCAGTAAAACAATCTAGAGAAGCCACGGCGCAAGAGATCTCTTCACTGAGAAGAACAAATAACATCTGGTTGACTGTGGCAGTAATTTCCTCTCTGGCAGCTATCGTGCTGGGAGTGGTAAATATCCTTCCTTAACGGGAAGGGTTTCGCGAGAATGAAACTGAAAAGAGAAATCCTTATTATTGCCACTTCTTGTGTCTTGCTATGCCCGACAAATTTCTCTGCTTATTCATTGTCGGAGATTGGAGAACTTGCAGAGCTTCTTAAGCAATTATTTCTGGCCTCAAGAACGGCCAGAGATTTCTCTCTTGAGAGTCTCAAAGTCGATACCGAAGAATTCCCTGCAGTTGACTTTGTGGTTAAAGAGGATGTCGTTTATTCGGAAGTTGATGGAGAGATACTCACAATGGATGTTTACTATCCTGCCAGAACTACTGCTCCAAGACCTGCAATACTGTATGTTCACGGAGGCGCCTGGATTACTGGAGACAAAAGGAGTGGACCCGGCGTAGTAGTTACCGGTGAGCTTATAAGAGCCGGATTCATCGTATTCTCCATCGACTACCGGCTCGCCCCCAAATGGAAGTTCCCATCGCAGGTCATTGACGTAAAAACGGCAATTCGATTTGTAAGAGAAAATTCCACCGAATTACTGATTGATCCTGAAGCAATCGGAGGCTTCGGAACAAGCGCCGGTGCACATCTTGTAACGCTTGCTGCATTGACGGCAAATACCGGCATGTTTTCTGAAGACAAATACTCAGGTCAGGATGAAAATCTTTTCTGTGTCGCTGATCTCTACGGACCCACCGATCTTGAAGCCCTATTCGAAGGTATTGAGAGAGAGGTAGCGGAGTTGATCTTTGGGAATGAAGAGGGAATACTTAGAAAGGCGAGTCCAATCAACTATGTAAATAAAGATTCCCCACCATTTCTGATAGTTCAGGGTGATAGCGATCTTGTCGTACCGGTCGATCAATCGAAACGCTTCTTCGAAGAGCTCACTGCTGCCGGATGCTATAGCAAACTGGTGGTGGTAGAAAACGCCGGGCACGGGTTGGTGCCCGACGGAGGAGAAATCAAACCTTCACTTATAGATGTCGCAAAAATAGTTGTCGGCTTCTTTCAAAGGCAAATGATTATCCAACAATCTCGGATAAATCTTCTTCTACGGTTCTAATAGGCTTTATATCGAAGTTTTCCACAAGAACTTTCAGAACATTCGGTGAAATGAAAGCTGGCAGTACCGGACCTAAACGAATCCCCTTTACTCCCATATATAGAAGCGCAAGGAGTACAGCTACCGCCTTTTGCTCGTACCAGGCAATATCATACTCGATTGGGAGATCATTTATATCCTCCAGACCGAAAGCCTCTTTAAGCTTCAAGGCAGTCACAACCAACGAGTATGAATCGTTGCACTGCCCTGCGTCTACTACTCTGGGAATGCCTCCTATGTCGCCCAGATCTAGCATGTTATACCTGTATTTTGCACAACCCGCGGTTAATATTACCATGTCTTTAGGCAGCCTCTCGGCCAGGTCCGTGTAGTACTGTCTCTTTTTAGCATGTCCATCGCAACCGCCCATTACCACAAACTTCTTAATTGCACCTGTTTTCACTGCATCAATTATCTTATCGGAGACCTTTGACAGCTGATCGTGGGCCAGCCCAACAACGATTTTCTTGCCTGGTCTAGCTCCGATATCGCCTATTTCAAGAGCCTTTTCGATGATCGGCGTGAAATCCTTCTCTTTCCCGTCAACTCTGTTTGGGATGTGCGATACCTCGGGCCATCCGACAAGACCAGTAGTAAATATCTTGTCCTTATAAGATTCCCTCGGCCTCTGAATACAATTCGTGGTCATTAGAATGGGACCCTTGAATTCTTCGAATTCCTTCTGCTGATTGTACCAGGACGTTCCGAAATTGCCTCTGAGGTGAGAGAACTTTTTCAGTCCGGGATAACCATTCGCAGGAAGCATTTCACCATGAGTATATATATTTATTCCCTTTCCCTCGGTCTGTTTCAGGAGCTCTTCTAGATCAAGAAGATCGTGCCCACTAACCAATATCCCCGGTCCTTCATACGTGCCGGTATAGACTGACGTGATTTCCGGGTTTCCATAGCTGCCGGTGTTTGCTTCGTCCAGTAAAGCCATTGCCTTAACTGCATACTCGCCCGCTTTCAAAACTAGCGCAACGTAGTCTTCAGCTGTCAATGAGTCGTTAAGACAGGAAGCGAGCGCCTCCTGAAGAAAGTCTAGTATAGAATTGTCAGAGTGCTTTAGGATATAGGCGTGATCTGTGTATGCTGCAATTCCTTTTAGGCCGTAGGTGAGAAGCTCCCTCAACGAACGAATATCTTCATCCTGCGTATCAAGAACACCCACTTGAGCACCTTTGGCCTTATAAGACTCCACTCCACGTGATGACTCCCAAGTGCATGCTTCAGGCATCGGTTCGCTGAATTCCTTTCCTTTCTCTTTTCTGTAAGCCTCTTTGAAGATTCTTTCGATTCGTCTTCTTACATTGAGGGCCCTGTCAATCTTCTTACCCAGACTCTCGGGATCAAAATCCACATTTGTAATCGTTGTGAAGAGGCCTTCAGCAACATAAAGACCGGTTTCAGAATCTTTCACTCCCATTTCTTGCGCTTTGACGCCCCACAAGGAAATCCCTTTCAAAATCCATATCAGAAGATCCTGGAGATCGGCTACTTCCGGTTCCTTTCCGCAGATACCTTGGACAGTGCAGCCAGTACCCTTCATCGATTCAGAACACTGAAAACAAAACAATCTAATCCCTCCTTTACTGACAGTAATTATCTTACAGACGCCCAGAGGGAGAATCGGTAACATATGTTACACAGGAGATCGATCAATAATATGTGTACACCCTTGAGTAAATAAATTCTTCGGGAGCGCTTGAGCTATCCAGGAACTCAATTCTCCTAAGTTCCCGAACAGGGTTGCCTTGTTCGTCCGTGAGGAGTATATCGATTCGACTTCTGAACTCCGAAGCCTGTTCCCTGCCTTCCCTTCTAACCCTAACTACTGTCTTCTCGCCCACCAAATGTCCATTGGAATCATAAGTGAATGTGCTTTCCACTACTATGTTAACCTCCATATCTAGTTCAGAAACGTTTTCTCGAATGAGGGAATACCTCTCTGATTTTCTTCCGTTCTCATCGAAGAAGAGAGTATTCGTTGAAACGCCAGTTTCGGTTTCAACAGAAAAGATCAGAGTTCTTTCTTCGCTGTTAATCCAGTAGCGAGTTCTTTCGAGTTCAATACCTGAATCGTCAAAGGCCACGGCATCGTAGTGATCATCTTCATAGAGCACTTCAACCCTCTGGAAAACTGTACCGTCTCGGTTGATGAAGTCCTTTCTTCTCAGTCTGCCGGAGTCGTCATAGAAGTATTCTATCTTCACTTCTTCAGTCTCCCTCGAGATTAGAAAACCCTTTTCATTAAAGGTCAGCGTCTCCGGATCGGAAATCAATAGTTCTGCTCCTAACTTTGCTATCTCTATCTGTACAGTATGTACCTTTCCAGAAAAACCAAACTGTAAAGCAGACAGATCTTCCTCCATAAAAACGGCAAAAAGCGAGCTTAGAAGCACAAAGAAAGACAGTGCAATCACGAATACTTTTCTCATACTCTCGCCTCACTCACTCGAAAATAGAATCTAAGACAATCATAACAAATACTGATCTAGCCGGAATGAAAAAACCGGCAGTGCCTGCAAAGTTTCTATTAAATGTCAATTCTTCTGATATACTGAGAGTGATGATGAACAAGCTTCTCACGGGGTGATCACTGTGACTTTCAAAGAACTGTCTGAGCGAAGTGGTATTAGGTACGAAACGGTACGAAACTATGTGAAAGTCTTAATAGAAGAAGGTCTTATCGACGAAGTAAGCGAAGAAGTTGTCGAGATCGTCAAGAAGATGCCTGACTACACTTCTCAAGGGCTCACAGTAGTCGAAGCCGCACACAGAGCGGTTAGTGGCGAGCAAAAAGATAGCCGCACATCTACCGAGACTCTGAAGCTTAAAGAGAGAATTGCATGTCTTGAAGAAGAAAACAAATTGCTGAAGGCTGAACTTGACAAAGAAAGAGCTGCGACAAAACAGCTTGAAGAGAAAATTCAATCTATTGAAGGCGGTCAGACTAGTTCATCTGGAATAGCAGTTTACAGGGAAGAGGCAAAGACTGCCGCAGAAGCACTCAAAACTGCAATAAAATCCGCTGGAAGCGGGTTTGTTCAGTTCCTTCAGTGGCTATTTGGCGCAGAAGCCGAAAAAGTTGAAGAGAAATCAGAAAAGTAGCGCATTATATTATCGTTGTGAAACAAATTCAGGAGACGCTTAGAATGTCTCCTGAATATTGTGGGTAATACTCTCTATAAACTAGAAATCAAGCGTCGCTAGAATCCCGGTGTACCACTCTGCCCACATAACCGCCTCTTCGTAGTCTGCCAATCCCAGAAGGACAAAGTATTCTCCGGGACCAAAGAACTCAGCATCATGTGATTCAGAATAGAGGGCCATCCAGCAAAGCTGTCCCGAAAAGTCGAGAGCATAGACGTTCACTACGGACTCGCGATCCACATAACCAGTATAACTATCCACCAGCTCATAGTCACCGAAACTACCTAGGTACTGATAGACGTATTGATTTAGCACGTCGCTTGTGGAAGCTGACTCTTCCGACTCACCAACGAAGATCTTGCCTACGACTGTGCCCTGAAATCCCAGATCGGCCACTTCAAAGTAGTCTGCCAGATAGAAGGCCACGGAAAACTCCGGTGGCATCATGAACGCGAAGTAATCACCTTCAACTTCTATCCAGTCGTCGATATATATATCGAGGTCTTCTTCGCTCAGCAACGATTCAACCATCCTGACGAAAATATCTGTGTGCTCCTCTTTCTCAGAAGGCAATGCAATGACTTCTTCTTCCTCTTCAGGTTCTTCTTCAGCCGAGATAAGGCTCCCCACGATTCCGGCAATTATCTCCTTAGCTTTGTCAAGCTCGCTTCCTGAATAATGAAGGGGCTCAAAAACACACATTGTAACTGCACCGGGCTCAGTTGTATCTGCCTCTTCCGATGGAGAGTAAACAACTACGAATGGATAATCGACTTCCGGTCTGATTTTGAGAGAAACAAGGTAAGCAATCCGTCCGTCATGCAGTTCAACAGTCTCCTCGTAGCTACTCTCAGTTGTTGCGCCTTCTCCATAGAGAGAACCTACAACGGCACTAATCAGCTCTGACCGGGCGTAAGACTCGAGCTGATACAAAAATAGCCTTCCAAAAAGAAGCCCTTCCTTGTCAAAAATCTGCACATCGTAGTTTAGACCGGTCTTCTCCTGAAAGATTGAGAAATCCTGGGGAATCATTATCTCCGTAGACCCTATCATCTCCACTTTCCAGGAGGGATCGTCGGGAGACGTCCATCCTTCTCTGAAGGAAACAAGCAGAGGATCAATGGTTCTCAGAGAAAGTGTATTCAACTCCTCACTATCGGGTACAATTTCTCCCGTTTCCGACGCATCGGCAGTCTCAGTTGGTTCTGGAGTCAGGGTTCTCAGTCCGAGCTGCCCAAAAAGTCCGACAGCAAATATTACAGTCAGTGCGATGAGCAAGAGTTTCTTCATTATTACACCTCCTGATTCTTCTAGACTCGGATATCGAAACTGGTTCAGAAGAATTGTACTACCAAGAGAAGCTTTATGATACTTTTGTCGAGTGACTCTCCAGAAATTCAGGCCGTCCTGTCAAACCCTTTTGAAGAATAGTAGAATCTCATTCCTACATACTCAAGCGCCTTTCTCAAGGCCGAGTTTATTGAATAAGTTCTCGAGCCCATGTGAGGATCAATTCCCTGTACCCGTTTCAAATAATCTGAGAAGACTGGAATCTCAAGCCCTGAAGAAAATTTCTCGGTGAACCTTTCAACAGAAAGCGGATAGCCCGTTTTTACGTATTTGCAGATCACCGGGGCCACCCGACCCAACCTATCGATTACTCCTGAGAAGCCAAAGAGCCTGCAAATTAGTGGCCTAAAAGCATATTCGGTGCAACCACCTTCATTTCTAATCTCTCCAGAACCTTCGAAGAGAATGCAGCGATCACTGTCAGGAACATCTTCTAGCCTTCGAAGTAAGTCGTCTGCTCTACCCTCGTTCCAGAGTCTCAGCGAAAGAGGAAGAAACTCTGTAATTGTCACCTGAATGGAGTCACCGGATGTCTTACAACACTCTCTACATGAAGGCAGGCATCTTAAACCAGTCTCTATCTGAATATCTCTAATTGTTCTACAGGCATCGTTATAAATCTCTAGAACCTCAGAAGCCTTTTGATACAGATCATCAAACGATAAACCGCTCATCAAAGGTATTACCTCCCGCAAACATACTGAGAAGATCATCCCACCTTGCAGCGAACGAATCAATTCGTCGAAAGTAAATTCTCCATGGATATACCGCGATCGAGAGGTGAATTTATTCCGTCAGAAAGAAGCAAACTTGTTGACATTTTGATTGAAATTTCCTTTGTTGTTCACGGATTTTGAAATCCACAATTCAGTGAACTATGGACCTTAACTGACAACCGGAGACTTCGTCTTTTTCGGCAGTTAGTTTCGAAGGCATTTCAAAGACTTTTGACAGAACTCCAAGAAAAAGTACGTATAATCATGATCTCTAAAGAGGAGAGCTGAAAGCCGCTCAGTATACAACTGTTTTGACTCGATAACAAAGGAACAATCGATCGGAAAGTATGAAAATAAAGTTCAAGCAGTGCAAATAGATTTCTCCGTGCTTCAAAAAGAAGCGAGCAACCAATTATGATTGCTCGCCTTGCTCTCAGAGGGTTAAGATTACTTTCCCGCCGAAATTATCGCCCAGTTCACCAGCCTTTCAAGATACTCCTGATTTGAAGGTTCTGGAAGAGGGTTCTTCTTGTCGATTATGTATTCTTCAAGCGACCTGAAGTCTGCTATGCCTTCGGTGATCTCCTTGCCTACACCCGATTGATAACTCCTGTATCTGTCTTTCAAGAGACTTTCCAGGGTACCTTCGTCGATTAGTTTGGCTGCCGCCTTCAATCCCAGAGCAAATGTGTCCATACCGGCAATGTGTCCGATAAATAGATCCCGCTCATCATAAGAACCTCTTCTCACCTTTGCATCGAAATTCAAGCCTCCTGGATTTAATCCTCCGTTCTTGATTATCTCGTACATCCCAAGGGTCGTCGAATAGAGATCGGTTGGAAATTGATCTGTATCCCACCCCAGAAGAGGGTCACCCTGATTGGCATCAACGCTTCCAAGCAAATCGTTGATTCTTGCAAACCTTAGTTCATGCTGGAAGGTATGACCTGCGAGGGTCGCATGGTTTGCTTCAACATTGAACTTGAAATTCTCTTCTAGACCGAATTTTCTTAAGAAGGCCAGTGCATTCGCAACATCAAAATCATACTGATGCTTGGTCGGTTCCATAGGCTTGGGCTCTATGAGGAACTGCCCAGAAAAACCTATCTCTTTGGCGTAATCTGCTGCCATGTGGAAGAATCTTGCAAGATTTTCCAGTTCTAGACCCATATCAGTGTTGAGTAGAGTCTCATATCCTTCCCTTCCACCCCAGAAGACGTAGTTCTTCCCATCAAGTTCCTTCGTAACCTCGATTGCTTTTTTCACCTGGGCAGCGGCGTACGCAAAGACGTCTGCATCACATGATGTCGCCGCTCCATGCATAAACCTGGGACTCGAGAAGAGATTTGCCGTTCCCCACAGTATACCGACATTACTCGTCCTTAAATGATCGGAAATATGTCTCACAATTTCGTCTAGATTCTTGTTCGTCTCTCTGAGAGTCTCTCCTTCAGGAGCTATGTCTCGATCGTGGAAACAGAAGAAGTCAATACTCAGCTTCTCACAAAGTTCGAAGACGGCATCAACTTTCAATTTTGCTAGATCAATGGGATCCTTGATGGAATCCCAGCTTCTTCTCATTGTGGGCTTCCCAAACATATCAAGCCCATCACCCTGAAAGGTGTGCCAGAAGGCAACCGCGAATCGAAGATACTCTTTCATGGTCTTCCCCATGAACTCCTCTTCTGGATTGTAGAAGCTGAAGGCCATTGGATCTTTGTTATCCGGGCCCTTGTACTGAATCTTTTCTATTTTGTCGAAGACGCTCATTCCCCTTCCTCCTTTCATTTCGTGATACTTTCCTGCAATTTACTTATCTTCTTGTAGCTGTCTCTTATTTTTGGATACAACTCTTTGTATATTGAGAAAACATTGTCATAAACCGCCCTGACATCCCCGTTCGGTCTGAATTCTTTCTTCATCCTTATCCATGATGAAGTGCCTATGCCAAGAGCTTCTGCAGCCAGGCGAGCCGAACCGTAAGCTGCCCCTTCATCCACTTCCGGGAGCCAAATCGTCTTGCCAAGATTGTCGGCAACGATTTGACACCACGTTTCGCTCCTTGAACCGCCGCCAACAATTCTGACGTTATTCATCTCTGATCCGAGACTCTCGATCAGCTCTGCCCCTTCTCTGAGAGCAAAGCCCACTCCTTCATATATGCTCCGAAATACATCGCCTCTGCTGTGAAAAGAGGAAAAGCCGAAAAGCGTTCCTCTTGCGCTGGGATCACGATGAGGCGTTCGCTCCCCATTCAAGTACGGCAAAAAAACCACTCCATCTGATCCTGCGGGTGTCTGTTTAACCATCTCTTCAAGTGATTCAAAAGAAAGGTCGTTTCCAAATCTATCTTTAAACCAGTTTAGCGAATTCGTCGCTGAAAGAATTACCGCCATATGGTAGAAATCCCTACCTGTGACATGTCTAAAAAGATGAATTCCGCCAGATCTATCTGGTATCCCCCGTTTAGTCAAGGCTACCACTGTACCGGAGGTCCCGATGCTTATCATTGCGTCTCCAATCTTCTCGACGCCGCAACCATACGCCGACGAGGCATTATCTGCTCCTCCGTTAACTACCGGGATGCCTTCTAGCTCCGAAAGGGAGGGCGAACTTACTGTCCCCACGATCGTACCTGACCCGACCAATTCGGGATATGAACGAGGATCAATACCGATTATTTCTGGAATTCTCTCATCGAATTCCCCTTCAATATCCAGCATGGAAGTTCCTGAAGCATCGGAGAAGTCAGTTACAACACGTCCCGTCAATTTCATTACGATGTAGTCTTTTGGAAGCATCCATTTCTTGATCTTCTTGAACCTCTCAGGCTCACTCTCTGCCAACCAGAGGATTTTGGGAAGCGTGAATCCTGTCAGTACTGGATTTCCGAAACTTCCTATTACTTTTTCTTCTCCTCCCAACAAGTCCGTAACTTTTGCACACTGGCTTTCAGTTCTCTGATCGCACCAAAGGATTGCCGGATAGACAACCTTCCCTTCTGCATCAACGGCAACAAGGGAATGCATTTGACCGCTGACTGAAATTGCCGATGGTGGTCCACCTCCTTTAGCAACCAGTTCTCTCAAAGCAATGCAAACTGCGTCCCACCAAATCTCTGGATGCTGCTGTGACCAGCCGGGCTTCGGGGTTTCCATAGGAATAGGTTTCGAAGAAGAAGTCAAGATTCTTCCGCTCTCATCAACCGAGATTCCTTTAACAGAATTTGTTCCTACGTCTATACCGAAAAACGCACTCATGGCAAATCTCCTTTATACTAAATCGACCGTCTTACGATCAATTATGTG
>Ga0209200_1000976_pt1 | contig 30688 bp, 25 predicted proteins | sample AD_UKC033_MetaG_FD_184406 | JGI IMG/M metagenome (GOLD analysis project Ga0209200, IMG submission 184406) | Active sludge microbial communities of municipal wastewater-treating anaerobic digesters from USA - AD_UKC033_MetaG (SPAdes) (version 2) | ecosystem: Engineered > Bioreactor > Anaerobic >... | reverse complement strand
TGGCGGCCATCAGACGCCGAGTCCGCTCATCCAAGAGCGGCCAGACCAAGGCGAATTTCTGCCGGAGTTGAGTGTCGGTTTTCATATCCCGCAATCATACCAACTCCCGGTTCGACTTGCTACCTTGATTGATTACCGACGCCTAACAGAAAGTATGCGCCATTTCCAAGCCGGTGGCGGAAGATTCTTCGTGTCAGATGGGGATTCTCTCTGTACATGAGTTGGTGGGAGGGCTGCGTGCGAAAGTCAGGCCATATAGACGAGTTTCCTCGTCTGGTTGATCTCATGACGCAGGACGTTACTACGTACAGCGTTGTAGCACACCAGAGTTACGGGGCGGTTGCATGCCTGCTCCAGCTCGGTCTTGAAGTCGAAGTACTGATCGAAACTGCCGGTGACCCCAGCCCGTGAGAATATGACCGCCATTTCGATGTCGTCCTGCTGGCACAATTCCCCTGGGTGCTCCATGCCGAATGTGTACAACTCCTTTACCCCGTACTTTGCGCAGAGGCGAACGACCTGTCGCTCTGTTTCTTCATCAGCAAGGTGCACAGCAATGGTCTCTTCAGTAGGTTAGGAGCAGGCGGTCGTGGACGACCTCGTCTTCGAGTGACAAACCGTTCATCTGGAACCTCTTGAGCATGGACCGGCCGCAGTCGAGTAGTATCTCCCGCTCGAACAGGCCGTCGGCAGGGGGGAGGGCGCATTTGAGTCGACCCGAGCGTTTCTGGCCGTCGATGCTCAAGGCTACGAATACGCCTCGCGATTTGCAGACGGCAATGACCTCGAAGAGTCGTTCCAGGCTGAAGGACTGCGCCCCATAGAGAATCGACTGCGTGTGGCTATACGGCGGATCGCAGTACACCAAGTCGCCCTTGCGGGCTTTGCTCATGGTTTCTTCGTACTCGGCATGCGCGAAGGTTGCCTTCCTTACTCTGGTATGCCATTCGTCCACTCTTTTTGAGAATGCCGCGGGTGAGATCGGGTTGTGGATGCCGCACGGTGTTGACATGTACCCGTCTGCCTGGCGGAATCGCACCACGCCTCCATAGCAGGACCGGCACAGAAACAGCAGATCGGGCGCGTTCGGGTGCGAATTGTACGATTGCCTGATTGTCTCGTAAGCCTCTTTCTTCCCATGGCTTGCGGTTAGCTGCCATCGCTGTTCATACCACTGCTTCAGTGTCTCAGGGGACCGGGCGAGCGTCTGCCAGATTTCCGCCAGCGGCTTGAAGGTGTCAGCCCCGACGGAATCATCCTTTGCCAGTGTCCCGAGGACCGCGCCGCTCCCGAGGAAGGGCTCATAGTACGTGTTGAACCTGTCGGGGAAGAACGACACGATCTTTCTCGCGAATCGCTGTTTGTTGCCGATCCACTTCAGGAGCTGTCCCTTGGGTGGCTTGGCCATCTCCTGGATGAGGCCAGGGTCCTGGAAGAGAAGTGTCTGCATGTCAGGTTCTATCCTCCTGTGCTGTGATGCCGACACAACTCAGATGGTCGGCTACCTTCAACTGTCCTATTGCCCATTATCGTGGTCTTCCTGTCGGTAGTCAATGCGACTTTCACACTTGCGATAGAGTCATAATATTCCAATTTGGAATATTTGTCAAGGGCGGTTCAAATGGCTCGCTGTGAGAAAGAGCATCTATAGTCCCGAACAGAGCAAACTGCTGAGACTCCTGCGGGAGAAGAGGAAAGAGGCAGGGCTCAGCCAGACCGAACTTGCCAAACGGCTTGGCCGTAGCCAATCCTTCGTCAGCAAGTACGAGTCTGGAGAACTCCGCCTGGATCTGGTTGAGTTGGGCTTGGTCTGTCGCGCCGTAGGCACGTCGCTGTCATCCTTCGTACGTCAGTTTGAGAGGCGGACCCATGAAGGCTGACCCAAGATTCCTCAATCTCTCCAAGGATTTCTGGGCCAACGTCCGGTTGGTCAGTCAGGAGGTGGGCTATACGGCGACGGTTGGCGGCAAAAAGGAAGTCAAGGTTCCCTCTCTTGCCGAAATCCGCAGAGCGTTCACCGAGATGTCACTCGATGCTCGTCACTTGGTCGATGGCCGAGGAAACACGACTCCGCTTGGGCATCTTCTCTGTGAGTACTTCGAGTATCGCGCCTCCGCTCTCCGCAGGCATGTTGAGCCTCTACTGATGACGGCTGAGGAGGCGAAAGAAGCCTTTGAGCAGTTGTACGCCAAGTTGAAGCCGAAGTGCTGCATTCCCCTGAACAAACAGAGCGGTGACAAGAAGGTTCCCGCGTTTTACACCGGCATCATCAACATGTTGATCGAGGCGAATGCCCGGGGAGTGCCCTGTGATTTCGATCCGCGTGTGCTCACCACCATCACTCGTGGAGGTATTCCTCTGAGGACACTGGCACGCCGTATCGATGGGGCCTTTCCATCGGCTGTCAATCCTGTGGCTGTGTGGGAGATCAAGGAGTACTACCACACGACGACATTCGGCAGTCGTGTGGCGGATGGTGTCTACGAGAGTCTTCTCGATGGAATGGAGCTTGAAGAACTCCGTACCAGCGAGGGGGTGGATATCAAGCACTATCTGATGATTGATGCCCACTACACCTGGTGGTGCTGTGGACGGTCCTACCTTTGCCGTATCCTTGACATGCTACACATGGGCTATGTCGATGAGGTGCTGTTCGGAAAGGAAGTCCTGAAGCGACTGCCGTCCCTTGTACGCGAGTGGGCATCCCTGGCAAAGGCCCGACAGAGACACTAACCTTGCCGGTCACCACAATTAGTCTTCCATATGTGCCTATCCCGCTCTGCGTTCGTAGGCACGGTAGAGCAGGTCGAGCTCGGACTGCTTGGATTCGTAGGACTGCTGGAGGTCGGCTAAGCGGTCGGGGTTCTTGTAGATGTCCGCGTCGCCGAACTGCTGCTTCATCTGCTCGATCTCGCACTCCACGCCCAGGATCATCTCCTCGATCTGGTCCACGGTGAACTTGTTGAAACGCTTCAACTCATCCGGGGCCCGATTGGCCGAGGCGGCCGTTTGCGATTTGCGATTCTCGATTTGCGATTGGCGTTTCTTCGCCTCGGCAGCCTCGGCTTCCTTCCGCTCCTTCTCTTCGATTCTCCGGCGGATCGTGTCGGCGTAGGCCGAATAGGCGGGCTCGCCCACGATGAATTCCGTCCGACCCAGTTCCCGCTGGCCGAACTCGTCCGTGCCGACCACGAGCAGCTTGTCGGCGACTCGGTCCAGGAAGTAGCGGTCGTGACTGACGACGATGATCGTTCCGGTGTAGTCGTCGAGGGCCTCTTCGAGCATCTCCCGGCTGGCGATGTCCAGGTGGTTCGTCGGCTCGTCCATGATGAGCACATCGGGGGCCGAGAGGACGAGCTTGCAGAGCATCAGCCGGCTGCGTTGGCCGCCGCTGAGCTCGCCGCAGAGCTTGTACACGTCGTCGCCCGAGAGCAGGAACGTGCCCAAACGCCTGCGGACCACCTCCGGCACGAGTTCCGGATTGGCGCTCCACGCTTCGTCCAGGACGCTGCGATTGGGGTCGAGCACCTCGCCGTGCTGGTCGAGGTAGCCGACGCGGAGGCTCTCGCCCATGCGGATCGTGCCCGCGGAGGGCTCGACCCGCCCGAGGGCCAGCTCGATCAGCGTCGTCTTGCCTGTGCCGTTGGGACCGGTGATGCCGAGCCGCTCGCCGTTGAGAATGTCGAACGTGAGGTCCTGGAAGAGCGTCAACTCGCCGTACGATTTGCCCAGGCCCTCGCAGCGGACGATCAGGTCGCTGGCCTTGCCGGTCTTGCCGAAGGAAAAGGCGATGGTCCGCTGGCTCGTCGGCTTCTCCAGGAAGTCCGGGTTCTCCTTGAGCAGGCGGTTCAGGCGGGTCTTGCGGCCCTTGGCGGTCCCTCGCATGCCCTCCTGGTCCTTGTTGCGTGCGATGAAGTCCCGCGTCCGCTCGACCATCTCGACCCGACGGACGTATTCCCGCTCCTGCTGGAGCCGAACGGTCTCTTTCGTCCCGACGAAATTGCTGTAGTTGCCCGGCCAGACCTTCGCCTGGCGGTTCTCGACCTCGATGATTTTGCACGCCACCCGGTCCAGCAGGTACCGGTCGTGGCTGATGATGACCGCGCCGCCGCGATAGTTGCCGAGGAATCGTTCGAGCCACTCGGTGGCCTGGAGGTCCAGGTGGTTTGTCGGCTCGTCGAGCAGCAGCAGATCGGTTTCGAGCATGAGGACCTGGGCCAGGCCCAGGCGGGAGAGCTGCCCGCCGCTGAGGGCGGAGGTCTTGACGTGGTGCAGTTCCGGCTCGAAGCCCAGCGCCGCCAGGGTCATCTGGATGTGGGTCTCGTACTCGTAGCCGCCCGCCAGCTCGAACTCGTGCGTCAGGCGGTCGTAGCGTCTCATCTTGGCCTGAAGCTCGGCTCCCGTCAGGTGCTCCATCTCGCGCGATGCCTCGTGGAGGGCCTCCTGGAGCCTGAAGATGTTGTCAACGCCGGCGTGCATCTCCTGGAGAACCGTCCGTTCGCCGCTGAAGGTGGCCTCCTGGGGCAGGTAGCCGATCCGAAGCCCTTTCTGGCGGATGACCCGGCCCATGTCCGGCCTGATCTGGCCGGTGATGAGTCTGAGGATGGTGGTCTTGCCCGAGCCGTTGGCGCCGACCATGCCGACCTTCTCACCGGGATGGAGCTGGAGGTCCAGATGGTCCAGAACGATCTCCGGCCCAAATGCTACGTGTATGTCCTGCAATGTTATGAGTGCCATGCGTTTCCGAGTAGAACAACGGCGCACCTGGTGCGCCGCGGAGATTCAACCAAGCCTAAACGGCAGACGGACTTATGTTATCCGCCGGGAGGCTCGGATTCAAGCGCCGTCCCCCCGGCGGCACGCGAGACCGTTCGCATGATCCCGCTGTCGCGTCTTGTTCCCGGCCCATCGCTGGAGGTCCGGCCTGCGAAAGTCCGGCTTCGTTTCCAGAATGAGATGCAGAAGCAGCTCTGCCAGCCGGCACTCGTCAGAGTCCGGCGGGTACTTCTTTTCATTCTCCTCATCTGTTGCAGAACCCATTTTCTCAGGAGCGTAGCGAGGCAATCTCCCGCCCCTGGGATTGAGATCGCTTCGTGGCTCTGTAGCCCAGCCGCCCTCGGCTGGGGGAGTCTTGGGAGTCACCTCCGGCTGGGCAGTCTTAGGAATCACCCCCGAGGGCGGGGGTGCCACATATCACATATTGATAATGATATCGGACGTTGATACAATACGAGGTATCGGCTCTGTGCTCTTCCGTCGATGGTGCAGGCACCCCGTCTTCTTTGAAGGAGGCAAGGCCATGACGTCGAAACATGTACCGTCCGCTTCATTTCCTCTGTGTGTGGTTCTTCTGTTGGCGGGTATAACGTTCGCGGACCCGAACACGCCTGCGCTGCCCGACGATCTGGTGGATACCCTGTACCCTTCTTTGGAGGGACTTGCGCCGGGCAGCGCAGAAGCGCAGGATCGGCAACGTCAGGCGGCGCAGGAACTTGGGCTGCCTGTCGAGGTTCGCACGCGCAATACCGGGATCGTTCTGCGTCTGATCCCGGCAGGGACCTTCACGATGGGCAGTCCGGAAAGTGAAGCCGGACGAGGGGAAGACGAGGGTCCGCAACATGAGGTCACGCTGACCCAGGCGTTCTACTGCGGCAAGTTCGAGGTGACGCAGGGGCAGTGGGAGCAGGTGTGCGGGAGCAATCCGTCCTATTTCCAGAATGCCGGTCTGGATGCCCCGGTGGAACAGGTGAGCTGGGACGATTGCCGGGTCTTCTTGAAGAAGCTGTGTGAGGTAGAGGGGGTGCCGGAAGGGACCTACCGGCTCTTGACGGAAGCCGAGTGGGAATATGCTTGTCGTGCGGGCACGCAGACACCCTTTTGCTATGGGACCGATCTGGACTCGAGCATGGCGAACTTCAATGGGGAGTACCCCTACGGTGCCAGGGCGGAAGGGGTGTCTCGCGGGATGACGACTCCTGTCGGGAGTTTTCATCCCAACGCCTGGGGCCTGTATGATATGCACGGCAATGCGTGGGAATGGTGTCAGGACTGGTGGGGGCCGTATCCGAGCGAACCGTTGACGGACCCGCTTGGCCCCGCTTCGGGCGATTACCGCGTCCTCCGGGGCGGCGGTTGGGACTACGACGCCAGGGGCTGCCGATCGGCGATTCGCAACGGGTACACGCCCGACAACCGCCTCCTCCAGGGCCTTCGCCTCGCGAGGACAACGCTGTAGTGCCGTTCAAGGAGTTTTGGCCGAGTGACGGCCCGCGGAGTGGAGCCAGTCACCGGCCCGGGGGTCCAGGGGGCAGCGCCGCAGATGTAGCCCAGCCGCCCCCGGCTGGGGAGTCTTGCGCGGGGGAATCTCGGGAATCGTTCACCGCTGGGGAATCTTAGGAATCACCCCCGGGGGCGGGGGTGCCACACGACACAGGCCCGTATCCCATCCCGAGTGGGATCGAACATGATGGGCCGGACAGGGCTGGCAGGGTGACCCGAACGTCCTGTCCGGCAAGCACTTGTACCGATTCGGGAGGATTCTTGCGCGGCAGGACTTGTCATGGTGAGCGAAGCGAACCATCTGGCCCGCGCAGGAGAGGCTTCCCAAGTCCACAGCCCAGATCTTTCGCTGCGCTCAAAATGGCAATCCTCGTCTTGAGATAGTCTCTCAGTGGTTGGGCGATGGTTGGCTGTTGGTTGGTCGTCGGTTGGCGGCTGGTTGGCCCTTGGTTGCTCGGGGACGGAGTCGATGTCGCAAATCCTTTGCTGGAGCAGCCTTGCCACGGTGCCGTTGGTGGTTGGTTTGAAGGCGGCGAGGCTCCATCTGCCGAGGTGTTTCATGGCTGTGCGGGCCTGCCGGAGCACCTGGGCACACACGCCGGATCGGCGCCCCCAAAACTCGCTTGCAATCGTATCGAGAATGTGGTCTATTAGCTCAATAATCCGCTGACAGCAAACGTCTTACAGAGCGTACGGCCCATTCACGGCACAGGCATTGGAGATCTCAGACTATGGTGAGAATACGGAAGTGGACGAGACGAGAGCTCTTGAGGAGTTCGGCAATGGCGGCCGGCACCCTGGTGTTGTCAGGTGCGGCCGGGCCTCTAGCCTACGCACAGGGCAGTGATGAGATTCGCGTTGGCGTCGTCGGTTGCGGCGGACGCGGCTCCGGCGCCGCCCACGATTGCGTCAGCTCGTCCTCCGGCGTGAAGGTTGTCGCCCTGGCGGACGCCTTCAAGGACCGCCTGGAGGGCCTCAAGAAGGACTTCAGCGTTACGGACGACCGCTGTTTCGTCGGTCTGGACAGCTACAAGCAGCTCATGGCCCTCGACGACGTCAATCTGGTTATTCTGGCGACGCCGCCGGGTTTCCGGCCCAAGCAGTTCGCCGAGGCGATCCGCAAGGGCAAGCACGTATTCATGGAAAAGCCGGTGGCCGTCTGTCCGGCGGGGGCCAAGATGGTGATCGAGGCCTCCGATCTGGCGACGAAAAAGGGTCTCGGGGTCGTCGCGGGCACGCAGCGCCGCCACCAGCCGGAATATGTCGAGACCATGAAACGCATCCACGACGGCGCCATCGGCGACATCGTCTCAGCCCAGTGCTACTGGAATATGGGCGGCCTCTGGGTGCACGAGCGACAGGCCAGCGAGAGCGACGTCGAATGGCAGATGCGCAACTGGCTGTACTTCACCTGGCTCTCGGGCGACCACATTTGCGAGCAGCACGTACACAACATTGACGTGATCAACTGGGCGTTCAAGGACGCGCAGCCGGAGACGATCTACGCCGTGGGCGGGCGCCAGTTCCGCACGGAGCCCAAGTACGGCCACATCTTCGACCACTTCGGGGTCGAGTTTACCTATCCCGGCGACGTCAAGACGATCAGCATGTGCCGCCAGATCGAGGGCACGGCGGGCAACGTCAGCGAACGCGTCGTCGGCACGAAGGGCTGGAGCGACTGCGCCGGGACCATCGAAGGCGAGAATGCCTGGCGGTACAGGGGCCCGAAGGCCAACCCCTACGTTCAGGAGCACGCGGACCTCATCAAGAGCATCCGCGAGGGCAAGCCGCTCAACGAGGGCAAGCGGATCGCGGAGAGCACGCTGTGCGCGATCATGGGACGCGAGTCGGCCTACTCCCGCCGGCAGTTCACGCGGTCGTGGTTCATGAACCGCAGCACGCTGAACCTCCTGCCGTCCGACGAGCTGAAGCTCAGCGATGCAATGCCCGTGCCGGCGGTGGCGGTCCCCGGCCGCTATGAGCTGGCCGGCTGGGTCCGCGAACAACGGGGCAACGCCGGATGAGCCACACGCGCCTGGTGGGCGTGGGCGGAAAGACACGAAGATACCGAACGAAGGAGATTTTCGATATGTCGTCACAAAGGAACACGATGTCCGGGACCCAGGCGGGCGTGGCAGCGGGCACGGCCGCCGTGCTGGCAGGCATGGCGCACGCGCAGGGCTCCGACAAGATCAAGGTGGGGATGCTGGGCTGCGGCGGACGAAACAACGGCGCGGTCCGGCAGTGCCTCCAGGCCGATCCCGGGGTCGAGGTCATCGCCATGGCCGACCTGTTCGAGCACAAGGTCCGCGGCACGCGCGATAGTCTGGCGAAAGAGGCCGCCGATCGCGTCAAGGTCGCGGACGACCACATGTTCTGGGGCTACGACTGCCACGAGAAGCTGGCGCAGTGCGAGGCCGACCTGCTGTTGATGGCGACCGCGCCGGCGTTTCGCGGTCGGCAACTCATGGCGGCCGTTAAGGCGGGCAAGCACGTCTTCACGGAGAAGCCCGTCGCGACGGACGTCGCAGGCTGTCGGGAAGTGATGGAGGCCTCGCGCATCGCGGCACAGAAGGGGCTCTCGATTGTCGCGGGCACCCAGCGCCGGCACGAGTTCAGCCGAATCGAGCTGATGAAACGCATCCACGAGGGCGCGATCGGCGAGCTGGTCGGCGGCCAGTGCTACTGGTACGGCGAGGGCATCTGGTTCCGCGGCGCCTCGGAGGGCATGAGCGAGCTGGACTGGCAGTGCGAGAACTGGTACCACTTCACCTGGCTCTCCGGCGACCAGATCTGCGAGCAGCACATCCACAATATCGACGTGCTGAACTGGTGCTTCAACGGCCCGCCGGTCAGGATCACCGCGTTGGGCGGGCGCCAGTGGCGCAGCACCAATGAGGAGCAGGTCAGGATCGCCAAGGAGGTCTGCAAGAAGTACAACAACGGCAGCGAGGAGGGCTGGGAGAAGTACAACGGCGATATCTGGGACCACATCTACGCGGAGTTCGAGTACGCCAACGGCGCACGCTGCCTGAGCTTCAGCGGGCACAGCCCGCCGCGGGGCTCCGGACGCCAAGGCGAGAAGATCGTCGGCACCAAGGGCACCAGCGATTGCCGCATCGGGATCTCCGGCGTCAACGCCTGGAAATACGATGGCGAAATGGTCGACGGCATGCTCCAGGAACACAAGGACCTGATCGCGAGCATCCGCGGCGGCAAGGCGTTGAACGAAGGCATCCGGGTCGCCGAGAGCACCCTGACCGCGATCGGCGCTCGCATCTCCGCCTATACCGGCCAGGTCGTCACCTGGGACTGGCTCATGAAGGAGTCGAAGCAGAGCCTCGTGCCCAGCCAGGCGGAACTCATCGCGGGCAAGCCGCTCTATCACCCCATCGCGACCGGCCGCGACCCGATGGTGTGACGACTGACGATTTACTATTGACGATTGATGATTGGCTGTCGCCCGTTCCTCAGGTCGGCGGTCAGTCAGCGTCTCGCAGACAGCAGAACAACAAGGCCCGAGGGTCCTGAAGGATCGTCGGGCCTTTTCTCCTCCGTGAGATAGAGGTCGTCGTGCAAGAGAATCTCGTTCGGGCGGCAGCGGCAGCACGCCGTCCACGTTGATTTGGGGACCGGCCAAGTCTGTGTCGAGGGCATCTTGCCCTCGAATCGCGGGCAGGATGCCCGCGACACGTTACGCTAATCGTGCCCAACATTCCAGGATGGACGGCGTAGTAGAGTGGGCTGTGCCCACCGTTCTTGGACTGACGGGGGTCGAGCCATGTTGAGCGTCGTGTGTGTGCTCTCGTTGTTGTTGGCTGCGGGCGGTGTCCCTGGGGTTCTTCGACCGTCGTTTGCCCCGCCGGCCGAATTCGCGAACGATCTCGGAAGCTACAGATCGCCGTTGCTGTTCGACGACGGGACACCCGTCCGAACAGCTCCCGACTGGTCCCGACGGAGAGACCAGATCCTGGCTGCGTGGCGGAATCTGCTCGGCGATTGGCCGCCGCTGATCGAGAGGCCCGAGGTCCAGTATGCCGAGCGGATACGCCGGGACAACTTCACACAACACAAGGTTGCCCTCGAGATCGCTCCGAACCGGCAGACGGTTGCCGGCTACCTGTTGGTCCCCGATGGAGAAGATCCGTTCCCGGCGGTCCTCGTCGTCTACTACGACGCCGAGACGGCGGTCGGTCTGAGCGACAAGGAACTCCGCGATTTCGGCTACCAGTTGGCCCGGCGGGGTTTCGTGGTCTTGTCCATCGGTACGCCGGTGTTTTGCAGTCTCAATCCGCCGTACAAGCCGCTCTGGGACGTGCCCGAGGGACAACCGGCGCTCCAGCCGCTCTCGGCCCTTGCCTACGTCGCCGCCAACTGCCACACCGCGCTGGCCCACATGCCCATCGTCGATCCGCAACGCATCGGCGTCGTCGGCCACTCCTACGGCGGCAAGTGGGCGATGTTTGCCTCCTGCCTCTACGATGAGTTCGCTTGCGCCGTCTGGTCGGACCCTGGGATCGTCTTCGACGAGACCCGCCCGAATGTCAACTACTGGGAGCCCTGGTATCTGGGCTGGGACGCGAACGTGCAGCGCCAGCGGGGCGTCCCGAGCGATGTCCGTCCGCGGACGGGCCCCTACAGGAGGATGATCGAGACGGGCCGGGACCTGCACGAGCTGCACGCGCTGATGGCGCCGCGGCCGTTCCTCGTCTCCGGCGGCGCCGAAGACCCGCCCAAACGCTGGCAGACCCTCAACCACACGGTCGCGGTCAACAAGCTCCTTGGCTGCGACAACCGCGTCGCCATGACCAACCGCGAAACCCACAGTCCCACCTCCGAGTCCAACGAGCAGATCTATGCCTTCTTCGAGTACTTCCTGAAGACTCGTTGACTTGCGCCGGGATGCCCGTCGGCTACCGGCTTGATTGCTCCTCCAACCCCGACAGGAACATCTGTGTATAGGCCAAGGGATCGACGGGCTTCTCGCCGAGGTGGTTCTCGACCTCGACATAGTCCGACTCGTGTCGCTGCCTGTCGTACAGACACACAAACACACGAACCTTGTCCGGCTCCGGTACGGATATCCAGACGGGTGGCATGCTCAGACCATAGTTCCGTTGGTCATTCCCCGCGCCGGAACGCCTTCGGCCGAGCCAATCATAGCTGTCAATCAGAAACGCCTCCCACGCGCTACTGTCCTTTCTCTGGCCGCCGTCGCGAATCGTCACCATCAGCAGAGGGTCCATATCGAACACCGGCCCGATCATTCTGATGTATGCAGGGTAATCCTCGGTCACGCTCCGAATCTGGCCGTCCGAAGCCAGGATCGCCTCCTTGATTCGCAGACCCACGGTGTCACCATCCTGGTCAACTGCGATGATGCTCAGCGTGACACCGAGGTCGTCGGCGCGGCAGAGCGAGGCTCGGATGAGGATGGGCTCCGGCGTCCTGAATCCCCGAGCTGCTCTCGTTCGCAGCCTGTCCCGTGCCACCTTGGCCCGTTCGCGGACCTGCGACGGCACATCGGAGTCCTCGCTGATGGCCTCCAGGTCGTTCACACTTCTGTACCGAGGTTTTGCGCCCTCCGATTCTGCTTCGTCAGTTCATCGAGTTGCTCATATGCCTGTCGATATGGCATGTTCCCATCCACGATCCGAGCGGCGCGGTCGAGGAATTCCGTGCAAGGTCTGCGGGCCAACTCGATCAGTTCGTCATCTGTCATCTTCTCCAGTCCGGGTCGAGCCTCCTCGTCCGCATGCTTCACGAGTTCGGCTCTCAGCCAGGGAAGGGTCTTGTCGTTCGTCCTTGCGATCTGCAGAATCTGTTCGAGGTCGATTCTGACGACCTCCGCGAGACTGGGCAGAGTCACGGTCGTCGAGGCCAGTTCGCTCTTGAGCCACGCGAGGGTCTGCACGTCGAGCGGCATTTTTCCCAACACGTGCTGTGTGGCCCCGCAGGCAATGCCCTCGACAGTTACTCCCTGTTGACTGACCTGACGCGCCATGTGGTGCATCAGCACGCATCGAGCCAAGGCCGCTGGGTGATCACCGGCGGATGTCAGAATGCGTGCTTGAACTGAGAGGGCTGTCGCGAGTCGTCGCAGCCCGATCAGAAGGCTCGTCGGAAACGGGTCTCCGAGCGAGTAGGCAATGCCCCAGTCGCACGCGGGGATCTTCCCGGCAGCCTCTACGAGCCGAAACGCCTGACGGCAGTCCGAGACATACTCTCTGACCGCCTCATTGGGCTCCTCGCCGGCGAGCACGTTGTAGAGCAGATCGCCCGTGGCCTCGTCGGCCTCCGGGCAGGCCAGGATCGCCTGATAGTAGAGCAAGGCGGCGTTGTTCGGGTCCGGGGGCAGGGTCGATGCGGACGCACAGACCGCCCGGAGGACGACGAACCCGATGACGGTGACAATCTCGCCCGCAATTCCACGCCGCATGTTGTACATGGCTGGCTCCCCAAAGACCGAACGACCTTCGCACTTCGTACGACCGCACAATACGATAGACGCACGAGGCCGCCGGGATAATCACGGCTTCGTCCGCGAAAGTCCGTTTTCGGAGGCACCGGTCCGCAGGCTGTCACAGGCCGCGGCAGCTCTTGATGATGTAGCCGCCGGATTTCTCCTCGGGCTCCAGTTCCAGGATGCCTTGTGCCTGGGCCTCCTCCAGGAGCTGGCCGAAGGATCGGAAGCCGTAGTAGGATTCGCTGAAGCCGGGCTTGCGGCGTTTCAGCGTCTGCTTGATCATGGAGCCCCAGATCTTCTCGCCTTCCCCGCGTTCTTCGAGCAGGGCCTCGTAGGTCTCGACGATCAAGTCCCAGGCTTCCTGTTTCTTGTCTTCCGCTTTCTTGTCCTCCGCGGGTTTCGACGTCTTCGCAGGACCGCGGGCCGGCTTGCGATTTGCCTCGGCGTTTGCCTCTTTCTTGCGGGCCGGCTGGCGGCGGACCAGGTCGTCGTAGTAGATGAACTCGTCGCAGTTGGCGATCAGCAGGTCCGACGTCGAGTTCTTGACGCCGACGCCGATGACGATCTTGTCGTTCTCGCGGAGCTTGCTCACCAGCGGCGAGAAATCCGAGTCGCCGCTGAGGATGACGAACGTGTCCACGTGCTCTTTGGTGTAGCACAGGTCGAGCGCGTCGACCACCATGCGAATGTCCGCGGAGTTCTTGCCCGACATCCGCACGTGCGGGATCTCGATCATCTCGAAGGACGCCTCGTGCATGGAGGTCTTGAAGTCCTTGTATCGCTCCCAGTCGCAATAGGCCTTCTTGACGACGATATTGCCCTTGAGCAGGAGCCGCTCGATCACCTTGGAGATGTCGAACTGCGCGAAATGCGCGTCCCGAACGCCCAGTGCGATGTTCTCGAAATCGCAGAACAGGGCCATATTCTTCGTGTCAGACCGATTGCTCATAACGCGGTTCCTTCCACAGACAACCTTTGTGCCGGGGTTCTCTCTTGATCGTCGTGCCACCGACGCGATCAGCCGACTCCGGAAATCGTATCGCCGGTATCCTACCAGACATGTTAACCCGATTCCAACGCGATTTTACGGGCGGTGGTGTTGTCTTCTCTTCCGAAGCCTTCCTCACTTGAACTGGGGCCAGTACCGTGGTGCAAGTCGTTCGAATAACTTCCGTCACGGACCAGGACGGAATCGAGGATGTGTGGATGCTGGTCGCGTTCTTCCGTGTTAGCGAGCACCCATTCTCCGCTGGTACCCCGAAGGCGATAAACGCAGTGGGACGGTCTTCGCGGCACTTTTCGGCTTCTTCCGCCGGCGGTCTGCCGGTAGAATCTGACTCTGAACAGGGGGGCTTGGCATGCCCTCGCGACAACGCCGTACCGTATTCGGGAAAAGGACAGGGGGTACCATGGACACGACATTCGGGAGCGTCAACGAGGTTCTGGATTTCGCGATTGCAGGGGAGATCGAGGCCAGCGAGTTCTACATCGCCCTGGCGACCAGGATGGATGCGCCCGCGATGAAGAAGGCGTTCGAGGAATTCGCGGCGGAGGAGCGCGGACATCGGGCGAAGCTGGAGGCCGTCAAACGCGGCGTCTACTCGTTCGGAGCGGGGGCCAAACAGGTGCAGAGCCTGGGACTGGCCGACTATCTCGTCGCACAGAAGCCCTCGGCACAGATGGATTACGCCCAGGCCCTTGTCCTGGCGATGAAGAAGGAAAAGGCCGCGTTCAAGCTGTACTCGGATCTGGCCGCCGCGGCGCCGGACGACACGCTTCGAGACCTGTTCCTGTCGCTGGCGGCGGAAGAGGCCAGGCACAAGCTGCGATTCGAGGTCGAGTACGACGACTTCGTGCTGAAGGAGAACTGACCGTCGCGGCGGCGACGGAAATCCGAAATCCGAATATCGAAATCCGAAACAAATCCAAAAGGCCGAAATCCAAATGACGGAAACGCCGGCGCCGGCCCGAAGGGCCGTTTTGAGTTTCGGGTTTCGGTCATTCGTGCTTGTTTCGGATTTCAGATTTCGTGCTTCGGATTTGGACCTTCGTTGGAGGATTGCCATGAGAGTATGGACGATGCTTGTCGTTGCTTTCTGTATGGAGGGTGCAGCACATGCGGCTGATCCGGTCTTTCCGGGCCGGGAGTGGGCGGCGAGGTCGCCTGCGGAGGTCGGGCTATCCGCGGAGAAGCTCAAGGCCTTCAGCGACTTCGCAGGCGGGTTCGGCTGCGTCATTCGACACGGGTACATGGTCTACTCCTGGGGCGATCCCGCTCGGCGGATGGACGTCGCCTCGGCGGCAAAGCCCGTCTATGCCCATTTCCTGTTCAAGGCGGTCGAGGACGGGCGAGTCTCCGGTCTCGACGAGCCGGTCTGTCAGTGGGAACCCCGGCTCAAGCAGATCAACGCGAGCCTGGGACACAAGGACTCGCGGATCACCTGGCGGCACATGGCCAACCAGATCTCCTGCTACGGCCTCGTCGAGGAGCCCGGCGCCGCGTTCGCCTATAACGACTTTCAGATGGCCTTGTTCTTCGACACCCTGTTCACCAAGGTCTACGGGGCGACTCATACGACCATCGATTCGCAGGTCTTCCATCCGTTGCTGACGGACCTGATCGGCTGCCAGGACGACCCGACGTTCCTGGCCTTTGGCGAGGACGACCGCCCGGGCCGGCTGGCGATTTCCCCTCGTGACTTCGCGCGGTTCGGCCTGCTGTATCTCCACCGTGGCCGGTGGGGCGACCGGCAACTGCTCAGTCCCGAACATGCGAAGATGGCTGTGACCAGTCCGCTGCCGAACTCGATCCCGCGGGCAGGGGACAAGGCCGCGGAGATGATCCCCGGCCAGCGGACAGCGGGGTCACGCGCCATTCCGGACAACCAGACTGACCACATGGGCAGCTATAGCTGGCTGTGGTGGATCAACGGCGTGGATCGCGAAGGTCTCCGGCACTGGCCCGATGCCCCGACGGACGCCTTCGGCTGCTTCGGCCATGGCGGCATCCGTGCGATGGTCGTCCTGCCGAGCCTGGACCTGATCGTGAGCTGGAACGATACGCGCATCGAAGGCCGGGACAAGGAGAACGAGGCCCTCCGGCTTTTTCTCGACGCGGTTGTCGAACCGAAGGGACATGCAGTGTCTTCCGCGGACTCGTCCTTCCGATCCAGTCGTCCGCCGTTGTTCCTGTGCGGGCCGGGGGACCCGGAAGGGTTCCTCTACCGGGGGACGCTGAATCCCGACGGCACGCGATCCGGCGACCAGATGCGACTGATCGAGAAGCTCGCGCCCACCGGCGCCAACTGCATCTACCTGATGGCGGTCCGCTCGCACGGCGGCGACGGCGACCCGACTCAGAATCCCTTTGTCCGCAACGACCCGGCCCAGGGCGTCAACGGCAAGGTGCTGGATCAGTGGGAGCAGTGGTTCGCCGAGATGGATCGCCACGGGATCGTCATCTATCTTTTCATTTACGATGACGACGCTCTCGTGTGGAACACCGGCGACGAGGTCGGCGACCGGGAACGGGAGTTCCTCTGCACGCTCGTGAATCGGTTCAAGCACCACAAGCACCTGGTCTGGTGCATCGCGGAGGAGTACGGCGAGAAGCTCAGCGCCGAGCGGGTCCGGCGGATCGCGAGACTGATCCGGGACGAGGACGATCGGGGCCACTCCATCGCGGTGCACAAGAACGACGGCCTCGCTTTCTCCGAGTTCGCCGACGATCCCTGCATCGACCAGTTCGCGATCCAGTACAACGTCCATACCGCAGAGCAACTGCACGCCGGCGTGGTCCAGGCCCGGCGCGAGGCGAAGGGTCGGTACAGCGTGAATCTTTCCGAGGCCGCCGACTGGGGCGCCGGCGCCGAGTCGCGGCGCAAGTGCTGGGCCTGTGCCATGGGCGGCGCCTCGGTGATGGTCCTCGGGATGGACATCGCGAGCACGGCCGTCAGCGATCTGACGGATTGCGGCACGCTGGTCCGCTTCTTCCAGATGGTGGCGGACCTGTCGTTCATGAAGCCGCACGACGAGCTGGCGCACGCCGGGACGCAGTATGTGCTCGCGGGACCGGGTGGATCGTACGTGATCTACGCGTCGAAGCCCCAGACGCAGGTGGGCCTCAAGGGCATGACGGCGGGCAGATACTCGTTTCGATGGCTTGACTGTGCGAGCGGAAGGACCGTGGTTCAAGAGTCGGTCCACGTGCCCGCCGGCGACTGGGCCTGGACGCGGCCGGACGGCATCGGCGACGAGGCGGCCGTCCACCTGTTTCGCATCGGCGGCTGAGTCGGCTTCGACGTGCGGCGACAACCAATATGTCAAAGAGCGTCGGCGGGTCGGGCCTGGCGGTCCAGAAGCAGGGGACCGGCAGACGCCTTCCATACCCGGCACAAAGGCTGCTGCCCGCGGTTCCAGCCGGGCTCTCTCAACTCCGCCTGCGTCGAGTAGCGGAATCGGCCCGAATCTGCGTGACGGTACTCGTAGAGCGGCACGATGCACGGATTCGCACCTGCCTGCCCGTCGGGCGGCATCGCGAGGAATAATGGCTCCGCCGACGTGTCCTGCGACTCGGTTGTCAAGCGGACATTCCCGTCGGCCAGTCTGTCCGCATACACGCAGACCAGGTGCTCATCGCCTCGGCCCGGCTCGATGGCGTAGAACGCTGCGGATTCGACGTCGTCCCATTTGCTGCGTTCTGCGATGGCGTCGCTCAGCAGGTATGTCCCGCGGTCCTGGCCGTCCCGTACCTGATAGACCGCAACGGGCAGGACCAGCCGGGGATCGTCCAGGTCCAGGCGGTACATGATCTGGTTGTAGTCATATCGCGGCGTCGCGCGTTCCTCCGAGCCGGAGAAGGTCCACGAGTAGGTGCCCTCGAAATAGATCGTTCGGCCGCCGTTCTGGTCGAAATAGGGGTGCTGCTTGGGGTTGTAGAACGAATACTTGTTGTGCGTCGCGACCTTGCGGGCGTAGGCCCACGGCCCGACCGGCGTGTCCGCCTCGGCATACCAGACCTCGCCTATGTAGGAACTCTCCCCGCCGGCCTGCAGGAAAAGGGCGATCCACTTGTGCCGGTGGGCGTTGAAGTAGACGCTCCCGCCGTGCGGCGTGACTTCCTTGCCCGATTCCACGTCGAGGAAACGAACGTCCCCCTTCTCCCGCTTGAGAGTCTCGGTGACATGGGCTCGTGCGGAGGCGTCCGCTCCCGCGATGTCTGCGAATGTCACCCAACGGTCCCGCCCGCCCTGCGAAGCGGTCAGGACCTCGTAGCGATTCGGATCGATCACGCGGTCCCATTTCGCCTCCACTCTCATGCGGACGGTCAGCGGGAAGGGCAGTGCGAAGTAGTAGTACAGCCGGCCCTCGACCTCGACGCGGAATGCGTGCCCGAAATCCGGATAAGGCAGGAGATTCGGGTCCGACCGGACGATGGGCTCGAAGGAACCAGTGTCGTCGTTGAAGACCATCAGGCCTCGCTCCAGCACGTGCCCCAGGTCCTTGAGCCGGGCGTACTTGGCGACCATGTGCTCCCGGCCGTCGTTGTCGCGGACGACGAGAAAGCCGTCGAGCCAGACGAGTCCGGGCTCCTTCAGACGGGCGACGGGCCGACTGAAGCCGTCCTTGTCCACGAAGTAGTCGAGATCGACGCCGACCGCGGGGTCGAGGCCGCCTCGCCCGGGCAGATCGGACACGGCGCCCGCCATCGCGAAGTGGCCCAGCGGATACCCCGGCCTGCCGGTGTCGCCCCATGTCCAGAACAGCCGGCCGTGGTAGAGGCACGCGTCTACGGAGTCCTGGCCGATGACCTGGGCGTTCAGGACCGGGTTCTTCAGCGGGACGGTCCGGCCCACCAGGATACTGTCGCGGTAGATGCCCTGGCCTGTGACGCGGTACAGACGCTCCGCGATGTTGATCCGGTCGATCTTGACGACCGCTGTCGTGCCCGGCGTCGTGCGGAGCCTGACGCCGCGAAAGCCGAAGCCATCCTTGGGGTACTCGTAGCCGTGACTCTCGACGAAGAAAAAGACTTCCCGATCCATCAGGCCGGGCTCGAGAAACGCGACGATCCCGTTGCTGTCGGTGAAGCAGCGGATGAGGTTCGTCGTCCGGAGTTCGACCAAGGGCACTCCCCGGCCCGTCCGGCTGTCCACCACCTGGATCGCGAAGTAGTCGCCGGCGCGATTCGGCTCTCCGGCCGAACCGTACCCGCCTGCGGATGCGATCAGGAGTATCGTCACCACAGCCGTGACCGACAGGCTCTTACGCGTCATCGAAGTCATTTCGTGCGTCATATGCCACCCCTTCTTCACCAAGCTGACATTAGCCATGTGACCTCTACCCGCCCGCCGCACCGTCCATCCAAGGCACAATACCACACTTCGCGCCGTCAATCGAGTCGCGAGCTGATTCCGGGTGCATGTCCGTGGTTGCACGCGTGCAATAGGGGTTCGTAGAGCCCCCGGATTGTCATTCCCGCGAACGCGGGAATCCAGTCTCCGGGGCGTGCCAAGTCCCACGGTTCCTGGATTCCTGCTTTCGCAGGAATGACAGAGTCGGGGCAACGCCTCATTACTCTGCGGAAGGCTGCAGCTACGGTCATGTGCCCGCTGATTCCTCGCACGGCGACGGGCCGCCCACGATTGGGTTCGTTTCGCACGATTCTCCCTCGGCCGGCACATCGGCAACAGGCCGGGGATAGGCCAAGGATGGGATCGTAGCACGGGCATCTTGCCCGTGAGTAGCATGGGCGTCCCGCCCATGATTCCCAGCGGTCGGCGCGTTCGAAGTGACACCGTAAGGCGTTATTTTCTCTTCTGCGAGTTTGAAGTGTGATGTTTGGAGTGTGAAGTCAGAAGAGCCGCCGCCCAAGGCCTGGCACGTCTCACCCAATACTCGCTCCGGCGATGGATTTACGCCAAACGAAGCCAATTTCGCCTGTGTTGCGGACTCCTGACCCGCCCCGGGGCAGTCCGCCGAATGCGAGACTCCTTCCGGCGCGGCCGCCATCGTGCGTGCTTCTCGCTCTTTCCGCAGTTGCGCCATCGTTCGGTACAGGCTGCTCTCGATCCGGCGCTCGTACATCAGCAGCCGGTCCAGGACCCGCGCCTCCGCGAAGTCCTCGACGACCAGTTTGCCCAGAGCAGCGTTCTCGTCGACCACGCCGGCAATGCCCCGATCCCACTCGCTGCCCTTGAGCTGTTTCCACTCTTCGAGCCGGGCTTCCAGCAGTTCCGTCGGCTCCCCGTCGTCGAGCGCCGCAAAGGCCGCGGTCTGGAGCCGCTCGGCCCTTTGCAGTCGCCAGGAAAGCCCGACGATCCGCTCGGCCAGCATCGTTTCCACCGCTCCGGCCGGCGCCAGCTCCTGGAGCATTCCTTCCCGGTACAGCTCGAACTCCTGAGGGTCTTCCCCCTGGATAACCGCCTCCCGCGCCAGCAGGCCATGCTTGAGGGCGTTCTGGGAAGCCCTCTCCTTGCCTTCCGGCGTACGCGGACCCGTGGATTTCTGCGCATTCGAACGATTCGCCTGGATCTGTGCAACGCTCGCCATGTTGAGCCCTCCAAATCTTGTGATTTACGATTTACCATTTACGATTTACGAATCGTCGCCACCCCAACGTGGCGACACACATCGCTAGTCTACCATACGCACGATCCTGGTTCAACAACAATATAACCAACGACGCACATATGTCTGTACCCTAAACCCTGCTCCCGGCGGAACTAACGACGCACGCCGAAGAAATCCCCGCCACAGAGGCACAGCGGCCACGGAGAAAGCTGTTTGTAGTGTGCCCGTCGGGCATGTCTTCGGGGCACGGCGCACAACCCAGGAACCGCTGAGGAACGCCGACGCCGACCGTGTCATTCCCGCGAAAGCGGGAATTCGGACTCTGTCAGCCACAGAGGACACCGAGCGTCACAGAGGCAACAAGGGCATATGGAATTCGGCGACAGCGGTAGGGTGGGCTATGCCCACCGACCCCCTATGGACTGAGGCGGACAAAGACAGCGACACCTATATCCAAAGCCTGACCCCTTGTTGCACCCCTTGTTGCACCAAAGAATCTTTGCCGCAGAGTGTGCCGAGAACACGGAGACGGGGCGATCACGGCAGGGCGGGTTCTGTCCGCCATCTTCCCTTGGTACAGGACGATCCTTGAACGAAAACGACGCAGCACTACAATGACTGATGGAACTGAAAAGCGTCTTCTGACTCCCAGACCGCTTGATTTGGTTCTTGATGACAACGTGCCGTATGGAGGTAGTATGCAAAGCAGGACTTGTCTGATTGCTCTCTTGGTTGCCTGTCATTGCGGAGGCGCCTGGGCGAGCAGTGAGGATACGATGAAGTGGTGGCAGGAGGCGAAGTTCGCGCTGTTCGTACACTGGGGGCCCATCAGTGTATTGGGTAAGGAGATCAGTTGGTGCCGGGGGCTGCCCCGGACCGGCGAGGAATATGCGACGTGGGACCGAAGCGTGCCTTCCGCGCAGTATGATTCGCTCTATCGAGAATTCAACCCAGTCCAGTTCGATGCGGAGGAGTGGGTGCAAATGATGAAAGACGCGGGGATGAAGTACCTCATCTTTACGACGAAGCATCATGACGGGTTTGTGAATTTCGACTCCCGGTATACGAACTACAAGATCACATCGAAAGACAGTCCCTTTGGGCGAGACATCGTCAAGGAGCTGGCGGATGCCTGTCATCGGGGCGGAGTGGGATTGGGTTTCTATTACTCCCCGCCGGACTGGCACCATCCGGAGTATCTCGGCCCCCATCACGACACGAAGTACATCGAGTACTTTCATGGGCAGATCGAAGAGCTGTGCAAGAATTATGGGAAGGTGGACATCTTCTGGTTTGACGGTTTGAGGGGCACTGCGGAAGACTGGCACGCCCAGGAGATCGTGGACAAGATCAAGGAATGGCAGCCTGATGCGCTGATCAACAACCGGCTTGGAGTCGAGGGCAACATGGGGACGCCCGAGCAGACGGTGGGCGGATTCAATCGAGGCCGGCCTTGGGAAAGCTGCATTACGATCGGGACACAGTGGACGTGGGGCGGCAATGACAAGACGAAGAGTTATGAAGAATGCATGAAGCTCCTGCTCGGCACGGCCGGCGGCGATGGGAATCTGCTCTTGAACATGGGGCCCAGGCCGGATGGTCGTTTTGAGGCCACGCAGGTCGCCGTTGTCAAACAGATGGGGCAATGGCTGAGGCAATATGGAGACAGCATTTATGGAACCAGGGGCGGGCCCTTCAAGCCCGGACGATTCGGAGTGAGCACGTGCAAGGGCAACAAGATATACGTGCATATCACCGAGTTTGACGGCGACACGGTGCGCCTCGGGAAGCTGCCTGCGAGAATCGTCGGCGCCAGTGTGCTGACCGGCGGGGAGTGCCGTGTTGTGCAGGAGGATGGCGGGGTCGCGATCACCGTCGCCAAGGAATTCCACCAGCCCATCGATACGCTGGTTGCACTTGAGGTGGATACGAATGCCGTCGGGATACCGATGATCGAGCCTCTTGCCAAGGCCGAGCAGATCGGTCTTGGGCATTCTGCCCAGCCTGCAGAGAAGATCGCCGGCAAGACGCCTAAGGTGGTGTTCCGGAATGATGACAGAGAGCTGGTTGAGGTGCAGGCGGGCACGTATGTCAATCATGATGGGAAGAAGATCCATCTTGACGAGTATTCGATCCAGAAACATGAAGTGACCAATGCCATGTTCTGCGAATATCTCAATAGCAGCGACGAGGCCGGCCAGGCCTATCATCCCGGGATGCAGATCGAGAAGAAGCAAGCGGATGGCAAGGCGACCTACTCTGTCGAAGCCGGCAAGGAAAACTACCCGGTTGTCTACGTCAGCTACTATACGGCCCAGGCCTATGCCCAATGGATGAGCCGTGAGACGGGCAAGGAGTACGCGGTGCCGAGTGAAGCGCAGTGGGAAAAGGCCGCGGGCTGGGATCGTGAGAAGCAGCACTTCTATGCCTACGGATTCGGGACGGACGAGATTCGGCCCTTGGATTTCGCGGGCAGCACGAGCATCTACTATGACCGGGATGTACCGAGCGGATATGCGCCCATCGCGGTGGGCAGTTTTGATGTCACGAGTCCTGTCGGCTGTTATGACATGAGCGGAAATGTCCGTGAGTGGACAACGGACAAGGTCGGCGACAAGATGGTCATGAAGGGCGGCAGCTATTGGAATTATCATACGAGTTGCAGGACGTCTTCGCGTTGTCCTGTCGAGCCGGGCGGCGCCGGCGGAGACAGAGGCTTCCGGCTTGTGGTGAACCGGGAACGGCCAACGGAGAACTGACAAATGCTTCTCAACCGCGGATGAACGCTGGTGAACGCCTGTCAAAGCAAGACAACAGGCAGTTGAATCCGCTGCATGGGGTCGCCTTCTCTGTAGTCATCCTCTCGTCTCCGGAAGAAGGCAGTTGACCTCGCTATTCCTCTCGCCCCTGACGGCGCCCTTTGGGGGGAATCGAGACGTTGTTGACATCCACTCGGAGAACCTTCTCGGCAGTCAACGCTTGCTGGGTATAAGCGATTGATACCCACCCTTGACCGTACGGGTCCTTGTTCACGAGGTCGAAGTCCCCGAGAAGTCCTCGCGTCCTCACTCCGCGAAAGCAGGTGTCCAATAGACTCCCGGGAACGTCCAGGGTCGTAAGACCGGGTTTCTCTGCCACGCGAATGATCTCACGAATCATCACAGGCAAGTCGGCGTCATAATAGCCGATCTCCAGAGCCAACCGCGTCACTGTTTGGACAAGCTCGGTGGTGTCTGAGCTGGCATAGAGGAACGCCGGAGTTACCGGCACAGCGATCCGCAATGTCCATCATCACGCTGGCAGGCTCACTCGTGTCAGGTCCTCCTGCGTTCTCCGCAGGAGACAGTCCAGTGCAAACGCAGCAGATAGCCAGTGTCTTCGCGAGTCTGCTCCACTTGTTCATAGAGAGATTCAGAGGCGATGTCCGCTCCGTTGGGCCAGGATATCGTCTCTCCCTCGATGCGCACCTGCTGGAAGAAGTGCAGGTCATGCAGAGGCGCGAATACAGGCCCTCGATCCAGATACTGCGAGAAATCGACGTCACCACTCGTCCCATCATCGAAGACGATGCGGCAGCAGTAGCCGCCTTTGTATTCGATCTCCGTAACGTCGTTCAAATCCCACATGATTCACCGTCATTCCAGAGGAGCAATCTTGCTCACTTCTGTTCCGGCCTGCGCTACAGGACGATTCGGAAGTCCGTGTAGTGGGGGGTGAAGACTGCCGGCTCGATTTGTGTGTCGCGAATGTGGCCGGCGAATTCCGCCTGGACGTCGGCGATGAAGTTGTCGATCTGGGTGGCGTCGCCCTGGACGAGCATCTCGACGGAGCCGTCGGGCTGGTTGCGGACGAAGCCGGCGACCGCGTACTGGCGGGCGACGCTGCGCGTCGTGTAACGGAAGCCCACCCCCTGGACCCGCCCGCGGAAGATGACATGCCTGGCCGTCTGTTCCATATCTCCGGTCCTGGCCGTTCGCGATCGGCCGGTATTCACATTGACGATTGACCGTCTTGTGCTTACTATCTGACTCCCGCAGTGTGCCTCGGGTTCGTGCCGAGGGGGGAATCAGATATCCTGTGAATTGTAAATCGTGCATGGCAAACCGTAAACCGGAAACTCTCGCAGTGCTGATCGTCTCGCTGGGCGCGGTCGTCGTCTCGTTGCCCGCGCTGAAGATGGGACTGCTCAACGACGATTTCATGCATCGCTCGATCCTAGCCGGGCCTTCCGAATCGGGGGATCGTCTGGCCGAGAGGGGCCTGATGCCCCAGGGATCGGGCCGCCTGGGATTCGCGCTGTCTCATCTGTTCGTCGCGGTACACCCGGACGAGAACCTCCAGCCGCTGCGGGACTATGGGGCCTTGCCCTGGTGGACCTACGATGGCTTTCGCGTGGCGTTCTGGCGGCCGGTGGCAGCCTTCACGCACTGGCTGGACTACCGCCTTTTTCCCCAGTCCAGCTCGATGATGCACTTTCACAGCATTCTGTGGTTCGCGGTCGCGGTCCTGGGCGTCGCGGTCCTGTATGGGCGGATTGCCCGAATCGATCCATCGGGACGGGCGAGCGATTCGCCGACTGGCAGAGCGGCGTGGATCGGCGCTCTCGCGGCCCTCCTGTACCTCCTGGACGGCGACGGGTTCTTCCCCACCATGTGGATCGCCAACCGGAATCTCCCGATCTCGCTGTTCTTCGGGGCCATGACGCTGATCGCCCACGATCGCTGGCGGCGGGAGTCCTGGCGCCCCGGCGTCGTGCTCGCGCCGCTGTGCCTGCTGGCCTCGCTGCTGGCCACGGAAGGGGGGACCGCAACCTTCGCCTACCTCTTCGCCTACGAGGTCGCGCTGGGGCGCGGGCCGGCCCGCCGGAGGGGGCTTGCCCTGGTCCCTGCGGCGGTCGTCGTCGTCCTGTGGCGACTGGTCTACAACCTCCTCGGGTACGGCGCCAGCGGGGGTGGATTCTATGCCGACCCCGTCCGCGAGCCCCTCGACTACCTGGCGGCTGTCGTGCTCCGAGGGCCGTTCTTCCTCGGGGGGCAATGGACCGGCGCGCCCGCCGACCTGTACGGCTATCTCCCGCCGGCCAGCAAGTGGCTCCTGTGGCTCCTGCTGGCCGCGTTGACCGTTCTGATTTCGCTGGTGCTGATCCCCATGCTGCGGACGAACCGTCGGGCGCGATTCTGGCTGATCGGGATGTACGGGGCCGCGTTGCCGGTCTGTGCGACGGTCCCGATGGGCCGGGCGATGCTCTTCCTCGCCGTCGGGGCCTTTGGCGTCGTGGCCGAGTACCTCGTGGGCTGGTGGACGGTCGATCGATGGGTGCCGTCTCGCCGCTGGATGTGGCACGTTTGCAGGACGCTCTTCGTCGTGTTCCTGCTGGCCCATCTCCCGGTGGCGCTGGCGGGACGCGTCCTGGCGCCGCGTGCGACGGCCAAGATGCAGGCCAAGATGGCACAGACCGAGGATCTCGGTCCGAACGGGACCCTGGAGGGACAGGACCTGATCGTTGTGAACGCGCCCAACCCGATTTCGTTCCTCTACGATCCGTTTGCGCGGGCCTTGCAGGGGCAACCGCTGCCTCTCGGGGTTCGGGTCCTGGCGCCGGGTTTCAACAGCGTCGATGTGACGCGAACCGGCGAGCGTCGGCTGACCGTCCGAGCCGTCTCGGACAGCCTGCTGGATTGCCAGCGCGGCAAACGAATGGACTTCGCCTTCTTCTATCGGTACCTGGGCGATGTCCGCGGTCGGGAGCATCCGCTTCACGCCGAGGATCGCATCTCGCTGCCGCGAATGCAGGTGGAGGTCTTGCAGGTCGATAGCCGGGGATTCCCCGTCGAAGCAGCCTTCGACTTCGACGTGCCCCTGGAGGACCCATCCTTGAAATGGCTCGTGTGGGACTGGGATGATGATTATTATCGGTCGTGGTCCATCCCCGCCCAGGGACAGACGATGCGATTGCAGGGGCCTTTCTGAAGTAGGTGCGAGATTCCCCTGTGCTATTCCGGCGTAGACACCGGGGGACGCCAAGTCCCACCTGAGCGAGGGAAAATGCCATTTCCCTAATCTGAGGTGTGCCTTATAATGCCCCGGAGTTTTTGAGCGGTCGTATAGGTGCCATGCAGAGTATAGAAAGACAAACTGAGATCAACGAGCAAATCTACCAGCTCAGCACGCTGGTGGCGGGCGAATTCTCCCTGCAGGAGGTGCTCGACAAGCTGGCGGAGGCGGCGGTCAAGATTATCGGCGCCAAGGCCTGCTCGATCCGCCTTCTCGACGAGGAAGCCAACGACCTGCGGATGCGCAGCACGTACGGACTGAGCGAGGAGTACCGCAGCAAAGGGCCCGTGACCAAGGACGACGCGGTCATCAAGGCCGCTTTCGCGGGCGAGGCGATCGTCATCAACGACATGCGCGTCGACGATCGGATTCAGTACAAGCAGGCGACCCTTGCGGAAGGGCTGGTCAGCCAGTTGACGGTCGCAATGCGGTTCCGAAACAAGCCCATCGGGGTCCTGCGGATGTACAGTCCCAGGCCGGACGCCTTCACGGACAGTGATATCGTCGTCGCGAGGGCGGTGGCCTCGCAGTGCGCGGTCGCCATTACGAACGCCAAGCTCTACAGCGAAGCGATCCAGGCCCAGCGGATCAGCGAGCAGATGCGCCTGGCGGGACTGATCCAACGCCGGATGATCCCGGAGAAGGCGCCCCAGATCAAAGGGCTGGATATTGCTGCGACCTATATCCCGTGCTTCGACGTGGGCGGCGATTTCTACGATTTCCTGCCGATCAACAAGGACCGCCTGGTCATCACGATCGCCGACGTGATCGGAAAAGGCGTCCCGGCGGCCATCATGATGAGCTGGTTCCGCGGGGCCGTCCACGCGTACACCGAGGGATTCCGCGAGGTGCTCCGCGACGTCGGCTCCCTGAGCGGCGACCTCAACAGCGGCATGCGGAACGTCGTTCGCACCCGCAACGCGATCGAAAACTTCAACAAGATGGCCTGCATGGAGTGCAGCGAAGGCGAGTTCATCACGCTGTACTACGCGACGATCGACGCTGCGGAGAAGACGATGACCTACTGCAATTGCGGCCACGAGCCCGCCGTGCTGATCCGCGACGGCCAGACGCAGGATCTGGCTGCCGGCGGTCTCGTCCTCGGCGTGGACCCCCATGCCAAGTACGACATCGAGACGGTCGAACTCCGCGACGGCGATTGCCTGCTGTTCTACACCGACGGTCTCGTCGACGCGATGGATTTCAGCAACGACTTGTGGGGGCGGGATCGCATGTTGGAGGCCGCCCGGCGATTCACGGACTGTCCCGCAGACCACGTCGTGCACAACGTCCTGGGCTATCGCAGGCGATTCGTCGGCCTGGCGCGGCAGGTGGACGATACGAGCATCGTCGTGGTGAAGGTGGGGGCGCCCCGCCGGAACGAGGCCTGCGGCGAGTGCATGGCGGTCGAGAGCAGCGACCTCACCGGTGAGATCACAGAGGCCCGGTAGACACGATGGCGGACTTGATCATCACAATCGACGGCCCGGCCGGCAGCGGCAAGAGCACCATGGCCAAACGGCTCGCCCAGCGGCTCGGCGCCACGTTTCTCGACACGGGCGCTATGTATCGCGCCATCACGCTCGCGGCGGTCCGCGACGGCGCCGACCTGACCGACGAAGGACAACTGGTCCGGGTCGTGCAGTCACATCGCTTCGATTTCGAGGCTTCCGGCGGCAGGATGCTCGTGCGAGTCGACGGCGACGACGTCACGGAATCGATCCGGGACCCCGAGCTGACCGCGAAGGTCCGCCACGTTGCCGGGGCGCCGCGGGTCCGCGAGCAACTGGTCGCGATGCAACGTGCGTTCGCCGCGAGGCATGACAAGATTGTCACCGAGGGTCGGGACCAGGGGACCGTGGTGTTCCCCGACGCCCGCATCAAATTCTTCCTGACCGCGGATGCCGCCGAGCGGGCCAGGAGGCGGGCCCAAGAGCTCCAGGCCAAGGGCGCCGACGTGAATCTCGATGAGATCCAACAGGCCATCGAAGCGAGGGACAAGAGCGACGAGAGCCGCGCCGTGGGACCTCTCAAGGCGGCGCCGGACGCCGTGAGGATCGACTCGACGGGATCGAGCATCGAGGAGTCCGTCGAGCGGATCTGCCGCCGTGTCGAGGACCTCCTGCGTCCCGCGTCCCCCGCGTCCGCCAAGCCGCAGGAGCAAAACCCCGAGCGAACGGTCGGCAAGGACAGGCATCACGAGTCTCTCCAGGTCCCTCGCTCGCCGGCCTTCTGGTATTGGATTGCCCGATCCGTGTGCTGGGTCTTCTGCAAGGTCTTCTTTCGCTACCGGGCTTATGGCCGCGAGAACCTCCCCCGCACAGGGGCTTTCATTCTGGCGGGCAATCACCAGAGCTTCCTGGACCCGGTCTTCTGCGGCATCGCGGTCAAGCGGCACGTGACCTACATGGCCCGCGACACGCTGTTCAAGCACTGGTTCTTCGGCAGGCTGATCGCCTCGGTGAACGCCATCCCGCTCAGCCGGGACAAGGCGGACATCGCCGTGATGCGACTGGTGATCGACCGGCTCCGCCAGGGCGCCGCGGTATGCCTCTATCCCGAGGGCACGCGGACCTCGGATGGGCGGATCTCGCCGTTCAAGCCGGGCTTCGGCCTGCTGTGCCGACGGTCGAAGGCGACGGTCGTGCCCGTGCTGATCGACGGTGCGTTCGAGTGCTGGCCGCGACACAAGAAGCTCTTCTCGCCCGGCTCCATCGTGGTCCAGTTCGGCAAACCGCTGCCGCCGGAGCAGGTCGCGACCATGGACAACGAGCAGCTCGCCGACGCGGTCACGCAGATCCTCCGCGAGATGCAGCGCGAAGTCCGCCTCAAGCAAGGCAAGCAGCCCTACGAATACGAGGGAACATGAAAGGCCGCAAGAAGATCGTGATCATCGCGGGGCCGAATGGGGCCGGCAAGACGACTTTTGCCAGGGAGTTCCTGCCACGGGAGGCGGACTGCCCGGACTTCATCAACGTGGACTTGATCGCGGCGGGCCTGTCGCCGTTCGATCCGGACCGAGCGGCACTGCGAGCGGGTCGAATCATGCTGGAGGAGATCAAGCGTCGCGTGCTTGCCGGCGAGAGCTTCGCCTTCGAAACGACGCTGTCCGGCCGCAACTACGCGAGAGCCATTCCCCGCTGGCAGGAGGCCGGGTACTACGTGAAGCTGATCTTCCTCAGCCTGCCCACGGCGGATGTGGCCGTAGCCAGAGTCGCAGCGCGTGTGGCTCAAGGCGGACACAACGTCCCCGAGGAAGTCATTCGCCGACGCTTCGATGCCGGCCTGCGCAACTTCACGGACATCTACCGAGATGTGGTAGATAGCTGGATTCTGTACGACAACTCCGGGCCGACGCACAGGCCCATCGCTGCTGGAGAGAAGACATGAGCAAGAGACTGTTGGGCTGCAAAGACCCGGATATTGTGGGATCGGATGCCGCCCTTCGCCGGGCGGCCAAGCGGGCCTTGCAGATCGGACTCGAAACGGGCACGCCGGTCTACGTGCTCGAAGACGGCAAGATTGTAGACCTGACCAAGCGATGCCGCCGGAAGGGCAAACGCGGACAACGTCGAAGCCCTCTTGACAACTAATGGCGGGGATGCCCCTGCTGCTCATGGAACCGGCGACGGTTCTTCTCTCCTGATCGCCAGGCTGTGGTTGTACCCTGCGGCAATAGCCGTGAAGTCATTACCGTCTGGGGGCATCGCTTGGCCAGTCCTTACGGTCCCCGACCTCGGCCCCCGAAACAAGTAGTTGGAGCCCCAACCGACAATCGAGCCGTCTTTCTTCAAGGCCAGGCTGTGCGACCCCCCTGCGGCAATAGCCGTGTACCGCCCACTGAAGAGCCTGCTGTTGATGCGCTGAGTGCCCCATCCAATGATTGATCCCTGGTCTGAAAGGGTCTGGGGACTGCTGGAATCCGGTGCCGCCGCCTGGCCTCGCACGACGCAGAAATGGCCGGCCATCAGGATGGCGACGGCGCCGACCCGTGCCGCCAGGACTCGGATGGAGCTTCTGTCGATCGCCATGGCGACCCTCCGTTTGTGCCTGCCGGGGCTCTGCCAAAGCAGACCAATGGTTGAAGACGAAGCCGCAGACCTACCTTCCTGTCGATGGGCTATTGTACATTCTCGGACTCAGCAAGTCAAGCTGAAGATGTCCGTTTAGACAATATCTCAAAACGATGAATGTCATTGCGAGTCGTGAAGCCGCTTCGCGGCGGGTAGGAGGAAGAAACGGGTTATAATAGGAGATTCGTAGGCTCCGACAGCTATGATCGAGGACTCATTGGTGCTGCGTGCCCGTTTGCGAGTC
>Ga0209200_1000975_pt1 | contig 30702 bp, 26 predicted proteins | sample AD_UKC033_MetaG_FD_184406 | JGI IMG/M metagenome (GOLD analysis project Ga0209200, IMG submission 184406) | Active sludge microbial communities of municipal wastewater-treating anaerobic digesters from USA - AD_UKC033_MetaG (SPAdes) (version 2) | ecosystem: Engineered > Bioreactor > Anaerobic >... | reverse complement strand
GCGCCCACAACGCCGCCGGTTCACGGAACCGGCTTGAGCAGTGAGTGAAGACCACCTGCTCCCGGCGGATCCGTGATCCGCCGGGTTTGCGCCCACAACGCCGCCGGTTCACGGAACCGGCTTGAGCGGTGAGTGAAGACCACCTGCTCCCGGCGGATCCGTGATCCGCCGGGTGTGCGCCCACAACGCCGCCGGTTCACGGCACCGGCTTGAGCAGTGAGTGAAGACCGATTTAGGCCGACGTGTACTAGAGCCAGCGCTGGTCTTCCAGGAACTGGGAGAGGCCGATGATGCGGAAGCGCTTGCCGTTGTAGGCCAGCATAGCGTAGTAGAGCGGCAGCAGCCAGAGCGCGATGCTCAGCGGCAGGATCAGGCAGAGACAGAGGAAGCCGATCCAGCCCACCGTCACCCACGACAGCAGGTAGATCAGGCCCAGCGTCCAGATGATCGCGCCCAGGGCCAGCGACTGCACGGCATGATAACGCTGGAAGGGCCGCTGCTTGCTGGTCTCGGAGATCAGGATGATCACCGGCAGGATGAAGCCGAGCGGCAGGATGAGCTGGCTGATGTAGGCCAGCGCGGCCATGATTCGGTCATCGTTGGTGGCGTCCGGGTCGAATTCCCGGCTCTCGGTCAGCCGGTCGGTCAGCGTCGGCCGGGCCGCGCCATTCCCGGCCCGCGGCGCGTCCCCGGATGCGCGATAGCCCGGCTCCTCCTGGCTGGATGGCGCTGCCACGGGCACAGGCAGACCTACCACGTCGGCCGCCGGCTCGCCGTCGATCTCGCTCTCGGCAAGGGGCGCCGCCTGGGCAGCGGCCGCGCTGGCCAGCGATTCGATGCTCGCCTCAGCCTCCGCGGCCGCCTCGGCCGCGGCCTGGCTGCTGGCGTCCACCGTGGCGTCCATCGCAGCCAACGTATCCTCGATCATGTCGCCCGCGTTTGGCGGGGCTGCGCCCTCCAGGGGCGCTTTGTCATCGTTCACTTCTACCTCCTTCGTTCATGACACAAGACTTCGGAAGTGGCCGAAGTGCGCACCACACGCCATCCGGTTGCGGTCGAGCCTTGCATTTCCCGGACGCTCGGTCGCTTCCGAAGTCTCTTGCCAGTTTCTAGCTCACTATACGCTTCGACGCCCACAAGGTTGCAACCCCTTCGCCCCAATTCACCGATCTCCCGGCGCTGTGCTAAAATCGGCGTCACAGAGGTTCTCGAACATGACGCGTGTGATCTTCATGGGCACCCCCGATTTTTCAGTCCCGACGCTGGCCGCGCTGCTGCACGACGGCTACCAGGTGGTCGCGGTCGTTACCCAGCCTGACCGCCCAGCCGGCCGCGGCCGCCGCCTGGAGCCGTCCCCGGTCAAAGCCTTCGCCCTCGGACACGACCTGCCGGTGCTCCAGCCGCCTTCGCTCAAGGCTCCCGAGGCCTTCGCCGAGCTGGCCGCGCTGCAGCCCGACCTGGTGGTGGTGGCGGCCTTTGGCCAGATCCTGCGGCCGGCTGTGCTGGACCTCCCTCCCCACGGCTGCATCAACGTACACGCCTCGCTGCTGCCCCGCTGGCGCGGCGCGGCGCCGGTGCAGGCGGCGCTTCTGGCCGGCGACCAGGTCACCGGCAGCACCATCATGCGCATGGATCCGGGCATGGACACCGGGCCGATCCTGGCCCAGGCCGCGCTCCACATCCGGCCCGACGACAGCGGGGGCTCGCTGACCGCGCGGCTGGCCCAGCAAGGGGCTGAGCTGCTGAGCGCCACCCTGCCGCGCTGGCTGGCCGGCGAGATCGCGCCTCAGCCCCAGGAGGAGAGCCTGGCCACAGCCTGCCGGCCGCTGCGCAAGGAGCAAGGGCGGATCGACTGGACGCGTCCGGCGCTGGAGATCGTGCGGGCGGTGCGCGCCTTCAACCCGTGGCCGGCTGCCAGCACCACCTGGCAGGGAGAGCAGCTCAAGCTGCTGCGCGCCGCGGCGCTGCCAGGGCCGGCCAACGACGAGCCAGGCCGCGTGGCGCTGGCGGAGGGCGCGCTGCTGGTGGCCGCAGGGGACGGGCTGGTCAGGCTGGAGGAGGTGCAGTTGGCCGGCCGCGCCCCCCTATCCGGTCTCGATTTCGTGCGCGGCCGGCGCGATTTCGTGGGCAGCCGCTTGGGCTAAAACCGTTTGGCCCCTGACATTTGCCCATTCCCTGCTCCCGTGCTATAATCTCCACTGTCTCGGGGCGTGGCGCAGATTGGTAGCGCGCTTGAATGGGGTTCAAGAGGTCGGAGGTTCAAATCCTCTCGCCCCGACCAAAAATCACGGGTCGCTGACTTGACTCGGTAGTATCTCGGGCCGATGGCAAGAGCGCCGTCGGCCTTTTTTTCTGATGCGGCAGGTAGGTCGCCTCTACACCCATGGACGTAACTGAGCCGATAGCCTGGCGCCAGCACTTTGCAGCCGATGAGTCGTTGCTGTTGACGCGGGTGGAGTGCAGCATGCCGCTGGCGGCCGACGTCAGCCGCGCGGACATGACCCTGTTGATCCAGCAGGGGGACGCAGCCCTGGTCATCGCCCAGGCCTTTCCCCGTTCGATTGCATCCCTCTACCGCAGCTCCTGGGTTGGCCGTCTGCTGGCCCTGGAGGAACACCCGCGCCTGGCCGCGGGGCTGCGCGAGGGGCGGCGCACGCCGGAGTTTCGCCGCAACCTGCTGCCGGAGGGCACGCCCATCGTCGAGCAGGTGCTGCCCATCGTCAACCAGACCGGCCGGCCCATCGCCGTGCTGCAAGTCGAGACCAATCTGATCGCCTGGGAGCGCCATCGCCGCCGCCATAGCTCCTTTCGCGCGGCCGTGGGCTGGCTGCAGGAGATGACGCTGGCCGGTGAGCTGGCCTCTGCGCAGTCCCTCAGCCCCTTCGGCGAATGGGATGGCATCCTCTACGTCGATCAAAACCTGATCATCCGCTACCTCAGCGGGATCGCCAACAACCTCTACCGCCGGCTGGGCTACCTCACCGACCTGCACGGCAAACACATCGGCGACCAGAACACCAAGGATGAGCTGCTGGTGCGCGAGGCGATACAGAGCCGCGAATGCCGGGAGCATGAGGTGCTGGAGGGCAGCCGCTATTGGACGCGCAAGGTGGTGCCGCTGTGGGGCGCGGACCCGGCGCGCTGGCCGTTTGGCGCCAGGCCGACCAAGATCACCCCCCGCGGCGCGCTGGTGATGGTTCACGACGAGACCGAGGAGCGGGAGAAGGCCCTTGAGCTGCATGTCAAATCGACCATGATCAAGGAAGTTCATCACCGGGTGAAGAACAACCTGCAGACCGTGGCCTCGATTCTGCGCATGCAGAGCCGCCGCTCCGCCGATGCCGAAGTGCAGACGCAGTTGAACGAGGCGGTCAACCGCATCCTGGCCGTGGCGGTGATCCATGAGTTCCTCTCGCACGACGACGACCAGGCCATCAACATCCGCGACGTCTGTCAGCGCATCGTCACGCAAACCCAGCGCGCCGCGCTGGCGCCGGACAAGCAGATCGCGCTGCGGGTGCAGGGGCCAGCGATCTACCTGCCCAGCCAGCAGGCCACCGCCTGCGCACTGGTGACCAATGAGCTGCTGCTCAACTGCCTGGAGCACGCCTTCACCGGACGGGAGCAGGGCAGCGTGCTGCTGGAACTGACCGACCAAGGGGACCAGGTGGTCATCGAGGTGATCGATGACGGCATCGGCCTGGCCGAGCCGGCCGGCGCTGAACCGTCCAGCAGCCTGGGGCTGACCATCGTGCGCACGCTGGTGGAGGGCGACTTGAAGGGCCAATTTCAGATGTCGCGCGCCGATCCGGGCACGCGCGTCGTGATTCGCTTCCCCAAAGAGGCGCGCGGCGCGGGCTGACCTGGCCGGTCGTGAGTCCGCGCCTGCACAAATTGCCAGCCAGACCGACCTGACGTATACTCGTGGTGGTTTACACAATGTCCTCCCTGGAGGTTACTCATCATGGAACGCAAACGCATCATAATCGCCGACGATGAGGCGCTCATTCGCCAGGACTTGCGCGAGATGCTCACCAACCTGGGCTACCTGGTGGTGGGCGACGTGGGCGACGGCCGCAGCGCGGTTCACCTGGCCCGCGAGCTCAAACCTGATCTGTTGATCATGGATATCCGCATGCCGGACATGGATGGCATCGAGGCAGCCCGCATCCTGACCGAGGAGGGAATCGCCCCGGTGCTGCTGCTCTCGGCCTACAGCCAGCGCGACCTAGTGGAACGGGCCGCGGCGGCCGGCGTGTCGGGCTATGTCATCAAGCCCTTCGACGAGGCCAACCTGCTGCCGGCCATCGAGGTGGTGTTGGCGCGCTTCAACGAGTATCAGGAGATCTCCCGCGAGGCCGCCCGTCTGGAGGAACGGCTGGAAACGCGCGTCGTGGTCGACCGCGCCAAGGGCATCCTGATGGATCACCGCGGCATGAGCGAGCAGGAGGCCTTCCGCAACATCCAGCGCATCAGCATGAACAGCCGCAAATCCATGCGCGAGGTCGCGGACGCCATCATCCTGGCCCATCAGATGACTGTGCCGCAGTAGTCGGGCGGCGCGCTGAGGTCGCGAACGGCGCCGCGGCCGCCGGTCTGGCGCCATGCCGACAAACGACAACGGCCTGTCCTCAGCGGACAGGCCGTTGTCGTTCTCCCCGCTGCCGGGCCGGGTTCAGCCCAGCAGCGCGGAGAGCAGGCCGATGCCGGAGACCGAAAACACCAGCGCCAGCAGGACAAGCACCAGTGCCAGGATCACGTTGACAATCAAGCCTGCCACGAAGAAGCCGCAGCCGAACTGAAAGCCGTCGCCGAAGCTGAGTCCGGTGGGAGGCCGCGGCGGCGTGGGCGTCTGGGGAGGGCTTTCGGATGATTCCATGACAAGACTCCAGGGAAGGTAGGGTAAGACGTGGAAGCCTTAGAGTGGTTGGGAAGAGCCCTCGACAGTCTCTGGGGAGCCGGCGTGCCAGCGCTCCATCTGTCGGGGCTCAGGCTGACGGCTGGATTGTAGCACACAAGCAGGGCAGTCACAAGATCAGCTTTGCCATCTGGGCCGGGCTGGGCTATAATCCTGCCCATGCGCTGGCCCTTCCGGCCGGCGCTACCTATGCATTCTGCTGGCAGCCAACAGCCCTACGCTTTGGCCGGTCTCCGACCGAGCCAGGCCCGGCAGTGGACGATTCTCACGTCAAGAACGCCAGGAACGCCAAGAAACCCTGCCCTTTGCGGCCTTTGCGCCTTGGCGTGAGGCATGAATCGTGAAGTGATGTCGCACTCTGGTTGCAGCCAACCCAAGGAGGAACCGTGAAAGTCTCCATTCTGATCCCGGTCTACAACGAGCAGGCCACCCTGCGGGAGATCCTGCACCGCGTCCGCACCGTGGATCTGACCTTCGATAAGCCGTTGTACGCCGAGATGCCGGCGACCATCGAGAAAGAGATCGTTGTGGTGGACGATGGCTCCACCGATGGGTCGCAGGCGATTCTGCGCGAGGAAGAGGCCAAAGGGGACCTGGTGGTGGTGCTGCACCCCCACAACAAGGGCAAGGGCTCAGCCGTGCGCACCGCCATCAACGCGGCCACCGGCGACATCCTTCTGATCCAGGACGCGGATCTGGAGTATGACCCGCGTGATTTTCCCATGCTGATCCAGCCGATCATCGAAGGCCGCGCCGATGTGGTCTATGGCTCGCGTTTCCTGGGCGGGCCGCGCAAGGCGATGCTCTTCTGGCACATGATCGCCAACAAGCTGATCACCCTGATGACCAACGTGCTCTACGATGCCATCCTCTCCGACGTGGAGACCTGCTACAAGGTCTTCCGCGCCGATGTGATCAAGACCATCCCCCTGCGTTCCAAACGTTTCGAGATCGAGCCGGAGATCACCGCCAAGGTCCTCAAGCGCGGCTACCGCATCTACGAAGTGCCCATCTCCTACACCGGCCGCGAATATCAGGAGGGCAAGAAGATCGGCATGAAGGACGCCTTCGAAGCGGTGGGCGCGTTGCTGCGCTATCGCTTTGTCGATTGACCTCTTTCCGGTGGACACCGCCCGTGTCGCCCGTCGTTCCCCACACTTCCCCTTCTGAGACAATGCCGCGCTGGCCGAGCGCCGACCGGGCCCGGCCAGCCGAACGCGCGCTGGCAACTCCCAAGCTCCGCTCAGACTGGGCTACAGCGCGCGCCCCTCTGGCCCTGGCGACCCTGGCCGTGGGCCTGGTCCTGCGCGGCCTGCTGTTGAACCAGCCCGGCCTGCACCCGGACGAGGCCCTCTATGCCAGTTGGGCCCTGCGCATCGCCGATGGCAGCGACCCGGCCCTGCTGGGGGTCTACGTGGACAAGCCGCCGCTGCTGCTCTATCTGCTGGCCGGTCTCTTCCGCCTGGCCGGCTTCGACGGCAGCTCCCCTCCACAGATTGCACACCTGATCCTGGCCGGCCGGCTGGCCGCGCTGCTGGCCAGCGCGGCCAGCCTGGCCCTGCTCTGGCTGGTCGCCCGCCGCGTCCATGGCCCCACCGTGGCCTTGCTGGCGCTGGCGCTCTTCGCCCTCTCGCCGCTGGCCGTGCGCCTGGGCCCCACACTCTTCACCGATCCCTGGCTGGTGTTGTGGATGCTGCTCAGCCTGTGGGCCGCGCTGACCGGCCGGCCGCTGCTGGCCGGCGTCGTCTTCGGCCTGGCCTTTGCCGCCAAACAGCAGGCGCTGTGGCTGGCGCCGCTGGCGTTGGCCATGCTCTTCGCCGCGCCGCGTCCAGCGGAGGGGCTGGCCGCGGCCAGCACAGCCCGCCTGGCCTGGCGTTGGCTCAACGGCTTCGCCCTCATAGCCGTGGCCGTGCTCTGGTGGGACAGCCTGCGCTGGCAGTGGATGCCCAGCTACTGGGAGCGCAGCGCCCAAACCTACGGCGGCCTGGCCCTGGCCCTGGACGCCAGCCTGCTCCAGCGGTTGACGCAGTGGGGCGAGCTGCTGGGCTACACCCTGGGCTGGCCGCTGTGGCTGGCGCTGGCCGCGTTGCTGGGCGCGGGATGGCGGCTGCGCCGCGGCAGACCGGCGCCGGGCCGCGCCCCGTCCAGTTGGTTCGACCGGCTGCTGCTGCTCTTCGTCGCCGCCTATCTGCTCCTGCACCTGCTCACCAACCTGGCGGCGTGGGATCGCTACGCCCTGCCCCTGGTGCCTCTGCTGGCGCTGCTGGCCGCGCGCGGCGTGCAGTGGAGCTGGCAGGCCATCAGGCCAGCGCTGCGGACAGCCCGCAGCACGCGCTGGATCGAAGCGGCCGCGGCCGCGGGGCTGGCCGTGGTTCTGCTCGCCGCCGCCCATCTGGCCGCATGGGCCCGGCTGCCCCTGGCCGATGGCGGCGCCTACGACGGCGTCGCCCAGGTGGCGAACCAGGTGGCCGCGGCCGGGCCGGCTCAGACGGTGCTCTATCATCAGGCGCTGGGCTGGCACTACAGCTTCTATCTGTACGACGCGCCGGTGGATCTGCGTTGGTGGCAAGACCCGGACGACCTGGCGCGCAAGGCCGCCGCCAGCCTGGGCCAGCGCCAGTGGATCGCCTTTGCCGCCGGCCGGGAGGATGAAGCCGGCGCGCGCGCCGCCCTGGCCCGTTTCGGCCTGGCGCTGCGTCCGCTCCCGGCCGGCAACGACGCCCCGGCCGCCCGGTCGATCACGCTCTACAGCATCGAGCCGATTCTGGCGGGAGCGTCCAGCCATGTCCCATGAGCCGGCGCGGCGCGGCGCGGCCCTGCGCTGGCTGCTGCTGGCGGCGACGCTGGCCGCCGGCGTGCTGTGGGTCTATGCGCCGCTGCTGCTGACCAACCGGGTGCTGGCCAGCGGCGACGCCTTCACCTATTTCACCCCCTACCGTGACTTCGCCAACGCGGCCCTGCGCGCCGGCCGGCTGCCGCTCTGGAACCCCTACCTCTTTCTGGGCGCGCCCTTTCTGGCCAACCCGCAGACGGCGCTCTTCTACCCGCTGCACTGGCCCTTCGCGGGGCTGAGCGCCGCCGCCAGCCTGGAGGGATCGCTGGCCCTGCACCTCTGGCTGGCTGGCCTGGGCGCGGCGCTTTATGCCCGCCGCGTGGCCGGACTGGGCTGGCTGGCCGCGCTGGTCGCCGGCCTGCTCTTCAGCTTGAGCGGCTATCTGGGCGCGCGCGCCGGCCAGATCAACCAGGCCAGCGCGGCCGCCTGGCTGCCCTGGCTGTTGGTGCTGCTGGAGGCAGCGCTCCCCCGCTGGCGTCTGACGCCTGCTGGCATGGCTGCGGGCGCGCGGCCGGCCGTGCGTTGGCTGGCCTGGGCCGGGCTGACGCTGGCCGTGGCCCTGCAACTGCTGGCCGGTCACACCCAGTCCTCCTTCATCAACCTGGCCGGGCTGATGTTGGCCGCGCTATGGCCGGCCATTGCGGCGTCGGCGACCTGGCTGGGGCGGATCGTGCGGCGCAGCCCGGCCCGCATCGAGAGAGATGCGCTGATCGCGGCCGGCTGGCGCGTGCTGGCCGCGTTGGGCGCCGTCCTCCTGGGCTTCCTCCTGGCCGCGGTGCAGATCGCGCCCACCCTGGAGCTCTCCGCGCTCTCCATCCGCAGCGGCGGACTCTCCTGGCGCGAGGCGGTCTCCTTCTCCTTGCAGCCGCGCGGCCTGCTCCTGACCCTGCTGCCCAGCGTTGGCGAGAACCTGGCCGACCACTTTGCCACGCCAGCCTATGGCGAATATGTGGCCTATGTGGGGGTGGCCGGGCTGTTGCTGGCCGCGCTGGCCGTGGCGCGCTGGCGCAATGCCGCCGGCCGCCGGCCGCTGGCCTCACCCTGGGGCCTGGCCATCGGCCTGGCGCTGGTCGGCCTGGCGCTGGCCCTGGGCGGCTGGAACCCGCTCTACCACCTCCTGGTCAGGGTCGCGCCCGGCTTCGACCTCTTTCGCGCCCCCGCCCGCTGGATGCTGCTCTATACCCTGGGCGTCAGCCTGCTGGCCGGCCATGGCGTGGCCGCGCTGCCCGGCCGCCTGGCCTGGTCCAAGGCGCGGCCCGCGTCGATGGGCCGGCGCGGGCGTCTGGCCGCGGCCGCGTTGTTGATCCTGACCTTGGCGCTGTTGGCGGTGCAGCACTGGCCCCGCTGGCCCACCTGGCTCTTCTGGCTGGCCGCCGCGCTGGCCTTGCTGGGCGTGCTCATCTGGCAAACGCGCCGGCCCGCCGCCGCGCTGCTGCTGATTCCGCTGCTCCTGCTGGAGCTGACCATCGCCAGCCTGGCGCTGGAACACCGCCGGCCCACCGCGCCCGAGGCCATCACCAGCCTGCGCACCGCGCCCGCTCACCTGCTGGCGGCCGCGCGCCAGGCGGAAGCCGCTGGTCAGGCGCCCGGCCGCTTCCTCAGCCTTTCCGGCATCACCTACGATTCCGGCGACCTGGCGCAGATGCAGCAGATGTTCGCCCCCTACCTGCCCCCGTCGGCCATCTACGATCTGGCGGTGGCCAGCAAGCTGCAAGAGATCGTCGCGCCCAACCTGCCGCTCCTGTGGCGGCTGCCGGCGGTGGACGGCTACGACGGGGGGGTGTTGCCCCTGCGCCGCTATGTGGACTTGCAGACCCTCTTCATCCCGCCGGGCGCGCTGGCCGAGGATGGCCGCCTGCGCGAGCAGTTGGAGAACGTGCCGCCCAGCCGCCTGCTGCGCCTGCTGGGCGTGGAGCAGATCATCACCGACAAGACCTTCGACGTCTGGCGTGATGGCATCTACTACGACCTGGAGCTGAGCACGCGACTTGCGCCGGGCCAGGCCGTAGAGATACCCGATGCCGGGCGACTGGAGGCCACCGGCCTGGGGCTGTGGAGCCATCTGGCCGGCGGTGCGGCCTTGCCCCAGGGAACGCCGGTGGCCGAGCTGCTGGTCGAGGACGCCGAGCGCAGCGAGTCCTTTCTGCTGCGCGCCGGCCAGGAGACGGCCGAGGGGCAGTGGCGCAGCGACGCCGCCCACAGCCAGCCGGACGCGGCCCAGCCCTGGCCGCGCGGGCAGGAAGGCTGGGACTACCTGGCGCGCGTGGCCTGGGATCAGCCGCTGCTGCCCCGGCGCATCGTCCTGCGCAACGTGGCGGCCGAGGGCGACCTGGTGCTGCGCGGCCTCAGCCTGGTGGACCAGCGCACCGGCGCCCACGCCGCGCTGACCATGCCGGCCGATGGCCAGTTCCAGCGCGTCCATTCCGGCGACGTCAAGATCTATCAGAACCAGCAGCCGCTGGGCCGCGCCTACCTGGTCGGCCAGGCCACGGCCGCGGTCGATGACGCCGACGCGCTGGCCCGGCTGGCCGAGGCCGCGTTCGAGCCATCTGAAGAGGTGGTGCTGCTGGCAGACGAGCTGGCCGCCGCCGGCCAGCAGGAGCAGGTCGCGCAGCTTGCCGGCCCCATCGACGGCGCGGCGCGCATCGTCGAATATCAGCCGGAGCGGGTCGTGGTCGAGGCGACGCTGGACGCGCCGGGGGCGCTGGTGTTGTCGGACACCTGGTACCCCGGCTGGCAGGTCAGCATCGACGGCCAGCCAGCGCCCCTGCTGCGGGCCAACTACCTTTTTCGTGCGGTGCTGCTGCCGGCCGGCCAACATCTGGTGCAGTTCGACTTTCGACCGGCGTCCCTTCGGCTGGGCGCCGGCATCAGCCTGGCCGCGGCGTTGGCGCTGTTGGCCGTGGCCATCCTGGGCCTGCGTGCCCGACGCTGAGGTGAGCTGTGAATCTGATCAATCGCACTGTGGTCGTGTTGTTGGTGGTGGCGTTCTGGGTCGTCATCGTCTTGACCGCGGCCGTGCCCGGCCAGACCCTGACCTGGGCGCGCCAGGGGCTGGACTGGGTTGAGGGCAGCCTCTTCCAGCTCCAATCCATGCAGCCGGGCTGGACCTACCCGCTGCTGCGCGGGGCCGTCATCGTGGTGGTGAGTCTGTTGGCCTTGGCCTGGCTGATGCAGGAGCTGCGGCGCAAGAAGACCCCGGTGGTCAAGATGCGCCTGCCCTCGGGCGGCGAGGCGGCTGTGACGGCCGATTCCATCGGCCGGCGGCTGGCCTGGCACATCGACCAACTGGCCGACGTCAACAGCGTGACGCCGGTGGTGCGCACCCGCGGCAACAGCGTGGAGGTCGATCTCAACTTGCAGACCGCGCCCGACATCGACGTGCCGCTGAAGACCGAGGAGGTCGTGGCCGTGGCGCGCGATGTGGTCGAGACCCAGATGGGCCTGCAGCTCAGCAAGGTCAAGGTCAACATCGACCACGCTCCCTACAAACCGGCGTTGTAAGCCCCAGACCAGCCACGCGCCCCAACCGCGCGCTCTGGCCGGTCTGCGACCGAGCCAGCCCAGAGCCGGCATGCCCCGGCAGTAGCATCATCAAAGAAAACGGAGTTCACATGGCACTGCTCGATTCCATCAAACAGGCATTGACCAAGTCAGCCGCGGCGCAGCCAAGCGCGCCGGCTGCCACAAACGCGGCCGCGGGCCGCCAGCCTGAGCCCGAGCCGCAGCAGGTGGCGGAGATTCAGGCGGCCGAGCTGATCCCCCTCTATCGTGACGGTGCGGCCCCCAGGCTGTTGGACTGTCGCGAGCCGTTCGAGTGGACGCAGGTGCGCATCCCCGGCAGCCTGCACATCCCCATGAACGACATCCCGGCGCGCCTGGGCGAGCTGGACCCGGCGGCCGAATGGGTGGTGGTCTGCGCGCACGGCAACCGCTCGGTCGCGGTGGCCGACTATCTGCTGCGCCACGGCCTGCGGGCCAGCAGCCTGGCCGGCGGCGTGACCGACTGGTGGATGGCCGGCGGCGAGACCGAGAGCGACTATCGGCGTTGAAATGAACTTGACAACGCTTTGAGGACGCTCATATAATGGCCGGAGGACACCAGCGGCCCGCCATCTCGGAGGTCGCCCCCGACGACGGCCTGCGAGATTGTCACCGGCCAGGGGGCTGGGCAGTTGCCGCCGGAGGTGAGTTCAACCATCGGCGGTCAAACCGTTGGTGTTGCGATCTTAGAATGGAGGCTTCATCATGCCGGAAAAGCTGGTCCAACAGATCATGCACGATAACGTTATAGGCTGTCAACCGGGTGCGTCACTGGCGGAGGTGGTGCAGATCATGAGCGATACGGACATCCACGCGCTGGTGGTCACCGACGACTCCGGCGAGGTGGTGGGAATTATCTCACACATGGACGTGATACCGTATCATGGCCAGGACCTCTCCCAGCTCACCGCGGCTCAGATCATGACCAGCAAGGTCATCTGTGTAGCGCCGGAGGCTCCTGTGCGCGAGGCTGTCGACGTGATGGTCAGCAAGCGCCTTCACCGCCTGGTGGTGACCCAATCGGAGGGGGACAAGCTGATGCCGGTGGGGGTGCTCTCCACGACCGACATCGTGCGCGACATGCGCGGTTTCAGGTGGTCCTGGTAACGGAGGTGTGGATCAGAGGGTCGTGCGGTTGGGCTGATGACTGCGCCACTGGCGCAGCCAGCGGGTGACATCCTCCGAGCGTGCGCGATTGTCCTGCCAACTGACCTTGCCGCGCAGCAGGATCTGACGCAGGCTCTCCCGGCTGATTTCATCGACCACCGAGCGGCTGAGCAGGTACTCCCGCAGGGCGTCCAGGGTCCAGGTGGTGCGCAACAGGCCCAGATCGCGCGGCGGCGTGCGGGCAATCTCCAGAATCCGGGCGCAGAGCGCAGAGTCGAACTTGCCGCGCGGGCCAGGCTTGCGCCGCGTGGGCTGCAGGCCCTGCATGCCCTGGTCGTTGAAGCGCAGCACCCACTTGCGTACCTTGTCCACGTGCAGCCCGACCATGGGGGCGATCTCCGGAATCCGGTATTGTTCCTGTGAAGAGAGCAGCACGATCAAGGCCCGTTGTTTGACCGCTTCATTGTCGCTCTCCATCAGGGTTTCCAGGCTTGCGCGCTCATGGGGATCAAGAGGTCTGGCGAAAATCAGTTTCGGCATCGGTGGACTCCTGTGTTTGAAGTAGTTGTGCCAATTCTGGCGGCGATATCAGTATAGCGGAAGGTGACGCGTGATGCAATAGTACTTTAGTACTATTGTGCGCCCGTTTGCGGTCTGAAAAGGCCCCCTCTCGATCAACGCCTGCCGGGAATCGTTGCCAACGTCTCAGGCGCTTTGGCCGAATCTCTGGCAATGAGTATAATTTCCACTCAGTCAGTCAGCGCCTAGCGCCGTTTAGGAAGGTTCACGTTATGCCGGTCTACGAGTACGAGTGCGACAATTGCAGCCTGCGCTTCGAGAAAGTGCAGCGTTTCAGCGATGAACCCGTGCGGATCTGCCCCAATTGCGGCGAGTCCGTCCATCGGGTGATCCAGCCTGTGGGTATTATCTTCAAAGGGTCAGGTTTCTACGTCACCGACAACCGCGGCAAGTCGTCGACGACGCCGCCCACCAAACGCGACGGAGACTCCAAGAGCGACGGAGAAGCCAAAAGCGGGGTCAAAAGCGAGACCAAGGGCGAGGCCAAGTCCGGCGAGACCGCGGCCCCCCAGCCCAAGGCCGTTGAAAGCGCGCCATCCTCTTGATGACGCCTGCCTGCCAGGATAGAAAAAGCCTCACCGCCCGGGCGGTGAGGCTTTTTGTCGTCATCTGCTGCCGGCCAGCCGGCTAGAGCTGGAAGCTGCCGCTGGCCGGAACGACCTTTTGGTTGTAGTTGGTGACGTAGCTCAACAACTGGGTGCGCAGCGCGTTCCAGTCGTCGCTCTCCAGGATGGTGTCCATGGCCTTGTCGTTCGCCACGCCGCCGGTCAGAATCTGGGGGCCTTCGCCGTACACCGTGTACCAGGCTTCAGTCGGCTGCAAGCCCAGCCGCATCAGCTTGGGGGCGAACTCGCGGACGATGAACTCAAAATAGGACTGCTCACGCCCGGTCTTGATGTCCCAGCTCATCAACAGCTTCATCATCATGCCACGACTCCTTGCCTCTGGCGCTCCGCCAGCCGGTGTAAGATACTTCGATGCCAGCCAGCGGCTGGCCGGCTTGGGGACCTTTGCTGAGCCTTGCCAGCGTTCACCATAGGATACCAGTAAGTGGGCGATTCGGCAAGTTGGATCGGTTTCATTTCCATCCCGGTGCGGGAGCGCCGAAGGGAAGAAGGGTTACTTGACACTGGCCAGGAGAAAACTTACAATCAAACCCATCCTTCAAGCTTACCCTTCACTTCGCTCGTCGAGCTCACCCTTCGGTCTTGCGTCAGGAGTGCGCCACCATGCAGGCAACTGCGCCATCCCACCATAGCCGGCTCTCCATTCCCGGCGCCCCGGTCTCCGCGGCGCTGCTGGCGATCATGCTGTTGGCGTTGGCCACCTCGTTGAGCGCCGCGGAGTGGGCCGCGGGCATGAACCTGCTGACGCCCATCGTGCTGGCCGGCTTTGTGCTGGGCCTGGCCCTCAGCTACACCCGCTGGAGCGGGCTCTTTCCCCTGCTGCAAAGCCTGGTGATTGGCCTGGCCGCCGTGCTCTACTGGGTGGGCAAGTCCCCGGAGATCCCCGCCGAGCTGAGCAGCGCCGAGCGCATCATGGTTATCGGCGCCAACCTGTGGTCCTGGCTGCAGTTGCTGGTGAGCGATCAGCCGGTGCGCAGCAATCTGGTCTTTCTCCTGGAGCTGGGCTTTCTTCTCTGGTGGCTGGGCTACCTGTCGGCCTGGGCGGTCTTCCGCGAGGGGCGCGTCTGGCGTGCGATCATCCCCGTCGGGCTGGTGCTGCTGGTCAACACCTATTTCGGCCCCGCTGATCTGGGCATCTACCTGGCGGTCTTCGTGGTCTGCGGGCTGCTGTTGGCCGTGCGCAGCCACCTGGCCGAGCGGGAGATCGTCTGGCGTCTGGAGGGGGTGCGCTACGCGGCCGATATCCAGGTGGATTTCCTGCGCGATGGCTTCCTGCTGGCCTTGGTGGTCCTCAGCCTGGCGCTGCTGCTGCCCAACGCGGCCAACAGCGGCGCCATGTCCAGTGCGCTGGAGCCGCTGCGCACCCCCTGGCGCCAGGTGCAGCAGGAGTGGGGACGCCTCTTCAACAGCCTCAACTACCAGGGCGCGGCCGTGGGCGAGCCGGTGTTCGGCAACACGCTGACGCTGGGCGGCCCGCGCGATCTGGGCGATCAGATCATCATGGATGTCAGCAGCCCCCAGGGGCGTTACTGGCGCGCGGTGGCCTATGACACCTTCACCGGGCGGGGTTGGCTCAGCGCCTCCACCGCCAGCCAGGAGATCGACGGCAGCACGCACGTCTTTACCCCCCGCTTCCAGGCGCGCCGCGAGGTGACGCAGACCATCACCATCCAGGCGCCCACCGGCAATGTGCTCATGGCCGCGGGCCAGCCGGTGCGCGTCAGCCTCAAGGCCACGGCTGACCTGTTCGTGGTTGAGCCGGCGCCGGGCGATCGGCCGCCTGTGGCCGAGATCGCCATGCTGCACCGCCGCGATGCCGCCCTGCAGCCGGGCGATAGATACCTGGCCGTCTCGTCGCTGTCGCAGGCCACGGTGGAGGACCTGCAAGAGGTCGGCCGCGACTACCCGGCCTGGGCCACGGAGCGCTATCTGGACCTGCCCGCGGACCTGTCGCCGCAGGTGGGCGAGCTGGCCCGCCAGGTCACGGCCGGCGCGGCCAATCCCTACGATCAGTTGGTCGCCATCGAGCAATATCTGCGCGGTTTCACCTACAACGATCAGATCGAAGCGCCGCCGCCGGGGGTCAACGCGGTCAACTATTTTCTCTTCGACGTGCAGCAGGGCTATTGCGACTACTACGCCAGCAGCTTTGCCATGATGGCGCGCACCCTGGGCATCCCGGCGCGCGTCTCGGCCGGCTATGCTCAGGGGGACTACGTGCCCGAGGCGGATCTATACCGCGTGCGCGAGTACCACGGCCACTCTTGGCCCGAGGCCTTCTTCCCCGGCTATGGCTGGATCGAGTTCGAGCCGACCGCGGCCGAGCTGGAGATCGTGCGCACCCATCGCAGCGACGAGGCCGCGCCCGGTCTGACCCCTGCGCCGCCGCCGGATCCGCTGGACGAGGAGCTGTTGGGCCCGCTGCAACAGCGTGATCAGTTCGGCGTCGATCCAAACGCTGAACCAGAGGAGCTGGTCGCGGCCGCGGCGCGCGGGTGGCGGGCTTTCTGGTGGATCGCGCCGCTGGGGCTGGTCCTGCTGGCGGTCGCGCTGTGGTGGCGTCGTCGTCGGCCTGGCGTCAGCGCCAGCGCCCGGCAGCGCGTTTTGGGCGACCCCCACTTCACGGTCAACCTGTATGGCTGGCTGATGCAATGGGCCCAGCGGCTGCATCTGCCGTTGCTCCCCAGCCAGACCCCCCATGAGCAAGCTGCCAGCCTGGGGGGCGTGGTGCCCGAGGGCCGGTCGGCCATCCAGTCCATCACCGATCTCTACGTGGAGGACCTCTACAGCCCGCGCGAGCCTGATCAGCAGCGCTCGGAGCAGGCCCTGCTGGCCTGGGGCGATCTGCAGCCACTGCTGCGCCGCGCCTGGGTTCAAGTGCGGGTGCAGCCCGTCGCCGACCTGCGCCGGCGCTTCAAACGGCCAGCGCAGAAAAAAAGCGCCGATCAACCCTGACCACGCCAATCAGCGCCCCACCTCCCCTCCGATCCGCGTCTTCTGCGTTAAACCGCGTCCTATCTCCCTCCGATCTGCGTCTTCTGCGTTGATCTGCGTCCCAACCCCTCCCCTCCGATCTGCGTCTTCTGCGTTGATCCGCGTCCCAACCCGCCGACCTCTACGCAGCCAGCGGGCCATTGGCCAACAGCGCCTGAAAGCGCGCTTCATCGCGTCGCTTGTGCGGGCCCACGACCGCCAGGCGACCCCGGCCAGCCTGGAAAAGCCGCTGCGCCACCGCCATCAGCTCCTCAGCCTCGACGCGCGCGACGCGTTCGATGATCTGCTCCACCGTCAGCTTTTCACCGGCCAGCGCCTCCTGCCGGCCAAACCAGCCTGACACCGCCATGGTATCCTCCAGCCCCAGCAGCAGCCGACCCTTGATGTACTCCTTGGCGCTGTGCAGCGTCTTGGCATCCACCGGCTCAGTGCGCAGCCGCTGGAGCTGGGCCAGGATCGCGCTCAGCGCCTCCAGCGCCCGCTCCGGCGCCACAGCCGCGTAGACGCCAGTGACGCCGGTGTCGGCCAGGTGGCTGACATACGAATCGACCGCGTAGGCCAGCCCCAGCCGTTCCCGAATCTCCACAAAGAGTCGCGAGCTCATCCCCTCGCCCAGGATCACGTTCACCAGGCCCAGGGCGAAGCGGTCCACGTCGTCGCGCGCCAGGCCGGGCAGGTGGAGCGCCAGGTGGGTCTGTTCGATCTTCTTGTTGATCAGCGCCACGCGCGGCCCGGCGCTGTCGGCCGGTGCGGCCAGGAAGCTCGGCGCCGTGTTGGCCGGCCAGTCGCCCAGCAGTTGGCCGGCCAGCTCCACCACCTGGTCATGGGCCACGTCGCCGGCCACGCTGATCACCGTGTTGTGAGGGCCATAGTGGTGCAGCAAGAACTGGGCCAGCCCTTCGTGTTGCAGTCCGCGCACGCTCTCCGGCGTGCCCGCCACATCCCAGCCCAGCGGGTGGCCGGGCCAGGTCAGCTCGTGCAGCGCGAGGCTGGCCAGCTCCTCGGGGATGTCCTGCGAGGAGCTGATCTCCTCCAGGATGACCCGGCGCTCCTTTTCCACCTCATCCGCGGCCAGCAGGCTGTGGCGCAGCATGTCCGAGAGCACATCCAGCGCCAGGCTCAGGTGCGTCTGCTGCATCTTGGCCCAGATCACCGTCATCTCCTGGCCGGTGCTGGCGTTGAACAGCCCCCCGCGTCCTTCGATCTCCAGGGCGATGGCCTCCGGCGCCGGCCGGCGCTGGGTGCCCTTGAAGAGCATGTGCTCGACGAAATGCGCTCCGCCGGCCGTGGCCGGCTGTTCATAGCGGGAGCCGACGGACATATAGAACCCCACACCCACCGAGTAGGTGTGGGGCATGGCGCACGTCAGAACGCGCAGCCCATTGTCCAGCGTGGTGCTGTTGTAAGCTAGTTTCATTGACGGTTGTGCGCTCCGCGCATGGATGTCTCAACTGGCGACGCCCGCTGGGTTGCCGGAGTCCTGTGGACCTGATTTCTCAGGGGCCCTCGCCGGCCCGCAGCGCTTCCAGTTCCGCTTCGGCGATGGGCATGGCCGCCGCGTCCTGGCCCGGCCCGATCTCCAGGAAGGTCTCGAAGGCGCGAATCGCCTCCTCGCGCCGGCCCAGCAGCCGATAGAGCACGCCCAGGCCGAAGTAGGGCTCAGGCAGGGCGGGGTCCAGCTCGTTGGCGCGCGTGAGGTAGCTTTCGGCCTCCTCCAGCGCATCGACCTGGATCGACACCACGCCCATCAGGTAGTTCAGCTTGGCGTCGTTGGGGTCCAGCGCCAGCCCCGCCTGGAAGCTGTCCTGAGCATCCTCCAGCGCGTTCAGGCCGTAGTAGGCCACCCCCAGGTTGTGCCAGTAGCCGACGTTCTCCTCGTCCAGAGCTACGGCCTGGCGGTAGGCCTCCGCCGCGCCCGTCAGATCGCCCTGCTCATAGCGCGTGTTGCCCAGATCGAAATAGCCCTGGGCGGAGAGCTCGGGCGTCGGCGCGCTTGCGGCCGGCTCAGTCGGGTTCGGCCCTTCCGCCTGGCCGCCGCATGCAGCCAATGCCAGCAGCGCTGCCAGTAGCGTCAGCAGGCTGATCAGGCCGATCAGGCTGATCGGGCCGCGCGGCCGGTGGCATGTCGTCGGGGCGCCTGGTGTTGTCTTCATGGTCACTTGATATCCATGACGATCACCTGGGTCTCTTCGGGCAGTTGGGCCTTGGTGATGCGCAGGGCCGCCACCGGCTCCGGCGCGGGCACGCCCATCTCCTTGAGGAAGCGCTCCAACGGTTCCAGGTGTTCCGGCGTTCCCTCCATGCGATAGTGCATGGGGATCACGATGCGCGGCTCGACGATGCCGATGACCTCGGCCGCCATGGCGGCATCCAGCGTGTGCCGGCCGCCCACCGGGATCAGCAGCACGTCGATGTTGGGCATGGCCTCCACCTGCGACTCGGTGAGCACATGGCCCAGGTCGCCCAGGTGCGCCACCGTCATCTCGGGGAACTCGAAGATGAAGACGGTGTTGGGATCGGCCACGCCGGCCGCGTTCTTGCCGTGCGAGGTGGCGATGCCGGTGATGAAGACAGCCTCCACCTCATATTCGCCGGGGCCAGAGAAGACCTTGCGCGCGTCCTTCACCCCCTCAGTGTAGCTGTGGCCGAGCGCATCGTGGCTGACGGTCACGATATCAGCCTTCAGGCGCGGCAGCGTCAATCCGATCCCCTTGTCATAGGGGTCGCAAACGATGGTCAGGTTGCGGTCTTTCAGCCTGAAACACGCGTGTCCGTACCAGTTGATCTCCAAGAAAGGATGCCTCCAAAAAATACCTGTGGTTGGGTCGCTGCAAAATCAAACCATTAGTGCCATCGCTCGGGCCGGTCTCCGACCGAGGCCCGCCGGCCTGTGCCAGAGCTTCCAGCGTCACGAGCTGTCAGATTCTGCCGGTGCGCATTATACCCGCGATGCACAGGTAAGTCCAAACAGCCCCGAATCAAACAGCGCTGCCAAACATAACGACTGCCACTCCGGAGTCGAGCCTTCAGGCGGGTCACTCCGGAGTCGAGCCTTCAGGCGGAGCACTCCGGAGTCGAGCCTTCAGGCGGGGCGGCGCGCTCGACTGGCGCCGTCCAGACCCGGCTAAAGCCTCGACTCCGTCCATTTTTGCAATGTCGAGCCTTCAGGCGGAGCACTCCGGAGTCGAGCCTTCAGGCGGAGCGGCGCGCTCGACTGGCGCCGTCCAGACCCGGCTAAAGCCTCGACTCCGTCCATTTTTGCAATGGCCGCGAATCAAAGACGGGAGCAGGTGATCCTGCTCCCGTGTCGGTCCAAAAATCGCGTCAGCTAGAGGGTCTTGGCCTTTTCGGCCGCTTCATCCACCACGGCTGACGCCGCGTCGGCCGCGGCCTGGGCGTCGGCCGCTGCGGCCTTGCCTGCTTCAGCAGCGCTCTCAACTGGCTTGTTCTTGTCCAGAAAATCGTTCAGCTCCTCGTTGAAGCGGCGCAGGCCGCTCAGGAAGCCCTGCTTGAGCTGCTTGGTGACGTCGCTCTTCTGCACGGCGTCGGCCGCACGCGTGGCCTGAGACTGCACGTCCTTCGACAGGTCGCTCTTGCGCACCTCCTCAGCCACATGGTCGATCCGATCGCCGGCCATCTTCAGCGCCTTGCGGATCTCCGCCTCGGCCTTGTAGCGCTCCTCGCTCTCCAGGGCCGTCTGCACGGCCGCGGCGACCTTGTGGCTCAGTTGGCTCAGCTCGTTCATGATCTGGGTGGTGACGCCGTCGCCGTTGCCGGCAGCGGTCTTGGCCGCATCCTCGGCAGCGTTGGCGCTCTCTTGGGTGGTTTGGGTAGTGGTCTCGTCGTTCATGGGTAGCCTCTTTTGTGTTGCTGGTCCGAACTTCGCGGGCCATTTCGGGCCGCGACCTCCGAAGCTTTGGGTTGCTATGATGATATACGACTGTTGCCCCCGCCAGGTTTCAGCGCAGTGTGGTGATGCGCACGGTGGTGGGCAGCGCCAGGGCGTCGCCCAGCGGCTGGCCAGCGTTGTCCAGCCAGGCCACGCGCTGGCCGCTGACCGGGTCATACAGTCCCACCGCCAGATGGGCGTTGCCCAGCAGCGCATCCTCCTGCACCCGCACGCTGTGCTGGTCAACGATGGTCTCGCCCGGTCGCCAGCTTGACGTGGGGCGCTCGCCGATGGCCGGCTCCTGGTCCGATTGGCCGATGATCACCCCCTGCTCGTCCAGCAGGTGGACGAAGACGGTCAGCCGCTGGCCGGTGAGCTCGCTGGGCTGCCAGTAGAGGGTCAGATCCAGCGCCCCGCCCGGCGCTGCCCGGTTCTCGGCCAGGTCATAGCCCAGCAACGCGCCCACGCCCTGCGCGTTGGCATCGACGGCGGTGCGCGGCTCAGGCGGGGCGGTGACCAGCGGCCGCGTCTCCACCTGCACCGGGCCCAGCTCGGCCAGCTCGCCGCGGCGGGTCAGCAGGCCGAAGAGGCCGCCCGGCGTCGCGGCCGGCAGACGTTGGCCGGTGGCCGTGTCGAAGAGGCCAGCCACCAGCGTGTAGTCTCCCGCCTCCAGGTCAGCCGGCAGGCGCAGGGTGTGCTGGCTGCGCAGCAACTCGTCCGGCTGCCAGAGCTGGCTGGGGCGCCAGGAGACCAGCGGCCCTTCCCAGCCCACCGCCACCTGGCCCTGCCGGTCCAACAACTGCACGAAGGCCGCCAGGTCTGCCTCGCCCGCACCGTCCAGCGCGCGCCAAAAGAGGTTGACCATGAGATCGTTGCCCGGCAGGAGGGGCCCAGAGGTGGCGCTGTAGCCCAGCAACTGCGCCGCGTTGCCAAAAGTGGTCTGCTGGCGGTGTTCGATGGGCAGCGCGCTCAGCGGCGGCGCCGTCGCGGGCGCCTCCACGGTGATCTGTCCTAACGTCAACTGGCTGCCGGCGCCGGCCGGCTCCATCAGGGCGACGGGGCGGGCATTGTCGGGGTGCGCCAGTCCGAGTTGCAGGTCATAGCTGCCCACCGGCATCCCGGCCGGCGCCAGGAGCCCCACCTGCTGCACGCCATCCTGATCGACGGTCACATCGCGCTGCGCCCAGATGCGGCCGTCGGCGCTGACCAGGCGCAGGCTGGCCAGGTGCTGTCCATCGAGGCCGGTGAACTCCAGCGTGACGGGCAGCATGTCGTTGTCGGCCGTCAGCGTCTGCTGCACCGTGAGCGCCTCCACGCGTGCATCGTTCTCGAAGCGGGCTGAGGCGGCCAAGACCGGCGCGGTGGCCGCGTCCACCTGCGGCGCAGCCCAGCCGGTCAGCCGCGTGCTGGGGCTGTACCAGCGATTGGCGAGCTGATAGCTGGCAGCGGAGAGGTGCTGTTCGACGGCATCCTCCAGGATGCCCCCCAGCGATTGGTGCATGGGGAACCAAACGCGGCCGCGGCTCAGGCTGTCGTCCAGCGCCTCGGCCACCGCCGGCGACCATTCGGCGCTGGGAGAGAGCGCCGGCTGCGGCCCGCTGGCTGCGCCGTAGCTCCAGAAATAGCCCACCTGCCAGGGGTAGACCGCAAAAACGGTGTCTTCGCCGCGGCCCCACTGCATCACCTGGCCGATCAACGGGCGGTAATCCTCGGAGGCGTAGCGCGGGACCAGATAGAAGGCGGCCAGCGACAGGACCGCCAGCAGCGTCAGCAGGGCTACGAAGAGGCGAGGCAGCGGGCTCTTGGGCGGCAGCACGATCATGCGCTGGCCGCGGCTGCGCACAGGGTCAGGCGTGGCCCAGGTCGCAGCCAGCAAGAGCAGGAAGGCGGGCAGGCCCAGCAGCAGCAGCCGTTCCCCCCGCTGCGGGAAGAAGGGATAGGTCAGGTTGACCAGCCAGCCCAGGGCCAGCACGACGCCGAGGATGATGCCCAGATAGCCCAGGGTCAGCAGATGGCCCTTCTCCAGCGGGCGACGGCGGGCCAGCCGGATCAGGCCGATGGCCAGCAGGCCCGCGCCCAACAGCCCCAGCGGCCACCAGGCGGTCAGCGGGCCCTCCAGATGGCCGGCGCTGTAGGCTGCCAGGTGGCGGGCCAGGTAGAGCGGCAGGCTCAGGGGCTGATCGGAGTCGGCGACCACCTTTTGCGAGATGTAGGGGATCAGGCGGGGGGTGGCGTAGAGCAGCCAGGGGATGAAGAGCAAGAGCGCGACGCCCTGCGCGCCCAGCCAGAGCAGCATGCGCTGGCGTCCTGCCTGCAGGCGCCACTGCACGGCCCAGCCGGCCGCGGCCAGGCCCATCAGCAGAAAGGCGGCGTAGTACTGCGTGTAGAGGGCCAGGGTGATGGCGGCCACATAGCCGGCCAACCAGCCCCAGCCGGCGGGCTGGCTGTCGCCCCGGATGCGCCGGCCCAGGCCCAGCCAGCGGCCGGCCGCGCCCATGGCCAGCAACGACCACACGGTCACCAGCGCGTACATGCGCACTTCTTGCGAATAATAGATGTGCAAGGGATTGATGGCCAGCAGGAAGGCTGCCAGCAACCCCACCCGCCGGCCGCTCAGCCAATCGCCCACCAGGTAGATCAGCGGCACGGCGGCTACGCCGGCGGCCACCGACAGCCAGCGCAGGCTGACCGGCGCCCAGCCGAAAAGCGCGGCCCAGTCGCCCAGCAGGGCATAGTAGAGCGGGGGGTGGATATCCAGCGCGGTCAGCCGCAGCATCTCCCCCAACGATTGATGCGCAAACCAGACGCTGTAGCCTTCGTCCCACCACAGCGGCTGGAAATCCAGTCGCGCCGCGCGCAGAAGCAGGGCCAGCAGCGTCAGCAAGGCCAGCAGCAGCAGATCGCCGCGCCTACTGCCTGGTCCAAACGAGGTATAGCCAGCGGAACTCGTCGTCATCCTGGGTCAGGCGAACGGTGGGTGAAACCGGGCGGCCGGCGCCATCCACCAGCCAGAGCGCAAAGCTGTTGTCGGCCAGCGTGCTCTTGCCGCGCGTGTCGGTGATCAGGTTGGCCTGGCGGTAATCGGCGAAATCAGGGCTGGGCGCAGTGCCGCGCCAGGGGCCGGCGCCGGTGGGCGACGACAGCCACTGCTGGCCCGTGGTCTCGTTGACGATGCGCAGATAATAGCCGCTCAGCGGGGTATCGTCGGCGTCGTTGACCTTCACGCCGACACGCAGATAGTCCTGGTTGAAGGGATAGGTGATCTCTTCGCTCAGGGCGAAGGGGAAGTCGCCGGCCGCAGGCGTTGCCGCCGCCGCGCCCGCCGGCTGTGGGCTGGGCGTGGCCGTGGGCAGGTCAGCAGACAGCGCGACGCTCTCCAGCGGGCCTTCGGCCGCCACCACCTCGCTGGCGACCCAGCCGGTCTGGCCCTGGAAGCAGCAAATCTGCCACCACAGGCTGTCCGCGTCGCGGCCGACGATCTCCAGCCGTTCCCCTTGCAGCACCTGGCCCAGCACGGCGGCGTCGGCGTCTGGCCCGCTGCGCACGTTGACGCGCGGGTTGCTGACCACCACCTCAGGCCGGGGCTCCGGCGTGGCAGTGGGCGTGGGGGTAGGCGGCTCCGGCGTGGGGGTGGGTGGCTCTGGCGTGGCGGTCGGGGGTTCCGGGGTCGCGGTGGGCGGCTCCGGCGTGGCAGCCGCGACCTGCTCCGGCATCTCGACGGCTGCCGTGGCTGTGATCGGGGCGGCCGCGGCCAGCTCGGTCACGGCGGGCGGTTCGGTGGGGGCCGGCGTCGGCTCCAGCGTCGCCGTCGGAACGACGGTCGGGGTGAAGGTGGGCCGCAGCGCCAGGCGGGGTTTGGGGGTTGGCGTGGGATATTCGACCAGCGAGTTGACCAGCGCGCAGCCGGGCATCGCCAGGAGCACGGCCAGCGCAATCAGCGCGATCAGTTTTGAGTTCCGCAAAAGGTATGACCTCCTCGCATCTGGCTGGCCGGGGCGCGCCGGGCCAGCCGGAGTGCGATGATTTACCTGTGATGGTGAGGCATGAAAGGCGCCGTTTTGGCCGATCCGGGCGCACCAGCCGCGCCCGTCGAAGCAGCCCTGCCAGTCAGGCAGGTGGCGCAGTATAGCACAGGAACGACCAACGGGATAATTCGCCGGTGGAATACTACTCAGCCGGCTGAGCAGTTACGTGCGGCCGATGCGGCTATCGGGTGTCGAAGAAGCTGACGTAGACCTCCTGGCCGCCGTGGGTCTCGAAGGTCACGGGCAGGGAGAGCTCATTGCCGCTGGCGTCGGTGATGATGATGGTCCACTGGGCGGCGCCGGCCTCCGGCATGTACTCATATTTCAGGTTGTACTCGCGGCGGTTGCCGATGGGCTCGCCCAGCACGGTGGGGGCCGAGAACTGGAAGCGCCGCTCGGTCAGGCCTGGCTTGCTGACGTCCACGCCGTTGCGCAGCACCTTGAGCCGCAGGTTGCCGATCGGTTCAGTCAGCGGCGGCGTGCCGACGAAAGTCTTGAGCCAGATCGTCAGCCAGGGATTGTCGGTCTCCCACAGCTCAGGCCCTTCGGCCAGCTCCACCGGGCGGAAGGGGCCGGGGGTGGCGGTGGGGACTGGGGTGTCCTGCGGCGTGGCGGTGGGGAAGGGGGTCGGCGGCAGGTCGGGCGGCATGACCACCGGCACTGTGTCGGCCGCGCCGCCGGGCGCGGTGAGCTGGGTGGTGATCCACCCCTGCTGGCCGTTGACGCAGCAGATCTGCCACCAGGTGAAGGCCTCGTTGCGGCCGATGATGTCGTACCGCTCGTTCTGGTGGACCTGGCCGATGATGGGATAGGCGACGCTGGGGCCGCTGCGCACGTTGACGGTGGCCGCGACGACCAGGGCGTAGGGCCCCGGCGTCGGCGTCGGGGTGTCCACGGGGGTCGGCAGCGGCGTCCAGGTGGGTGTGGGCGTGGGGGTGTAGTCGGGCGTGGCGGTGGGGGTCAGGGTGGGAAAGGCCATGCCGGCCACCACAGTCAACGTGGCGATCTGCGCCGGGGAGAGGGCGCCCACCGGCGACGGCGTCCAGGTGGGCAGCGCGGGCTGTGGGGTGGCGCTGGGCGTCGGAGTCGGCTCGCCGACCAGCATCTGGCCCAACGAGCAGCCCAGACTGGCGGCCAGCAGCAGAATCATCAAAGCAGCCAGGCGCAGCCGGCCGGCGCTGTGGAGGGCGTGATGCATGGCGAGAGTATAGCACAGGCCCCCCTGCGCTCAAAATGACGGCTGGAACTTGCCCTTTCAGGGTTTTTGATGTATGATCTGCCCCGTGCCAAAACGCCGCCCGTTCGCCGGCGGCTGATGTATTTTTAGGAGCAGAGCAAAAACCATGGAAGTATTGCTGAAACAAGACGTTAAGGGCGTCGGACACGCCGGCGACATCAAGAAGGTTGCCAGCGGCTATGCGCGCAATTTTCTCATCCCCCAGGGGCTCGCCCTGCCCGCGGACAAGGGCGCGGCCAAGCAGGCGGAGCAGATCAAGGCGGCCGCCATGCGCAAGAAGGAGCGCGAGCGCGCCAGCGCAACCTCGTTGGCCGAGCGCATCAGCGCCTTGAGCCTCTCCTTCAGCGCACGCGCGGCCGACACCGGTCGTCTTTTCGGCTCGATCACCGCCTCCGACATCGCCGAGGCTCTGGAGCAGCGGTTGGGCGTGGAGATCAGCAAGCGCCAGGTCGAGCTGGAGCACCCGCTGCGCGATCTGGGCACGCATCAGGTGCCGGTGCACCTGCTGAGCGACGTTAACCCCCAGGTCACTGTGGTGATCGAGCGCGAAGGCGAGTAGCCCTCCTCGCCTGCACCCCGTGCTCCGGCCGGTCTTTGCGCAGCAGCGAGCCAGTCGCCGTGGTGTTTTCGGTGAGCACTGACCGTTCTCACCTGCTGCCTGAACACAAAACCCCGCTGACAAAGCGGGGTTTTTGATTCGCGCTGTCAGGGCGCCTGAAGCACGGCCAGATTCTCGAAGCTGCCATCGGCCAGGCGACGGTAGAGCACCACCTGGACGCCGTCGGGCGCAGCGCCGGCCGGCAGCGGCAGCAGATAGTCGTCGGCCACCACCTCGCCGGTCTGCCAGCGGCTGGTGGGATAGGCGCCGTGCACCGGGTGCGCCGCGTCCTGCTGCACGATCTCGCCGCCGGCCTGGGTCAGCGGCTGGCCGGCCAGGGTGGGGCGCAGCGAGATGCTCCAGTCTCCCTGCGGCTGCCCCTGGGCCTGCCAGTAGAGCCGCACCGGCCAGGGTTGACCGGCCAGCGGGGGCGGCGCGTCGATGCCCAGCAGGGTCAACCCGTCGCCGGCCGGAAGATCCAGCCGGCGCGCGTCGGCCGGCAGCGCGTCGGCCGGCGTGCGGCTCAGCCGGATCAACGTCTGGCCGGCCGATGACAGGTGCAGGTCGGCGCCGAGTTCGGCTGTCAGCAGCGGCGCGGCGGCGCGGGTGACGTAGAGCGGCCGCGCCGCGCTGGCCAGCAATGCGGCCGCCTCTTGGCTGCCGACCGCCTCCACGTCGGGGCGTTCCCCCCAGATCGCCCCCAGATAGCGCAAGCTGAGCATTTCCTGCCCCTCCCCGAAGATGGCCGCTCCTGCCTCCGGCCGGTCGGCCAGGATCGCCCGGCCCGGCAGCAGCGCCGTGTCATCCCCGCGGTTGCGTTGGTTGGTGTGGGGCCAACTGTGCAGAAAGCGGACGATCACCAGCGCCAGCAGCAGGGCGGTCAACGTGGCCCACGCCAGCCGGCGCCGGCTCTCCGGCCAGGTAGTCAGCGCGATGCGCCGCCAGAGCGCCTGCACGGCCACGGCAAAGCAGGCGACGAGCAGCGGATAGGCCGGCATCACCACCTGGTACCAGTTGCCCTGGCGGTCGATGAAGGCCAGCAGGCCGTAGAGCAGCAGGGTGGATCCCAGGAAAAGCGCGCGCCGGCGGGGGAGCAATGCCAGCCCCGCCAGGCCGCCCAGCAGCGGGATCCAGGTCAGGTTCTGCCAGAGCAGGGCGGGAAAGTTGGCTGTCCACAGCGGCCGCAGCGTCCAGGTCAGCTCAGCGCGGCCCTGGCCGGTGCTGACGAAGGCCAGGAACCAGGCCGCGGTGGTGGGCCAGTCGCCCGCGCCGCGCCACTCCGGGTGCTGGGCGCCGCGCAGATAGATGAAGGCGTAGCTGAGCAGCGGCAGCAGCGCCAGCGCGCATGCGGCCGCGATCAGCCGGCCGCGGCGCAGAAGCTGCGGCCGGCGGGCCAGGATGAACCAGAGCAGCGGCGGCGCGATCACCGCCACGGTGACCATGTGGGCCAGCGCCAGGCCGGCCAGCAATGCCAGCGCCAGCAGATAGCCATCGCCGCGCGTCCTCTGATCGCCAGCCTGGTCGGCGCGCTCCTGAATGGCCTCCCAGCGCAGGGCCAGCAGGACCATGGCCAGGGTCTGGGCCACGGCCGAGGTGTACTGCTCGCTGCTGACCGCGTAGTACCAGAAGAAGTAGCTCAGGGCATAGAACGCGCCCAGCAGCAGGCCGATCAGCCAGTTGCCGGTCAGCTCCAGGATCAGGATGTAGAGCAGCGCCAGCGCCAGCAGCGCCCACAGCGTCGAATAGGCCGAGAGGATGGCTGTGGGGTTGCTGGCCGGCCCCAGCAGGGCGCGCAGACCGTGGAACCAGAGCCATCCACCCAGGGTGTAGAGGGGATAGCCGGGCGCGTTGCTGGGACGGGCCTGCACCTGGGCGTACTGGTGGGTGATCAGATCGCCGCCGGCCAGTTCACCAGGCCGCAGGCCGTTGTCCAGGGTGGCCAGATAGAGGAGCGCGGCCGCCAACACCAGCGCAAGGCCGGCCCAGCGGGCGAGTCGTCGGTCAGACATGATGCGGATTTGCGATGGGGCGAGACTTGGGAGTTCGCGGTCAGGCGGCGACGGCCCAAGTCTGGGCAACAGCCGCGTGGAACTTATAGCCGAGCCTGGGTTGCTTGTCAAAACGGCGGCCTCGTATGTTTGCCGCGCCGCCTTGGAGTGGATATAATCCAGGGACGAACAGGATTTCGTCGTCACGAGCAAATGAGGTTGATGCGCTTATGGCTTCTAATGGACACAACGGCGCGGGCCGGATACCGAAAATCGGCATTCCCTGTGCGCGCGACAAATCACAGCGTTACTACGGATTGCCGATCTTTATTCAGAACACCACCTATCTGCGCGCCATCACCGACGGCGGCGCTGCGCCGATCATCATTCCCTTGCAGTTGGACGAGGCGACGCTGCGGGTGATCTACGAGATGGTGGATGGCATCTTCCTGCCGGGCGGCGAGGACATGGATCCGGCCCAGTACGATGAGGCGCATCATGAGTTGCTGGGCGCTACCGACGCGGAGCGCGATCGCACGGAGATGCTGCTGGGCCGCTGGGCGCTGGAGGATCACAAGCCGGTGATCGCCATCTGCCGCGGCGCGCAGGTGCTGAATGTGATCCAGGGCGGCTCGCTCTACCAGGATATCCGCGCCCTGCGTGAGGGCTCCGAGCGCCACGACTATTTCCCGCCGCAGTTCGAGCGGGTGCGCATCAGCCACGAGGTGCGCTTTGAGCCGCACAGCCGGCTGGCGCGCATCTTCGGCCCAACCACCATGGTCAACAGCATGCATCACCAGGCGGTCAAGACGCTGGGCGCCAGTTGTCAACCCATCGCCTGGGCGCCCGACGGCGTGGTGGAGGCCATCGAGGTGGCCGGCCATCCCTTTGCCCTGGGCGTGCAATGGCACCCGGAGGAGCTGGCCACCCATCTGCTGGACGCGCCCAGCCGCCAACTGTTCGCCGATTTCGTCGAGCAGTGCCGCCAACACGCGGCTGCCCGCGACCTGCACTGAGAATTCAGCAGACCCCGGACATGGCTGCGTCCGCTTGGGCGCGGCCTTCGGGGTCTTTGTTTTATCCCAAGCTGATTTGGGATAAGCCCTTGGGATAACGCCCAAGGTTTGGTATATCTTTTGCAAAATCCCAAGTTTTCCCAAGATTTATTTGCGATACCTGGCCGACGGCAGGGGGGCGCAGGTCGCTGGCTGGCCAGCGCGCTGGCTGCGCTGCTGCTGATCGGCATCCTGGCCGGCGGGGTCAAGGCCCAGGAGGACCCCTGCGGCGCGGCCAATCTGATCCCCAATTGCCGCTTCGACAGCTTCACCGGCTCGCCGCCCCGACAGGTTCCGGCCGGCTGGGCGCCGTTCGTGGTGTCGGGTGATCTGACCTACATGCAGGACACAGACACCTATTTCGGGCCGCCCTCCTTGCGCATGTGGTCCAACGGCGGCACGTTCACCGCCGGCATCCTGACCCAGGTGGGTGGGGTACAGCCAGGCGCGACCTATGTGGCCTCCTGGGGCTGGGGTGGGCCCAACGATCCCGATAGCTTCGGCCGCAAGCTGGGCATCGATCCCACGGGCGGAACCGACCCGCTGTCGCCCAATGTGGTCTGGGGGCCGTTGCACTACGGCCCGGGCCGCTTCCTGAACTATCCAGGCCCCTATTCCGCCGACAATCCCAACCTCAATGTGGCTGCGGTCGCCCAGTCGCCCACGGTCACGGTCTTTGTCTGGGTTGAACATCCGCGATCCACCGGCGACAACCTGATCTATATCGACCAGGTGGGCCTGCGGCAGGATGCCAGCGTCGCGCCCGTGGCGCCCACGGCTGCGCCGGCCACCGCCACGCCGCCGCCGACCGCGCCCCCTGCCCGCGTTGCAGCGCCGGCCACGGCGACTTTCACCCCCACGGCCGTGCCCACCGACACCCCAACGCCCACCGTCACCTCCACGCCGACCGACACGCCATCGCCCACGGCCACCGCCACCAGCACGCCATCGCCCACGGCCAGCCCCAGCCCCACGCTGACTCCCACCGCGTCGCCGACCCTGGCGCTGCGCCCCACAGCCACTCCCCAGCCACTCTACATGGAGCTGGGCCGCGCCAGCCAGCGCCAGCCCGCGCTGCTGCTCTACAGCGGCTTCGGCTCTCTGGCCGTGGCGGCTGGGGCGGGTGTGGTGATTTGGCTGTTGCTGCGCGGGAGGCGTGATTCGTAACTCGTAATGCGTAATGCGGAATGTGTCAAGAATTGTGAGACAGCGCGAGCGATAGTTTAGTGTACGAATGCTGTGTGCTGGCTGGGCCAGCGCATCGGTGGTGCGAACTGGCGGCAATCAGAGCGAGGCTTGTCGCCGCGAGA
>Ga0209200_1000973_pt1 | contig 30753 bp, 20 predicted proteins | sample AD_UKC033_MetaG_FD_184406 | JGI IMG/M metagenome (GOLD analysis project Ga0209200, IMG submission 184406) | Active sludge microbial communities of municipal wastewater-treating anaerobic digesters from USA - AD_UKC033_MetaG (SPAdes) (version 2) | ecosystem: Engineered > Bioreactor > Anaerobic >... | reverse complement strand
GGTGGGATCACCAACATAGCTTCCAGGTCCATCCATGACCGTATCTCCAAGAACTCTCTTTCTCGGAGATATCGTCCAATCTGGGTTCCGAAGGTGAGCAAATAGTCTGTAACGTTGCTACAGTCTCGAGAATATATGGCGGCACCTGTCGCCAGAGGAAGCCTCGAAAGACGGCAAAGGACACAGTCATCGCGGGATTCATGTGGGGGGCGCCGGTCGCGTAGATCGCCAGCGAGATCCCGGCGCCCCAGACGATCGCCACCTGCCAGATGCCCTCTTGGGCTCCCGTCAGCACGGCGGCGTGGACCGATCCGGCCCCGAAGAAGACGAGAATGAATGTGCCGACCACCTCGGCCGTTTACTTTCGAAACAATGGCGTAGATTCCCTCACGCTGCCCTCCGCGGACTTCGCTATAACGATCTGAGAAGTACATCGATGGTGCGCCGGTACTCATCGAGCGTCTGTTTCCACCGTTCCAGACACGCCTTGCCCTTGGTCGTCAGGCAGTAGTTATGCCGGGCCGGCCCGCTCGCAGGACACTCCCAATCCGACGCAACGAGCCCCTCTTTCTCCATGACCTGAAGGGTCCGATAGACCCCCGTGTGGTCCGGCGGGTGGTCTCCCACGACGGCCAGTCCCTTCAGCTTCTCGATCATCGCGTATCCGTGCGACCCGCCTTTGGCCAGCACGGACAGGATGGCCGGACGCAACAGCCTGGGCAGCGTCTTGCCCGTACACACACAACCTCTCAGTTCCTGCATGGGTGTCACTCCTATATGTGATCTACTCACATACCACGCCGGCGCAGCCCATGCAAGCAAAAACTTGTTCCATCAGAGGCATGCGCCCCACGGCGGCAGATTCGAAGCACGAAACTCTGAATCCGAAACAAGCACGAATGACCGAAACCCGAGATCCCGAACGGGTCATCCGAAGGGCGGCAGCGTTTCGGTCATTTGGATTTCGGATCTGGAGTTTGTTTCGGGTTTCGGGTTTCGTGTTTCGGATTTGTCTTCGCTCACTGCGTCTGCTCTCCCTCTGAGAGGTAATCCGCCGGTTCGAGCTGGAGGGTGACGTGCTCGATGTCGAAGCGGTCGTGCAACATGGCTTGGAGATCGCGCAAGGCCGCCCGCCAGCACGCCGGACCGGTGCATTCGGCCTTGAGCCAGATCGTCGCCGTCAGGACGGGGAAACCCGTGGTCACCGACCAGATGTGCAGATCTTGTACGGCCGCGACGTGCTCGTTCGACTCCAACGCCGCAAGAACCTCGCGGAAATCGAGGTGGGCAGGCGTTGTGTGGATCAGGATGGCCAGCGTCCGGCGGAGCAGGCCGATACTGCTCCAGAGGATCAGCCCCCCGATGACGAGACTCACCAGCGGGTCCGCGGGCATCCAGCCGGTCAACAGGATCGCCAGACCCGCAATGATGGCACCGACCGAGCCCAGGGCATCGGCGATCATGTGCATGAAGGCGCCTTCCACATTGATATTCGCCTTGCGGCTGTCGGCCAGGACCCAGGCGCTGGCGAGGTTGGCCAGCAGGCCCGCGAAGGCCACCAGCAACATGCCCGAGCCCTGAACCTCGGCTGGGTGCAGGAACCGCTCGACAGCCTCGCGCACGATCAGGCCCACCACAAGGATCAGCGTGGCGCCGTTGACGAAGGCGCCGATGACCTCCGCGCGGAGGTATCCGAAGGTCCGTTCCGGCGTTGCGGGCCGCCGGGCCAGGTGGGCGACGAAGATCGCCAGAGCCAGAGCCAGAGCGTCGGTCAGCATGTGGCCGGCGTCGGCCAGCAGGGCCAGACTGCCTGTGACCAGGCCGCCGATGATCTCGATGATGAGAAACGCCACGATGATCGCCAGGGCAACCCACAGCCGCCTTCGCGACGCATCACGGAGGTGCGAGCCGTGGTCGTGGTGCTCGTGCGTGTTCTTCTCGTCGTGCGTACTGCCGTCCTGCATCAATCGACCCCTCGATTGGCTGCCAGTATAGGACCCGCCGGCACCGGGGTCAACCGCGACGATCGTTCTTCAATTGCCCGTTTTTTTCCTTGTCGCTGCGGACGGTCAGCGGTTTAATGGGGACCTTGATGGTATCGGGAGAACCAAACGGATACTGATTTGAGGTGAGTTGCAATGGCAGACCTGAAGGCATTGGCTGATGCGGTGATCCGGGGCGACCAGGCGACGGCGGTGAACGTCACGAAGGCGGCCCTCCAGGAAAAAATGGCCCCCAAGCAGATCCTCGACCTGGGCCTGATCGCAGGCATGGACGTGGTGGGCGCCCGCTTCAAGAACAACGAGATCTACATCCCGGAGGTCCTGATCGCCGCCCGGGCGATGAAGATGGCGATGGAAGTGCTCGAGCCCGAGCTGGCCAAGGCCGGCGTCAAGCCCATCGGCAAGCTCATCATCGGCACCGTCCAGGGCGACCTGCACGACATCGGCAAGAACCTCGTCGCCATGATGCTCAAGGGCGCCGGGTTCGAGGTGATCGACCTGGGCGTCGATGTCTCGCCGGACAAGTTCGCCGCCGAGGCCAAGGCCAAGAACGTCAATCTCATCGGCATGAGCGCCCTGCTGACCACGACCATGCCCGGCATGGAGAAGACCATCAAGGCCCTCCAGCAGGCAGGCATCACCGCCAAGATCATGGTGGGCGGCGCCCCGGTGACCCAGAGCTTCGCCGACCGGATCGGCGCGCACGGCTACTCCCCCGACGCGGCCTCCGCAGTCGATGTCGCCAAGAAGCTCGTCGCCTGATCCTCACAGGCGGCCAGCATAGTCAACATCGATCAACTCCAACGGGCCGGCGACTCCGTTGTCCGCCGGCCCGTTCCAGAGTGTGTGTATCGCGGGTCCGCAGTGTGCCCGTAAGGGCATATCTTCAACGCACCGAAGATAACGCCTCACGGCGTCACTACGAGCGAAGACCTACGGCCTCATGGCGCGGCTGTAGATCCGCACGGCGTCGATCAGGCGTAGGGTGCGTACCACGCACAGATCGCGTTTCTCCCGCCCGGTGATGGAGTGGGTGTAGGGTGGGCTGTGCCCACCATCTCCCAAGAACCACTCTGGAGAGCGGTGTGCATAGCACACCCTACATAGCTGTCTGCGTCACAGGGGAGGGCCGCCTACGGCTCCGGCGCTGCGGTCTCTTTCTCCCATTCGGCGATGAAGGCCTTCAGGTCCTCGATATCCACCTTGCCGTCGCCCCAGGCATACGGCCCGATGTCATAGAGCGTGTCGTCCGTCCCCCAGTTGTCGATCAGCAGCGCCAGGTCGTTGACGTCCACAACGCTGTCGGCGTTGAAATCCACGATCGGGAGGATAGGTGCCTGCCACAGATCGTAGTATTTGTATCCGAATTCTCCAGGCCGGTGGGTACAGAAATAGAGGGTGGATCCATCTGAAGATATATCTGGACCGAACTCGTTAGACATGTACCCGGTGGCATTGATGGTAGACCCAAGAGGCACGGGCGGTTCCCAACCCTGACTCTCCGTTCTACGGGTAGCCATCCACAGGTCAAAATCGCCTTCAGGTTTAGTCCTATGAAAGAAGAGCACCCGGCCGTCGGTGGATAGTCCCACCCCGCCTTCGGCAAGCGCGCTATTCACGATCGGCCCCAGGTTGGTCGGGGGACCCCATTCGTCTGCGTTTGTTGCGCGTATGGTTACATAGATGTCTGCGGAGCCAAAACCGCCGCTGCGGTTTGACGTGAAGTAGAGCGCTAGCCCATCGTTCGAGAGCAAAGGCTCTCCATCATAGGAGGGACTGTTAACGACGTGGCCAAGATTGACGGCCGGTCCCCATTCATTGCTTCTAACTGAACGCCTCGCTGCCCACAGGTCCGAATCACCATATCCGTCAGGGCGCCGGGGCGAACTCAAACCCCAGACGCCGTCGGAGAAGTACAGTTCCGTTTCGTCAACCGACACGCTGGGAGAGTTCTCAAGAGCTTGGCTATTCACGTTGGAACCAAGGTTCAGTGGCAATCCCCACTCGGCATTCTGGGTCATTCGATGGGCTACCCATATGTCGCCTGTACTGCCATTGCCGCCGGCTCTATCGGATGCAAAGTAGAGTGACAGACCGTCGGCTGATATATGCGCGTCAATTTCTGCAGAAGAAGAACCGTTGATGTTGGAACCAAGATTCGTTGGTGTGCCGACTACAAAGTCGGCCCTTGCAGTCGGCGAGTCAGGAGTTGGGAGGAAACAAAGTGATAACAGTGATGTCACAAACATCGGGATTTCAAACGATCTCATCTCAGACCTTCCTTTCCGTCCGAAGACAACGGACCACACTGGAACTCCATCATCATGTTCTTCAACAAGGATGCTCAATCTCCAACCGAATGGACCACGGAGAACACGCTCGACGCACCCCGACGGCTCACCTTCCACGGGCGGCGGATTCTGGTGCCTCACGACGGCCTCATACTGTTTCATATCGGCCTCGACTTGGGCCTGTTGGTGCAGAAAGTGATACTGCTCGGCGCGACGGAGATAGCTCTCGCCGTCCATCGGGTCGGCCTTGATTCTTCTGGTGTACAGGGCCACCATGTCCCGGTAGTGCTCCCTCAATGTCCGCGGCGGGCCGAAGACCTCGATGGCCGATGTATCAGGGTCGAGACGTGCCGCCCAAATCTCCGAGTACGGCGGCCCCAGGCAGAATGCCAAGTTCTTTCCCGCGGGAGACCAGGAGGCGCCTGTCACTGGACCGTCAAGGGCTCTGGAGGACTCCCTTCTCGTTAGATCATAGAGCCACAGCCCGCTCTTCTGCCTCAGCGGATCGCCGCCCAGGCCGACTTCGTTGCCCTTGGGAGACCACGCGATCACACCCCATGACAAGGACGACACTTGGCACTCTGCGAGAGGCAATTGCGAAGCAAGGTCCTTGATCTTGAGACTTCCTCCCTCGAAACACGCGACCTTCCGGTTGTCGGGCGACACCGACAGCAAGGCATATGAGCACTTCATGATCTGTCTGGGCTCAGCATCTTCGATGGCGACGGAGAACAGCACATTGTCCACACGCGACTGATAGTAGACGTGCTGCGAGTCCACGGTCCAGGAGGGCGCACTGCCTCGCGCCAAGCGCCTGAGTTCTGTGCCATCGGCGCAAATCAGCCAGACCTCTTCGTCTCTCACAGACGGCTGTCGGCCCTCGCTTTCGCCAGCAGCCAGTTCCTCCAGACGCAGGTTCTGGCGGTCTCGAACAAAAGCAATGAACTTACCGTTGGGCGACCAGACGGGGTCCTTGCCGGGGACTACCAGTAGTTCCGTCTCCTTTGTCGCGAGATCTAAGGTTGCCACGCCACTGTAGCCCTGGACCCCCAGACTGAAGGCGAGTCTCTTCCCATCTGGGGACCAACTCGCACTGAATCCACCTGTGGTTAGTCGTTGCCCCTTGGCGGCGAGGGCGCGATAGGTTTCCTCCGCTTCCACCATCGGCAGGAAGGCGGCACCCGCGGGCTCTTGCTCCGGCGGATGCCAGGGCCGCCCAGATTCGAGCGTGTCAAAGACATACTTTGCGCACCAATCGCGGAACTTCTGGCGGGCTTCGTGACCGGGAGCGATGATCTCGCGAAAGAGAGTCGTCGCAGCGTCGTATTCGCCCAAAGCGGTCAGGGCCGCGAATTTGTGGTATTGGAGAGGCGAACGATCTTCTGTGTCGAGGGCGTCCCGCCCTCGAATCGCGGGCAAGATGCCCGCGACACGCGGAACCGCTTGCCCTTCCGCCGTCGCCTCGGCAATTACGCGCTCATAGTCGCCCATTCGCAGGAAGGTCTCGCTCTGCTGAATTCGCAGATCGACATACTGCGGCTCATCGCCGGGCGTCAGGGCAATCGCCAGGGAGAAGTCCGCAATCGCTTCGGGATAGCGTCCCAGTTCCCGCCACGCCTTCGCACGCAACGCGTACCCCAGCGGATCACGCGGCCGCAGGATCATCATGCCTAGGGCCTCATCCCGCAGTTTGTCGTACTTCCGAGATGCGTAGTAGGTGAACGCCCGCAAGCGGCGGGATTCGTAGTGACGAGGGTCAAGCTGCAATGCCTTGTCGAGCGAGGCCAGTTGCTCCTTGATCGTGACTGTGGTCATCGCCCGCAGGAAATACGCTTCCGCGCTCGGAGTGCCGCGTTTACGCGGGTCGGACTGGTCTTTCCCGCCTGAAGGCGGAACTCCGAACAACAGCGTTTCGGCCTGCTTGCGGTGTTCTTCGATCTCCTGGAGTTTCTCCGCGCCCAGCGAGTCGCTCTCCCAGAGGATACGAGCCAGGAGCGAATGGGCCGCTCCGGCGACCTCGGGACGCTCACTGAGCAGACTGCTCAGGATCGCCATGGCCTCGTCCGGATGGCGGTTGTCCACGAGGATCGTGGCCTGCAGAAGCCGGGCCTCGGGACCCACGTGCTTGCTGCCGAGGATCGGTTTGATCGTCTCGATGGCGGTTTCCCGGTCGGCCTTGGCATATTGCTCGCGGGCCTGCGACAGGATGCCCCGGTGTTTGAAGCTTTCCGCCTCGGCCAGTTGGGCGAGGTCGCGATTCCACATGGACAGGATCACGACCGCCGCGACCGCGATCACCGTCAGTGCGACAGCGGCAAGAACCTGGGAGCGGCGTCTGCGGAGGAACTTGCGGAGGCTGTACATCGCCCCAGGGCCATGTGCGAGGACCGGCTCGTGTTCCAGGTGCCGCCGGACGTCTTCGGCCAGGGCGCCGGCGGTTTCGTACCGCCGGGAGCGATCCTTCTCCAGGGCCTTCATCACGATCCAGTCGAGGTCGCCCCGGACCTGCTGGTAGGGTATGCTATGCACACGTGTGGCACCCCCGCCCCCGGGGGTGGTCCCAGTCCCCCCAGCCGAGGGCGGCTGGGCTACACACGCGGTCCGAATCCGGGTGGACGGTTTGACTGGCTGCTGCTCCCGGATCATCCGCTGCATCTCGACATAGCCCGCCTTGCGAAGTTCCTCCTCGCTGAAAGGAGTTGTCCCGGTCAGTAGCTCGTACAGCAAAACCCCAAGCGAGTAGATGTCCGTGCGGGTGTCAATGTCGAGATCGCTCAATTCCGCCTGCTCTGGACTCATATACGCCGGCGTGCCGATGAGGTGGGCGTAGCGGGTGAAGAGGGTCTTTTCCGTCAGACGCTGGTTGGTGGCCTTGGCGATGCCGAAGTCGATCACCTTGGGAATAGGCTTGCCGTCATGGTGCGTCACCATGACGTTGGAGGGCTTGATATCCCGATGGATGATGCCTTTTTGATGGGCGTGCTGGACCGCGTTGCAGACCTGAACAAACAAAGCCAATCGGTCCTTGGTGCTCAGGCTATTCCTATCGCAGTACTCGGTGATCGAGACCCCCTGGACCAGCTCCATGACGAAATACGGCCGCCCGGTCTCGGTGGCCCCGGCGTCGAGGACTTTGGCGATATTGGGATGGTCCATAAGGGCGAGCGCCTGCCTTTCGGCCTCGAAGCGGGCGATCACCTGGCGGGTATCCATCCCCAGCTTAATAATCTTGAGGGCCACCTTCCGGCGGATGGGCTGCTCCTGCTCAGCCATATACACCAGCGCCATGCCCCCCTCGCCGATCTTCTCCAAGAGCTTGTATCGCCCGATGACCGTGCCGGGAGCCTCGGTTACGACCTCGCTCGGTGCGGCGATATCAAGAACCGCGGGGGGATCCACCAAGAAACCATCCTCGATCCCGTCGACCTTGAGCAAAGCCCGCACCCGTTCGAGCAGGTCGCAATCAGCGCCGCAGGCCTCTTTCACATAGGCGGCTCGGGCCGTCGGCGAAGTCAGTTCCAAGGCCCGGTAGAAGATCGCCTCTTCAGCGTTTCTCTGGTCACTGCCCATGGTTCCATTCCTGACAGCTTGGCTCACTGTACAATGCGAGAAACGGATGTCCGATCACGTCAAGAAAATGGAGAATCTCCGCAGAAACCTCGTCCGGCCTCAGCGGGCATTGACTATCCGCGTGATCTCCAGACGTAGCCAGGAGCGGGCATATCTCCAGTACCGGTCGGCGGTCGCCGGGGATACACCCAGGGCCAAAGCAGCTTGCGGGCCTGTCAAGCCGGCAAAGTATCGGAGCTTGACCAGGTCTGCCTTCATCTTGTCCCTTTGGGAGAGCCTTTCGATCGCTTCATCCACCAGAAGCAAGTGATCCGCGGAAGATCCATTCTCCTCGGGTATGAGGGTCGTTTCGAGGTCGATCCGCCGGATTTGGCCGCCGTGTTTGAGGGTCTGCTTGCGTCGCGCACTCTCCACCAGAATCCTTCGCATTGCCTCTGCTGCAGCAGCGAAGAAATGCCCTCGACTGTTCCACGTCTGCGGCTCATCTCCCAGCAGGCGGAGATAGGCCTCATGCACCAGGGCCGTCGCTTGAAGCGTTTGGCCGGGCGACTCGTGGGACAGCTTCTGGGCCGCCAGAAGACGCAATTCCTCGTAGACCAGGGGCAATAACTCGTGCGTAGCCTTGGCGTCCCCCCGTTCGATGGCGTTCAGAATGCGAGTGACATCACTCATATCTGCTCCCCACCATGCCGACTCAATGGCGCCTCCATTCTCTCGAAAACCTGGGCAAAACGCAAGCGAAAGCGTCGAATCTGCTTGGCGATCCAGCGTGTGCTCTGTAAAATAGACACTTGGTCAAATGAGAAAGATCAAGAGTCACAACCTGGCGCAATTGCTCATGCAGCTCCGGTTCACGCCGGAGGCGAAACGCCGTGCGCAATTGGAGGCGGCTGAGAAGCTCTATGGTCTGGTCGACAAGGACAAGCAATACCCGTATGACTTCATCTGTTTCCACATCACCGGGTTCCAACCCAAGGGCGAACAGGAACAGGAGATCGTCGCCGGGAGCGACCTGAAAGACGACTTGCAGATCTTCATCACGAAGCTCAGCGGCAAGCTGGCGACACCGATCGCAGAGGCGGGCGAACGGGTGTACACCGTCGAGGAGTTGGCCGCCCGGTTCAGCGTCGCGACGAAGACGATAGACCGCTGGCGGGCTCGCGGTCTGTTGCCTCGCAAGTTCGTCTTCGAAGACGGCGTGCACCGCCTGGGCTTTCTCGAATCGGCGGTCGAGCGGTTCGCCCGCGAGAATCCGGAGCTGGTCGCCTGCGCGAGCCGGTTCCGGCGTCTGACCGAGACCCAGCGTCAGCAGATCATCCGTCGGGCCCGCAGCCTGGCGGCCAAGACCTCCCTGTCGCGCCACCGGATCATCGGCCAGATCGCCGGGAAGCTGGGCATCGCTCGTGAGACGGTGCGCACCCTGCTGGGACAGTACGAGAAGGAACACCCGAATAAGCCGGTCTTCCGCCGGCCCGTGGGACGCATCCAGCCGGCAGAGGCGTCGGAGCTGTTTCGCCTCCACCAACAAGGGGTGGGCATCCGCCAGCTCATGGAGCAGTTCGACCGCAGTCGGGCCGCGGTCCATCGGATCATCAACCAGCGGAGGGCCGCCGCTCTGCTGGCCCGCAAGATCGAGTACGTCGCCAGCGACGAGTTCCAGCAAGCGAACGCACGCGAACAGATCCTCGGGACACCGCTGGTCGTGGACAGGCCGGACCCGCAGAGCAAGATCGAGCCTTTCGAACTGCCTGACGAGAATGGGATCGTGGGGGAAACGGATCACGTCTGGGAACCCACCCTGCTGCCCGAGTACATGCAGGTGCTGAAGGTCACCCCGGTGCTGAGCCGCGATCGGGAGATCGAGCTGTTCCGTCGGTACAACTACCTCAAGTACCTGGTCTCCCAGGAGCGTCACCAGCTCCGTCTGTCGAAGGTCCCGGCCGGGTTGCTGTCGCGACTGGAGGGCTATCTCGACGAGGCTGAGGAGATCCGCACCCTGCTCGTCGAGGCGAATCTGCGTCTGGTGGTCAGCATCGCAGGCAAGCACACCAGCGACGGCCCGAGCTTCCTGGAACTGGTCAGCAAGGGCAACTTCGCGTTGATCCAAGCGGTCGAGGAGTTCGACTATACCAAAGGGTTCCGTTTCAGCCGTCGGGCGTCGCTGGACATCGCCAAGGAGTATGCGAAGGTCTCCGGGCGGAGCACGGAACTGACTCCCAAGCGGGCGGCCTCTCTCGCCAGCATTCAGCGGGACATGCGGGACACCACCGCCGACGTCCTGGCCATCGAGCGGACCCGACAGGACCTGGCGGAGGTCATTCGACAGGAACTCGACGAGCGGGAACAATACGTCATCCTCCATCACTTCGGCCTGACCGGCAGTGCGATCCGCAAGAACACCAGGACGCTCAAGCAGATCGGCGAGGAACTCGACTTGACGAAGGAGCGAATCCGCCAGATCGAGCTGTCGGCCCTTCAGAAGCTCCGCCAGTGCCTCAGTCGGGAGCAGTTCGAGATGCTCACGGGCTAGGCTTTTGCCTTGATTTCCCCGCGGGCAGACGATACCTTACGGCGTGACATTCAGCGTCTGAACCTGACTGTTCCCGAAAGTACAGCAAGGAGACACCTGTGGAGACAATCGGCTTCATCGGCAGCGGCAACATGGCGGAAGCGTTCATCAACGGCGTCCTGAAGGCCGGCGTATACAGGCCGGGAAAGGTCTACGTCAGCGATGTCCGAGCGGAACGGATCGAGTACCTGCGAGAGCATTATGGCGTGCGGACCGCGGCAGACAACGCGGAACTGGCCTCCAAGGTGGACGTCCTGGTGCTCAGCGTCAAGCCGCAAAACATGAGGGCCGCGCTGGAGAGCATCAAGAACCACATCAACGACGACGTGCTGATCATCTCGATTGCCGCCGGCATCAAGACATCGCTCATCTCCTCCATCCTTGGCGATGTCGCCATCGTGCGGGTCATGCCGAACATGCCTGCCTGGGTGCGCGAGGCCGCCAGCGTGCTGTACGCGAACGAGAAGGCCCGCAGGAACGTCGAGAAAGCCAGGCTGATCCTGCTGTCTGTCGGTCAGACAGTCACCGTAGACGATGAGGACCTGCTGGATGTCGTGACCGCGGTCAGCGGCTCCGGTCCGGCCTACTTCTTCCTGCTCATGCACGAGATGATCGCCACGGGCATCAAGCTCGGCCTGCCCGAGAAAGAGGCACAGGATCTCGTTCTCCAAACGGCCAGGGGCGCCGCCCTGTTGGCGGAAAAAGCGGCCACGGAAGGCAGCACGCCCGCACAGCTCAGCGCCCGCGTGGCCACGCCGAACGGCACCACCGAAGCAGCGTTCAAGGTATTCCAGGCTCGAGGGTTCAGCGATATGATCGAAGCGGGACTCGCCCGCGCCGCCGACCGAAGCCGGGAACTCTCCACCGGTTGATCGAGAGAAACACATGAAGCAAGAACAGATGCACGACGTCGGCTCTTCGGGACGCAAGCCCGAGCCGACCCTACTGAGGAGCGCCTCGCAGATGGCAAAGAGCAGCACGCAATCGAAGGCCGGCCCGAGTCTGCCGCCCTTTAAGAATGAACGGGTCTTTCCAGGGATTGACGATCCAAAGGTCCGCGAGGGCTTTCCCCTCGCGATCGCACAAGTCCGCAAGCAGCTTGGAAGAACCTATCCTCTGTACATCGACGGCCGGGAGATCGCGACGCCTAATACCCTGGACTCCGTCAACCCCGCCAATCCGAACGAGATCATCGGCACGGTATGCCAGGCAGGTCAGGCCGAAGCGGAAATGGCTCTCTGTGCGGCCGAGCGGGCCCTGCTGAGCTGGCGGGACGTGGACCCGGTCGAGCGAGCCCGGTACCTCGTCCAGGCGGCCGACGTAGCCCGTCGCAAGATCTTCGAGTACTCCGCCTGGCAGGTCCTGGAGGAGGGCAAACAATGGGCACAGGCCTACAACGACCTGGCGGAAGGGATCGACTTCCTGGAATACTGCGCCAGAGAGATGATCCGCCTGGGCACGCCACAGGACATGGGCAGCTACAGCACCGAGTCAAATCACTACTTCTATCAGCCCAAAGGCGTCGCAGTCGTGATCGCGCCCTGGAATTTCCCATTCGCCATCAGTTGCGGGATGTCCGCCGCCGCGATCGTCGCAGGCAATCCCGTCGTGTACAAGCCCTCCAGCCAGTCCATGGTCGTCGGGCACCACCTCGTCGAGATCTTCCGCGAGGTCGGTCTGCCCGCAGGCGTCTTCAACTACGTCCCCGGCCCAGGCGCCGCCATCGGCGATTACCTCGTGGACAGTCCCAAGGTCAGCGTGATCGCCTTCACCGGCTCGATGAACGTCGGCTTGCGAATCATCGAGCGGGCGGGTCGCACGCCTCAAGGCCAAGACTCCGTCAAGCACGTCGTCTGCGAGATGGGCGGCAAGAACGCCATCCTCCTCGACGACGAATTCGACGAGGATGCCGCGATTCGGGACGTCCTGTATTCCGCCTTCGGATATCAAGGCCAGAAGTGCTCCGCCTGTTCCCGTCTGATCGTACACGATAAGGCCTACGACCGATTCGTCCCCCGGCTCGTCGAGGCCGCGAAGAAGCTGAGAATCGGGCCGGCCGAGGACCCCGCCAACTACATGGGTCCCGTGATCGACGACAAGGCCCAGCGAACGATCCAGCGGTACGCCGATCTGGCGGCCCAGGAAGGCAGAATCCTGTACCGCAGCGAGGTTCCCCAGAACGGCTACTACGTTCCGATGACAATCGTCGAAGGCATCACGCCCGACCACCGGATCGCTCAAGAGGAGGTGTTCGGCCCGGTGCTGGCCATCATGCGGGCGAAGGACTTCGATCAGGCGCTCCAGTGGGCCAACTCGACGCGATTCGCGCTGACGGGTGCGGTGTTCAGCAAGAATCGCGAGCACTTGGATCGGGCGGTCCGCGAATTCCGCGTGGGCAACCTGTACCTCAATCGCGGCTGCGTCGGCGCCCTGGTGAAGGTGCAGCCGTTCGGCGGGTTCAAGATGTCCGGCGGCGGCACAAAGGCCGGCGGGCCCGACTACCTGCTCCACTTCATGGACCCGCGATGCGTCACGGCGCAGCCCTAGCACGACAGCGATAGATCGCACAGCAATCGCTCAGAACAGCGATGGCCACCCGCATTTTTTCGTCGAGAGCGCGGGTTTCTGTCGAAAGTAGCGCTGTCGTGCTAGTACGCCGTCCATCTTGAAATCGTGGGCAAACATGACGGACGCCGTTTGGAGTTCCGCCTTCAGGCGGGTGAAGACCGCGTAAACGCGGAACTCCGAACAGGCCATACGCCGATAGGCTGCCCACCGAACTGACGTGGACGGCGTGCTAGACTGTCACCCGACCGCGTCACGCAACGGGATTCGAGCCAGCGCCAGGAGGACAGGCGAACCGACCGGCAACGGAGAATGAAGGTCAACTGCGATCGACAACGATCGCTTTGACCGGACACTCGGCGGCCGCCTGCTCGGCGCTGTCCTCGAGCTTCACCGGGACCTCGTCCACAATCACGGTGGCCATCTCGTCGCCCATCTCGAACACCTCCGGGCAGATATCGCAGCAGAACCCGCAGGCCGTGCAGATGTCTCGGATATGCACCTTCATGCCAAGCTCCTTTCCACGTCGAGGACAAGGTCTTGGCGCCGGACGGTTCGGCGCGCACCGATGGATTCAATAAACCATTGCGGCGCCGTTGTCAACGATCTTCGCGGGTTCTCCGACGCATCGAGGAAATCAGGAATCGCCCGGTGCGAGACTCGCTTCGGCGGTCCCGCCGAAGACGCCCATGTCAATACGCGCATTGTCGGCGGCATCACCCCAGGGGGTGAGCACGGGCTCGTCGAGCAGATCCGAGGCCGGATCGCCGGCATCGATGCAAGGGCTCGTCACCTCATCCGACACCCAGGAGATCCTGCCGCCATCCCACCGCCATCCCTGGCTCTGGAGGTGGTAGTCGCCGGGCGTCCAGACGTCCCCTGCCCACGTGCCCAGGGAAACGAACAGCGGGTCGGCGTCGAGATTGCCGTCGCCCGTCCAGCCGCCTTGGACATCCGAGTACGCAACGGTCGCCCGATTGCTCTTGATCTGATCGCCGCTCGGGAGATTGTTGAAGTACACAATCGAGTTGGCCACGTTCGGCGACGTGGCATCGATGCCCTGGGCCGAGTTCTCCACAATCGTGCAGTTGACGATGGTGGGCTTGCTGCCACGGACGCCCTGACCGCCGTTGGCGGCGATGAGGCAGTTGCGTATCGTCGCCTCGGGCTGCCTGGCCGCACGGCCCTCGCCGACCGACGACATCTCGATGCCCGCGGCGCCGTTGGCCATGACCCGACAGCCGGTGACGGTCGGATTGCACTGGCCGGCGAGCCTCAACCCGGCGCCGTTGCTGCCGACCATCGTGCAACAGGCAATCGTCGGCGAGGCGTCGTAACAGTACACTCCCTCGTTCCCGCCTGTGACGGTGAACCCGGCCAGAACGCTGTTGGCGTTCTCGTGCCCGGCGAACACCACTGTGCCGCCGGGGCTGCGCAGAATGGTGGCTGCGACGACCCCGGGATCGTCCGGGTCCGTCGAGCGAATCGTGATGGGCTTGCCCAGGAAGTCCACTCTCTCGTCGTATCTGCCGGCGGGTGCAACGATCTCGTCGCCGTCCTCCGCAAAGGCGACCGCGTGCTGAAGGTAATCGTATCGGTCGCCCGTCCGCACGTTCTGCACGCGACCATCGAAAACGGAATAGCCCAGATCGAGAGCCATCGCCTGGATGGGCCCATAGGTGCTGTACAACCAGACCAGAGTCGTTCCATCCAGAGCCGGCATGACCCCCGTCAACGATGTGGGCAGGTCGATGCTCAGAACGCCATAGCGGCGCGTGACGCACGCCAGCCGGATGCCGCTGCCCAGGGTTGAGCCGTCGGCATAGGCCACCAGCGGACCGTCGATCGTCGCCTGCTGCTGCGTCCCGGACCCTTTCGCGACGGCAAACTCCCGAACATTCGCGAGGTCGGACAGATCGGCGCCGTAGATGTCGCCTTTGTCGTTCCGCTGGTCGGTCCAAACCACGAGCCGGCCCCAGATCGACGGGCCATACTGCCGAGCGGGATCGTCGCACACCGTGACCACCCGGATGTGGTTCAGATCCGAGAGGTCGGCGGCATAGATGTCTCCCTGGGCCTCCCAAACGACCAAATCGCCGCAGATATCGACCACCCTGTCCAGAATCCCGTAGGGACTGCTGATGGGGAAGGGATCCCGCCGCCCGACGTGCGTCGCGATCGTGAAGAAGACGGGCGAACCCAGATTGGCCAGATCGGCGCCGCAGATGTCGTATGGCGTGTTGTACCAGTTCGCGGACGCGTTCTTGTCGATGTCCAGGTGTTGCACCCAGACCGCCTTGTTGCCCGAGACAGCGGGGTAGCTGAACGAGCGCGTGTCGCTTCGAGTTCCCAGGGTCCGCTGCACGCCGGTGGCCGTGTTACGGACGAAGACGCTCGAGCACACGGGACCGCTCATCTCCGCGTAGGCGATCCCGCCGAACCAGACCACGAGATCGCCGTCGATCTTCGGCCCGACGGCGTAGGTTCCCGTCACGACGGTATCGAGCCTGCCCGAGGTCATGTCCTTGTAGACAATCTGCAGGTTGGTCTCGCTCTGTGCGGCGTAGACGATCTTCCGGCCGGAGACGTCCGGCTGGTACGGACCGGACAAGCTGCCGGGCGTGGCGTCAATGCCTTGGCCTGCCGACCTCACGGGGACCGCGACGCACCGGACCCGACTCGGCTCGCTCTGCTCGAAACCATCGCTCACAACCAACTCGAAGACGTACTGTCCCTCAGTCTCGACGAAGAAGGAGGCCGCGACAGTGTCGGCGTCTTTCAGATCGACCGCCGGCCCTTCGACCTGCGTCCACTGGTAGACGAGCCGATCCACAACGTCCGGGTCGTACGACGCGGAACCATCGAGCCTTGCCTGGGCGGAGAGCCCCCACACGCGGTCCGAGCCGGCATCCGCTACGGGTCCGGCGTTCGCCGCGACCAGCACGAGGACTTGGTCGGGTTGGCCGTCATATTCACCATCGCCGACGACCAGTTCGAAGACGTACTCGCCGAATGCTTCGGGCGTGAACGTAGGACTCCCGGCGTTCGGATCGTCCAGCGTCACCGACGGCCCGCTCACCTGGGTCCAGCGAAAGACCTTGACTCCACAGGGATCGTAGAAGAAGCTCTGACTCGCGTCCAGCGTCACAGGCACCAGCGGCTCCAGGACGTGCCGATCGTCTCCAGCCGAGGAGACCGGCTTGACGTACCCGACGTACTCGTCGGCGCCGATGTCGATTCGTCTGGCGTAAACCCTGGCGTTGTTGTCGATGTCCGTCGCACCCGCCAGCACCGCGTAGTCGGGGTCTCCGGCGTCGATGCACGGCGACCCGAAGACGATATGGTAGTCCTTGCTGAAAGCCGCGCTCAGGAACTTGGGATCGGCGCTGATGTTGCCGTTCCTGCCGGTCGGATCGTCGGCGCCGCCGTCGAGAACACTGCCCCCCTCGAGCAGGTAGTTGCCCGACACGTTGTTCCAGACATTGTTGCAGGCGAAGACCCCGTTCGCGGGATCGCCCTCCAGGACCAGCCCTCCGCCCGAGGTTGCGCCGCAGAGGATGTTGTTGGCGACCACGGCGCCGCCCAGCGAGGGCTCGAACATAATGTAGGCGTTGCCGGCGTAGCCGCCCCCCGGCTGCTGGCCGGCATCGTTGCCCACGATCGTGTTGTTCACCAGGACGCCGCTGGTCAGGACGGCGCCGCCGCCAAGATAGGCGGAGTTGCTGTAGATCAGATTGTTGGTCACGGTCGCCTGGCCGATGTAGACGATCAGACCACCCGCGATGAAGCTGACGTTGTTCCGGATGACGTTGTGCGTGATCACGGCGTTGCTCTCGATGCAGGCAATGCCGCCGCCGTAGCCCAGAAGAGACTCGGCTTCCGTATTCGCAAGGACGACCGGGGCGCGATTGCCTGCGATGATGTTCTTCGTGATCGTCGGCGAAGCCTGGTAGCAGTAGATCCCGCCGCCCCAGAAGATGGTGTTGCCGCCTTCGAACGCGCTGTTGAGGGTGCCGAAGCCGCCGGTGATCGTGAAGCCGGTCAGCACGGACGCCGGCGTCTCGCCGTTCTCGAACGTGACGGCGCTGCCCTCCTGGTCCGCGTTGATCACCGTGTAGCCGACAACAGCACGGTCATTCGGGTCCTTGCTCGTGACGGTAATGGCCTTGCCGCTGAAGTTGATCGTCTCGTAGTAGACGCCCGGCGCCACGAGGACAACGTCGCCGTCTTGAGCCGCTTCGATCCCCGCCTGAATACTGGAGTACTCGGCGGGCACGTTGCACGTTGCGCCTTCAACTATGGCCACGACAGAACACAGGACGACCGTGCCCGCGAACACTACCCTCTTCATTGTCGCCACACCTTTCAGCCCCCAAGCCCCGGCGAGCAGGCGCCGGCCAGCGACCGGCCAGCGAATCACCTGCTCTCTAATAGGATAACCAGAATCCAGCTCTGCTCTGCGGACTCGAAACGCAGCGGATGGACTCTCGTTCATGCCGCCGACCACCCTGCGTATCTGTGTTACCAGACGCACAAGATGCGACATCATTGCGCAGAAAACCGCGAATTGCGGATTCTAGGACGCTTTTCCGTGCTCGGGGACCGGCATTCCCAGTTCCGCGAGGACTTTCTTCATGTCCTCCCAGACGCGTCGGCGATTGTCCGGCGTGTAGTTCCGCAGGAGGTAGGCGGGATGGTACGTGGCCATGAGCTTGATGGGCGGCCGACCGATGCCGGAGCAGTACTCGTGAAACTCGCCGCGGAGCTGACCAATCGCCTGGTTGGTGTTCAGGAGCGTGCGAGCGGCGTGCGCCCCGAGGGCCACGATGATCTCCGGATCGAGGATCTCGATCTGCCTCTGGAGATAGGGCAGGCAGTGGATAATCTCTTCGGGTCGCGGATCGCGGTTCTCCGGCGGTCGGCACTTGAGGATGTTGCCGATGAAGACGTCCTGACGTTTCAGGCCGCAGGCCTCGATGATCTTGTCGAGGAGCTGCCCCGCCCTGCCGACGAAGGGCCGGCCCTGGGCGTCTTCATCCGCCCCCGGCGCCTCGCCCACGAACATAATGCGAGTCCTCGGATTGCCCTCGCCGGGCACCGCGTTCGTCCGCTGCGAGAGCAGCTCGCACTGGCGACATTGGCGAACCTCCGCCGCAATCGCTTCCAGCTCCTTCACGGGATCGACGGTTGAATCGCGTTTCGGCTTCACCGCGTCGCGGACCTCCTGCTCTTTCAAGGCAGAAACACTCTGCCCTTGTTTCTCTGTCGTCGGCAAGACGCGGGCGGGGCGCATGGCCCCCACGGCCTGCCCGCGCAACTTCCCTTTGACCGCAAACCCCGCGAACAGGCTCTCCATCTCGAGGTGCTGACGAACCACTTTGTTCAGATCCACGTCCTGGGTCATGGCGAAATTGTAGCAGGGTGGCCAGAGAGCGACAACGGAAAAGACCGGTCGGGCAGGGCCTCGACAGATGACAACAGGGCTCCCCCTTGCACAGGAGGAGCCCTGTTTCGTTCCCTTGTTGCCCTTTGCCCGAATCAGCGGTCGGTGAGATCAGCGACCTTCGAGATCCAGGAGACGGACGTTGTCCAGGCCGAGCCAGCTATCGCCAGCGGTTGTGACATTGTCCAATTCGATGCCGATTTTCTTGCCGATGGCATCCGGATCGAGGGATTCCGCGACGTTGTACACCAGCGAGAAGGTCTGCATCGTGCCAGTGACCGTCACATTGGCGAGGGTCACCGGAATGCGAGAGCCAGTCCCATCATCATAAAACAGCATCATTCGCAGCGTGGTGGCATTCCATGTGTTGCGGGCGTCCACCAGCAGTTCGAAGACGTCTTCCGCATCGATGACGTAGTCGGTCAACTGCCAAATCGAGGGATCGGAACCCATCAGGAAAGCGGTCCACAGGCCGTCGGTGGGCGTGTAACCCGTCTCGACGCCGGAATCGGAGACGATCTTGTCGCTCGCCCAGCCGGGGATATCGACAGCCGGGGTGCCCGCGACGCCTTCGCCGTTCCAGCCCTTGATCTTCACGGTGCCGGGCAGCTCGAAGCTGGCGTTCACGACCGGGACCACAATCGGGTTGCGGGCCGCCATGTAGGCGACCGCGTTCAGGAATATCTGCTGGCCTTCCGCGTTGAGGTTCATCACGCCCCAATCGGTCTTGAGACCCGAGATTTCCTGGGTGCCGGCGTTGAAGAACATGCGTCGGCCGCCGGGAGTCTGGGCAGAACCCTCGTAGAACGCCTTGCCCTTGGCCCACTCCACGACCAGAACGTTGCCGTTGTCGGGTCGGACGGCCAGTGCGTCGCCGTTGCCGGCGTCTGCCATCAGGATGAAGCTGGCGTATCCGCTGGCGACATTCGGATCGTACCACTGAACGGTGTCGTTGGCGTCGAGCGCCACGCCGGCGAAGAGCACGCCGTTCGGGTCCACTGCCTTCACATCGTAGTACGACTCGCGAGCGCTCTGGCTGGTGGTGTTGAACCAGTTCCATCGATTGCTGCCGGCGATGTACGAGCTCATGAGCATGACCGGGGTCTTCAGGCCGTTCCAGAACGCGATCTCATCGGCGTCGCTGGACACGCCGCTGCTGTTGCAGTCCCGGCCGATGATAACCAGGTCTGCATCCTCAAGAACCGCCATCTTGTTCGGGTCCAGGGCTTCCCAGTAGCTGGTCCCGGCGACCGATCCCGCCGTGTAGTCCACTTCATAGCCCGCCTCACGGAGCAGATTCACGAAGCCGACGTCGCTGGGGACATTCGCATCGGCGCTGGAGGCGTGCTGCGCGGACACCCAGACCACCTTCGGGCCCGGAGTCACAACGCTGAAGTCGTCGAATGCGACGTAGCCGGTGCTTACGTCGTAGGTGGCGTTGATCAGACCGACCTGCAGGGTCTCGGGCAGGTCCGGCCGATTGACCACCAAGGGGGTCTGGGTGCCGTCATAGATCCCCTGGTATCCCGGATTGGTCAGCGGGATGAAGTTCACGCCGTCGGAGCTGATCCGGAAGAAGAAATCAGCGCCCTTACGCTCCAGTTGGATGTAGGGGTACTGCGCCACGATGGCGAACGTGTCGTCGCCGACCCAGGTGCCGGTCGTCGCACCCAGCTCCTCGCGAGCGCTATTCGTCGTGCTGCGAGCGATGAAGGCCGTCCAGGTGGGGAAGTAGTTCATCGCCACCCAGTTCTCTGCGCCTTCGACTCCGGCCGGATCGCGGGCCACAATGCCGCAGTCGTTGCTGAAAACGCGTTCCGCCAACGTGCCGGCGAAATCGACGACCTTCACGGTCGCGACGAAGTCCCCGGTCACCTCGACGTACAGCATCGGACCCGGACCCGGGTCCCAACTGGCGCCGGTCGTCTGCATATACAGCGCGCCGGGCTGCGTGATGGACGCGTCGAGCGCATCGAACGTGCCCACCGTGCCAGCATAGGCACCGAGACCGTCCGTCAAGTAGTTGTGGGGTGTGTCGAAATTGTCGCTGAATCCCGCTGCCTGCGCGAACGTACCGACCGTCAGCACCAGGACGAGCGAAACCAGCCCGATACTCATTCTGCTCATAATCGTCCTCCTTCAAACAAAGCGTGGGAATTCTGGAAACAGAGACGCCTCACGTGGCATACCGTCCCTGTGCTACGCGCCCGGCCTCTCGCACGACGCGACCACAACCTCCATTCCGTTTCGAGTCATTGCCGACTCTGATCTGTGAAAATGGCAATCGCAGGCACCACTTGCACTGCCTATATGTATACCAGATCGTCGGACGGTGTTTCAAGAGGAATCCAAGAGGCAGCATCGTCGCGCGAAGGGATTACCGCAATATGGCCCCGCTTCAGCCATCCTGCGAACCGTCCCCGCGACGTCCGGAGTCTCGCCGGTGCGGACTCCGTCGGCATCGCATTCCCGAGTAGACACAAAGAGGGCCCCCGGTTCCGTCGCCGGGAGGCCCTCTTGCCGACTGTGCGGAATGTTCGCTCTAGCTGTTGATGATCTTCTCGGCCTCGTCCTTGTAGGCGTCCATGACGTAGGCGATGCCGGAGACCTGGGCCGCTTCGGGCGTCAGCGCCATCAGGTCATCCCGGCTGATCGTGGAGACCTTGAAGTTCCGGCTGCCGGCCATGAGCTGCTGGAGCCCGACCTTCAGCTTGTCGCAGAAGGTATACAGACCGATCGCACCGACAGGGAGTTTCCTGGCGGTTTCCCTGCCGTATTTGGCCACGAGGTCCTCGTAGCAGACAAAGATCTCTTCGAGCGTCGTGCCGAACTGGCTGACGGTCTTGGGCAGCGCATCGGCGCCCTGCTGGAGCCACAGGCCGATGTTCTTGCCGACCATGCCGGGAATCATGAGCGCCCGACCCATGCAGACCGCCTTCGTGTACGGCGCGCCCATGGCCAGGACCTTGAAGACGTGGTCTTCGGAGCTGAACCCGCCGGCAATGGCGATGTCCGGGACGAACTTACCGCGGGCCGCCAGCTTGCAGCACAGGTCGTGGGTCATGGATTGCAGATAGAAGGTCGGGACGCCCCACTCTTCCATCATTCGCCAGGGGCTCATGCCGGTCCCGCCGGGGGCGCCGTCGATGGTCAGCAGGTCGAGCTTCGCATCGGACGCCCACTTGATCGCCATGGCCAGCTCGCGCATCGGATAGGCGCCGGTCTTGAGCGTGACCCGCTTGGCGCCGAGCCCGCGAATTCGCTCGACTTCCTTCATGAAGCCGTCCTGATCGACGAAGCCCAGGCGGGAGTGGCGCTCGAAGTGCTTCAACGCGCCGTCCTTGAACGCGGCCCGGTTGGCGGGATTCGACGGATCGGGGGTGACCAAGTAGCCTCGCTTCTGCAGTTCGATGGCTCGTTCGAGAGAATCGACCTGGATCTCGCCGCCGATGCACTTGGCGCCCTGGCCCCATTTGAGCTCGACCGATTCGACGCCGAGCTGGCTGATGACGTACTCGGCCACGCCCAGACGGGTGTCCTCGACGTTCATCTGGACGATCATGTCGCCGTAACCCTCGTGGTACCGACGGTACTGCTCGACCCGCTCGGCCATGTTCGGCGCCTTCTTCACCTTGCCCTGGGAATCCAGCTCCAGGCCGGGATCGATGCCGCAGACGTTCTCACCACAGACGATGGTAATGCCACCGATCGCGGCGCCGGTGGCGAAATGCTCCCAGTTTTTGCGGGCGATCTCGGTCGAGCCCAGCGCCCCGGTGAAGACCGGCAGCTTCATCTTGACCTTGGTCTTCGCGCCGTACTGCGTCTCGGTGCTGACCATGGGAAACAGGGTATTGTCCGAGTGGCCTACCTGCCCCTCCGGCAGACCTCTGGCGCCCAGAGCATACCCGGCGATGTTCAGATGTGAGTAGTCGATGGGGTAGTTCTTGTCGCCGCCGGCGGTCAGGGTCCCGAAAGGCCCGGGATAAATGACCTCCCGACCTCGGAACGTGGCCTTGAACGTCTCGCAGTTCCCTCGGCACCCATCGACGCAGCGCGTACAGATCCCCGAGACGGGCGATACGCTGCGCGAACGATTCTGGGTCTGCGTCGCTTCGTTGGCATTGGGCTGTTGCAGATTCATCGTGCGACTCCTTCAAACATTGTTTGGACTTGTGTTACATTAGCGGAACTAATAGTATGATCGCCGACGCCTGATGGGGAAAGCCCCTTGCGGTGATACCTATCATTAGGAAAATTGATAATGCATCTGGAAACGCTGAAGTTGTTCTGCGATCTCGCCGATTCGCACAGTTTCTCCAAGACGGCGGAGAGGCACCTGCTGAGCCAGTCGGCGGTCTCGCAACAACTGGCGCAACTGGAACTGGCTCACAAGTGCCAGCTCATCACGCGCAGGAAGCGTCCCATCGAGCTGACCCCGGCCGGCCAGATCTTCTACCGGGCCGCACGGGAGATCCTGGAACGCTACGACCTGCTCAAGAACGAGCTGCACAACCTCGCGACGGGCATCGATTCCCGGATCAACGTCGCGGCCATCTTCAGCATCGGGATGCACAGCCTGCACGAGTACATCAAGAAATTCCTGATCCGCTACCCGAACGTCAACGTGCACATCGACTACCCCAGCGCCGAGCGGATCTACGAGCTCGTCCTCAACGGCGAGGTGGACATCGGCATCGTCGCCATCCCGCGGAAGGACAAACGCCTGGATGTCTTCGAATTCGAGAACGAGCTGCTGGTCCTGGCGTGCAGCCCGAAACACCCGCTGGCTGGAGAGAAGAAGGTGGACATCCACAAGCTCCAGTATGAGCCCTTCATTGCGTTCGACAAGGAAGTGCCCACCCGAACCTGGATCGACGGGATGCTGACGCGGTACAATACGGTGGTTCGCCCGGTCATGGAGTTCGACAACGTCGAGACCATCAAGCGGGCGGTCGAGATCAACGCCGGCGTGAGCATCCTGCCCCAGGCGACTATCGTTCAGGAGGTCGCCGGCGGGACCCTGAAGGCGGTCCCCTTTTCCAACGAGCGGTTCACCCGCCCGACCGGCATCCTCGTCCGCAAGGGCCGAGCGTTCAGCCCGACCACCCGCTTCCTCCTGAGCCTTCTGAAGGAACACAGCAGGTGATCTCGATGTCTGCCTCGCAGGACCGATAATACGAGGAACAAAGCAAGGAGCTTGACAAAACCCCGCTCTGCGACCAACGTATGCATCAGGAAAGGCGGCATTCTGCCGTTCGTGGGAACCGTAGGGTCGATGGGATGGAGAAGGCCGATTTCGGTATGCCGATAAGAGCAGTGATTTTCGACTTGGATGGAACGATTACCGAGCCATATTTCGATTTCGATGCGATTCGCGAGGAGATCGGGATGAGTCGTAATGGGGGGCCGATCCTGGAGGCCATGGAGAGCATGACGCCCGAGCAGCGACGGCGTGCCGAGGGCATCCTCCATTTCCACGAGCAGAAGGCTGTCGCGGAGTCCTCGCTGAACCCCGGAGCCAGGGACGCCCTGGAGGGGCTGCACCGGCGAGGCATCCGGATCGGCATTCTGACGCGAAACCGCAAGTGCAACGCGGTGGCGGTCGCGGAGAAGCATCGTCTGTGCTTCGACGGCGTCGTCGGTCGGGAGGACGGGCCGGTAAAACCCCATGCCTTCGGCGTGTTGCGCCTGTGCGAGCAGTTCGCGGTCCTGCCGGCCGAGACAATGCTCGTCGGCGACTATCTCTTCGATCTGCTCTGCGCGCGGGCCGCCGGCGCCATCCCGGTCCTGATCGCCAACCACGACCGGGCCGGCGAATTCGCCCAACACGCAGATTTCACCGTCCAAACACTCCATGAGTTGCTGCCGATTGTCGATAATCACAACAGGGTCGATCGACCCGTCGCTTGAAATGTGAGGTGACTTGTTGCACGCTGCACAGCCAGGAGCCAGAATGCGTGGAGTAGTTGTCGCGGGGTTCATCACGGGCCTGATGGCCGTCGGAGCCGCCGGTGCCCGGATCGAGGACCCGAACACCCCGACCTGCTGCCCGGTCGCGGCCAATGACTCGAATGAGGTCGATCGGGCCCTCCAACGCCTCCAGGACAAGGCGGCTGGCCTGAAATCCTACCAGGCCAATGTCGATTACGTCACGAAGCAGCCGCTGCTCGAATCGCAGGCCCGACGGACCGGCACTCTGCACTACGCCAAGTCGCAGGACCGATCCAGTCTGCGAGTCAATTTCCTCACGCTCCAGCAGGACGAGGAGCCCGAGCAGAGGTACATCGAGCAGTTCCTCTTCGACGGCGTCTGGCTCGTCATCGTGAATCACCAGACCGAGCGTGTGGAACGACGACAGTTGACCGAGCCCAACCAGCCCGTCGATGCCTTCTCGCTGGCGAGCAGGCACATGCCCGTAATCGGCTTCTCGAAGACGGAAGATCTCAAGAAGCAGTTTGACGTGGCCATCGTCTCGGAGCCCGACGACCCCGCGGACCTTCAGCACCTGCGTCTGCACGTCCGCCCGGACTGTGCCTACAGTGCGGATTACACGCAGATCGATTTCTGGGTGGACCCCAAGGTGGGCCTGCCCGCGAGAATCACGGCTGTCACGACCGAGGAGGATGTCCACGAGATCCGCCTGCTCCAGCCCAGGATCAACGAGGGCATCGATCCCAGGATATTTCGGCCCGAGGTCCCCAAAGGGTTTGCGGTGGAGGTGATCCCGCTCGAAGAAAAGCCGCGGAATCCATAGCACGAACACGAGGTCATTCCCATGACAGCGACGCAACAACAGGGATGCCTGACGATGAACACCAGCCTTGTCAACGAACAGGAATTCCATCGGTTGGTCGAGAAGCGGGCCGACATGCTCCTGGCCCTCGCCAATCATCTCTCGACCTGCCAGAACCCTCGCACGGCCCTGAGCCGCCCCCTGCTGGGCGAGTTCCTGTCCCAGTCGATGCAATTCGAGGAGTTCCTGGACACCTACGACGCCGGGAAGAACTGCCTGTGGTGCAGCATCCGCTCCATGACCGCCACGATCAAACTGTTCTCCGACGTCAGCTACGAACTGATGCACATCCTGCACCGGGTGTCCAGCTACCGGCTCATGCCGGTGGAACGGGACTTCCTCGCGGCAACCGAGGAGGCCCTGGCCTTCTCCGGCGGCATCCTCGCCCAGACCTCGCGGGAGATCCTGAACCGCTCGCGCGAGCGAGATCTGAAGATCCCGCAGAAACCGGAGATCGGCGACGCCTACGAGGAGTACTCCCTGCCCGGTCGCCTGGCCCACAACTGCGGCGCTCGTCAGGCGGCCACGGTCCCCGCGACCGTGACGCTGCTGGCCACCGCCTTCCTGAACCTGGCCTCCGAGAGCGAGGACGTGCGCGCCGCCAGCCGGGCGAAGCCGGAAGAATACACCACGCGGGCACGCGCCGCACTGAGCGAGGAGCGACTCAGGAGCCTCGAGTTCCAGTTTCACAACCTCCAGTCCCAGTACGACACCTACGTCTCGGGAACCCAGATCGAACGGCAGGATCTGGACCTGCCCGTCCTGCGGGGACACGTCAGCGTCGTCTTCCACCTGCTCCGCACCGCCACGCAGTTCGCACACTACTACGAGCGACACATGAACAAGCAGTTCTGTGCGAATCCCTCGCCCGCCCCTTGCCTGGTGGAGCCCGACACGCTCCTGTCGGTCCTGATGAATTACTCCGTCACGTTCATCGATCTGTACATCGGTCGGGCCGTGAGCCTGTGCCAGGAGATGCTCAAGCGATATGCCGAGGTGGGCCGGATCGAGGTCTCGATCCCGAAGTACCGCGGGTTCCACGTCCGACCCTCGACCCTGATCTCCAAGCTGGTCCTCCATTATGGCAGCAAGGTCCAGATGCTCCTCGGCGAAGAGGTCTACGACGCCGGCTCCTCACTCGACCTGTTCCGCGCCAACGAGAAGATCAACGCCCAGAAGCGGCGATGGCTCGCCGGCGAGATCGTCCGACTGGACATGGTCCCGGAGCACGGGCAACCGGAGGATGCCATCGCGATCGTTCGCGTCGTGGTCCTGGCCCTGGCGGAGAAGAGCAAGCTGGTCATGTATGAACAGCCGCTGGAGCTGCCCGAGCGGATCTGCGGCAGCGAAGGGACGCTCCTCGATCGAGTCACCAGCGAGGTCGCCCGCCTGCTCGCCATGGGCAAGATCGACATCAGCATCGACATGACCGCAGAATTCGTCGGCGACAAGCGGGTGCTGGCCGACATCCAGATCCTGGCCGAGCACGGGTACGGCGAAGACAACTTCGGCAACAACGTGCCCTTGCCCAAGGAACTCGCCTACCTGCGACGATGAACCGACACAACCAGCCGGAAGGGGAAGGAATGGCAAAAGGGATTGTCCTGTATTACTCGCGGAGCGGCAACACGAAGGAAATGGCCGAGACTATCGCCATGGCGATGAACGCCGCGGGCCTGAGCACCGAGTGCAAACCCGTCGACAAGGCGAATCCGGACGATCTGCCCGGCTACGACGCCATCGTGATCGGCTCGCCGTGTTACTATGGACAGATGGCCGCCCCGGTCAAGCAGCTCATCGACGAACTGGTGGGCCGGCACGGCCAGCTCAACGGCAAGGTCGGCGCCGCCTTCGCCAGTTCCGCCAACATCGGCGGCGGCAGCGAGACCACCGTCGTCGGCATCCTCCAGGCCATGCTCATCGCAGGCATGGTCCTCCAGGGCGACCCCCAAGGCGCCCATTACGGCCCGCTCTCCATCGGCAAGCCCGACGACCGGGTCAAGCAGCAGTGCGAGCGCCGAGGCCAGCGGATCGCGGAGTTGACAAAGAAGCTCTTTCCCTAGCGTCACATCCACGTCCAGCTCGCCGGGCGTCGTTTCCCCGACTCAATCCAGCAGGTCGCCCAAGACCAGCACCGCCTCCTGGCGCACAGTCATCAGTTGTCGGAGGTCCTGGCGGGCCTTGGCGAGGTCCTGATGGGCTTTCTCCTTCGCGGTCCGCAACGCGGTCAAGGCCCCCTTGATCTGTTCGGGCAGGGCATCCTGATTGGCCAGGAGCTGCCGGAGTTCGCTCTTCTTCTGTTCGACAGGCGTCATCGACCGGACGTCGCCTCGCTTGGACTGCTGGGCGGGGTGCACCAAGTCGTAGATCGCCTCCAGTCGCGGCTTGATGACTGCCCACTCCGAGTCGGAGACGCCCAATTGCCCCTGGAAGTCCGCGATGGCCCGGCTGCGCTCCCAGGCATTGCGTTCCTCCACGATCTTCGTCCGTTCCTCCGGGCTGCCTGCGTTTCGCAGCCGCTCGAAGAACGCCCGCGACTGGTCCATTCGCTCCTGCACGTCCTGGGGCATCCCCGCACGTCCGGCGTCCCTCCCTTCCTCCCGCCCGAAGGCCGAGCGGCACAGCACCCCCAGAACCACCACGCCGGAAGAACCCATCGCGACCCGGCGGGAGAGCATGATCTCGCCCTCCTTCCGCGAGTCATTTAACCTGCTCTGACCCTGTTGTCTCATTGGCTGGGCTCCTGTGCCCCAGAGGGCTGGATCAACTCCCGTTCGTGTTCCACGACACGCTCCAATCTGTGGCCCAGATGGAAGTACTTCATGGCCTTGAACTTCTCCTTGGGCCGGTCACCTTCCAGGTAGAACGGCCCCTCGATCCTGGCTGTAAATCCGTATCTGCCTCGGTAGTGACACGAGACCCCAGGATACATCGGCCTGCGAAGGAACGCCGCCTCGGCTACCAGTTGGTCTGCGAGGCGCGAGATCTCGTAGGCTATCCTCTCCTGGAGCTTCGTGTCGCCGCCGCCGTATTGAACTTTGAGAGATACTTCATCCAGGACCGCCGTCAGTTGTATAACACACGATTCAAGCCTGGCCGAAAGCCTGGCCTGTTCATTGGTTGTCCAAGGGAATTTGAATGGGGGCCAGAGGGGATTGTCGATGCACTTGCGAAACTCGCGTTCACACTCCTGGAATGCAACATTCACATCCAGCGGAGTGACGAACGAGTCGAACTTTCGCTCGTTCAACATCATGTTGACTTGAGATTGCAGGTCGGCGGAGCACGTGCGGAACTGCGACAACAACATGTCGTGATCTTCCCGTGTGGAGAGATCGCAGAAGGACAACGCCAGGAATGTGGCCAGGGTCGTGCCGATTGACTCGATATCTCGGTGGAGCACAGAGTAACATTTCGCGAATCGCTCTATTGAGCGGGTGAGCTCGTTTGGATCGCCACAGAAAGGTCCCTCTCCGACGATCAGGCGAATCGATTGAACTATGTCTTCCACGAGCCTGGCTTCTGCCTCAGGGCTCCCGTTGGAGCCGCACTTCGCGAGGCCGCTTTCCAGGATGTGCCGGACCTCGCTCATGTTGATGGCCCCTTGGGGAGGGTTCGTATCGAGTCGTGCCAGATAGTCTCTCACGCTCGGAGACGATTCGCGTGGGTCCTGCTGTCGTTTCTCTTCGCCCAGGCGAACCCCCTCCAAGCGAACGGACACGCGATGGAGGGCCTGCTCCTCGATGAAACCTTGCCTGCGGACCTCCTCAAGCAGCAGGTTCCCGTAGATGAGCCATTTGTTTGCTTCGATTGTCGGCATGAGCTTATCGAGATAGTTCGCGACGCCCTCGCGTCCGGCGTGTTCCACCACGTGACTGACGAACGGTCGAAGCCATTCCTGAGGCTCTTCGGGATATCGCTTCTGAATCATTCCGCTGATTCTCGCCAATTCCAGGAGACATCGATGCCTGCCTACGGACGGATCTGCACGCAATCCCTCAACTGCCTCCTGGACAGATCGGCGGACACGGTCCATATCGTCGGTTATGAGGGCCGTCTTGATTGCCAGGCGATCCATGCCCCAATGCACCTCGCGGGATACGTTGCTGTCGTCAAGATAGGATTCGATCCGGTTGTAGAGTTCCCGGCTCGCGACACGTTCATCCGTCGCGTCATCCAATTCACAATACGCTCGGTCGAACGCCCAATAGGTCCTGTAGGGCTCTGGAATGAGTGTCCATTGCCCGAGCGTGTTGGGATCGAAGACGCCGGGACAGTCGCCTTCTTGAACTCTTGTTGCAGACGTAACAGTCACAACAGCAACAGGTTGTCCGGATAACGTTCTCGTGGCTCGCCACACGAAGGCGCCGTCACTCCGTGTCTCTTTGGAGTATGTTCTTCCGCCGGGAAGGGCATTCAACGCCTGCATATCCGACTCTGTCGCGTCCACGAGGGCATTGGCGTCCGTTTCGCTTTGAGGGACTGCATATGCATACTCTACCACACCGCGGGTGCTCTGAAAGAACCTGCCGATCTCCAGGTGGGCATCCGTGCCCTCATCCTTCATGCGACGGACTATCACCCAAGCCGACTTGATGATCGCTTCTCCCGAGTTCTCTCGGGGCAGCAAAGGACCACCGGAATCGTCTGAGAGGACGATCATTTCTTGCTGTTGATTTGGGTAAACCCAATAATACAGCGCATCTGGGCCAAAGATGGAATCGGTGTAGCGAACAAACGCTGGACCGTCGCGAAAGATGTCAGGTTCGATCCAGTAAATGGCGATGCGATGCTGTGAGCCGTCCGAAGCCATCAGGCCCTCGAGACACCCCCGCCCTATGGGCAACTCGAATTCACAAGCGAATGTGAACGTCCATGGAGAAGACTCGTTTCTGTCTTCGCCGTGGACGGCGCTATGTCCCACAAATGTACAGAGGAGGACAGCGGTTCCACCGCCGGTGGCAAGTACACGCAAGAGCGCTAACGCAGAGCTTCGTACCAAGCCTGCCACGGACATGCTGTGTGAGCTATCTTCACGCACGAACCACTGTCCTCCCACATGACAAATCAGTTAGCGTCGAGAGAAGTCGTCGGAAAAGACACACCTCGCTATTCCGATAGAGAGCCCCATGCTCGCCCAATTGCCTCTGAATACCCCTCGGCACCACCGCCTTCATCGACAGACGCTAAAACACATGCTTCATGGCCGAAAGTGATACCCTCATAGGCATTGAACGTCGCGTAGCCGTCGTCGTATATCGTAAACTCGTCGTAATCATCGTCACCGGCATTGCTATACGCGTACACGTTTTCCCAGATGTCGAGAGATTCCAAGCCACTGGGGAAATTCAATGGGCGTAACTTGCCGGGCGCGCCAGCGTAAAGTCTTATAAGTGAATACTCCCTCGCCTAAAGGCGAGGGCTTCATTATTTCGGCTAAAGCCGAGGGTTCCGGCTGAAGCCGACTGCAAGTCTCCCGCTGCAAGCGGGCTCAAGACGAAGGGGACTCCACCGGGGGT
>Ga0209200_1000967_pt1 | contig 30874 bp, 29 predicted proteins | sample AD_UKC033_MetaG_FD_184406 | JGI IMG/M metagenome (GOLD analysis project Ga0209200, IMG submission 184406) | Active sludge microbial communities of municipal wastewater-treating anaerobic digesters from USA - AD_UKC033_MetaG (SPAdes) (version 2) | ecosystem: Engineered > Bioreactor > Anaerobic >... | reverse complement strand
ACCCTCGACCAGCGGGCCGAAGCCGGCCTGCACCTTGGGGTTGCCGGTGGCCGACAGGGTGGCGATGCTGCGGCCGTGGAAGGCCTTCTCATACACCACGATCTCGGGGCGCTCGATGCCCTTGTCGTGGCCGTACTTGCGCGCCAGCTTCAGCGCCGCCTCGTTGGCCTCCAGCCCGGTGCAGCAGAAGAACACGTTGCTCATGCCCGACAGCTCGGTCAGCCTGGCGGCCAGCTTCTCGGCGTTGGGCGTGTAGTAGTAGTTGCTGGAGTGGATCAGCTTGGCGATCTGGTCCTGCAGCGCCGGCACCAGCTTGGGGTGGGCGTGGCCCAGGGTGTTGACGGCGATGCCGCCCAGGCCGTCGAGGTAGCTCTTGCCGTTCACGTCCCACAGTCGGCAGCCCTTGCCGTACGCCATGGCCGCGGGCAGACGGCCGTAGGTGTTCATCAGGTGCGGCTGGTCGAGTTCAGGGGCGACGGACACGGTTCGGACTCCTTGGATTGCGGTCACCAAACAGAAGCGGGTCGCCCAACGCGACCCGTCGAGCATGCATTCTAGGGCGCATGCGGCGCGCCGAGACGACACTTCCTTTATCCGGATCAGGTGCCGGACGGGTGGGTTTTCACCAGTCTTATATAAGATACAATTTTCGGCGGCATCGGTGCCACAAGCGCCGGCTCGCCGCTTTGGAACCGCACGCACCCATGGCCGCCACCTCCACCAGCAGTGAAGTCTTCATCCGGGGCTTGACCGAGGATGGACGCCGCTTTCGCCCCAGCGACTGGGCCGAACGCCTGGCCGGGGTGATGGCGCAGTTCCGTCCGGGCGGGGCAGGCGCGCGGGGTGGTCACATCAGCTACTCGCCCTGGTGCGTGCCCACCGCCATCGACGGGGTGAGTTGCGTGGTGGTCAACCGCGCGCTGCGCGAGCACGAGCCGATGGCCTGGGACTTCGTGATGAACTTCGCGCGCGACAATGGCCTGCAGGTCACCGAAGCCTGCCTGCTGCCCGACCTACCGGCCAGCGATTCTTGATCAAATCGGCTTGCAGCGCCCGACTGGCGTGCGCCAGCAGCTATGCTAATGATAGTTATCTGGCGACGCCGACAGCCGCCGCCGTGAAGGAGACATGCCCATGAATGCCGACAAGGTCGCCATCCTCACCGCTGCCGGCAGCGGCATGGGCGCCGCCTGCGCGCGCCGGCTGGCCGCCGACGGCTTTCGCGTCGCCATCCTGTCGTCGTCGGGCAAGGGGCAGGCGCTGGCGGAGCAGCTGGGTGGCTGGGGTGTCACCGGCTCCAACCAGTCGCCGGATGACTTGGCGCGGCTGGTGGAGGGCGCGCTGGCCCGCTGGGGCCGCGTCGACGTGCTGGTCAACAGCGCCGGCCACGGCCCCAAGGGCCCGATCCTGGACATCAGCGACGCCGACTGGCAGCGCGGCATGGACACCTACCTGCTGAACGTGATCCGTCCCACCCGGCTGGTGGTGCCGGCCATGCGGGCGCAGGGCGGCGGTGCCATCGTCAACATCTCCAGCGCCTGGGCCCAGGAGCCGGCCGAAGCGTTTCCGACCTCGGCCGTGTTTCGCGCCGGGCTGGCGGCCTTTGCCAAACTGTTTGCCGACCAGCACGCGGCCGCCGGCATCCGCATGAACAACGTGCTGCCCGGCTGGATCGACAGCCTGCCGGAGCAGCAGGCGCGCCGCCAGACGGTGCCCATGCAGCGCTACGGCACGGCCGACGAGGTGGCCGCCACCGTGGCCTTTCTGTGCAGCGCCGGCGCGGCCTACATCACGGGGCAGAACCTGCGCGTCGATGGCGGGCTGATGCGCTCGATCTGAGCGCATGCCGCGCCCGTCTGCGCCTCAGCGGCGCAGTTCGCGCCGGCGGGTCTCGAACGGGTCGCGCGCGGCTGCGGCACGGCCGGCTGCGGCCGGGCGGACGATGGGGCGCGGGCCGCTGTCGGCCACGCCCTGCGGCGCCGCGCCGACGTCGATCCACACCAGACCGCGGCGCGGATGGACGGCCGCCACCAGCACCCGCGCCGCCACCACCTGCACCGAGCGCGCAACGTAGCCCGCAGGCAGGCGGGCGGCGGTGGCGATGGCCTGCACGCGCTCCTGGCTGGGCGCCTGCGTGCGGTGCGCCACCAGCTCGCGCTGAGCCTGGCGGATGAGGGCTTCGCGCCGACTGGCTGGCAGGCCGCGGTTGGCCAGCAGGGCACTGACACGCGCCGCGATGGCGCGCTCGACCGGGTCGTGGGAGAGGGATTCAATGAACGCGGACATGAATGTTCCTTGGCTGAACGATTGCCGCATGCGCCCGGAGCAGGGACGTGCGCATCCCTTGCGCCTGCAGCAGGACCCTCCTGCTGGGCGTGCGGCCTTCGTGCCAAGGAAAAATTCAGTGCGTCATGGGGGAAGAGGCGGGAGCAGTGCTTCTCAACGCATGGGCCCGCCCTGTGGTGGACAAGCAGCCCGCGCGGTGAATGCGCGTCGGCCTTGGCAACAAAAAACCGCCCGAAGGCGGTGATTTGCTTTTTGCCGACAGCGCACCCGATACAAACGGCGGCGGGGTGGATGCTGCCATCCGCCCCGACCGGGCGGTTTGCCTGAGGGGGCCGTCAGGCGGCGGCTTGCAGGGCCAGGGCCTTGACCTTGGCCGACAGGCGGCTCTTGTCGCGAGCGGCCTTGTTCTTGTGGAAGATGCCCTTGTCGGCGACCGAGTCGACCACCGATTGCATCAGCGCAAAGGCGCTGCTGGCTTTTTCCTTGTCGCCGGCGAGGACCGCCTTCTCGACGTTCTTCACCGCGGTGCGGTATTTGGAGCGCAGCGAGGTGTTCGCGGCGTTGAGCTTGACGTTCTGGCGGGCGCGTTTGCGACCCGACGCCAGGCGGGGGTTCTTTTTCTTGGGCTTTCCAGCGGCCATGAAAGTGTTCCTTTGGGGTTTGTGGATGTTGTCGGCAAAACCGGGCATTGTACCAGTGCGCAGCGGCCTGCGCCATGTGCGGGCGGCAGGGCGGGTGCGGCGACTACACTGGCGCCCGATCGTGAGTCCACCGTGAGCCTGTTCAAAGCCGCATCCACCGTTGCCCTGCTGACCCTGCTGTCGCGCATCACCGGCCTGGTGCGCGATCTGCTGATGGCGTCGGCCTTCGGCGTCAGCGGTCTGACGGACGCCTTCAACGTGGCCTTCCGCATCCCCAACCTGCTGCGCCGGCTGTTTGCCGAAGGGGCGTTCAGCCAGGCCTTCGTGCCGGTGCTGGCCGCCAGCAAGGCGCGCGACGGCGAGGCGGCGACCCGGCGGTTGATCGACCAGGTGGCGACGGCGCTGGCCTGGGCGCTGCTGGCGACCTGCGTGGTCGGCGTGCTGGCCGCGCCGCTGCTGGTGCTGCTGCTGGCCAGCGGGCTGGACCGCCCCAGCTTCGACGCCGGCGTGCAGATGACGCGCTGGATGTTCCCCTACATCGCCTGCATGTCGCTGGTGGCGCTGTCGGCCGGGATTCTGAACACCTGGAAGCATTTCGTCGTGCCGGCGGCCACGCCGGTGCTGCTGAACCTGGCCATGATCGCCGCCGCGTGGTGGGGCGCGCCCTGGTTCGCGCGCCTGGGCATCGAGCCGATCTATGCCATGGCCGCGGGCGTGATGCTGGGCGGTCTGCTGCAACTGGCGGTGCAGGTGCCGGCACTGAAGCGGCGCGGCCTGCTGCCACGCATCGGCCTGCGGCCGGCGCGCCTGCGCGCGGCCTGGGGCGACGCCGGGGTGCGCCAGGTGCTGCGGCTGATGCTGCCGGCGCTGCTGGGGGTGGGGGTGGCGCAGCTGTCGCTGCTGATCAACACGCAGATCGCCTCGTACCTGGCGGCCGGCAGCGTCACCTGGGTGTGGTATGCCGACCGGCTGATGGAGTTTCCGACCGCCTTGCTGGGCGTGGCGCTGGGGGTGGTGCTGACGCCGCAGCTGGCGGCGGCGCGCGCCAGCGGCGACGAAGCGCGCTACTCCCAGATGCTGGACTGGGGCCTGCGCCTGGTGCTGCTGCTGGCCTTGCCCTGCGCGGCGGCGCTGCTGGTGTTCGGCACGCCGCTGATCGCCACGCTGTTTCACCACGGTCGGTTTGCCGCCGAGGACGTGCAGCGGGTGGCGCTGGCGCTGGCCGGCTATGGCGTCGGTCTGCTGGGGCTGGTGGCGGTGAAGGTGCTGGCGCCGGGCTACTACGCCAGCCTGGACATCCGCACGCCGGTGAAGATCGCGGTGGTGGTGCTGGTGTTGACGCAGATCCTGAACGCGATCTTCGTGCCGCTGCTGCAGCATGCGGCGCTGACCCTGTCGATCGGCCTGGGCGCGCTGGTCAATGCCGGCTGGCTGCTGGCCGGGCTGATCCGCCGCGGCAGCTTTCGGCCGACGCGCGGCTGGGGCGTGTTTGGCGCCCAGGTGCTGGGCGCGACGCTGCTGATGAGCGCCTTTTTGCGGTGGGGCGCGCAGCATTTCGACTGGCTGGGCCTGGCGGCGCTGCCGCGAGCCGGCCTGCTGGCGGGCTGCATCGTGGCGGCGGCGCTGATCTACTTTGGCGCGCTGGCGGCCAGCGGGGTGCGCCTGCGGCAGTTGTTGCGGCGCTGATGCGCGCTTGATGGACGGCATTGACGCGGCAGGCCGCGCGCCCTTACAAGAGCGTCATGCGCGTTGATCTGTCCGTTCCCACGCCGCTGGCGTACTTCGCCGCGCTGGTGCAGCGCGACGAGGGCCTGCCGCTGCTGGAGGCCGCGGCCTGTCTGGCGCAGGACGCCGATCCCGGGCTCGACGTGCAGCAGGTGCTTGACGAGGTGGATCGGCTGGCCGGGCGCCTGCAACGGCAGGTGGCGCGCGGCGCCGGGGTGATCGAGCGCCTGCGCGGGCTGAACCGCTTCTTCTTCGAGGAGCTGGGGTTCGGCGGCAACCTCAACGACTACCACCACCCGGACAACAGCTACCTGCACCGGGTGCTGCACACGCGGCGCGGCATCCCGATCTCGCTGGCCGTGCTGTGGCTGGAGCTGGCCCAGGGCCTGGGGCTGGCGGCGCAGGGGGTGGGCTTTCCGGGGCATTTTCTGATGCAGGTGGAGCTGCCCGAAGGGCTGGTGGTGCTGGATCCGTTCACCGGCCAGTCGCTGAGCCTGGTGGAACTGCGCGCCCGTCTTGACGAATGGCAGCCGCAGCCGCAGCAGGCGCTGCCGCTGGCCATGCATCTGCGCCCGGCCAGCCGGCGCCAGATCCTGGCGCGCATGCTGCGCAACCTGCAGCAGATCCACCGCACGCAGCGCGACTGGACGCGCCTGGTGCAGGTGCAGGATCGGCTGGTGACGTTGCTGCCCGAAGCCTGGGACGAATACCGCGAGCGCGGGCTGGCGCTGGCCGAGCTGGGTCAGACCGAGCGCGCGCAGGCCGACCTGAGCTTGTATCTGCAGCGTGCCCGCGATGCGCGCGACCGCGCGCAGGTGGCCGAGCGGCTCGACGCGCTGCCGCGCTCGCGGCCATGAGCCGGGCGTGCCGGCACGAAAAAGCCCGCGGGACGCCGCGGGCTTGAACGTCGTGCCGGCCGGCCGTCAGGCGGTCACGGCTTGCGACCCTTCGGGCGCGGGCGCCGGGGTACGGATCAGGTAGTCGAAGGCGCTCAGCGCGGCGGTGGAGCCGGCGCCGGCGGCCACCACGATCTGCTTGTAGGGCACGGTGGTGCAGTCGCCGGCACCGAACACGCCGGGCACGTTGGTGGCGCCACGCGCGTCGACCACGATTTCGCCGAACCGGCTGCGCTCGACGGTGTCGCCCAGCCACTCGGTGTTGGGCACCAGGCCGATCTGCACGAACACGCCTTCCAGCTCCACCCGGGCATCGCTGCCGTCGGCGCGGTGCTTGAAGTTCAGGCCGTTGACGCGGCCGTTCGCGCCGGTGATTTCAGTGGTCTGGGCGTTGGTGTGGATGCTGACGTTGGGCAGGCTCCTGAGCTTGCGGATCAGCACCGCGTCGGCCTTCATCTCGGGCAGGAACTCCAGCACCGTGACATGGCGCACCACGCCCGCGAGGTCGATGGCGGCTTCGACGCCGGAGTTGCCGCCGCCGATCACCGCCACGTCCTTGCCCTTGAACAACGGGCCGTCGCAGTGCGGGCAGTAGGCCACGCCCTTGGTCTTGTATTCCTGCTCGCCCGGCACGTTCACGTTGCGCCAGCGCGCGCCGGTGGCCAGGATGACGCTGCGGCTTTGCAGCTGGCCGCCGTTGTCGAGTTTCACCGTGATCAGGCCACCCGGCTGCGCCGCCGGCACCAGCGCGGCCACGCGCTGCGCGTTCATGATGTCGACTTCGTACTGGCGCACATGCTGCTCCAGCGCGGCGGCGTAGGCGGGGCCGTTGGTTTCGGGGATGCCGGGGTAGTTGGCGATTTCCATGGTGTCGTTGACCTGACCGCCAAAGCGTTCGGCCACCACGCCGGTGCGGATGCCCTTGCGCGCGGCGTAGATGGCCGCCGCCGCACCGGCCGGGCCGCCACCGACCACCAGCACGTCGAACGGCGCCTTGGCGTTGAGCTTGGCAGCGTCACGCCGGGCGGCACCGGTGTCCAGCTTCTGCAGGATCTCCTCCAGCGAGATGCGGCCGCTGTGGAACATCTGGCCGCCCGAAAACACGGCGGGCACGCCCATGATCTCGCGCGCCTCGATCTCCTGCTGGAACATGCCGCCATCGATGATGGTGGTCTTGATGCGCGGGTTGTAGATGCTGATGAGCGAGAGCGCCTGCACCACGTCCGGGCAGTTGTGGCAGGACAGGCTCATGTAGACCTCGAACTCCTGCTCCACGTCCAGTGCCTTGATCTGCTCCAGCACGTCCGGCTCCACCTTGGGCGGGTGGCCGCCGGTCCACAGCAGCGCCAGGATCAGCGAGGTGAATTCATGCCCCATCGGGATGGCGGCAAAGCGCAGCTGCGTGCCGCTGCCCGGCCGCGCCAGGGTGAACGACGGCACGCGCTTGTCCTGCCCGTCGGTGCGCAGCGTGATCTTGTCGGCGCGCAGGCTGGCGATCTCGTTGAGCAGCTCGCGCAGCTCGGCCGACTTGGCGTCGGTGCCCAGGGTCGCCACCATCTCGAACGGCTCTTGCACGCGCTCGAGGTAGGCCGCGAGTTGTTGCTTGATGTCTTGGTCCAACATGGTGATTACTCCTGATGTGATAGCTGTTTGCGCTTGATGGATAAGCGCTAGAGGCATATTTGATCAATAAAAAACCGAACGGCAGGGCAGGCATGCCCTGTCGCCGTTCGGTCGCAGGCGGTCAGGCGGCGTAGCGAGCGGACCGAGTGCAAGGCGGACGGCGCGCAGCAACCGGAACGTATTTGCGGTACGTGAGGATTGCGAGCACCGGCCAACGCGGCAATCGGTTCGCGCAGTAGCCGCGCGCGCTCAGATCTTGCCGACCAGGTCGATCGACGGCTTCAGCGTCTTCTCGCCTTCCTTCCACTTGGCCGGGCAGACCTCGTCCGGGTGGGCGGCGGTGTAGCGCGCGGCCTTGAGCTTGCGCACCGTCTCGCTGACGTCGCGGGCGATTTCGTTGGAGTGCACTTCCATGGTCTTGATGGTGCCGCTGGGGTCGATCACGAAGGTGCCGCGCAGCGCCAGCCCTTCTTCGGGGATGTGCACGCCGAAGTTGTTGGTCAGCTGGTGCGTGGGATCGCCCACCAGGTAGAACTTGGCCTTGCCCACCGCGTCGGAAGTCTCGTGCCACACCTTGTGGCTGAAGTGCGTGTCGGTGGTGACGATGAACACCTCGGCGTCCATCTTCTGGAACTCGGCGTAGTGCTCGGCCGCGTCCTCGATCTCGGTCGGGCAGTTGAAGGTGAAGGCGGCGGGCATGAAGATGACGACCGACCACTGCTTGCCGTTGGAGAAATTCTTTTCCGTGACTTCTTCGAACTTGCCGTTGTGGAAAGCCTGGGCCTTGAAGGGCTGGACCTTGGTGTTGATCAGGGACATGCGTGTGCTCCTTGGTTGATGAAATGGATGCGATGCGTGAAACTATAGATCAAAACTATTGAGTACGTGATTCATTTTGTCTAATCTATTTTTAGCCGGCGCCTATCGGTGCCCGTCGCTGCGGCTGGCGCCGCTGGGACGCGCCCCAGGGCGTCGCCCGGCGGCCGACTCGCGCTTGGGGGGCCGTCAGCTTACATGAGAAGTGGCTGGTCTGCGCGCCAGGGCAGCCGCGCCACAAGGCCAAGCCGCACCAGGTCCGGCAGGGCCGCGCCGTGGAGCCACACGCGCCACCCCGGGGCGGGGCGGCGGCGGGCAGGGCGATCAGCGGGGGGCGGGCGCCGAGTCGGTGGCGGGCGGGGTGGCGGACTCGAACGGCAGCTGCACCTGGCGCAGATCGAGGCGGGTTTCGACCAGCACCAGCGGGCCGTCGTCCAGCACCACGCGCGGCGGGCGCTCGCGCGGCACGTGGATCGGCTGCGGCTCGGCGGCGATGGCCGCCTGCACGCTGGCCACCTTGTCGGCGTCCGAGTTGACCCACTGCAGGCCGGCGGCCTGGGCCAGCGCGTCCAGCTCGCCCAGCGGCAGGCTGAACGGCGTCACCCTGGGCAGGCCGTGGCGGCGCGGTGCGTCGCTCACGGTGGCTCGGGGTGCTGCCTCGTTTGCTACAGAAGGCGTAGCTGCTGGCGCTGGTTCGACGGGCGCTGGAGCCGATTCCTGCTCCGCCACGGCGGGTGCTTCGGCGGCACGGGCGAAGTACGAGCGCGGCGCCGGGGCGTCGGTGCTCGGCGCGCTGGTGGCGGGGGCAACGCTGCCATCGGCCGACATGGCGCCGGGCAGCTCGGCCGCGCGCGGCTCGCGCGCCTCGGCGTCGCGCTCGCGGCGCTCACGGCCACCGCGTTCACCGCGTTCACCGCGTTCACCGCGCGGGCGGCGTTCGCGCCGCTCCTCGGTCGGGCCGGCGTCCGGTGCCACGGCGGCGGCTTCGCCTTCCGGGCGCGGGCCGCTGGCGGCGGCGGTCACGCCTTCCACAGGCGCTGCGTCGCTGCGCTCGCGCCGGCCGCGGCGGCCGTCGCCGCGCTCGGCACGGGGTGGGCGGCCGCTGGCGTCGCTGCCGCTGTCGGTCGTGACGGTATCGCTGACCGGGTTGCTGGCGCCGGCGTCGGCCGGCAGGGCGTCGCGGCGCTCGCGCGGACCCTGGCGTTCGCCGCGCTCGGGGCGTTCACCGCGTTCGCCGCGCTCGTTGCCGCGGCGGCCGCCTTCGCGCGGGCCGGTGCGGCCCTCGGCCTGCGCAGACGCGCCGCCGTTGCCATTGCCGCGGCCGTCCTGGCGACGGCCGCTGCCGTCCCGCGATGCGCCACGGCCGCCGCGCCCACCGCGGCGTTCGCCCTCGCGGCCACCGGTGCGTGCGTCTTTCCTGTCTTCGCCGGCGGCGGCCGGGGCGGGCGCCGGGGCCGCCACGGGGGCCGGCGGCGGCGCCACGCCAAACAGGTTCTTGAGCCAGCCCACCAGGCCGCCGGACTGCGGCGCGGGCGTGACCACGGGCGCGGCGGCGGGCGCAGCCGCGGCCACGGGCGCCGGCTCGGGCCGGGCCACCGGCTGCGGTGCCGGCACGTCGGGCAGCACGCCCTTGATGACGGGCTGCTGGCGGTTGGTCGGCTCCTGGCTGCGGCGCGTGACCTGGGTCGGGTCTTCGAACTCCTCGGCCAGCTTGTAGCTGGAATCGATGTCGTCCAGGCGCGGGTCGTCGTGCTTGAGGCGTTCGAGCTTGTAGTGCGGCGTCTCCAGCGTCTTGTTGGGCACCAGGGTGACGTTGACGCGCTGCTTGAGCTCGATCTTGGCGATCTCGGGGCGCTTTTCGTTCAGCAGGAAGCTGGCCACTTCCACCGGCACCTGCACGTGCACGGCGGCGGTGTTGTCCTTCATGGACTCTTCCTGGATGATGCGCAGGATCTGCAGCGCGCTGGATTCGGTGTCGCGCACATGGCCCGAGCCGCCGCAGCGCGGGCAGGGGATGGAGGCACCTTCACTCAGGGCGGGTTTGAGGCGCTGGCGGCTCATCTCGAGCAGGCCGAACTTGCTGATGGAGCCGAACTGCACGCGCGCGCGGTCCTGGCGCAGGGCGTCGCGCAGGCGGTTTTCGACCTCGCGCCGGTTCTTGCTTTCCTCCATGTCGATGAAGTCGATCACGATCAGGCCGCCCAGGTCGCGCAAACGCATCTGGCGCGCCACTTCGTCGGCGGCTTCGAGGTTGGTGCGGGTGGCGGTTTCCTCGATGTCGCCGCCCTTGATGGCGCGCGCCGAGTTGACGTCGACCGCCACCAGCGCCTCGGCGTGGTCGATCACGATGGCACCGCCCGAGGGCAGGGTGACGGTGCGGCTGTAGGCCGACTCGATCTGGTGCTCGATCTGAAAGCGTGAGAACAGCGGCGCGTTGTCGCGGTAGCGCTTGACGCGATGCGCCTGCTCGGGCATCACGTGGCTCATGAACTGGTGCGCCTGCTCGAAGATGTCGTCGGTATCGATCAGGATGTCGCCGATGTCGCTGTTGAAGTAGTCGCGAATCGCACGGATCACCAGGTTGCTTTCCTGGTAGATCAGAAAGGCCCCTTTGCCGGCCTTGGCGGCGCCATCGACCGCATCCCAGAGCTTGAGCAGGTAGTTCAGGTCCCATTGCAGCTCGGGCGCGCTGCGGCCGATGCCGGCGGTGCGGGCGATGATGGACATGCCGTTGGGATATTCCAACTGGTCCATGGCTTCTTTCAGCTCGGCCCGGTCTTCGCCCTCGATGCGGCGCGACACGCCGCCGCCGCGCGGGTTGTTGGGCATCAGCACCACGTAGCGGCCCGCCAGACTGATGAAGGTGGTCAGCGCCGCGCCCTTGTTGCCGCGCTCTTCCTTCTCGACCTGGACCAGCAGCTCCTGGCCTTCCTTGATGACCTCATTGATGCGCGCCTGGCTGGGCGAGACGCCGGGAGCGAAGTACTGCTTGGAGATTTCCTTGAACGGCAGGAAGCCGTGGCGGTCCTCGCCGTAGTCGACGAAGCAGGCTTCCAGCGACGGCTCGACGCGCGTGACGACGGCCTTGTAGATGTTGCCCTTGCGCTGCTCGCGCCCTTCGATCTCGATTTCGTAGTCGAGCAGTTTCTGTCCGTCGACGATGGCCAGGCGGCGCTCTTCGGCCTGCGTGGCGTTGATCAGCATCCGTTTCATGATGCGCGTTCCTTCATGCAATAACAGTCCCTGGTTCCTGGTGGGAACCCACGATGCCTGGGACGGCGCACTGAAACGGACGGAACCGGCCGGCGGGCGACTGAGGGCGGGATGCAGCAGGCGCGTGGTGCGCCGGCTGTGGCCGCTGAACGGGGGTTCAGCGGCCGCGGTCAGGCGGCGGCGCGTGGATGGGGGCGAGCGGTGCCGGGCGCAAAATTGCTACATAAAAAGTAGCTGCCGGCGCTTGCGGGGTGCGGTTTGGCGGCGAAAAAGGCTCAAAAAGCGCCAGCCGCAGCCAGCGCCCGAAAGCCATGATCCAGACCATCAGCACCACGTGTGTCTCGCTTCGATCCGATCCGCAGGCGGGCCAGGGGGCGACCTGCGCATCTTGGGTATTCCGTGTTGGGTGTTTCAGTGCGTCGACCGGTCTGCGCTGTTCTGGCGTGGCTGCCGACTCTTGTGGGGCAGGGCGCTTTCTGGTGCAGGCACGGCATCGACCTTTTCACTGGCAGGCCGCGGAAATGGGCCGGTGGAATAGACTTCCCGTTTTCGGGATGCAGCTTCCAGTTCAGATTCAACCACTTACGGCGGGTTGCCAGTGAATCGCATTATAGGTGCCCAGGCCGCCCCCACGGTGCCCGCGGCCAAACCCGCAGTGCTGCGGCTGACGGTGGACGCCGACAGCGGCGGCCAGCGGCTTGACAACTACCTGCTGCGCCACCTCAAGGGCGTGCCCAAGACCCATGTCTACCGCATCATCCGCTCCGGCGAGGTGCGCCTGAACAAGGGGCGCGCCGCCGCCGACACCCGGGTGAGCGAGGGCGACGAGGTGCGCGTGCCGCCGGTGCGGGTGGCGGCGCCCGTCCAACACCTGGACGGCCGGGCGGCGCCGGCGCGCGAATTCCCCGTCCTGCTGGAAGACGAGCAGTTGATCGCCATCGACAAACCGGCCGGCGTGGCCGTGCATGGCGGCTCGGGCGTGAGCTTCGGCGTGATCGAGCAGCTGCGCCAGGCGCGCGGCTACGGGCAGCCGGGCGGGCTGCGCTTTCTGGAGCTGGTGCACCGGCTGGACCGCGAAACCAGCGGCATCCTGCTGCTGGCCAAGAAGCGCAGCGCGCTCAAGCACCTGCAGAACCAGTTCCGTGAGCGCCAGACCGGCAAGACCTACCTCGCCCTGGTGCTCGGCGAGTGGCCGGCGGCGCGCCGGGTGATCGACGCGCCGTTGCACAAATACCTGCTGGCCGACGGCGAGCGGCGCGTGCGCGTGGTGGCGCCGGACGACCCCGACGGCATGCGCGCCATCACCCTGGTGAAGGTGCGCCAGCGGCTGGCGGCGTTCACCCTGCTCGAAGTCACCATCAAGACCGGCCGCACGCACCAGATCCGCGTGCACCTGGCGGCCCAGGGCCACCCGATTGCCGGCGACGACAAATACGGCGATTTCGAGCGCAACAAGGCCTTGCAGAAACAGGGGCTGAGACGCATGTTCCTGCACGCCTGGCGCCTGCAGTTCAGCCACCCCGAGCGCGCTGAGCGCATCGAACTGCAGGCCGCGCTGCCGCCCGATCTGCTCTCATTCACCAAGCACCTTGCGCCCGCCCCATGAGCCGTCCACGCCAGTTTGACCTGATCTGCTTCGACTGGGACGGCACCCTGTTCGACTCCACCGCCATCATCGTGCGCAGCATCCAGCAGGCGGTGCTGGACGTGGGTGGCGCGCGCCCGAGCGACGCCGCCGCCGCCTATGTGATCGGCATGGCGCTGGTGCCGGCCCTGGCCAGGGCCGCGCCCGACGTACCGGCCGACAAGTACCCCGAGCTGGCGGCGCGCTACCGTCACCACTACCTGGCGCGCCAGCACGACATCAGCCTGTTCGAGGGCGTGCTGCCCATGCTGGCCGAGCTGCGCGCGCGCCACCACTGGCTGAGCGTGGCCACCGGCAAGAGCCGGCGCGGCCTGGACGAGGTGCTGGCCTCGCGCCAGCTGCAGGGCGTGTTCGATGGTTCGCGCACCGCCGACGAAACCGCCGGCAAGCCGCACCCGCGCATGCTGCACGAGCTGATGCGCGAGTTCGGTGTCGAGCCGCAGCGCACCCTGATGATCGGCGACACCACCCACGATCTGCAGATGGCGCTGAACGCCGGCTGCGCCAGCGTCGGCGTGAGCTACGGGGCCCACGCACCCGACGACTTCGAGGCCCTGCGCCCGCGCCAGGTCGCCCACTCGGTGGCCGAGTTGCACCGGTGGCTGAGCGACAATGCCTGATCCGTCACCTCGAAAACTATTGATTTGATAGCTGCTGGCGCAATATGGACAACGATCTGAGCCCGGTTTACCTGTGCGACAGCGCCGACCTGCAGGAAGGCGGGCTGGCGGTGCCGTTCGACGTCGCGCATGGTGGCGAAAACCTGCGCGCCTTTGCCGTGCGCTTCGAAGGCCGGGTGCATGCCTACCTCAACCGCTGCGCCCATGTGCCGATGGAAATGGACTGGCAGCCCAACCGCTTTTTCGACGACAGCGGCCAATGGCTGCTGTGCGCCACCCATGGCGCCACCTACGCCCCGGACACCGGCCATTGCGTGGCCGGCCCCTGCAGCGGCGCGCAGCTGGTTCGCATCGAGCTGATCGAAGCGGCCGGCCAGGTGCACTGGCAGCCCACCGGGGCGCTGCGGCCGATCGCCTTCTGAAGCCCAAGGCCGAGCCTCAAATCAAGTTCAAACCCTTGCGCAGCAAGCGCCACAAGCTATGGAAAACGAAGTGTATGTGAACGGCCAGCCGGTGCCCTGGGAGCGCGCCACGATCGAGAAACTGCTGTTCGCCGAGCTGCGCGAGCGCCGCGCCGCGCGCCGCTGGCGCACCTTGCGCACCGTGCTGTGGCTGGGCCTGATCGGCGCCCTGGCCTGGCTGCTGTGGTCCGACCACCTGCCCAGCGCCACGCCCAGCAGCGCCCACACCGCCATGGTGTCGATCAAGGGCGAGATCAGCGACACCGGCGAGGGCAGCGCCGAGTACATCCTGCCCGCGCTGCGCAGCGCCATGGAAGACAAGGGCGCGCAGGCGCTGGTGCTGCTGATCAACTCGCCCGGCGGCAGCCCGGTGCAGGCGGGCCTGATCCACGACGAGGTGCGCCGCCTGCGCGCGCTGCACGACAAGCCGGTGTACGCCGTGGTGGAAGAAAGCTGCGCCTCGGCGGCCTACTACATCGCCGCCGCCGCCGACCGCATCTACGTCGACAAGGCCAGCCTGGTGGGCAGCATCGGTGTGCTGATCGACGGCTTCGGTGCCGTCGGGGCGCTGGAAAAGCTGGGCGTCGAGCGCCGGCTGCTGACGGCGGGCGAGAACAAGGGCTTTCTCGATCCCTTCAGCCCGCAGTCCGAAGCCCACCGCGCCCATGCCCAGCGCATGCTGGACCAGATCCACCAGCAATTCATCGACGTGGTGCGCCAGGGCCGTGGCGAGCGCCTGAAGGAAACCCCGGATATGTTCAGCGGCCTGTTCTGGACCGGCGAGCAGGCGGTGCAGCTCGGCCTGGCCGACCAACTCGGCAGCCTGGACATGGTGGCGCGCGAGGTGGTCAAGGCCGAGAAGCTGGTGGACTACACCAACAAGCAGAACTTCGCCGAGCGCTTTGCCAAGCGGCTGGGGGCGCAGGTCGGCGAGGGGGCGCTGGCGGCGCTGCGCGGCGCGCCGGGCTGGCGCTGAGCCCAACACAGGCGGCCGTTGGGCGCGGCGCAGGCCCGCAGATGGCCGGCGGTCGGCCGCCGCGTTCCGGCCGAATCCTCAGGCCGACTGCGCCAGCGGCAGCTCCGCCACGTCGAAACCCTGTGGCGGCAGCCCCTGGGCGTGGCGCTCGATCATGTGCTCGAAGGCGCGCTCCAGGTGGCGGGTGAAGCGGCGCGTGTCGAACAACGGGCGGGTCCGGATGTTGGCGGCCAGTCGATCGCGCAGGCCCTGCAGCAGCCCCGGCTCGGTGGCCAGCCGATGCGCCAGCGCCTCGTACTCGGGCTGGCTGTGGGTGATCAGCTCGGGCAGGCCGATGCAGTCCAGCAGGCTGGCGGCCATGCGGCCGGCAAAGCGGTCGCCGACCTGGGTCAGCACCGGCAGACCGGCCCACAGCGCATCGCTGACCGTGGTGCCGCCGTTGAAGGGCAGCGTGTCCAGAAACAGATCGGCCTGGCGATACCGGGCCAGGTACTGGTCGTAGGGCCGCCGTTCGGCGAACACCAGGCGCTCGGGCGCCACCCCGCGCGCCTGCGCGTGGGCGCGCAGGTTGCTGCGGGCGGTGTCGTTGTCGCCCAGCAGCCACAGCACCGAACCGGGTGTGTTTTGCAGCAGCCGCATCCAGCCATCGAACACGCCGGGCAGGATCTTGTAGCTGTTGTTCAGGCAGCAGAACACGAAGCCCTGGTCCGGCAACCCCAGTTCCCGGCGGGTCGGGGTTGCGGCCGCGAAGCGGCGCTGGTCGTCGTTGGCCTGGAAGCAGTCGGGCATGCGCACGATGTGTTCGGAAAACGCCTGCGCCTGCTCGACCGGCGTGACCCAGCGGTCGCCAAGGATGTAGTCGATCGCCGCCAGCCCGCTGGTGCCCGGGAAGCCGAGGTACTGCACCTGCACCGGCGCTGGCCGGCGGGCCAGGATGCCGGGCCGACTGAAGGTGGTCAGGCCGTTGAGATCGACCAGCAGATCGATGCCGTGGCCAGCGATCAGGGCGGCGGCCTCGTCATCGCCCAGGTGGTGGATGTCGATGAAATGATCGAAGGCCGCCTGCGCGCGCTGCCGCTCGGGCGACCGATCGGGTTGCGGGTAGATGGAGAACGCGAAGGTTTCGAAGCGCTGGCGGTCATGGGCTTCGAACACGCCGGTCATCAGAAAGCCGACCGCGTGGTGCCGCAGATCGGACGACAGGTAACCCAGTCGCAGCCGGCGCCCGGCCGGTGCGCCACGCGCCACCTTCGCGTGCATGGCGCGAAAGGCGTCGTTGAGTGGGGCGTGATACGCCTGCGCAATCTGCAGCAGATCGGCGGCGCTGACGTCGGGGTGGGCCAGCAGCGTCAACGTGTTGGCGTCGCGGGCACCGGCGCGCCAGTGGCGCAGCGTCTGAGCCAATACCTCGGTCAGACCTTCCCAGTGGGCGGTCTTGAGCATGAAGTACAGCAACTGCATGGAGACGGACAGATCGTCGGGTGCCAGCGCATGGGCTTGCAGCAGCGGCATCAGCGCCGCCGCGTCGCCGCGGGTCTTGGCCAGGGCGGCCGCCTGGGTCAGCAGCACGCGGGGCGACTGCGGCGCCAGGCGCTGCGCCACCTCGATGCGTTCGAGCGCCAGGTCGGGGCGCCCAAGCTGCAGCAGCACGCCGCCGAACTTCAGCCAGCCGTCCAGGTTGTCCGGCTCCAGGGCCACGACTTTCTCGAAGCAGGCCAGCGCGTCCGGCAGGCGCTGCGCCTGCTCCAGCGCGCTGCCCAACAACAGCCAGGTGCTGGCCCGGGGGCGCAGGTCGATGGCGCGCTCGAAGCTGGCGATGGCGTCGCCCAGGCGGTGGAGTTCCAGCAGGGCATGGCCGCGGTTGAGCCAGGCGTCGGCGTGCCCCGGGGCCAGCGCCAGCGCCCGATCGTGGCTGGCCAGCGCCTGGAGGTGCTGACCCAGTCCGTGCTGCACATTGCCCAGGTCGTACCAGATGTTGGCGTCCTGGGGTGCCAGCGCGAGCGCCTGACGGAAGTGGTCGATGGCCTGCTCGGATTGCCCCAGTCGGGCAAGCACCGTGCCGAGCAGGCACAGGATCTGGGTCTGCCGCGGGTTCAGCGCCAGCGCCCGCTGCAGCGCCGGCAGGGCCTCGGCCGGGCGGTTGCCGACCACGTGCACCATGCCCAGCAGTTGCCAGGCATGGGCGTGGTTTGGCTGCTGCTGGAGCACCTGCTGGCACAAGGGGGCGGCCTGATCCGGCTGGCCGCCGTTGAACAGGCGCACGGCGCGGTCAAACAGGGCCGGCACGCCGTTGGCGGCGGACGATGGCGAGGGGTGAGCTTGTTGCTTGGACATGGCGGCGCTGCCGTCTGGGTGTGATGGGAGGGCGGTTCGGGGCGGCGACGGCAGCGCCTCAGGGGCCGATGGCAAACACCGCCGGCTGAGCCGACAGGTCTGCCGTCAGTGCCGCTGACCGTAGGCGCCAGTCGGCCACGCGCAGGCTGGTGCAGCGTTGCTGCGCCAGCGTCAGCCCGCTGCACACCGCCAGCCGGGTGTCGGGTCGGAGCTGCTGCAGCAGGGCCTGCAGCAGGGCTGCATTGCGGTAGGGCGTTTCGATGAACATCTGGCTTTGGCCGCTTTGCTGTGCCCAGGCCTCCAGTTCGCGCAGGCGCGTGGCGCGGCGGCTGGCCTCCTGCGGCAGATAGCCCACGAACGCGAAGCTCTGGCCGTTCAGCCCGCTGGCGGCCAGCGCCAGCAGCATCGACACCGGACCGACCAGGGGCCGCACCTCGATGCCCAGATCGTGGGCGGCGCGCACCACCGAACTGCCAGGGTCGGCCACCGCGGGCATGCCGGCTTCGCTGACCAAGCCCAGGTCGTGGCCCTGTAGGGCCGAGGCCAGCAGCGGGCGGGCGTCCCAGGTGCCGGCGCGCCGGTGATCGCCCTGTTTGTGGATGGCGTGCGGCAGCTGCTGGATGTGCTGCGCCTGCAGCGGTTGCGCCAGCGGCACCAGCGCGGCGACGCGCTTGAGAAAGGCGCGGGTCGATCTGGCGTTCTCGCTGATCCAGTGCGACAGGCGCGCGGCGACCTCGATCGTGCCCTGGGGCAGGGCGTCGGTCAGGGGCGCCTGGAGGGGGCAGCCATGGTCCAGCGGCGTTGGCACCAGGTACAGCGTGCCGGGGGTCGGGGCCGCGCTCATGGCAGCCGCAGCCCGGCGGCGCGCAGCAGCCGGGCGGTGCGGATCAGCGGCAGGCCGACCAGCGCCGTGGGGTCGTCGTTGTGGATGGCCTCCAGCAGGGCGATGCCCAGGCCTTCGCTCTTGGCGCTGCCGGCGCAGTCGTAGGGTTGTTCGGCGCGCAGGTAACGCTCGATCTCGCCCGCGTCCAGCGCGCGAAAGCGCACCTCGACCGGCGCCAGCTCGCTCTGCTCGAAGCCGCTGGCCAGGCACACCACCGACAGGGCGGTCTGAAACACCACGGTCTGCCCGCTCATGCGCTGCAACTGGGCCACGGCGCGTTCGTGGCTGCCGGGCTTGCCCAGCGGCTCGCCGGCCAGGTCGGCCACCTGGTCGGCACCGATGACGATGGCCTGCGGGTGGCGGGCCGCCACTTCGCGCGCCTTGGCCAGGGCCAGCCGGCGCGCCAGCGCCGCCGGTGTTTCGTGGGGGAGCGGGGTTTCGTCCACCTGCGGCGCAGCGGTGGTGAACGGCAGGCGCAGGCGCGACAGCAGTTCGCGGCGATAGGGGGAGGTGGAGCCCAGCACCAGCGGTGGCGCGGCGCTGGCGTCGGTGGTGTCGGTCGGCATGGCGCCGATTCTCTTACACTGGCCGCATGAGCAGGAGCTTTGATGCGCGGCGCCTCGACGTGGCGGCTTTGGCCGAGGCCGGGGCCAGCCTTTCGGGCGCCGATGAGCTACAAAATTATGAGCGCCTGGCGCTCGAAGCGCAAGGCGCGGACAAGGATCTGACGGTCGAATGGAAGGTCCAGGGCGGGCGCCGTCAGGCGGTCGATGGCCAATGGCGGCCGTCGCTGCATCTGCAGGCGCAGACACGCTTGCCGCTGACCTGTCAGCGCTGTCTGGGTCCGGTGGCGACGCCGCTGGTGGTGGACCGGCACTTGGTATTTGTTGAAAGCGAGGCGCGCGCCGCCGCTCTGGACGACGCGTCCGACGACGACGTGCTGGCGCTGACACCGGCGCTCGATCTGCGCGAGCTGATCGAGGACGAGCTGCTGCTGGCGCTGCCGCTGGTGCCGCGTCACGAGGTCTGTCCGGACGCCGTGCGTCTGTCGGCGCACAGCGAGGGGTTCGACGCCGCACCGCCGCAGCGGCCCCATCCCTTTGCTGCGCTGGCGGCGCTGAAGCAGGGCGGCAAGGGCCGATAGTGCGTGCCGCTGTGGCGCGCCCACGCTTTCGCGCTATAATTTAAGGCTTCGCATTCGGCGGGGCGCGGCCATTGGCTGCCCCAGGCCAGGATGCATCGCTTACCCACTTGCCCGCGTCCACGCCCGAGCGGCGGGGCCCATCCAACAAGGAGCCACCATGGCTGTTCAGCAAAACAAGAAGTCGCCGTCCAAGCGCGGTATGCACCGTTCGCACAACGCGTTGTCCGTGCCCGGCATCGCTGTGGAACCGACCACCGGCGAAACCCACCTGCGCCACCACATCAGCCCCAACGGCTTCTACCGCGGTCGCCAGGTCATCAAGTCCAAGACCGAAGCCTGATCGATGGCGCGGGCGCGCGGCGTGCGTGCGACCGTCGCCGTTTTCCATCCGCCGATGACTCCCTGGCCCGGCGCTACGACCCGTAGCCTCGGGCCTTCGGCGTTTGCGCGTCCGGGCGATCCAGCCCGGTTCATGGTTCGAGCCGTGCCGTCGCGCGACGGCGGCGGCGCTGTTGCGGGGCTTGCATGATCGTTCTGGCCGTCGATTGCATGGGGGGTGACCACGGCCCCGCGGTCACCTTGCCGGCGTGCCGGCAGTTTCTCGACCGCCACCCCGAGGCCGAGCTGCTGCTGGTCGGCCAGCCGGAGGCGCTGGCGGGCCTGACGCACGAGCGCGCCCGGGTGATCGCCGCCAGCGAAGTGGTGACCATGGACGACGCGGTGGAGGTGGCCCTGCGTCGCAAGAAGGATTCGTCCATGCGCGTGGCCATCCAGCAGGTCAAGGACGGCGCGGCCCAGGCGGCGGTGTCGGCCGGCAACACCGGCGCGCTGATGGCGGTGGCGCGCTACCTGCTCAAGACGCTGGAGGGCATCGACCGCCCGGCCATCGCCACCCAGATTCCCAACCAGAAGGGTGGCGCCACCACCGTGCTCGACCTGGGCGCCAACGTGGACTGCACGGCCGAGCACCTGCTGCAGTTCGCCGTCATGGGCTCGGCCCTGGTGTCGGTGCTCAACGACGACCCGCAGCCCACGGTCGGCCTGCTCAACATCGGTGAAGAGGCCATCAAGGGCAGCGAGGAGATCAAGCGCGCCGGCGAACTGCTGCGCGCTGCGGGCGATGCCGGCGACCTGAACTTCGTCGGCAACGTCGAGGGCAACGACATCTTCAAGGGCACGGCCGACATCGTGGTGTGCGACGGTTTCGTCGGCAACGTGGCGCTCAAGACCATCGAGGGGCTGGCCAGCATGATCGGCGGCTTCATGAAGGAAGAGTTCTCGCGCAACCTGCTGACCAAGGCGGCGGCCGTCGTCGCCTATCCGGTGCTGGCCGCGCTCAAGCGCCGCATGGACCACCGGCGCTACAACGGCGCCGCGCTGCTGGGGCTGCGCGGTCTGGTGTTCAAGAGCCATGGTTCGGCCGACGCGCTGGCCTTCGAGCAGGCGCTGGTGCGCGCGTATGATGCCGCCAGCCATCAATTGCTGGCGCGCGTGCAGCAGCGCATCGCCCATGCGGCGCCGCTTCTGGCGGCGTCCGGGGCGGCTGCAGCGCCGGCTGCCTGAGCCCGGCGCGGCCGCGGCCCGGCATCCACACAAGCATGTTCATGAGCAGACGCTATTCCCGCATCACCGGCACCGGCAGCTACCTGCCGCCGCGCCGCGTCACCAACGCGGATCTGGTGGCCGAGCTGGCCAGCCGCGGCATCGAGACTTCGGACGAATGGATCGTCGAGCGCACCGGCATCCGTGCGCGCCATCTGGCGGCGCCCGACGTGCCCGCCAGCGAGCTGGCGGTGCCCGCGGCGCGGCAGGCGCTGGCGGCGGCGGGGCTGCAGCCGGGAGACATCGACCTCATCATCGTCGCCACCTCGACGCCCGACATGGTGTTCCCGTCCACCGCCGCCATCGTGCAGCACAAGCTGGGCATGGCCGGCTGCCCGGTGTTCGACGTGCAGGCGGTGTGCAGCGGCTTCGTCTACGCGCTCACGGTGGCCGATGCGCTGATCGCCAATGGCACGGCGCGCCGCGCGCTGGTGATCGGCGCCGAGGTGTTTTCGCGCATCCTCGACTGGAGCGACCGCACCACCTGCGTGCTGTTCGGTGACGGCGCCGGCGCCGTGGTGCTGGAAGCCAGCGACCGGCCCGGCATCCTGGCCACCGACCTGCACGCCGATGGCAAGTACGTCGACATCCTGTGCGTGCCCGGTGGCGTCTCGGGCGGGCAGGTGCTGGGCGATCCGCTGCTCAAGATGGACGGCCAGGCGGTGTTCAAGCTGGCCGTCGGCGTGCTCGACAAGGCCGCCCGCGCCGTGCTGGCCAAGGCCGGCAAGAGCGAGGCCGACATCGACTGGCTGATCCCGCACCAGGCCAACCTGCGCATCATGCACGGCACCGCCAGAAAGCTGCACCTGCCGCTGGACAAGGTGATCGTCACCGTGAACGAGCACGGCAACACCTCGGCGGCGTCGATTCCGCTGGCGCTTGACCACGGCGTGCGCAGCGGGCAGATTCAGCCCGGCCAGACGCTGCTGCTGGAAGGCGTGGGCGGTGGCTTCACCTGGGGTGCGGTGCTCCTCAATATGTAGCTGCTGGCGCTTGCTGGATAAGCGCTGGAGTGTTTTTTCTTCATTTTTCCTGAGCCCATCATGAAACCCTTTGCTTTCGTCTTTCCTGGCCAGGGCTCGCAGGCCGTGGGCATGCTGGATGCCTGGGGCGACCACCCGGCGGTGCGCGACACGCTGGCCGACGCCTCGGCCGCGCTGGGCGAAGACCTGGGCGCACTGATCGCCCAGGGTCCCAAGGAGGCGCTGGCGCTCACCACCAACACCCAGCCGGTGATGCTGGTGGCCGGCGTGGCCTGCTGGCGCGCCTGGCGCGCCGAGGGCGGGGTCGCTCCGGCAGCGGTGGCCGGGCATTCGCTGGGCGAGTACTCGGCCCTGGTGGCCGCCGAGGTCCTGACGCTGGCCCAGGCCGTGCCGCTGGTGCGCCTGCGCGCCGCCGCCATGCAGCAGGCGGTGCCGGTGGGCACGGGCGCTATGGCCGCCATTCTGGGGCTGGATGCTCAAAAAGTGATCGCCGGCTGCGCCGAAGCCACGGCCGCCATGGGCCAGGCGGGCGCCGAAGTGGTGGAAGCGGTCAATTTCAATGACCCGGCGCAGACCGTGATCGCCGGCAGCAAGGCGGCGGTCGACAAGGCCTGCGAGGTGCTCAAGGGCCTGGGCGCCAAGCGCGCGCTGCCACTGCCGGTGTCGGCGCCGTTTCACTCCAGCCTGATGAAGCCGGCCGCCGAGCAGCTGAAGGCGGCGCTGGCGGCGCTCGAATTGGGCGCGCCGCGCATCCCGGTGGTCAACAACATCGACGTCGCGGTCGAACAGGAGGCGGACCGCATCCGCGACGCGCTCTACCGCCAGGCCTTCGGGCCGGTGCGCTGGGTCGAGTGCGTGCAGAAGATCAGGGCGCTGGGCATCGACACCGTGGTCGAATGCGGCCCCGGCAAGGTGCTGGCCGGCATGACCAAGCGCATCGACGCCGGTCTGACCGGCGCCGCCCTGTACGACCCGGCCACGCTGGCCGAAGTCAAGGCGCTGCTGGGCTGAAGCCGCACGCCACGAGGAGACCCATCACATGTCAGACACCCCATTCGCAGGCCAGGTGGCCCTGGTCACGGGCGCCTCGCGCGGCATTGGCGCGGCCATCGCGGCGCAACTGGCCGAGCGCGGCCTCAAGGTCATCGGCACCGCCACCACCGAAGACGGGGCGGCGCGCATCGGCGCCGCGCTGGCGTCGCACCCCGGCTGCCGCGGCGCCGCGCTCGACGTCAACGACGCCGCCGCGGCCGAAGCGCTGATCGAGGCCATCGTCAAGGAACACGGCGCGTTGCACGTGCTGGTCAACAACGCCGGCATCACGCGCGACATGCTGGCCATGCGGCTGAAGGACGAGGACTGGGACGCGGTGCTGGACACCAACCTGAAGGCGGTGTTTCGCATGAGCCGCGCCGTCATGCGGCCCATGATGAAGCAGCGCTATGGCCGCATCGTCAACATCACCAGCGTAGTCGGCGCTTCGGGCAACCCGGGGCAGGCCAACTACGCCGCCGCCAAGGCCGGCGTGGCCGGCATGACGCGCGCGCTGGCGCGCGAGCTGGGCAGCCGCGGCATCACCGTCAACTGCGTGGCGCCCGGTTTCATCGCCACCGACATGACCGCCGCCCTGGGCGAGGAACAGCACAAGGCGCTGGCGGCGCAGATTCCGCTCGGCCGCCTGGGTCAGCCGGCCGACATTGCCGCCGCCGTGGCCTACCTGGCCAGCCCCGAGGCGGGCTACGTCACAGGTCAGGAGCTGCACGTCAACGGCGGCATGTTCATGGCCTGAGCCATTACCATCGGCCACTGGCCGTCGCCTGTCGCGTCTGCTCCGGTCTGCGGGGCGGCGCGGCTAGAATCCACCATTTCTTACTAGCCCCAGAGGGAACCCATGAGCGATATCGAAGCACGTGTCAAGAAAATCATCGCCGAGCAGCTCGGCGTGGAGGAGTCACAGGTCACCAACGAAAAAGCCTTCGTGGCCGACCTGGGCGCCGATTCGCTCGACACGGTTGAACTGGTGATGGCGCTGGAAGACGAGTTCGGCATCGAAATCCCCGACGAGGACGCCGAAAAGATCACCACCGTGCAGGCGGCCATCGACTACGCCGTCAGCAAGAAGGCGTAACCCCCACCGCGGTTTTGCCGCCGGCGTGGGCGCGACCCCCAGCGGCCGGCCCGCGCCACGCAGCGCTTCGTGGCCGAGCGCGTGCGGTCGGACGGTCTGAGCCGTCTTGCACGCACCGTCCGGCGGAGCACGACCACAGACAGACAAGCAAGATCGGATGACCATGAATCGACGCCGTGTTGTCGTCACCGGCCTGGGTTGCGTCAGCCCCGTGGGCAACACGGTGGCCGAAAGCTGGGCCAGCCTGCTGGCCGGCCGTTCGGGCATCGACCTCATCACGCGCTTTGACGCCAGCGCCTTCGCCAGCCGCATTGCCGGCGAGGTCCGGGGGCTGGACATTTCGCCGCATATCTCGGCGAAAGAGGCGCGCACCATGGATACCTTCATCCACTACGGCATCGTGGCCGCCGCCGAGGCAGTGCAGGACGCCGGCCTGGCCACGGGCGAGGCGCTGGACGACGAGGCCGCCACGCGCATCGGCTGCGTGGTTGGCTCGGGCATCGGCGGCCTGCCGCTGATCGAAGAGACCCAGACCGAGTACGCCGCCCGCGGTCCGCGCCGCATTTCGCCGTTTTTCGTGCCAGCGTCCATCGTCAACATGGTGGCTGGTCATGTGTCGATGAAGTTCGGCTTCAAGGGGCCCAACCTGGCGATCGCCACCGCCTGCACCACCGGCCTGCACTGCATCGGCGAGGCCGGGCGCCTGATCGAGTACGGCGACGCCGATGTGATGATTGCCGGCGGCGCCGAATCCACGGTGTCGCCGCTGGGCGTGGGCGGTTTTGCTGCCATGCGCGCGCTGTCCACCCGCAACGACGACCCCAAGACCGCCTCGCGCCCCTGGGACAAGGACCGCGACGGCTTCGTGCTGGGCGAGGGTGCCGGCATCCTGGTGCTCGAGGCGTACGAACACGCCAAGGCGCGCGGCGCCCGCATCTATGCCGAACTGGCGGGCTTCGGCATGAGCGCCGACGCCGGCCACATGACCGCCCCCAACATGGACGGCCCGCGCCGCGCCATGGTGGCTGCCCTGCGCAACGCCGGCCTGAACGCCGACCAGGTGCAGTACGTCAACGCCCACGGCACCTCCACCCCGCTGGGCGACATCAACGAATCCAACGCCATCAAGGCGGCGCTGGGCGATGCCGCCCGGCGCGCGGTGGTCAGCTCCACCAAGTCCATGACCGGCCACCTGCTGGGCGGCGCCGGCGGCATCGAAAGCGTGTTCAGCGTGCTGGCCCTGCACCACCAGAAGGTGCCGCCCACCATCAATCTTTTCAACCCGGATCCCGAGTGCGACCTGGACTACTGCGCCAACAGCGCGCGCGACATGAAGATCGACGCGGTGCTGAAGAACAACTTCGGCTTTGGCGGCACCAACGGTTCGCTGGTGTTCAGGCGCCTTTGATTGCGCTGCAGCGCGCGCTGGGCGACGCCCGACGTCTCCGCCCGGCGGCGCCTGACCGACAGCCCACGTGGCCCACGCCCCTGCCGTGAGTTATCCGGTCGGCCGCAGCGCCGCGCTGGCGCGCGTGCTGCTGGGCCTGGCGGCGGCCGGTTGGCTGGCCCTGGGTTTGACATATTTCTTGGCTCCAGCGCTTATCCAGCTTGCGCCAGCAGCTATGCTAAGCATAGCAATCAATGCGCTGGTGACGCTTGGGCTGTGGCGCTTCTGGCGCGCGCAGGAGGCCAGGCAGCTGCGCTGGACCGGCGAACACTGGCTGCTGCACACCCCTGGCACCGAGCCGGACCGGGGCGGCGAGGGCACCGGTGTCGAGGTGCGGCTGGACGCCCAGCGCTGGCTGCTGCTGCGCTTTCGCGACCCGGCCGAAGCGGGTGCGCACTGGCTGTGGGCCCAGGCTTCCCACGATCCGGCGCGCTGGCACCTGCTGCGCTGTGCGCTATATTCGGCCGCGCCTTCGCCCGCCGCGACCCAGGCTTCGCGCCCCTGACCACCGGCGCGCCGCCTGTGCTGGACCCCTGTTCGTGACCGATTCCATCGCCCCCCCGCCTGCGCCCGCCGACAGCGATGCGCTGCTGGTCGAGCGCGCGGCGGCAGGCGACACGCGCGCCTACGAGCTGCTGGTCATCAAGTACCAGCGCCGCATCGAGCGCCTGATCGGGCGCCTGGTGCGCGACGTCGATCTGGTGCCCGACATCGCGCAGGAAACCTTTCTGCGCGCCTGGCGGGCGCTGCCGCAGTTTCGCGGGGAAGCCCAGTTCTACACCTGGCTGTACCGCATCGCGGTCAACACGGCCAAGAAGTCGCTGCTGGAGCTCAAGCGCGATCCGGTGCTGACCGAGTCGGCCCTGCACACCAGCGACGACGACGATGAAACTTCCCGGCGGGAGAACGAACTAATCTCCGAGTCCACGCCGGAGAGCGAACTGGCGGCACGTGAAATCGCCGCAGCCGTCAATGCCGCCGTCGAGGCCCTGCCCGAGGATCTGCGCCAGGCCATCACGCTGCGCGAGATCGAGGGCCTGAGCTATGAAGAGATTGCACACACCATGAACTGCCCGATCGGTACCGTCCGCTCGCGCATCTTCCGCGCACGCGAAGCGATTTCGGCTCGGGTCAAGCCCCTGCTGAGTCACCAGACCGGCAAGCGCTGGTGACGGCAACCCCTGCAATCGGTGATCACCCATGAACGCTCGAATCGATCAAACGCTGGATCTGGAAGCCATCTCGGCCCTGATGGACGGGCAGCTGCGCGATGACGACGCAGCCCGGGCCCTCGGCATGATGACCGCCTCCGGCCAGGCGCGTGAATCCTGGCAGCTGTATCACCTGGTGGGCGATGTGCTGCGCTCGGCCGATCTGGCCGCCTGCGGGCAGGATCGGGCCTTCGCGGCACGCCTTGCCGCAACGCTGGCGGCGCAGCGACCGGCCGAGGTCGCCGCGCCGCGGGCGCCGGCCCTGTCGCCGCATGCGCTCACGCGACCGGCGGCCAACGACGGCCTGTTTGGCTGGCGCATGGTGGCCGGACTGGCCTCGTTTGCCGCCGTGGCCGTGATCGGCTGGGGAATGCTGGGCGATCTCGGACCCCAGCGTCAGGGCGGGGCGCAGCTGGCGCAGGGCGCTGCCGCGCCGCGGACCGCGCTGCAGACCGTGGCCGGTCCGTCGCCTGCGCTGAGCACCGCCGAGCCGGATGAAATCCGGGTGGCCGACGGGCCGGCGGTGATGTTGCGCGATCCGCGCCTCGATGAACTGCTGCAGGCGCATCGCCAGGTGTCGGCAACGCCGGCGCTGGGCGGTTTCGTGCTCAACGCCACCTACGAGGGTGCAGGGCGTTGAAGGCGATCGGGTGGGGTCGGGTCCGCGGCGGTTTGCGCCGCGCTGCGCTGCTGTGGTGTGTCGGCGGCATGGTCAGTCTGGCGGGCGCGCAGAGCATCGGCCAGTTCGGCGGCGGTGCGCCCGCCGGGGTGGTTGGTCCGTCGCAGCGCAGCGTGGCCGAGTGGCTGGCCAGGCTGCAACAGGGGTCTCGGGTGCCTTCCTACATCGGCACCTTCGTCGTGTCGTCGGCGTCTGGCGCCATGTCCAGCTCACGCATCTGGCATGTGTGCGAGGGCGATGTGCAATTGGAGCGCGTCGATGCCCTGACCGGCGTGCCGCGTTCCACCCTGCGGCGCAACGACACGGTGATGACCTTCCTGCCCGATGCGCGGGTGGTCACGCTGGATCAGCGCCAGCTGGGTGCCGTGTTCCCCAACCTGCTCAATCTGGCGCAGGGGCTGCCGGTCGCCGACTACTATGACGCGCGTGAACTGGGGCGCGGCCGCGTGGCCGGCTGCGATGCCGAGATCGTGCAGCTGCTGCCGCGCGACGAATGGCGCTACGGCTACCGCATCTGGAGCGAACGGCGCACCGGCCTGGTGCTCAAGACCCAGACCCTGAACGCCCACGGCCGGGTGCTGGAGCAGGCCGCCTTTTCCGAGGTGCAGCTGGACGCGCCGGTGCAGGCCGAGCAGCTGCGCCAGATGATGGCCAACACCCAGGGCTACCGCATCGTCAAGGCCGAGCACGCCAGGACCACGCCGCAGGCCGAAGGCTGGCAGCTGACGACCATGGTGCCCGGTTTCGAGGCGCGCAACTGCTACCGCCGTCCGCCTTCGGCCAGCGCATCGCTGGTGCAGTGCCTGTTTTCGGATGGGCTGGCCACGGTGTCGCTGTTCATGCAACCGCTCGATCCGGCGCGGCACCAGCAGGAAGGCGCGGTCGCCATGGGCGCTACTCAGACCCTGACGCGCCGCGTGGTCGACCGCTCCGGTCAGTGGTGGGTCACCGCCGTCGGCGAAGTCCCGCCAGCCACCCTGCAGGCCTTCGTCCGCGGGCTGGAACGCATTCCCTGAGCGCGGCGTTCACCCACCCCGCCGCCCACGCAACGATCACCGACATGCCTTTGCTGAACATGAACAAGTTGTCCCTGGCCGCGCTGGCCGTCCCGATGCTGCTGAGCGCCACCCTGAATCTGCCGCTGGCCGCGCAGGCCCAGGCGCCCGCGGCACCCATCGTGCGTGGGCTGCCGGACTTCACCGATCTGGTCGAGCAGGTGGGCCCGGCGGTGGTCAACATCCGCACCGTCGAGCGCGTGCGCACCGGCATCGGGCGCAATGGCCCGATGATGGATGAGGAGATGCAGGAGTTCTTCCGACGCTTCTTCGGCCTGCCGCTGCCCGGCGTGCCGCGCCAGGGCCCGCGCCAGCAGGAGCCGCAGGAGCCGGCCGAGCGCGAGGTGCCGCGCGGCGTGGGGTCCGGCTTCATCCTCACCGCCGACGGCTTCGTGATGACCAACGCCCATGTGGTGGACGGCGCCGACGAAGTGCTGGTGACGCTGACCGACAAGCGCGAATTCAAGGCTCGCATCGTCGGTGCCGACAAGCGCACCGACGTGGCCGTGGTCAAGATCGAGGCCAGCGGCCTGCCGGCCGTGCGCATCGGTGACGTCAGCCGCCTGAAGGTGGGCGAATGGGTGATGGCCATCGGCTCGCCCTTCGGTCTCGACAACACCGTGACAGCCGGCATCGTCAGTGCCAAGCAGCGCGACACGGGCGACTACCTGCCCTTCATCCAGACCGACGTGGCGGTCAACCCGGGCAACTCGGGCGGGCCACTGATCAACATGCGCGGTGAGGTGGTGGGCATCAACAGCCAGATCTACTCGCGCTCCGGCGGCTTCATGGGCATTTCGTTTGCCATCCCGATCGACGAGGCCATGCGCGTGAGCGAGCAACTGCGCGCCAGCGGTCGCGTCACGCGCGGCCGCATTGGGGTGCAGATCGATCAGGTGAGCAAGGAGGTGGCCGAGTCCATCGGCCTGGGCAAGCCGCAGGGCGCGCTGGTGCGTGGCGTCGAATCCGGCTCGCCGGCCGACAAGGCGGGCGTCGAGGCGGGCGACATCATCACCCGCTTCGATGGCCGGGTGATCGATAAAGCGTCCGATCTGCCGCGCCTGGTGGGCAACACCAAACCCGGCACGCGCAGCGCCCTCACGGTGTTCCGGCGCGGCCAGACGCGCGAGCTGAACATCACCATCGCCGAGCTGGAACCTGAGCAGACCGCGCGCCGACCCAGCCAGCGCGGCAGCGCCCCACCCAAGGCCTCTGAAGCCACCCAGGTGCTCGGCCTGACCGTCACCGAACTCACCGAAGCCCAGAAGAAGGAGCTGAAGGTGCGCCACGGCGTGCGCGTGGAAGCGGCCACCGACGCCGGTGCGCGCGCCGGCCTGCGCGAAGGCGACGTGATCCTGTCGGTCGGCAACGCCGAGGTCCGCAGTGTGCGGGACTTCGAGGCGGCGGTGGCCAAGGCCGAGCGCGGCAAACCCATCAGCATGCTGGTGCAGCGCGGCGAGCTGGTGCAGTTCGTGCTGGTCAGGCCTGGTCGCTGAGCCTGCCTGGGCCGGGGCATAACCCGAAACTGAGGTCGGGTATGGGGCTATTCGGGGTGCTGACGGCCGCCCCGAGGCGGCAGGCCAGTCGGGCAGGCCGCCTGTGGCACCGAAGTTACATACGCGTTTGGATAGAATACGGGTCGGTCAAAGGTCGTGATTCGCATATGATCCGGCCGTCACACCGCCATGTGGGACGCGGTTGGATGATCCACCGGATTTCCACAAGCCGCTGAAAGTTGTTCAGAAATTATCCTGCAAATCATGTTGACAACCTGTTGATAAATATTCGTTGCAGCGTCACAACGTGGCGGAGATGAGATTCCGTATCGCTTGGCCGGGTGGTTTTTGCCTACAATGAAGTCCCAACCATCGCAGTTGCCATAGATTGTTGGTTTGAGGGCGCGCCGCATCACTGGCGCGCCCTTTTTTCATGTGCGCATCTCGGTAATTCAAATACTTGCCTTCTTTCGTTGATGGACCACATCAGAAATTTCTCAATCATTGCGCACATCGATCACGGCAAGTCCACGCTTGCCGATCGGCTCATCTCGCGTTGCGGCGGCCTGTCCGACCGTGAGATGAGCGAGCAGGTGCTGGACTCGATGGACATCGAGAAGGAGCGGGGGATAACCATCAAGGCCCAGACCGCCGCGCTGCAATACCAAGCGCGCGATGGCAGGGTCTACAACCTCAACCTGATCGACACCCCGGGCCATGTGGACTTCTCCTACGAGGTGTCGCGTTCGCTGTCGGCGTGCGAAGGGGCGCTGCTGGTGGTCGATGCCAGCCAGGGCGTGGAGGCGCAGACGGTGGCCAACTGCTACACCGCACTGGAGCTCGGCGTGGAAGTGCTGCCGGTGCTCAACAAGATGGACCTGCCGCAGGCCGACCCGGACAACGCCAAGGCCGAGATCGAGGACGTGATCGGCATCGATGCCAGCGAGGCCATCGCCATCTCGGCCAAGACCGGCATGGGCATCGACGACGTGCTGGAACAGATCGTCGCC